>JRYF01005859.1_pt1 | contig 16149 bp, 9 predicted proteins | sample 235331 | NCBI WGS metagenome assembly JRYF01 (sample SAMN03074217, study PRJNA261475) | activated sludge metagenome | biome: Wastewater Treatment Plant; feature: Wastewater; material: Activated sludge; isolation source: activated biomass of a wastewater treatment plant treating hydrocarbon... ...
ATACCTGTTATTCGCATTATTAACAAAAAAAACCGCCGGAGCTTGTTGTCAGGCTACCGGCGGTTCTCGTTTGAAATTTGTTAATGAAAATTTGTTACCAATGACTGGCCCTCACCGCAAGAAAGAGGGCCATTGTTTTATCAAAAAAAAGAAGTTTCAAGTTGTCGGTCAAGGGGTGGTTGTGTGTGAGGCATTACGAAAACAGGGGGTTATCCTGTGAAACACTTGGCGTGAAATGGGTATGTCAGTTGGGTATAAGGCCGGCCAATCCGAACATGTCGAACAGCCAATTGGGTTGCATTTTGAGCAGGAACAGTGCAGTGCCGAAAAGCATGAGCAGGGTTGCCCTGAAAAGCCGCATCTGATGGCGCTTGGCATCCACTTTTTCCGTGTTAAGCCAATCTGTAAATTCGGGAGAAAGTTCGGCGGGAGTTGTGGTGTTGATGGTTTGTTCCATAGTCAAGTTTTTAAAAAAAGTTTGCACGAAAAAATAACACAAAATCGTGCCATATTTTCAACACGGCCTTTTTTTTTTTCAAAGGGAAAGCAAAAATTTCAGGNNTTTTTTCAAAGGGAAAGCAAAAATTTCAGGATAGCATTTTCTGTCCTTTGTTTTCCTGCTTGCCCATGCACCAGGTCATTGCTAAAATTTACCCGCAAACAATAATATTTTTGCTGCCCGTGTTTCAAAAATAAAAACTGTCCATCTCGCTTTGACAGCGGTGTCCTTCACTTTATTCGTTACTTTTTTTCTATGAAAATACAGTTCACGCTTTTTATCCTCGCCTTTTGTTTTTTATCAAAAACAGCTTCCCAGAGCGATCTCCGCATCGGGCAGTGGAAAGCGCATTTGCCCTTTAGCGAAGGCATTTCGGTAGCCCAAAGCGCCGACAAGATATACTATGCCACGCGGTATGCCCTGCTCACCATTGACAAGGCCGACCGGGCACTCCAGCGCAAGACCAAAGTAGAAGGGCTGAGCCGCGTGGGCATGAAAATCGTGAAGTACAACCCCCAGCGCAAGGTGCTGCTGATCGTCTATGACGATGGCGTGATCGATCTGCTGTACGACAACGGCAATATCCTGACCTTGCCCAACATCCCGGCCAGCAACATCGTATTGGGCGAAAAGCGGGTCAACGACATCTTTATGGCAAACGATTCCATCGCCTACCTTTCGGCCAATTTCGGCATCACCACCCTCAACCTGCGCACGGGCCTTTTCCCCCGCACCATCAAAACGCCGATCGAGGTACGCAACGTGACGATATACCAGGGCCTTATTTACGCTGCCACCGACGAAGGTATCTATACCGCCGATCCCCATGCCGGCATCAACATTGACGACTTTTCCAACTGGGAATGGCTTGGCGGACAGGCCGGTTTTCCCGCTGATTTCAACAGCCGTGCCCTGGTGGTTTTCAACCAAAAGCTCTATGCCGACGTGAACGACAGCCTCTATGTCTATGACGGCACAACGGCCCAGTACGTCCACCATCTCGACAATTTCACCATCCGATACCTCTCAGCGGAAGGGCCGCACCTGCTTGCCGGTTTCCGCTGCAAGGGCGACTGCGACGGCAGGGTGCTGATTTTTAAAGAAGACCTTAGCTACACGACCGCCAGCCCGCAATGCGTCAACCGACCCAATTATGCGCTGGAGGATGAAAAGGGAGATATCTGGTTCGCCGACGAATGGCGCTTTTACAGGGTGGCCAACAACGGCTCCGGGGCCTGCCAGTGGATCGAGGTGAATAGCCCCTATTCTATCAACATCTATAAAATGGCCTTTGCCAACCGCCAGCTTTGGGTAGCCTCCGGCGGGGTGAACACCGTGTTCAGCGCACGCTTTCGGCGCGACGGTTTCTTCTCCCTCATTGATGGGAAGTGGGATTTCCACAGCCCCAACAACGTGCCCCTTCTGGAAGGCATCTCCGATTTCGTGGCCATCCGCATCCACCCGGAAAACGGGAAAATCTATGCCGGGGCCTTCCTCGATGCACTCGTGGTCTATGACCCCGAAATGAAAACGTATCAGATTTTTGATGAAACAAACTCCAGCCTCCAATGGTCAGTGGGCGACTTCCAGCGCTCCCGCGTCACGGGACTTGATTTCGACAGCCGCAACAACCTCTGGGTATGCAACCACAATGCACCCGAACCGCTGTCCGTGCTTAAAGCTGACGGTACTTGGCAAAGTTTTGAATTACCTTGCACCCTGGACGACCAGGCATATCAAGTGACGGTGGACCGATTTGGCTACAAATGGATAATGTCCACCAACAGCAACACGGGCGTTATTATCTTCGACGAGGGCGATATGGACAACACCAACGATGACCGGTGCAGGATTCTGAACACGACCAATTCCGCACTGCCCACCAATGAAATCACCACGATTGAAATGGACAGGGACGGGGCCATCTGGGTGGGCACAACGCAAGGTGCTGTGGTGTTCCAATGCGAGCCGTTCATTGGCGACTGCCCCGGTACGCGCCCGTTCATCGAAGTGGACGGCATTGGGGCCAACCTGCTGGAGGACGAGGACGTGAGGGCCATCGGCGTGGACGGGGCCAACCGCAAGTGGTTTGGCACGGGTTCCGGCGTGTTCGTCATGTCGCCGGAAGGCAACCGGCAAATTGCCCATTTCACCAAAGACAACAGCCCTTTGTTCGACAACAATATCACGGACATTGAATTTGACCACGAAACCGGTGAGGTCTTTATCGGCACCTTGCTCGGCCTGATTTCCCTGCGCGCAGAAGCCACGCAAGGACAACCCAATTTCCACAGCGGCGTGCTCGTTTTCCCCAACCCCGTGCGGGAGGGTTACGAAGGCCCCATTGCCATCAAAGGCCTTGCCCAGGATGCTACGGTGAAAATCACCGACGTAAGTGGCCAATTGGTGTATGAGACCCAAGCCCTCGGCGGCCAAGCCATCTGGGACGGAAGGGACTACAACGGAAGGCGCGCTCATACGGGCGTTTACCTCGTGTTTGCCACCAGCCGAAATGCTACCGCACCGGAAGTGGCCGTTGCCAAAATTTTATTGGTGAATTGAAAGATCCAACTTCTGAACTACTCCGAAAAGTCATTTTAAGTTGTAGCACATCGCACTGGCAGAAGAATATTCAGAGAGAGAATTTTATTTGAAAGAAAATTCTCTCTCTGTTTGTTTTTTCCTCTGTTCCGACTTTTCGGAGTGGACTCACTTCTCAATAGGCCAAATCTTGCCTGAAAACTGCTGCCAGTTTCCTGTACACGTCCGGCAGCGCTGCCTTGAACCTTTCGGGGAAAACAAAAAAATGCGCTACGGCCACTGCCGTGATATCTACTTCCGGCAGGTTGATCCATTTCACGATTTTTTCTTTTGAAAAACCGCTGACCTGCTCCAGCGTTCCCCAATCATTTTCACCCAATGGGGGAAAATCCGCACCAGGGTAACATTGCCGGAATACCCTGGCATATTCGTAAAGCCCCGTGTGAAAATAGCGCTGAGGCTGCAGGAACGCGGGCATCAACTGCTCGGCGGAAAACATGATCACGCCATCTTCCGCATAGTTCTCCGAGGCATGCCACTTCTCCGGGTACTGCGGCGATGGAAACGGATGGGGATAGACCACGATGCGCTCGAATTTGCTCAAACGATAGTCTTCAAGCCCGAAGGTAAGTTGCACCACCGAGGCAGCAATCACGCCTTTCACGTCAACTGGCACGTTTTCCATGCCTTTGGGCATAAATTCGGTGGCTACCATATAGAGCGCCATCCGATTGCGAAAACGGGTCTTGTCCTCCAGACCAAGTTTTTGATAAAACGGGAACTTGGTGTTTATCAAATGCCGCAGCATACCGGGCAATTCAGGCGGCCTGCGCTGATACCACCACCAATCAATCTGTGGGCCAAGCATGTACACGACCACGATACCGATGGCAAACGGCAATATGTAGAGGGCATAATCCGAACGGACATCCCATGCCAGATAAAGGAATATCAAAGCACCAAACACAAAGGGGGCAATAAGCGCTTTGGACAACATATTTCGATGTTTTGCGGATGAATTTACTTGGCCAACCTGTTCAAACCGGCATAATATATCAAATGCCATTCGCCGCCCACGACGGCGAAGCGGCGTACCATGCCAAATTCGCCACTCTGGTGAACAATCCGCTCCTGTACGACCCACTCATTCAGGGCGTGGATGTCCCGTTTGAACTCGCTCATTTCAAAATCGAACTGTCGCTGCATCTGCCAGTCTTCGGGCATCCAACGGAAGGAGCCACTGGCAATCATGGTACTATCTGCGTGGTCGGGCAAGCCTTCCAGCGGAAAAACGATATGGTCAACCTGAAACAAGCTGTCGCTATGGAATTTCTGATAAAAAGCAGCAAAACCTTCCGGTAAGCCAGCGGGAGCTGCCTCCGTTTCGTTGGCGGGGGATCGCTGCTTGTTTTGGCAAGCATACAATAGCAGGAGCAGGAGCAAGGCTGTGTATTTCACGTTTGTTCGTTGTTGTGGTTACAGGAAGATGTTTACAGGTACTCTCATTCAAATTGGATAGTCAAGAAAATGCTTAATGCAAAATATATAATGGTTAAAGCCCCCCCCCAATAATTTTAAATACAAAACGCCCGCAAAAGTAACACAAGTACACATTCGGAAGGGATCGCCATGAAATATGAACCCTTCTTCCCAAGGACTTTGTCCTGTATAAGTAACGGTTCAAAAATAAAGTTCTCAATGGCTAATCGAGCAGGAATAAGGTGACATCTCAAAATGGCCACCCATGTCTTGCCGCATAGCTTCTTGCTGAGCGGCCATTTTGAGGTGTAATCTTATTCCGAGCCTGAAATTCAACACAAATTGGATACTTTAATTTCAACCCGTTACTAAGAAATAAATACATGCGTCTATCCTTTTTATTTGATTCTTGTACGGGACAAAGTCCCTATGAAGTATGGTACGGGGCGCAGCCCCGCACCAGCGGAGGAATGCCAACAAGAAAGGGCCTCAACCTTCCGGTTGAAGCCCTCGCTGATTTCATACAGGTTTATTACTCGATGATCACTTTTTTGAAAAGGGATTTGTCACCCGATTTCACCCTGAAAATATACATGCCCGATGGCAGGTCGCCAAAGGCATATTCCTTGCTGAGGTGGCCAGTGCCAAAGTCCATTTTTTCGGTGAGCAGACGTTGGCCGAGAACGTTGGTGAAACTCAATTCCAACGAAGACATAGGTTCGCCCGTCAGTATCACCGTAAACCGTCCGCTGTTGGGGTTCGGGAAGACATTGAACACCTGGATGCCGGGAATCTCGCCCGCGCTCGTCAAGATCACCTGCACAACGATGGATGCACTGCCGAATCCACACTCGTTTTCCGCCGTGAGCGTCACGGTATATTCGCCGTTTTGCTGGTAGGTGTGGACGGGGTTCTCCTCTTCGCTCGTGTTGCCGTCGCCGAAGTCCCAAGCATATTTCACGGCACCCGTGGAGGTATTGGCAAAGGTCACCGTGCCCGCATTGGCGGTGTAGGTGAAGCCCGTGCCCGGCACACCATTCACGACCACGTACCCTGGCTGGGTATAAGTATTGCTGCCCTGAATGTTGCCCGCCGTCAGTTCCACATCGTAAGTGCCAGGCGCACTGTAAGTGACCGTCGGGTTGGCTTCCGTGGAAGTAGCGGGCGTACCGCCGGGGAAGTTCCACACAAAGAACTCGGCATTGGTTGACGAGAGATTTTCAAAAACTACGGTCAGCGGAGCGCAGCCCAAAGTATTTTCCGCCGTGAACGCTGCGATAGGGCCTTGCGTAGCGATTACCACCGTCTGGGTGAAACTGGTGCTGCCGCAATCATTCTTAGCCGTGAGCGTCACCTGATATACACCGTCTGCCTGATAGGTGTACTCCGTGACGTTTTCCTCGCTTGTGTTGCCGTCGCCAAAATCCCATTGAAAGCTCGTGGCATTCGTCGTCGTGTTCTGGAAAATCACCGTCGCATCGTTTACACTGAAATTGAAGCCTGTGCTTGGCGGACCGTCAACAGTGATGTAGTCCGTCAAAACGAACATATCGTTGCCGGCTTGGTTGCCGACCGTCAGGGTGACGCTGAACACGCCGGGCGTATTGTATGTCACCGTTGGCGACTGCTCATTGGAAGCAGCCGGGATGCCACCGGGGAACGACCAGGAGAAAGTGGTTGCATTGGCCGACGATTCGTTGTTGAACTGCACCGTGAAAGGGGCACAGCCGGAAGTTTGCACCGCACTGAAACCGGCAGTGGGCGGCGTGACGACGGTGAACTGCCCGTTGACCGTCACGGAACCGCAATCGTTCGTGGCCGTGAGCGACACTTCATAAACACCATCCCCTGCGTAGGTATGCGAGGGGTTTTCCTCATTGCTCGTGTTGCCATCGCCGAAGTCCCAGCCGTAGCTTGTTGCATTGGAAGAATTATTGGTGAAATCCACCGTCGTGCCGCTCACACTGCCCATGAAGCTGGCGGCGGGTAGTGCCCCTACCGTGATGTGGTCTGTCTGTGTCGCAGTGCTCTGGCCTGCTGCGTTGCTCACCGTGAGCGTTACGGAGTAAACACCTCCGGTCGAATAGACCACAACCGGGTTTTCCTCGGAGGAAGTGGAAGGTGTGCCGCCAGGAAACTCCCACGCAAACGTGGCGGCATTGTCGGAAGACTCATTGGTGAACTGCACCGTAAGAGGGGCACAACCTGCGGTTGTATTGGAAGAGAACCCTGCTGTGGGCAAGGTTGCCACCGTGACGGTTTGCTCGACCGAGAAGGAGCCGCAGATGTTGGTCACGGTCAGGGTGACTGTATAGGTTCCATCGGTGGCGTATTCGTGTTCAGGATTTTCCTCCGTGCTCGTATTGCCGTCGCCGAAGTCCCACTCGTAACTGTTGGCATTTGAAGAAGTATTGTTGAAATCAACGGTTGCATTGTTGCTCGAATAATCGAAACCGGCGGAGGGGCCACCAGCCACGATGATATAATTGGTCTGTGTGCTGGTACTTTGTCCGGCGGTGTTCGTAACGGTCAGCGTCACGGTATAGGTGCCTGGATTTTGGTAAGTCACTACCGGATTTTCCACGTTTGAAGTAGCGGGGTTGCCTCCCGGAAATTCCCAGAAAAAAGAAGCGGCATTGTCGGACGATTCATTGTTGAACTGCACCGTGAGCGGGGCGCAGCCTGCCGTCACATTGGCCGAAAAACCGGCTGTCGGGGCGGTGACGATGGTGACGGTTTGCGTGGCAATCACGGTGCCGCAGTCGTTGGTGGCGCTCAAAGTAACGGTGTAGGTTCCATCGGTAGCGTAAGTATGTACAGGATTCACCTGGTTGCTCGTGCTACCGTCTCCAAAGTCCCAGGCATAGCTGACGGCATGGGCCGAAGTATTGGTAAAAGAAGCCGTATAGCCATTGATGCTGCTGGTGAAACCGGGCACGGGCAGCGGAGCGACCGTGATGTAATCCACCAAAGTAAGGGTATCGCTGCCCGTTGAGTTGGTGACGATGAGCGAAACGCTGAAAGTACCCGGCGAATTATAGACGACAGTAGGGCTTTCCGCTGTCGAAGAAGAAGGCGTTCCGCCGGGGAACGACCAATTGAAAGAACTGGAATTGGCCGAGGAGGAGTTGTTGAACTGCACGGTCAGCGGTTGGCAACCGGAGGTCGTACTGGCAGAGAACCCCGCGACCGGTGGAGCCTCGATGGTCACGGTCTGGGAAATGGTGGCCGGCCCACAAGCATTGGTCGCCGTGAGGGTAACGGTAAAGTTGCCATTGCCCGTGTAGGTATGGACTGGATTGGTTGCCGTGCTGGTATTGCCGTCGCCAAAGTTCCAGCTATAACTTGTGGCATTGGAGGAACTGTTGTTGAAAGTGACTGTGCTGCCGTTTACGGAAGAACTGAACCCTGGTGTGGGAATGGTATTGACGGTGATATAACTTGTCTGTGTAAATGTGCTGGAGCCGGCGGGGTTGGATACCGTCAACGATACATCGTACACACCGGGCGCATTGTAAACGACCGAAGGGAATTGCTGGCTGGAGGAGGACGGTGTGCCACCTGGGAAGCTCCATGACCAGGTAAGGGAATTGGCGGAGCTTTGGTCAAAAAAATTGACCGTCATGCCAGCACAGCCCGTGGTCGGGTTTGCGGTGAAGCCTGCCAGCGGTTGGGTGAAAATAGGCAGCACCTGCACAGAGGGGGTCGAACCGCAGGCATTGAAAGCCGTCAGCGTAACTGTGTAAAAACCGTCCATAGCGTAAGTATGAATGGGGTTCACTTCCGTGCTGGTATTTCCGTCACCGAAATTCCAAAGGAAACTGGTCGCCGTTGCAGACGAGAGATTCGTGAAGATGACCGTCAGGTTGACCTGCGTATGAACGAAGTCCGTCGTCGGCACGGTCAGCACGTTTACCAAAGTTTGGGTAATCGAATTGTTTCCTGCCGAGTTCGATGCTGTCAGGGTAGCCGAGTATGTTCCGGGAACGGCATAGGTGACAACAGGATTTTGCGCAGTAGAAGATGAAGGCGTACCACCTGGGAAAGTCCAGTTCCACGAGGTTGGCCCGAACAAGGACTGGTCGGTGTAGGATACGACAAGCGGCGCACACCCTGTGCCGGGATTTGCGACAAAACTAGCAATCGGCGGCAACAGCGAAGGACAGTTCGCTAAACAGGGACGGTTTGGGTAGTAGTTGTTGATCTGGTTGAGCGATTGGCTTGACCAAGTATTCGTGTTGTTCACCGCCGGAGCCATGATGGTTGGACTGCCAGATGCATCGTGCGTAGCACTGAAGTTGTGCCCGATTTCATGTGAGGTGAGCACCCGGAGCAGGTTGGCATTGCTCGAAAAATCCTGGAGGCAGTGGTAACGGCTGGACGTACAGACCGCACTGAGATAGGCGATGCCGATGGTCCCGCCCTGAAAGTTCCGGTTTGTCCAGAGTTGCCCGATGTCGTGGATTTGGGAAAATCCCGATGGCCCCCAACCGGCAAAACTGCTTAGCAGCACCGAGGCGTTGGTAGAGTTCGACCAGGGGTCGGTCGCTGGGGGCGATACAACAAACTGCTGCACGATTTCAAACTTCAATTCGTCGTTGAACTCATTGTCGTAGTTGGTCTGGACGTTATTCATCACGGCGATATTGTGTATTTCTACTGCAAACACAGAGCCGTACTTATTGTACATCAAAAGGTCGGAAGCAATGGCCAGTTCGACTTCCTTGCAGCCCATTTTTTCCTGTGCGATTTGCTGTGTTTCCTCGTCGTGCTGGTGCGTACTGCGTTCCATCATTTCATCAAAACCACACTTGGCTCCCGGCTTGGGTTTCACGTCGGATGCAGCGTAGATGACGAAGCGGTCTTTCGGTTCGTCGGGCAGGAAGTACCACAACGGCTCGATGAGGTAGATTTCCTCGTCTCTTTCCACGAAACCATAGAGAAATTCTTCGTGAATGGTGAGGCTGACGGAGCCGCCGCCTTTGCCGTTCAACTTGCCCCGGAAAGTGACATTGCCGCCCGGCTGCAGGTTGACCGGGCCTTCCCCGGTCAGCACGGTCAGCACGTAATGCTGGCTGCGAATGTCCCTCGGTTGGAGGTTGATGGCCCAATCGTGTTTTCCGAATTTCAAGTTAAATTCCATGTTCTGGCCTGCTTGTTTGACGAAAGCATCAAAAGCCTGGATATCGAACTGGAAGATTTCCCATTTACTGAATTGTTCGGCAAGGGCGGATCCGCCCTTCGCTTTGACCGGCTGCCCCTGGAAAGTGGCTTTTTGCGAAAATGCAAATACGGTCATAAGCAAGAATAGAAGGGTAGTAGCGTAACGCATCATGTGTGAACGGAATTTTTTTGTTTGAGCTATATTGTTGATTGTGAAACAGTTCCAAAGAAAAATAACTTGCGATGAAAGATGAATCGGGGGCTGACACCATCAATCATCATGCGGTTATGGGATGAGTGTCGGTCGTGAATTTGAATTCATTTTATGGGGCGGGAAAGCGCAGGAAGCTTAGCGGGGCCAAATTTAACACTTGGAATGGAATTTCAGGGCCACAGCCCGTATGGGTTTGTCGTTGATTGTCATTTTTTTTGATTTCGCCTGATTTTAGGGTTTACAATCAACGCTTGGCCGCTTTTGAGGACAGCTTGTTTGGGTTTTTCATCAAAAAACAAACCCGGAAACACTCTATAACGCCCCTGTAGCAAAAAGTAACAAGTCCGTTTTTTCAGGTTTGTTTTTTTAAAGTTTACACTTCGGCAGAAACCGTCCATCCCTCTCCACCTTCGGGAAAAAGTCTATTTTTGCACCGAAAGCTGGTCTTCCCCTGTCTTGTTGTTTTAATTTTTCCAAAAAAAATCATGGATACGAAATTGCTGACTGCATCTGTCTTGGCAGTGTGCCTGCTTGCGGCCTCTTGCCAGCGGCCCCTCATCGTGAAAGACGACGATTCAAAGAGCAAGGCCCATTGGGAATTGCTCGACTATCCAGCCGAAAGGCTCGTTTTGGGGCTTCATGCCACCCCCTTTGAATTGTACGTCATCTCGGAAAACCAATTCTCCCGCTACGACGGCAACCGGGTATTGCTGGAAAAGCGCCCGCTCGATGTAGGTTCCGGGATAACGGGCACGCCGGCACTCTCCGACAACGCCTTCGTGCGCATGACGACCGATGATCAGTCCCGCCAAACCATCGAGTTCCATTTGGCACGCAACCCGGCCCAGATCGTGAAAATCATCGCCGATGACCTGCTCAGCGACGGGGAAGGGCATTTGGAAGTAGAATACTTTGCGCGCAGGCTGGGAGCATTCAGCACCGACGGGGCACTGTTCCTGTTGCCTGCCCGGTTGTTGCCTGCCCGTCATTATGTCCTTTTCCTGTTTGAGTTGGAATACAATACCGCCCACACCACCTTCACTTCGGTCAAATCGGTGAAAAGGATAAACCTGCCCGAACTGGGCACGCTCCCGCCCAGCATGAACAACGTGCGTTTTGCCGATGGAAATTTTTACGTGACCTCCCAGCATGGGGCCTGGCGCATTACCCCATCGGGCGATGTACTAAAAATATTTCCCCAATGGATGCGGGACGTATTCGAATGGCAGGACAAACTGTACATCACCGGCCTGAACAGCTTCGATCTCCACGAAAGCACCGACAAAGGCCTCACCTGGACGCGCCTTAATCAAAATTCCGAACTGAAAATGGTGGAAACCGTCGGCGACCTGGTTCTCACGCACGAAGTGCTCGGCAACCCCTACCTGTCCATGCTGGGCGATTTCGTCAAAGCAAAAAAAATCGTCTATCCAGCAGGGGCCTCTACCAATCCTTCTGTTTATTACGGGGCCGCCTTTTTTGCGGGCCAATACTTTTTCAGCATTGACCGGGAAGTGTATTTTACGGACAAGGTCGTGGTGGAATAGATGTTTGATGAAAAACCGCTCGCCACTAGTGGGCTGCGAATTAAATTCTTGAAGGTTACAGCAGGTATTGATAGAAATGCGGTGAGGTGCAATGTCATTTAGTTATGCCAAACTTACACACCCCTGACCCCTAAAGGGGAACCAAATCGGGAAGTCCTCAGGAATGTGCAGATGTAGTTCCCCTTTAGGGGTCAGGGGTGTGTAAGCGTCGAATATCCGCGAGTTAATGATGCACTCAATAATCTTCACAAATTTAATTCTGCTTCCAATAGAAAGGCGTGAAGATGAAGTGGTTTAAAAAAGCATAGCTCCCTCTTCACCTCCAAAACTTGCGTTCAAACACCGTTTCGTTTCCGACGGCATCTTTCACGACGAGGCGCAATTCGTGTTCGCCGGGGCCGGTCCGTTCGTCAAAATCGTGGCTGAGGGTGCCGGTCTTTTTGTCGTATTCCATCAAAATCCACTGGTCGTCAATCCAGGCGGAGTAGGTCAGTTGACGGGTGCCGCCCATGGAGGCAAAGTTGTCGCTCAGCTTGAACTTCATGCTTTTGGTTCCTTTCATGTTGGTATTGAAAACGACGGGCCGGATGGTAGGCGGTGTTACGTCCACCATAATACAGTAGTCGCCGAGGGCACGCACTTTGGTGCGGAGGAAGCCCTCTTTCCATTGTCCGCCGCAGTTCCATACCCCCCCGCCCTCGCAATAGGCGACAAAAACCTTGGGCTTGAGTTCTGCCGGTATGGGAATGGTGGGCCGGATACCGATTTCAAAAAAATCATGTACCGGTGTACGGCTGTCGTGCAGGTGATGGACTTCGGAGTAGCACCCATTGGAGCGCTCCGGGGTAGTCTTATATTTAAGGTACAGGTTTTCGTAGAGAGTGCCGGGCGGCATGTGGAGGTAGAGGCCCTCGGTCTGGATCATGTTTCCTTCGTCGAAGGGGAGGATGTAGTTGAAGGGCCTGTTGGTGACCGGGATGGCGGGTTCGGGGCCTTGTTTCACCCAAAATTCGAGGCGAGAGGCATTGCCTGCCACGTCGGAGGCAACCATCGTGATTTTGCTTGTGCTGCCATTGCGCAGGTCCACTGCGCCGAAGTTTTCCAGTTGACGGTAGATGGAAAGTTGGTTGCCGGGCAGGGTGTAGCAGCGGTTGAAGTAGCTGTTTTTCACCACCCGCTCCTCGTAGTCGCAGTGAGCGTTCAGGTAGCGGGTTTCCTTGAAAGAAAAAGATTCGAGACTAAATTCGTAGAGCAGTGTGTCGTCACGGTACATTTTCAGGGCATAGATACCATTCCAGTTGCTCACCCGGTCGAAGTGGTCATAGACCTTGAGGGCAAAACCCGCCATGCTGGTACCGACGCTGAGCGTGTCGCCCTTCACGCGGTATTCGCCGCTGGGCGATTTATAGACGGGGAAAGTCTTGCCGTTCTTTTCCTCGCGCTGCTCGTTGAGGGAATAGATTTTCAGTGAGTGCATCTTGGGCGCAATGTTGTCGGCGACCTTGAAACCGAACAGCAAGGGATTGATAGGGTCTTGGGTAAGGGTTTCCCGGATTTCAAAGTGCAGGTGTGCGCCATTGGAACTGCCCGTGTTGCCCATCAGGCCGATCTGTTCGCCCTGCGCTACCGGGAATTGGTCGAAGCCCGGCTTGAGGTCCACCTCGAATGACTGTTGCTCGTATTGCTGTGCTTTCACGTAAGCGGCAATATCAGGGTCAAATTTTTCCAAATGGGCATAGACGGTGGTGAAACCGTTCGGGTGGTTGATGTAAAGGGAATTGCCGTAGCCGCTTTCGTCCACTTTGATGCGGGCGATGTATCCGTCGGCAGCGGAGAAAATGGGATCGCCAACCACGCCTTTGCTCGATTTGATGTCAATGCCCGCGTGGAAATGGTTGGGCCGAAGTTCACCAAAAGTGCCAGAAAGGAGCAATGAATGTGCTACCGGCGACTGGAAGTAGTTCGTGGGATAACGTTTGTCCTTCGGCTTCGGGATGGTGAAGGCAAAAATCAAGAGCGAAAGTGCAAGCAGTGGCAAGAACCTTTTCATGACAATTACAAACTGGCTAATTTTTTCCTTTGGTGAAAAACGCAGGGTAGAAGAATGCGTTGTGGCTATAGTGTGAACCGCCGGATCGGCAAGCAAATATATAACTTGCGCGTAATTTTTCCCACAAGGGGAAATTTCGGCCATTGGGAGGGATGGTTTTTACTATTTTCAAAAAACGTGTCAATTTTGAAAACAAGCGAGCGATTTTATTTTTTCTTTGTCCCTCACTGACTTTCACCATGCGAAACCTGTACCTCACCAACCGCTTTTTCGGCCTTTTTGGCGCAGTGGCGCTGATGTTCGTGCCAGCGTACGTCCTGCCGTTCTGGTTCCCGGTGGCAGTGACGGGCTTCACGGTGGCAGTGGCCCTTTTCCTGGCCGATACCCTGCTCCTTTTCAACAATAGAATAAAAGTAACCGCGCAACGCCGCCTTCCCAAGCTGCTATCGCTGGGCGACCCCAACAAAATCGTGCTGGAAATTGCGAACCGCTCGCCCGTGCCGCTCTCGCTCACCGTGATTGACGAATTGCCCGTGCAATTCCAGATTCGGGATTTCGAGGAAAAGCTGGCGATAAAAGGCTGGGAAGCAAAGGCAATCTCCTACCAACTGACACCAGTGGCACGCGGGGCATATTCGTTCGGTATGGCGAATGTTTATGCCGCATCGCTGTTCGGCCTGGTACAGCGGCGATTCCGCACGGGAGAACCAATGGATGTGCCCGTTTACCCATCGGTGCTGCAGATGAAACAATACGAGATGCTGGCCTTCAACCGCCTGAACACTCAACAGGGCCTTCGGAAAATCCGCCGCATCGGCCACAGCTACGAGTTTGATCAGATAAAAGAATACGTGAGGGGCGACGATTACCGCAGCCTCAACTGGAAAGCCACCAGCCGGGCCAACCGCCTGATGGTCAACCAGTACGAGGACGAACGCTCCCAGCAGGTCTATTGCCTAATTGACAAGAGCCGGGCCATGAAAATGCCTTTCAACGGCCTCAGCCTCATGGACTACGCCATCAACACCTCGCTGGCCCTCTCCAATATCGCCCTGAAAAAATACGACAAGGCCGGCCTCATCACGTTCTCCGACATCATCGGCTCCACGATAAAGGCCGACCGGAAGGCGAACCAGTTGAACCGCATCCTGCACGCCCTCTACAACGAAAAAGAACGCCTCCTGGAAGCAAACTACGAACTGCTCTACCACATCGCCCGAAAGCTGATAAACGGCCGCAGCCTGCTGCTGCTCTATACCAATTTCGAGAGCATGTACGCGCTGGAACGGGTACTCCCCCTGCTCCGCCGCATCAACAAATTCCACCTGCTGGTGGTCATTTTTTTTGAAAATACCGAGATTCAGGATTTCGTTGGCAAGGAAGCCAAAACGGTGGAGGACATTTATGTGCAGACGGTGGCCCAAAATTTCCTCGCCGAAAAATCCGGCATGGCCCAGGTGCTTCGCCAACACGGCATCCAAACCGTGCTGACCCGCCCGGAGGATTTGTCCATGAACACCATCAATAAGTACCTGGAACTGAAGTCGAGGGGGATGATATGAGATGGTTGGGATGGTTGGGGTTGTAGCTCACGGCTAATTGATCGTAGTTTTACAAAGTTCAAAATTATCAGCGTGCGTTCATTTCAATGGAAAAAAATACTCCTTGTGGCGGCGTTGCTCGCTGCTTTTTTGCTCGGCATCCTGCTGACGAGGTGGTATTTTGTGCGTTCCAACAGGGTAGAGACTGAAAATTCAACCGTGCTGTTGGAGCGTATCAAGCAAGTAGCCAAACTGGTGACGGTCGAAGGGTATTTTTCCGAGATTTACGATTACAAAGACTACTACGGCTACGACCTGGGTTTTTTCAGAAAAAAAGCACTGATAAGGGTGAAGGCAAAAGTATCGGTGGGCTACGATTTGGAGAAAATGAAAATCACTGCCTTGCCTGAAACCAGAACCATCCGCATAACTGGCATACCGCCTGCCGAAATCCTTTCCATCGAACACGACCTTGACTACTACGACCTGCAGGAGGGGCTGTTCAACTCGTTCAGCACGGCAGACTACAACAAACTGAACGCCAATGCCAAGGAATTCATCCGGCTCAAAGCACTGGAAAGCGAACTGATGGAACAGGCCGCCGAACAGCGCAACGTTGTGTTCGAGGCCATACGGTTCATGGTGCAGAGCATGGGCTGGGAATTGGAAATCGAGGCTGCCGAGCCNNCAGCTAATATTCGCCCCTTTGGCAAAACGATGCACTTTTTTGTTCAATGCTCACAAAAACGTCTATTTTTAGCGCCGATATTGATTCGCCGGCAACGGGGCCTGTGCCACCGTTTGATTCGGAAATCTACAGACAGGCAAAATATCCGGGGCAGGAAAACACGAAAGGCAACTTTGCATCAATTTTGGTTGCCTGTTTTTTTTTTTGACAAGGAGCGTTTGCCTGAAACCATCAAAACAAACAAAATTCTCTAACTAAAAACCTCTTATCTTATGCATCCAGCGTACAAATTGATGCTCATTGCCTGGGTCGGCGTGGCGGCTTGGGTAGCCTTTGTTATTTTAATCAACCGGAAAATCCATCCCCGTGCCTTGTTCGCCCTTTTCATGGTCGAATTGTGGGAGCGTTTCAGCTACTACGGCATGAG
>JRYF01000308.1_pt1 | contig 16148 bp, 32 predicted proteins | sample 235331 | NCBI WGS metagenome assembly JRYF01 (sample SAMN03074217, study PRJNA261475) | activated sludge metagenome | biome: Wastewater Treatment Plant; feature: Wastewater; material: Activated sludge; isolation source: activated biomass of a wastewater treatment plant treating hydrocarbon... ...
CGGTTCCTTTCAGTGACAGCCGAAGCGGTGGCAGACAAGCAGGTTGCCGTCTGCATCCTTGACGTATCCCTCCCCGCGACATCCGCGACATCCGGTTAGGATGCCGAGCCAGTGGGCCAGATACCATGCAATCTTGTGTCTCATTTCGGTTTCCTTTCAAGACGGTTGAGCCGATCGATCTCGGCGGCGATTAGGGCGCCGGCTTTGACCAGATTGCGACGCCGGTCAGTCGGCTTCCACCAGCCCTTGTCCCACGGCCAGCGCCACATGCTGCCTTCAAGGTAGCAACTGGCCGCGTCGGCAATCTGACTGCTAACCCACTGATCGTCATGCTCGGGCGTCCAGCCCTCTTCCTCGATTTGCCGCTTACGCTCTGCGGCGATGCTTTCAATTCCAGTCATGGGTTCCTCCGGGATTAGTTGGACTTGATCCGCAGGGCGGTTGCCGCGGGCGGTATGGTTTCGAGGTGCAGGCCGAACGGAAGCCGCCCGCGCAGCACCCAAATGTGGAACATGTCGTCCTCATCGACCACCTGATCGCGCGGCGGGTAAACCTCGATCGCCGTTGCCTCGGGACCGGCCAGCTCATCCTTGATGCGCTGCATCTCGGGCCATGTCGGGCGCTGGCCTGACAAGCTGCTGACGGCGAGGTGCCTGACGCCAACCTCTGCCTGCCTGTCGAGGACGCTGAAAACCTTGTTGCGGTGCGCGGTCGTGATGAATGCCGCCCATCCGCTACCGGCCTGGCCGGGCATGAACGTGAGCGTTTCCCATTCACCCCAATCTCCGCTGCGCCTGCGCTTCCTCTCGCGGGCCAGAAGGGCCGCTTGGTCCTTCTTCGATAGGCCCTGCATCGCTCTGTTCATGGTGCCTCCGGGGTTAGTTGGACTCGGCAGCCTGCCGGTCCCTCATGTCGATCGGTTTGCCGCAATGCGGACATGACGGGTCGGTCTTCCAATCTCCTTCGCGCCCGCAACAGACGACATTTGTCGCGCAGTCGCAGCGGCGCATGGTATCGGGGCCTTCAATCCCGCACCCCGCACATCTCCACACCTTTGCCCCCATCTCCTCGCTCCTTTACTGGACCGCATCATTTCAGGATGCCGGCCCCCGAAAGGGCCGGACACCAAAGCTGTCAGCCGCCGTTGTCCATGCTCTTCTCGACGTCGATGATTTCGCCTTCCTCATCACGGATATAGGTGAGGTTGGTCGAGGCGCGGACGTTGCCGCAGGTCGGGTCTACGCGCTGGAAGGCGTTGGTACCCTCGATGGGCTTCAGGGCACAGGTCTCGCCGGCGACCTGCGGGTTGTAGACCATGCCAGCCTGCGCGGACGTAGCCGAGATGAGAAGGATGAAAAGAGTACGCATTTCTGTCTCCTGTTACCGTGCAACAGCTGCACGAGATCGGGGCCACGCGGCCCCTCACTGCTACAGCCGTTTGATCCGCTCGGCCATCTTCCGGCAGAAGGTTGAGGCGAGAAGCCAATCCTCCTCCTCCGTGAACATGCCGATGGATGAACTGGGCTTGAGGCCCATTGACTGAAAGATGGAGTGGACGTTACCCCCATAGTCCGGGTGAGGGCGGCCAAGCATGTCAATCTCCCCCGCTCGCCGAAAGAACTCCACTATATGCCCCTGGGCATCATCCCTTCCCCGCAGGTAGCTGAGGAAGATGGGAATATCACTGATGAGGAGCATCATGCCAGCACCAGTGGCGCGAAGATGATGATAAGAAGGAGGAAGGCGATGAAGATGAAGAAGTCTCGCAGATCAGCCCACATTGTCTTGCTCCTTGCAGTGTGCGTTCCAGTTGTCGGCGGCCTGAGCCATGCGGCGAAGTTCCTTCTCGAACTCCGGCCACACTTTTTCATTCTCCTTCACGAGGTAAATCCAGGTGGGCAGGATTTCCTGCCACGTCGGAGTAATGTCAATAACCTGCATCGAAGACCTCCTTGTGCAGTCGGCAGATGTAGCCGTGACCCTTCCTGACTCCGCTGACGGCAATGTCCCCGTCAGGGCACTTGACCTCGAAGAAGTCACTCGAGGTGTCGATGGTGGTCCTGACTCCGCTGGCGGCCGTGAGCATCTTCTCGACCTCACGGAGTTGAGCTGGAGTCAGGAAGCGGGCGAAGTGGGTTCTCATTCCTCCAACTCCGTCAGCCTAACACCGAGTTCCCCGCAGAAATCCTTGAAGAGGTGATACTTGCGTTCGGGGACTCGAGCGATGAAAGTGTGGGTGTCGGCCTGGCCGTTAAGACAGATGCGGGCCAGTTCCTCGATCGAGGGCGAGGCTTCGCCTGATCGGGCGGCCTTCCTCACCGCGCCCTCGGAGAGTTTAAGGCACTCCGAGGCGTTTTTGACGCCGACAAGTTTGACGAGTTCCTGTACGTGCGGGCAGGGGATCATTTCACTTTCCTTCCGTCGATGATAAGACTGAGGTCCTTGATCGCGTCATGGACACCCTCGGGGCCGGCGTAAATCTTACCAGTGATGTGGCCAGCCTGGGCGAGAGCGTCCCGACGTCGCCAATGGCGTGAGATGTACTCGCCGCGGGCCTCGCGAATGAGGTTCCATTTGAGGTTAATGACGTAGATGGGGTCAGCGGTAGTCACGGATAAGGCTCCGGGTCAGGGGATTGATGTAAAGGACTGCCCACGCTTCCCAGCCGATCATCTCGCCTTTGAAAAAGGCGGGAGCGGCGTGGGAATACTCCGCGGCCACCTCGTATGAGTGGCCGCGGTTAATAGACTCGAGTTCGGCCGCGATGAGAGCCGAAGTATGGGACGGAAACAGCTTACGCATCGGACCAATTCGGGTTTGCAGCCAGGAAGGCACTTTTCGGGGACTCCCAGCGGGGCTTGTACGCCATGACCCACGCCTGGGGCGACCACCCACAGGTGCCGAGAGCGCCGGCCGGGCGGACCCACTCTGTTCCGTCGGGGAACGTGATAGTCTCGAGTTTGATCATTTCCTTACAAGCCTTCCGTTGTAGACAGACCACCGGCAGTGGTCGAAGGTTGGCGGGGCCACCAACAGCGAAAGAACGGTTTCAGAAAGCTGGACGTTGAAGCGGGACTCTTCGAGGGTCCGCACGTTCGTCACCTTGTAGCTCTCGAGGTCCGCGATCAAGCGGTCCCTGCAGGACCGTTGATCTTCGCACCCGGCAAGGGCGAGGATGAGGAGGAGGCGTTTCATCACAGCCTCCAGATCGTGTCGATGGGCGAGAAGGTGCCGCTGACGTGAAGTTTAAAGACGCCCGGCTCGTTCTCGATCCACGTCGGGTTTTCAGTCTCGTCAATGTAGTTGTCTTCGAGGGCGGCCGCCTGCGCTTCCTCAAGGCTGAAGAAGCGGTGCGGTTTGTTGCGGCTGAGGATGATGTAAGCCTCGCCGGTCATGCGGCGGGCTTGCTCGAGCGGCATGAAGATTGCCACGGAGTTATCGCGGTTATCTTTGATGTTGAGCCAGATGGTCTCCCCGGCCTGCCCGACTGAAACGTCGGTGATATGATGCAAGGATACGTCAATCATTGATGCTACTCCATTTGGCAGACTCATCAGCGAGGACATGCCAAGTCCCCGGACGGAGCTGATGCCCCGTTTCGTCAGTCGAGAACGCTCGGGTCGAGGTCATACCACGCGGCCAACGCGCGCATCTCCGGCTTCCAGAGGGCGAAGAAATCTTCGCCGTCATTGACTTTGCGAAACGCCGCGCCATCGTGGATGTTCTGCAGTTGCGCGATGAAGGCGTTCTGCTCCTCGTCGAAGTTAAGGGAATAGGGAACAATGCTCCACGAATGTCCCTCGAAGTTTGCCTCATACGCCTCGTCGGGGATCAGCCAACCGGCGGCGCATTTGCGATCGCCCACGCGGTAGCGGCAGCTTATGCTGAGGCTTTTCCCAACGTAGCTTGGCCCGCCCTGTGAGATGATGCCGCGAGCGGCTGTGTCGAAGATCTCTTGAAAGATCATTTCCGCACTCCCACACCAAGTTTCTTGGCTGCCTCGTTCATAGCCTCCCAGATGCGGCGGCCTTCGGCGTCCAGCCTCTTTTCGTAGTATTGCTTGGACCAGAAGTCGTGGCCCTCATCAGTGCCATCCCATATGAAGGCCGAGGCAAGAAGGTCGATTTCGATCTGGCCCTGGCTGTATCTGATGTCTTTGAGATATTCGCGGCTATACATCAGCCACCTCCCATATGCGTCGTGGCCACTTCACCCGGATTGCGCGGGACCGAGCCAACCCACTCTGCGCCATCATACTGAACCGGGAAGTAGACACGGTTTGCGGTCCAGAGGGTGAAGGGGCAACCGTTCGTGCAGCCATAGCCCGCATCGAATTCGCGGTCAAGGGAGCCGGGAAGGATTTGCTCCTCCCCGGTAACACTCTCCCATGCCGAGATAACGGTCTCGCCGAGGACAACATCGAAGTGCTCGTTGAAGGACTCGCCCCACTTTTCCATCTCTTCGGCGATTTCTTTGCGCCAGGTGGTTTTCATCAGAGTGCAAGCCTCTTGATCGCGGCCTTGACTTCGCGAGCACGTTCGCCGCGCCAATGGCTGAGGTTGGAAAGGATGTAGAGAAGCTGGGTGGTGGCTTCGCGGCCCGTCATCCCGTGGCCCGCGCGAGCATATGCCTTGGCATATTCATTCGGGCACTCGCGGGAAACGGCGGTCAGGATTTGTTCGTAGGTCATTTGACTCTCCATTGGAAAGGGTGGGACCGAGGCCTCACCCAAATTGTTCACGCCAGCTTTGTCACAAGCACGATGAACCGATACCAGGCTTGTGCCCAATCAGGGCCGAGCTCGCGTTTCATCGAAAGTCATCTTACTCTCCTTGACCTTTCATTCATCCCAACTCCCCGCAAGGCCCTAACGGAGAACTGGGGTCGAGGCCCTAGACATACGTCCCCCGACCCGCCGACCATACACCTTCCATGGCCGAGAGTCAAGCGGATTCGTCAGTCCGCGGGCGAAGGCGGGTTGCTGTAAGATGTGGAGGATATGTGCTGTAGGGGAACCTGGGTATCTAAAAAAGGGGGTTGAGGACCATATCAGTGGCTCGATTCCGGGTGAAGGTATGGCGGAGGGGAAGGTTCTTCAGTTCTTTCAGGAGAGATATATATATGACCCAGCCCCACTCTGAACGAAAAACGCACCCCCACAGTGGATATGGTCCTGTGATCCATTCCCACATATGGCGCAAATATGGTCGATAAACCCCAAAAATAAATACCCAGGATACCCTACAGCAATTATCCTCCATTACGCACACATACCCAACTTTCCCTGAAGACTCTGCTGGCGAGTACCTCCTGACTCTGCTGGCGAGGATGAATTCGGACAACAAGACTGACCCGAATTGTTGCAGTCCGGCCACTCTCGTTCCCGCAATGTTCCGCTGCAGTCGGAAAGGTATCGAACCGGACCCAGTTGAGTGTGGCATTTCCGCACGTTCTGGCTCTGTTCACGCCGCACCGCCGAAACTGGGTCACGGATTTTGACCTTTCCGGCTGGGCGCAAGAAAATTGCGCCAGTCCGCAACAATCGGAAACGCGCAACATCAGTGCTCGGTTGCGCAATATTGTTAGCCATGCTCTCCGTGCATACGTGAACAAAGAGTGTCCAAACGTTCGCTTTTTGTCTTGGCCCGTGACCAGTCAAGTCAATCTTTTTCGATGGGCGATGACCGGGACTCGAACCGGCCGCCCAAGGGCCGTTTTATGGCCCCTCCGTTCAAATGCAATTTCCTGCATCAGTCCCCTTGGCACCATTCACGGAAACGTGAACCAGTATTTCATGCCACAATTTTGCCACAATCTTGTGACTCGCGCGCGCACGCCCGCGCGCGGCGGAAAGCGGTGTTCGAGTCCACCGATCACAATGATTGAAACAATCGGACCACTCCCCTTGACAAGCATCGCCGCAGCCCCCATGTAAGACGGACCGGGCCGCGGTGGTCCGGCGGCGCCCCGTGCGCCTTGACCTTAAGGAGTCGCCCCGATGTTCCGTGTTCTTGATCGTTACACCCGCCTTCCGCTCTTCACCGGCACCCGTGCCGACTGTGACGCCTTCGCCCGCGCTTTCGGGCTTTGCGTTGTGGAGGCCGTGTGATGGATTACATTGTTATGGCCGGCTGTGAGTATCCAGCTCGCCCGACCTTCAGCTCGCTCAACTTCATTTCCTCGAATGAGTCGGAAGCGAAGGCCGAGGCAGCGCGTCGCAATGCTGTGGAAGCGCGCAATGGCAACCTCGGAGTCACGTGGTTTGTGGTTCCGTGGCCAAAGGGATAGCAGCCCGTTGCAGCCCCACGCGGGCTGCAGCCAGATGCAATCCCGCATCGCTTAAGGAGTAACACCAATGCCGACCATCAAGATCACCCTGCCCGAGTCGCTTTCCGTCGCCATCCGTGGCGCGGAGTCCATCGAAACGCCTACCGCCATCATCCCGGCGGAAATCATCGCCCGCGCCGTCGAGTACGGCTGGCAGCAGGCCAACGCTGACGCCGCATCCGGCGCCGCCAAGGTCGCTTGCCCGGCGGACGTGACCAAGGGTCTGGAGGGAGAAGCCGCCGCCAAGGCCGTCAAGGCATGGATGGCGGACGAGTCCAATGCCCCCGCCATCCTCAAGGTGCGGCAGGATATGATCCGCGACTCCATTGCCCGCAAGTTGGAAGGCGAATGGAAGGCGGCGCGGGCGGCGGGCGACGGCACCACGGTCACGCCGCTTGAAGCGGAAGTGTATCGGATGTTGGCCAGCGCCGACTTCCGTAAGGCGGCGGCATCGGCCTTCCCCACGGTGTATGCGGTCTTCGAGTCCTTCGCCAAGGGGACGCCTACCGCAGAGCGCCGCGAAGCCGTCCTCGCCGCCGTCATGGACCTTTCCGACTCGGCGCGGGAATGGATCGCCGCGAAGGCGCAAGCGCGACTCAACGCGAAGGAAGTTGAAGCGCCCGACTTCGCGGTTTGATACATCACGACTCTGGGGCGGCGTTATTGCCGCCCCAGAGCAATTATATTACAAAAAATCTTCCGGCGCTGCCGGCGCGCCTCTCCCCAAAAAATGTGCGTGGTGACTTTTCTGAACCATATCTTCGCCATACCCCCTCGAATTTTTTTTTTTCTATTTTCCCTGAACCATATGAAAGCCATACAGGGGAATAGATCACATAGCCATATCTTGCGGGCCGCCGCGCGACGTGGTAAGGTGGGGCGGAGGATCGGGGCGCGGAGCCATATGTCGCTGAATTTGAACATCGAGAAACTTGTGAGGCCAGGTCGGCGGCCGAGCGAGGTTGAGTTTTCGGTTGTGCGGGAAGTAATTCCTGCAGACTTGGAACTCCTCGAGGTTTCGGCAGGGATTGAAGCCCCGCCGATCAAGCGCATCACTGACCGGCATCACGCACTGGCACGGCTCCTTGCCAGCGGGGTACAGGATAGTGAGGCCGCCCTGATCCTCAACTACGCTCCGAACCGGGTGTCCATTCTGAAAAACTCGCCCGCGTTCCAGGAGCTCATGACTCTCTATCGAGGGGAAGTTGATAGGGAGTTTGCTGTCGTCCTCGACCACATGTCGGGGCTGTCGCGTGACGCACTCTTCGAGCTTCGGGAACGGCTCGAGGAACGTCCTGAGAAATTCACCAACGGTGAACTGCTCAAGATCGTCACTGACATGACTGACCGGGTTCCGCCCAGGCCCGATGCGGATAAGCTTCCCACACGCATCGAGTTGGTGGCCCCGGAAAGTGACGACAGCGCGGATTGAATTAGCCCCTAAAGCACTCGAAGTCTTTAGCGGCCAGGCCCGCTACCGTGGTCTTTTCGGTGGCCGCGGTAGCGGCAAAACGCGCAGCTTCGCCCTCATGACTGCGATCGACGGCTACCGCCTCGGTCGTCAGGGCATTTCCGGCATGATGCTCTGTGCTCGTGAACATCTTGTCTCCCTCGAAGAAAGCTCGATGGAGGAGGTCAAGCAGGCCATCGCCTCCCACGCCTGGCTGAACAACTATTACGAAATGGGTGAGAAATTCATCCGTTCTCGGGATGGCCGCATCCGCTACGCTTTCACCGGCCTCCGTCACAATCTCGGCGGCATCAAGTCGAAGGCCCGCATTCTCCGCGCCTGGGTGGATGAAGCTGAGCACGTCAGCGAAACCGCATGGCGGATGCTCATTCCGACGGTGCGGGATCAGGGTGAAGACGGTTCGTGGCAGTCTGAGATTTGGGCAAGCTGGAACCCCGAGTCACCTGAGTCCGCGACGCATCGGCGGCTGAGGGAAAGCCCGCCGGAAGGTTCCCGCATCTTTGAGATGAACTGGCGGGACAACCCCTGGTTCCCGGACGTTCTGGAAAAGGAGCGGATGGAGGACCTGCGCAACCGGCCGGATATGTATGACCATATATGGGAGGGAAAGTTCCTTGTTATCACTGACGCACAGATTTTCCGCAATAAGTTCGAGGTTGAGGAGTTCGAGCCCAATTCGGATTGGGCCGGTCCTTATCATGGCCTCGATTTTGGCTTCGCTAACGATCCCACTGCTGCTATTCAGTGCTATGTCTATAATAAACGGCTGTATATCCGTCGAGAATATGTGAAGAAAAAGCTGGAAATCGACGCAATGCCGCAGGCACTCGTCCGCGCCATTCCGCGCCTCGGCATGTACGTTGTCCGCGCGGACTCGGCCCGGCCGGAGTCCATCTCATACCTCCAGAACCACGGCATCCCGCGCTGTGTTGGCGCCAAGAAAGGCCAGGGTTCGGTCGAGGACGGCATCGAGCACATCAAGGGCTACGATAAAGTCATCATCCATCCTGACTGCCCGGAAACTGCTCGTGAGTTCCGGCTTTACAGCTACAAGGTTGACCGCCTGTCCCAGGACATTCTTCCGATCCCGGTTGACGAGCACAATCACTGCATTGACGCGCTGCGTTACGCGCTTGAGCCGCTGATCAGGATGCGGCGCCGGCCGGGGATCAGAGCCCTATGAAATTCTTTTCGCGCCTCTTCGAGACAAAGCAAAGTCGCGCCCTCCGCATCATGCGAATTGACGGCGAGCCCAAGGCCGCGTGGTCCAGCCGTAACTACAAGGCGTTCTCGACTGAAGGCTATCAGTACAACGTCATCGCCAGCTCGGCCATCAAGCGCATTGCCGACGCTGTTGCGACGATTGATTGGATCGTCAGGGACGGGGACAAGAAAGTTAAGCAACACCCGTTGATCGACCTCTTCTCGCGGCCGAACCCGATGCAGAACGGCGCCGAGTGGTGGCGCACGCGGATCAGCTATCTGCTGTTGAGCGGGAACAGCTATCTCGAGCGCTCAACGGTTGACAACCGTGTGGTGGAGCTGTGGCCGCTGCGGCCCGATCGCATGGTAGTCGCGCCCGGCCGCGGGGGCATTCCGGCCTACTACGAATATCAGCAGGACGGCCAGAAGCTGCGCTTCTCGGTCGATCCGGTCACTGGCGACAGCGACATTCGCCACACTAAGCTGTTTCACCCGACGGACGACTGGTACGGCATGTCCCCGATTGAGTCCGCGGCCTACGCCATCGACCAGCACAACGAGGCGATGCAGTGGGTTCAGGCTCTGCTGCAGAACTCCGCTCGGCCATCAGGCGCCCTGATCGTAGATGCGGAAAATCCGCTGTCCGATGACGAGTTCAATCGCCTCAAGAAAGAGGTTGAGGATAAGTACTCCGGTTCCCGCAACGCAGGCCGCCCAATGCTGCTTGAGGGCGGGATGGACTGGAAGCAGATGGGCCTGTCTCCGATGGACATGGAAATCCTGAGGCTGAAAGAGTCGGCTGCCCGCGACATTTCGCTGGCCTTCGGCGTGCCGCCTCTCCTCCTCAACATTCCGGGCGACAACACTTACTCCAACTACCGGGAAGCCCGCCTCGGCTTCTACGAGGACACTATCATCCCGTTCATCACATATGAACTGGAAGAAATGAATGCCTGGCTCTCTCCTTTCTTCGGCGGCGCGAGGATCGAGCCGGACCTCGACTCAATCGAAGCACTCGCAGAGAAGCGGCAGAAGCTGTGGAAGATGGCTGATGAGTCCTTCGATATCACATTGAATGAGTCGCGGAAGATGAAGGGGCTCGACCCGCTGCCCGAGCCGCTCGGCTCCACCCTCATGGCTGAGATCAAGAAAGGTCCCGCGGAGAAGGAAGACCCTGCTGCCGGTGAGGCGGTCGACAACGCGCTGAAGGAGGCCGCTCGTGTCAAATCTTATTGACTCAAGCCTGAACCTCCAGTTCGATCTTGAAATTACGATCCAGCCGCAGCTTGAGGACGTGCTCGCCTCGGGCATGGATCAGTTGATCTCGCAACTGCCGAACATGACGCAAATTCCCACTCCGTTCGTGGCCGCGCTGACCGCGACACTTTACCAATTCTGGACGCGGAGCATTCACTCGTCGGCCGATCTCACGATCAGCGAGCTGACTCACTCGGCGAAGCAGTCGCAGTTCTTCGACCTTCTCACGTCCGACTACATCACCCGGTACGGCCGCAAGAAGCTGGTGCAGATTGCGGCCACGACAGCGAAGCAGGTACAGGACTCAGTTCGTCAGGACATGGCCCGCGGCGAAAGCTTCCTCTCTGCTGTCAAGAAGCTATCCGCTGAAGTCCCCTCGATGGCCCGCCGCCGCGCTAAAGTCATCCTGGCAACTGAGTCCCACGCGGCCAACCAATACGCCTCGCAGCGGGCTGCCGAACGCTCGGGGCAACTTCTGCTGAAAGTCTGGAACAGCATTGTAGATGATCGCACGCGCCGGTTCGGAGTACTCGGCCGACAAGATGCCTTCAACCACCTGGCCATGAACCAGACTTCAGTTCTTCTCAACTCAACCTACTCCGTTCCGCGTCTGACGGGCGGTTTTGAGCGGCTCTATTTCCCAGGCGATCCTGACGGCAGCGCGGGCAACATCATCAATTGTCGCTGCATCCAAACCTATGAGAGGGCATGACATGGAAATCGACTTCCTCGACGTCCCCCTCGAGGTCAAATTCAGTGAAGATGCTGAAATGACGTTCGAGGGCTATGGAGCAGTCTTCGAGGTCAAGGATCACGGCGGCGATGTTATTGAGGCCACCGCGTTCGACGGCGCGATGAAAAAGGCTGCCAATGGCTGGCGGCCGAAGATGCTCTGGCAGCACGACCCGTCCGAGCCGATCGGTAAGTGGCTCACGATGGAGGTTGACGGCAAGGGCCTGCGCCTCAAGGGCAAGCTGATGAAGGAAATCAGCAAGGCCCAGGAAGTTTACGCAATGATGAAGGCCGGAGTCGTTGACGGCCTTTCCATCGGCTATCGGACACTGGAGTCCGAATATGATAAACAGGTTCGGCGGATCAAATCCCTCGATCTGTGGGAAGTCTCGGTTGTGACCTTCCCGATGAACGCTCGGTCACTTGTTTCCTCGGTGAAGCAACTGACCGTCCGTGAAACCGAGCGCGTCCTGCGGGATGCAGGCGTGCCCGTGACCTTCGCCAAACTCATCGCCAATCATGGCTATGACGAGGCGAAACGTCGGCTGGACGAGGATCAGCGGGAAGCTGACCAACTGGCCCTACTGCTGAAGGAAATCTCAGGGCTAAAGGAGGCTTTCAATGCCCAAAGATGAACTGGACCTCTCCGAGGTCACGAAAAGCGTCGGCGAGGTCAAGAGTGCTTTCGAGCAATTCAAGGCTGCCGCCGAAGAGCGCGAGAAGGAACTGCTGAAGAAGGGCGACGTTGATCCGCTGGTCGAGGAAAAACTGGCCAAGATCAACGCCGAGGTCCAGAAACATCAGGAACTCCTCGACAAGGTCCACCTGGCCACGAAGCGCCTCAACGTCACTGTTGACGGCAAGGCGGTCGATCGCGAGGAGCTGGACCGCAAGGCGCTCGCCTGGGCTCAGGCCAACGGCAACCGCCGTGGAGTCCACGTCGAGGCCTACACGCACGAGAACGCTCAGGAATACAAGCGGGCGTTTCAGTCGTACCTGAAGAAGGACGACCGCGTTCTGTCCGCCGACGAGCTGAAGGCACTCTCCGCGGGCTCCGATCCGAACGGCGGCTACGTTGTGGACCCGGACACCTCCGGCCGCATCGTGACGCGTCAGTTCGATACTTCCCCGATGCGCGCCTACGCCTCGGTGCAGGTGATCTCGACCGACGCTCTCGAAGGCATGTACGACCTCAATGAGGCGACTTCGGGCTGGGTCTCCGAAACCGAGTCGCGGCCGGAAACCTCTACCCCGCAGCTGGGCGTCTGGCGTATCCCGGTTCACGAGCAGTACGCGGCTCCCCGCGCTACGCAGAAGGTGCTGGATGACGCCTACATCGACCTCGAGGCCTGGCTCGCCGGGAAGATCGCTGACAAGTTCACGCGGACGGAGAACGCTGCCTTCGTCAACGGGAACGGCGTCGGCAAGCCGCGCGGCTTCCTGACCTACCCCTCGGGCACCACGAACCCCGGTCAGATCGAGACGACCAACTCGGGCGCAAACGGCGCGTTTGTCGCCGCTCCGAACTCGGGCGACGTTCTCATCAACACGCAGACCAAGCTGAAGACGGATTACCGCCGCAACGCTACCTGGTTCATGAACCGGGTGACGATGGGTGGAGTACGTCTCCTGAAGAACTCGGATGGAGCGTACCTCTGGCAGCCCTCGATCCAGGTCGGCCAGCCGTCCACGCTTCTCGGCGATCCCGTTGCTCCGGCGTTCGAGGACATGCCGAGCTACACCACCACGGGTGCGGCCGCGATTGCCTACGGCGACATGGCCGCCGCCTACCAGATCGTGGATCGTCAGGGCATCCGCGTTCTGCGTGACCCCTATACCGCCAAGCCCTGGATCATCTTCTACTCGATCAAGCGGATTGGCGGCGACGTCATCAACTTCGAGGCGATCAAGACGATCGTCTTCGCGAACTGAGGAGAAGGTGAAATGGCAAACCGTGATCTGAAATCCGCCCTTCAGGTCGTTGACCTCGGGACGCTTGCCCTGTCGGGCACGACTCCGGGTGCGACGGCGCTGGTGGACACCCGCGGCTTCGACAGCTGCATGTTCCTCGTCCTCACGAACACTGTGACGGACGCGGGCACGGCTGCAGGCTTCGCTGTCGAAATCCAAGAGAGCGATGCCACGGCCGCCGCGGGCTTCACCGCAGTTGCCGACGCGGAACTGAGCGATGCTGAGAGCACGCTGACGGTCGTTGACGATGCCGCTGACAACATTGTCGTCGGCGCCATCAACTACCTCGGCAACGCGCGGTACGCTCGGGCGGTGTTCACCGGCACGACTGGCACCGCTGCAGGCGTCCGCGTCCTCGCGGTCCTCGGGCACGCTTCGAGGCAGCCGGCCACGTTCGTCGGCACCTCGGTGGCCGCAACCTGATTGAGGGGGCTTCGGCCCCCTCTTTCCCACGGAGGACAACATGAAGGTTAAATTCATCAAATCCTGGGCGTGTTCTCCGAATGGATACGACCGTCAGGATTTTGCACCGGGCGACTTCGCTGAAGGCAAGATCGCTCAATGGGCGCTCGAGTCGGGCGTCGCTGAGGAAGTCAAAGAGCGGAAGGTCAAAATCTGATGGCTACCACCACGAAAATCGCGGACTTCGTTGAGGACCTCGCGAACGGCGTCCACAACCTCGGCTCGCACAGCATCCGCATTGCGCTGTCGAACACGGCGCCGGGCTCGGAAAGCTCGAACCCCACGGCCAGCGGCAACGGCCGGATCGCCAACGTCACGCAGATCAGCTACACCAACTATTCGGACAGCCTTGCATCTGACCGAGTGCTGGAGAGCGTGACCGCGGTTGAGTCGGGCGGCACGCTGACTTTCGACGCGGCCAACTTCACGATCACGGCGTCAGGTGGCACCCTGGCCACGTTTCGATATATCTACATCTGGAATGACACGCCGACCTCCCCGGCGGACCCGCTGATCCTGCTGATCGACAACGGCTCGGGAATTTCGCTGACTGCGGGCAACTCGGTCAACGTCAACTTCCACGCCAGTGGCATCATCACGATCACCTGATGCTGTACCTTCCTCCTCCCAGGAATGGCCTTTACACTATGAGCGATACCTCGCGTATCGCCAACACTCTCGGCACGTCTGTCACGCCGGGCAGTGGCACGAAAGGCTCCTGGGCGGAGGTAATTGCCTCGACCTCGCAAGAGGTCTCGTGGATTGAAATTCACATCAACAGCAATAACTCTTCGGGCGCCTCCCGGAACACTTTGCTGGACGTGGGGATTGGCGCGGCGGGCTCCGAGGTAGTTGTCATTCCCGACCTGATTGGCGGGAACGCTTGGTCCTACGCCGCTGACGGTATCTTCTATCGTTTCCCGCTGATGATCCCCGCCGGGACAAGGATCGCTGTCCGCGCCGCAGGCTCAGTCACCACGGCCTTTAACGTCCTCGTCAACCTCCTCACGCATCGCGCCTTCGATCAGGTCTGCGGAAAAGTCTCCGCTGTGGGGATTGCAAGTGCGACGCAGGGCACTGGTATCACGCCGGGAACCGCGAGTTTCAGTGCCTGGGTCAGCCTCGGCACCACTCCCCACAACGCCTTTTGGGTGCAGTTGGGAGTGCAGGTGAATTCCGCCGATACCTCGCATAACACGGGGGCCACCAACACTGAACTGGCCTTCGGCGACGCCACGACTAAGATACCGCTCATCTCTCACAATCCGCTCTTCACGTCAGGGAGCGAAACTCACTCGCTGATCGCCAGCGGGATTGAGGGTTATCGGTATATCCCCTCTGGCTCGACGCTATATGCCCGCGCGCAAACTAGTGCCAACGCCGATCCTGTGAACGTCGCAGCGTATGTAGGAGGGTGACATGCTGTTTCAACCGCGGCCCTTCGATGGTCTTCTGGTCCCAAGCGCGACCGGCAGGTTTGCTGACCCTTTCGGAACTACCGTAACCCCTGCGAGCGGGTCAAAGGGTAGTTGGGCTGAGGTCTTTTCTTCTGCTCCGCGGGAAGTCGTCGGGCTGGAAATCCAGATCAATGGAAACAGGACCCTGAACGCTTCTCGAGACACCCTACTTGATGTAGGGATTGGCGCTGCCGGTTCTGAGGTAGTAATCATCCCTGACCTTATTTGCGGAGATGCTGGTCCCTTCACCAACGGCACTATGGCCTATCTTTTCCCGTTTCGCATCCCGGAGGGTACTCGCATTGCCGTCCGCGCAGCCAGCACGGTTACGACCGCTTTTAGCGTGCTGATCAACTTGATGACGCGGCAGCCCTTCGCTCCAATGATCGAAAAAGTATCTGCTGTCGGCGTATCAACGGCCACGGCAGGAACTGGCTTAACGCCCGGCACGGCCAGCTTCAGTGCCTGGGTGTCCCTTGGAACACTGCCGCACGATGCGTTCTGGTGGCAGATCGGCGGGCAAGTCAACGCGGCCGACACCTCTCACAACGCAGCCGGGATCGACCTGCAGCTAGCCTACGGCGACGCCTCAACCAAAGTGCCGCTGACGCAACTCGCGCTGAGCATCAGCGGCAATGAACAAACCTGTCAGTACCAGAACCGGATAGCGCGCTGGAAATTCGCCCCCTCCGGCACCACCCTCTACGTCCGCGGCCAGTCTTCGGCGGCCACCGTGGACCCCCTGAACATCGTCGCATACGCGGGAGTATGAAATGAGCTGGACGGAACTGCACGAAGGCTCGGCCACGATCGGGACGACAGAGTACTCCATCGTCAACGGATCAACGACCCCGGCCTCGAGCACGACGAAACTGACCGCGCAGATTTGGCTCGACGTCAACGCAATGGAGCTCGGCGATGAATTCGCCTTTCGCCTGTATGAGAAGGTTCGGTCCTCCGGCACTCAGAGGCTGGTCGAGGAACTCATCCTGACCGGCCCGCAAACCCGCAACGTAGCGTTTCCTTCGGTGGCCGTCGGCAATGGCTGGGATTTTCGGATCGCCAAGCTGGCAGGCACGGATCGCGCAATTGCCTGGTCGGTGAGGCAGTACTGAAATGTGGGTCTGGTATCCAGGCCTTGTAGCAGCGGCGCGCGCCGGAAGTGGCGCGATCGACCTCAACGTACCTGCTACTTCCTACACGTTGACGGGCCTCGCGCCGACCCTTGACCTCACCGTTGAAATCCTCGCCACCAGCTTTACGCTAAC
>JRYF01004268.1_pt1 | contig 16146 bp, 12 predicted proteins | sample 235331 | NCBI WGS metagenome assembly JRYF01 (sample SAMN03074217, study PRJNA261475) | activated sludge metagenome | biome: Wastewater Treatment Plant; feature: Wastewater; material: Activated sludge; isolation source: activated biomass of a wastewater treatment plant treating hydrocarbon... ...
TAGAAGTTGGCGATTCTAAAATCTCCTGTTCTCTGACCTTTTTTAGATTTTCCAACTCCTTTTCCACTTGTGAAATTTCTACTGTCCTCCTTTCAAGCAGCGAAAGTTCATATTCCATAAGTTCAATCTGCTTCAAATATTCATTGTACTGAAGAGAAACTTCCAAATACTCCTGTTTTTCCTTTTCCATTTGCCGGGCTTTACTCCCCAGGGCTCTATGAAAAATGGATCGTATGCTCAGTCCTTCCAGTTTCTTAATATCATTGAGTTCCTTTTCTGCCTTTTTACTCAATTCCGCCAGTTTTTCTTCTGCCTCTTCAAGTTCTGATTTGGTCACCTGATATTGCTTCTCTGCACTTTTCAGTAACTCCAGCCTTTCTAAAGTACTATAGATATTTTTTTGCGTTTCCGTTTTCATACTCCATCTACCTTGTTAATCTCACAGAAAAATAAATAGATTTACAAATAAAACCAAAACATCCCGAAACCATTACCCCTGCCACTTTTTTAACATATGACGTTTTGATCGCGAAAGGAGATTTTAAAAGTATAAATTTATAGACACACAAATGCTGAATTCTTTAAAATCATGAGAAAAATATAAAATAATCATTGACAAAATTGATCAATATAGATCTATCTTCATTAATTTACTTCAATGGCCAAAATAGAATAGTTCATGATCATTAACTGTTTAAAAAAAATGGTTAAAAGATAGATAGGATCAGTCTGTGAAACTAAAAGGGGCTCTGCCAATTATTGTTATTTTGTATGAACTTTTCACAAAGTTAACTTTTATGAAATTAATATAAATTGTACTATGTTTAACCAATGATCTGTTTGAATAAATACATTGTCCAAACGATGCAATTTCTGTTTATACTAAAATGAATTTTTGGTATAATCATGTTATAATTTCAATTTTAAAACTTCAAAAATCATCAGAATATGGGTTTTATGTCTGATTTAAAAAAATTATTTTTTGCTAAAAAAGCAGTAACTAAAAGCGCTTTGGATAAATCCGCCGACTTTATCAAAGAGAAGAAAGATGACTTGTATTCAGTAGAAAATGATCTAAATATATCTTCAGAGCAAGCCAATGACAATTCATCGAGTTTGAGAGATGCTTTCCTTAAAGAAAGTAAATCTGTTGTTGATAAAAGCAAAGATGTATTTGAAAGTCTTTCTGAAAAATTATCAGAAAAAGAAAGTGTAAAAAAGGCTGCTGATTTCACTGAAAAGTTGGGTTCAAAAGTTATGGAAGAAGGTGAAAAAGCTATGGATAAAGCAAAAACCTTTTCAGAAAAAGTAGGCGAATCTGTACTAAAGTCTAGTGACGATTTCAAAGAAAAAGCAAAAGATCTTTCTGAAAATGTCGGAAGAAAAACTATTGAGCTAGGGTCTGAACTAAAAGGGAGAGCACAAAAAGTGATGGATAGATTGGGTGACGAAATGGATAAAACCATAGAAAAGGCTGAAAAATGGGCTGAAGAAGAAAAGAAAAAACCCAAAAAAGATTTTGCCGATGATACCCTGGACACTAAAGGTTCATTGCTTGATGATAAAGACGATTTTTTTGCTAAAGCTGCGCGATTTGCCGAAGGTGATTATGATGTAATGAAAGAGGGGAAAACTACAATAAAAGAAGAAAAGGATGACAGCATCTTTCGAAGAGAACCGGCAAAGGCAGCGGGATTTGAAGACCTGGATGGAGATGGTAATGAACTGATTGACGATGCTATTATTATCGGCGAAGAAGAATAAATAGTCCAGACATAGTTAATGATTCAAAGACCAATCATATTCCATAAAAGAAATGATTGCTTTCCCCTGAATTTTCACATCTGTATATTTCTGAACAAACTGAATAAGATCACCAAAATCTTCAGCATACCAATTGAAAAGTTGGGATAATTCCAACTTTGAAGGTGACAATTTATTCATTGCCGGATCATTCAGAAAGGATTTTGTCAACTGATGAAGCAAAGTTTCCAGATTGTTTGATGTAAAAGCAACAGATGCCAAAGGAGGGCATGATCTGGCTGCACACACTAAAGCAAAGTGGATCCTTGGTTCTTTGAAATGGGCACGAATGACATCATTTTCAATCTGATTCAGAGAATAATTCTCTTTTCCAATCCGGATCCATTGCACATCCCATGGATTTCCTCCATGAATGTCTTTAATACTGGCCACTGGATAATGCTCTAAAATCATCTTTATAGTAAATGCATTGTAGGCATTGATCCAGAATGCCAATGCAGCTGATTCTGACCAAGTTGCATCCAGATGGGTTTTCTTCAATGTTTCGAGATAATTGTCCAATTGAGATTCTACCTTCTTCAACTCTTTGTATGAAACTCTCCCATTTTTGACATAGTTCTGCAATAGTTCATTCCAACTGCTGTGATCGATAGGTATTGGATCATTAGTACCTATATAATTAGAATATGCGTCCGCAACGACTTTTGTCTTGAAGTCTTGACTCAGCCCTGAAAATGCAATGTATATGGGAATTAATGAAATATAACTTAGAGACATGATGTATGTTTTCTGTTCGTCATATGAATGTTTTCTACAAAAACAATAACGATGAAAATTACCAAATCAAGCTGTAGCAAAAGCCAATTTTCAGTTTAAACCTATTTTTCTAAATAGAATAATCAAATCTTACCGAGAGATTTCTGGGTGCTTCCATAAGTGCCGGTCTTAGGGTATACTCTTTGTTCAAGATATTGTTTCCTAAAAGTGAAACTTTCCATTGATTGATTTTGTATCCTACACGGGCATCAAAGACATAAAATCCTTGATTGTTAACCGCTCGATATTGCTCTATTCCAGCGCCGGGAAGAAGCCCTAATGCTGCATCAATAGCAATCATATGACTCGTTCGCTGGACGGAAAAACCAACATTTAAAGATTCCAATATGGCTTCTGCGTCCATTTTAAAATTGTGTCTGGCACGATATTTCAAGACATTTTCATCTACGGAAGAAGCGCCTTTTATAGCTTCTGTAAATTCAGAATAATAAGGATCCATATAGGTATACCCTCCAAACAATTGAATAGGAATGCCTAATAGTTTAGCCCTGCCATATGTACTTATTTCAAGCCCCCGGATTACTGTATTTCCAATATTTTGAGATTGAAACCCTACCTGTCCTAAATTGACAAGGGTAAATTCCATCATATCCCGGTATTCCTGGTGAAATAAAGCAAAATCTAAAAATCCTTCGAATCCCAATATTCTTACGCCCTGCTTAATGGCAAGTTCCGCCGACCAACCTGTTTCCGGAATCAGGTTGACATTGGGAAAAATCCGGAATCCAGAAAACTCCGTTGTTATAAAACGTTCTGTAATAGTAGGAAACCGGTACCCCTGACCCCAACTGGCTCTTACGGATGAATATTCATTGAGTTTATAATTAGCGCCTACCCTAAAGATAGTCCTGCCGTCCTTTACTACCCCATTTTGCCCCACCTGCTGACCCATAAATTCTGCTGGACTGCGTTGGCGGTTGAATTCATACCGAGCTCCTACAGCGATATTGAATTGCTCACTAAACTTTCTGTCTAACTGCCCATATATGGCAGCATTCGTACTAAAAAAAGTTGTATCTCCGAATAGTTCTGCTTCTGACCAAGTTTGTGAAATGAGGGCTCCCCCGGTAAAATCTACATTGATGGCGCTCAGCCTATTTTGGTATTGATATTCAGAGTACATCATTTGTGATGAATTACTCTGATTCATATTATTTTGATTATCAATATAAAAATATCTATTCTGCCATCGGTGACGCCCTCCTCTTCCATCATGATATGTGACATAAGGATCAATGATGATACGAAGGTTTTCCCTAACGGACGAATTATTAGGATAGGGCTGCATCGCACCTGTTACAGGATTGGCCCAAATAAAAAAATCGCCACTTTGTGAATGATTGACAAGTGTGTTGATTCCAGCATTCAACCGATCGCTGGCTCTATACTTAGCATTAAATGATATCCGCTGACGGTCTTCATAAGTATCCTGATTGAAACTTTCAAGTTTACGGTAGAAACCGGTTGCCGTTAAATCCCATTTATTCACTCTTCGACGATGTACTATTGAAGCATTTATACCATATGGGCTTCTTTCTCCGTCCCACCATTTTTTCCTTTGATCTGATGGATCCATAAAATGGGTATACCCAACCGATATTTTGGTGACTGGAGTAGATGTAACCAAACCGGTGCGAATATTAATAATTCCATTCAATGCTGAAGATCCATACAAAGCCGAAGCAGCCCCTTTCAATACTTCTATCTGCCCAATGTTTTCAACAGGAATATCGTTCCAATTGGGAAATCCCGCATCCGCCTGAAGAGCGGGCATATCATCGATTAAAAGCATTACTCTACTGCCTGCACCATAACTAAAACCTGAGCCTCCTCTAATATTAGCCTGTCCATCAATCATTTGCACACCTGGCACTTTATTTAATACCTCATCTACACGTACAGTATTGGTATTTTCAATCAATTGGGGTTTAATCACTTCAACAGAAACGGTTGACTCTGATAATCGCTTTTCAAACCGGCTTCCCGTTACAGTAGCTGTTTGCAGAATCATTGATGATGGCTTCATCATTATTTCTAAACTCCCTCTTTCCAATGTCTCCGCAAAAACCGGCAATAATTGGAAGGATTCAAATGACAAATAAGAAAAGATCAATGTATCACCGATCTGTGCCTGAATTATAAATTGTCCGTTAAAGTCAGTAATGGAATGAGCCTGTTGGTTATAAACGTTGGCTCCAATCAGTATTTCTCCTGTTTGATCGGAAATTACTTTTCCTGATAATATTGCACTTTGAGAATATACATTTCCAAAAAGGATTATTGAAAAACTCATCAACATTCCCAACAAAATTCTGGTATGCATTTTTACTATTTTATGGCCAGAAAACATAAAACATAATATCCAATATTACATTAAAGATAATTAAATTATTCATGGTGTGTATACCCTTAACCAAACTAATCATTAAGATCATTTAAAAATAGAAACCCTTGAAAATTGAAATTACCAACACCTAAGTGCTCTAAGAATTGGGGAGTAAATATCTACTCTAATTATTTCATCAACAATAAGTTACAATGCAAATGAAACCAACAGCAGAATAGGTTAATGGAGTAAGTCCTCTTCATCATCATAATGGATGGGCTCAATCATTTCCAGTCCCATCACTTCCTTTTCTTCCGGACTAATACTAAAAAATCGCAAAACTCCTCCGGATGCCTGGGCAATGTGCTTCGCAAAGCTTAAAAAGTCTTTGTATAAGGCACTACCAATTTTTGGATGGAGTTTTTGAAGAATGGGATTCAATGACTTTAATTCTTCATAAAGTAATTCATTCCTTGTTGCCGTATCTTCAGGACACTCTTCTATAAGACTTTTCAGAACTTCAGAAAAACTTCCATCCACTTCCATGTAATACTCTTCCAGCAATTCAGAACCGCTATAAGATCTGATTTGTGTTAGTTTTTCAGCCCAGCTTATTTCAGCCTGATCAATATGACCATCGGCTCCCGCAATCAAAACGGTAATCCAGGGAAGCGCCATTTTGAGTCTCTCGTATTCGTAAACAGATAGATTTTGGAAATCGTAATTCATGGATAGATTTTAAATTTATTGATAATAATCAAATTACACTGAATTCAGAAATTATGTCAGAGCTGCTTCATACGAATCTGACCTAAAATTGAAGTGCAAAAATAGACAATTCCAAACAAATTATTCTTTATCAATACCCGTAATATTTCCAATGTAAGAGATGTGAATATAAATCATCCAACACATAGCATTTATTCATATATAATTTTGTAATTTTGGAAATTTACCCTGAAATTAAATAATGTCTAAAATCAAAAATCAGGAAAAACTTACACCACTCATGGAACAATATTTTTCCATGAAGTCAAAACATCCCGATGCTATTTTATTGTTTAGAGTAGGAGATTTTTACGAGACATTTGGCAATGATGCAATTTCCATAGCTGATATTCTTGGGATTGTATTGACCAGTCGCAATAATGGTGGTTCAGATATAGAGTTGGCAGGATTTCCATATCATTCATTGGATGTGTATTTACCTAAGTTAGTCAGGGCTGGTTTTCGGGTTGCTATTTGTGAACAATTAGAAAAGCCCGGTAAGGACAAGAAACTGGTTAAACGGGGAATCACAGAATTGATCACTCCAGGGATTACAATCGAAGATACCCTACTGGATAAGAAGTCAAATAATTTTTTAGCTTCACTGCATTTTGCTGGAAAAGATCAAATGGGTATTGCATTTATAGATATTTCTACAGGTGAGTTTTTGGTGAGTGAAGGCAATTTAATGACTATAGAGAAAATACTGCATCATTTATCGCCATCTGAAATAATTTATGATAAGTCCAGGAAGAAATACACGCAAAAATTGCTGGGTGACCGGTACTACACCTATACACAGGATGAATGGATCTACACCGAAGACTATAATTTAAGCAAATTATTGGATCATTTTAAGGTAGCCAATTTGAAGGGATATGGTGTTGAAGAACTTACCCTGGGTAAAATAGCTGCCGGTGCAGCTCTACATTACCTTGAATCCATTCATCACGACAAATTGTCCCATATTTCAAGGATTCGTAGAATTCAATCAGAAAACTATGTCTGGCTTGACCGATTTACAGTCAAAAACCTAGAGTTGGTTTCTTCATTTCATCATGATGGCACCTCATTGTTAGACATACTGGATAAAACTCTGACTCCAATGGGTTCGAGGCTATTGAGAACATGGATCCTTATGCCGTTAATTCATCCGGAGAAAATCAATCATCGGCTTGATGCTGTAGAAGTTTTGATACGCCATGATGATATGCGCATATTTATTTCAAAGCAGGTTAAAAAAATCGGGGATTTGGAAAGATTGTGCTCTAAGTTAGCCATGACAAAGATTTCACCCAGAGAAGTTTGGCATTTGCTTCATGCTTTGGAAGCCATTCTGCCTGTCAAAAAGACTTTAACTGAGGTAACTGAGCCTGGATTGCGACAAACCGGAGAAAGACTACACTTGTGTCAAACACCTATAGATTTGATCAATAAAGCCATTCATCAGGAAGCGCCTAACCATATTTCCAAAGGAAATGTAATAAAAGATGGCTTCTCAGAGGAATTAGATGACTTACGAAATGTAATCAGAAACAGTAAGGAACTTTTACTTGAAATCCAGCAAAATGAAGCATTAAAAACAGGAATTGCCAATCTTAAAATCGGCTTTAACAATGTTTTTGGATATTATTTGGAAGTGACCAATAAATACAAAAATCAAGGATTGGTTCCTGATCATTGGATACGAAAACAAACGCTTACCGGGGCTGAAAGATATGTAACGGATGAATTAAAAAAGCTAGAAAGCAAAATACTTACAGCTGAAGATAAAATCCAAGCCCTGGAAGAACAATTATATGAAAGCTTGATATTAAATTTAAATGAATTTCTTCCCGAAATCCAACAAAATGCTCACATTATTGCAAAATTGGATTGTTTATATTCTCTTGCTGAGTCCGCCATCAAATTTCAATATGCCAAGCCGCTAATCAATGAGAGCAAAACATTAGACATCATTCAAGGCAGACATCCCGTGATTGAAAGGCAACTCAAGCAAGGAGAAGTGTATGTTCCAAATGATATCTTTATGGATGACGATCAACTTCAGATTATGATGATCACAGGTCCCAATATGTCAGGAAAGTCTGCACTTTTAAGGCAGGTTGCCCTGATTACTCTGATGGCACAAATGGGATCATATGTTCCGGCAAGATCTGCAAGCATTGGAATCGTTGATAAAATTTTTACCCGGGTAGGTGCTTCCGATAATATTAGCAGTGGAGAATCCACCTTTATGCTTGAAATGAATGAAACGGCCAGTATTATGAATAACTTATCCGATCGAAGCCTGATTCTTTTGGATGAAATCGGAAGGGGTACCTCAACTTATGATGGTATATCCATTGCCTGGTCTTTGGCAGAATACCTTCATAATCATCCGCAATATCGTCCAAAAGTATTGTTTGCAACGCACTATCATGAACTGAATGAATTGGCTCAGAAATATCCACGTATTCGCAACTTTAATGTTGCTACCAAAGAAATGCATGACAAAGTCATTTTTTTACGAAAATTAGAAGAAGGTGGATGTGAACATTCCTTTGGAATCCATGTAGCACAAATGGCGGGCATGCCTCCGGAAATAATTCAAAGGGCTTATGAAATATTAGCGGAAATGGAAAAAAAATCCATCGATCAATCTACCCCTTCTTCTACGATAAAGCCATCTACCTTGAGTCAAATCAAGCCACCTACCTATTATCAGTTGAGTATTTTTGAAACCGACGATCCTAAATCCAATATCATTCTGGAACAACTGAAATCGCTTCAGGTGAATAATATGACACCTATCGACTGTATGTTGAAAATAAAGGAATGGATAGAAATGACAGAAGAAGACTAATCAGAGTAAAACTGTCAGCGAATAACAAATAATTTTTCGGATTTAAACACATTTGAGCCTTCAATTTCTAAAATATACAATCCTCTTTTAAGCCGGCTGACATCCAATTGCAAAGATTGTGATTTATTTGGCAGATGCTTTTCCATAATTTTTCTACCGGAGGTTGTATATAGTTTTGCTTTTGCCGGTTGTTTGTCCGGGTCGCTGTATTGAATGTGAATCCAATCTACACAAGGATTTGGAAATACCTTTACCGTTAAGGGTAAATCTTCCTCTCCCACAGGCATTTTATTGTCCAGCTCATTAGCTGTCCATTGAGGAAGGTTTTGCATAATGGTTATTTGTCTGACTTCAGGGTTGTCAATTTCCCTGTTTCTCTCAAATTTCCTGTACTGCTGATTTTTAACAAGAACCGGATCATGTTTACTGGTAAGTTTTCGGCGAAGGAACTCCAGATCCTCCTCCTGAGATATGCCGGGAATGGCATAATTCTGGGCATTAATCCAATTGCTCCAACCTTCAAAGGTCAATTGTCCCAACTTTTGTATACTATAATCCCTGGACGATATACCAATAATAGTCGGATAGCGCTCAATTTCAAAAGTTTCAACCAATTGCATCCCGGAACCTTCAAGATTGATGACAGGATAAGGCTTTCTCTTCCAGTTGCCATATGTAAAATCATTACAACCTTCCATTCCTGAAATACATTGTCTGGAGGTTATTGCATCGGCTTCCAATAAAATGATCACAATTTCATTCGATCCCAAAGGACCAAACTTATACCAAAGATGCTCTAATATTCCGGTTTGCTCATATTTCCAGCAGGGCTTACACCAGGTTGAAGAAAAATTAAGTATAACGGATTTACCTTCATCCAGATACGAAGCTAAATCATGGGTCTCACCATAGGTATCTTTTACAATTATATTCGAAAAGTTCGAATAAACCGGTGCATTGTTATTTAGATAAATAAACAGTGCAATAATCAATACCTTTATATCCGGTACACTTTGAAAATTCATGATGCTATAAAAAGTTCGTGCGTTAAATATAAGCAGGTTATTAATATATTACTATTTATAAAATCAAATTTTTATACAGGAAAAAATAAATTATTCAATGAATAAATATATCTAATGTGTTAATTACTATTAATCAACAATCTTATCTGTATTAATAAAAACTTTCACCCATGGCTTATGGCTTAAGAAAGAATCAATTTTCATTCCAAATCGTTTCTTTCTTTATCCATTCTGATTTACCCATTATGAAATGAAGTGAATATCATAAATTGATCAAAATGATTAGTTTTGATGTCTTTATTTTAGAGACATGAATGACATGACCGTAAAATTATCGCATGTTAAAGTTTTATAGAAATACTAAATGAATGGCAGTTTCTCAAACGATAGAAGGATATAAAGTAAGTGGAGACACTACCGTATTTGTTTTCAATGAAAAAGATTACCATGTAAAAAACATAAACAAAGTGGTTGTTACTGGTACTTTCAGAAAATGGAGTACTGATATGGATATTGAAGAATGGCAGCTCTCAAAAAATGGTAAAAATGTGTGGTATCTGAAAAAAGAAAATCCTGAGTTCAAAATGATACCTCCACATGCTGAGTTTAAATTTCGCATCAATGAGGGAGAGTGGTTAGACCCTCCGGCTAAAGCTCCGAATTTGAAAGGTCATAATCTCGTCTTTATGCATGAGGTGATTCTTCCTGCTTTGAAAGCAGATATTTTACACAATCGGGGAATTTGGATAACTGTGACAGGTGTTTCACGACCGGTTCAAAAATTGCATTACAGATTGACCGATGCATTTGGCAATATTATTCCCATTGCTGACATATTACCCAATGAAGAAAGTACAGCTCTGCTTGTCACCGGTGAAGAAATCGATAAAAGAAGAATATATTATTTAGAAATTAACCATCTTCAACTACGTACGCTTTGCACATTTGATGGATGGTTCAGGACGCTCTACTCTCCAAAAGTATTGGGTGCCCACCTCAGAGAAAATAAATATGTGACCGATTTTAGAATTTTCTCACCCAGAGCGGATTTAGTAAAGCTCTATTTGTATAAAAGACACGATGATAAACTACCTTTTCAGACGATTGAAATGAAAGCGGATAAGGATATGGTTTGGGAAGCTACGGTTCAAGGCAACCTGACCGGAATCTTCTATGACTTTACCGTCCATGGACCCAGGGNNTTTCTACGAAACACTGCCAAAACACATTTCCGATCCCTATGCCCGGGTAAATATGGATGCCTGGGGAAAAAGTATGGTTTGGGAGAGAGGCGTGCCCGCGAATCCTTTGTCCGGAGGAATTCCACAAATGAAAGATGTCATTGCTTACGAAGTACACATTCAGGATTTCACTGCCTCATTACCTGTTGCGGACCATTTGAAAGGCAGTTTTAAAGCCATGGCAATGCCCGGGCTAACCAATAGTCATGGAGAAAAAATAGGTTTTGACTATTTATTGGATCTGGGTGTAAATGTTATTCACCTTATGCCCGTTCAGGAATATATGCATCATCCAGATAACATTTGGAAGGAGAGCTTTAAGGATGACCCATATATGATTGAACAAGGCATATCTGAAGAAAATTACCAATGGGGCTACCGCACTTCTCATGCTTTTGCCATCGAGAATAAATACAGGTCCAAAGATTCCGGTCATGGCGAAGAAAGAAATGAATTGCGAGACCTTGTACAAGCTTTTCATGAGAATGGGATTGCCGTTATTGCAGACATTGTCCCCAATCATACTGCTGAAGATATGGATGGCCACTGGTATTTTCACTTTAATGTGCTTGACAAAATATATTACTACCGCACAAGAGAATTGGAACATATAGGAGAATATGGCAATGAAGTGAAAACGGAAAATCGCCCTATGGTTCAAAAGTGGTTGATTGATCAGTGCAAACACTTGATCGAAGAGATTGGGCTGGATGGGTTTAGAATAGATCTGGCCGGTCAAATTGATCGGCAAACCCTCATTAAACTCCGGGAAGCTATTGGCAAAGATATTATCCTGTATGGAGAACCTTGGATTCCATCCAATGATTCTGAATTCGAATCCAATTCCAGCTGGGACTGGTATAAGCACAACGCACCCCTTACATTTTTTCAGGATGATTCCAGAAATGCATTTAAAGGGCCGGTATTCAATTTAAAAAGTAAAAAAAAAGACAGGGGCTATGCAGGAGGCAATTTCGAGGAGCGTGAAAATGTGATGAAAGCACTTTCCAATACGTTTCCGGATGACCATTTGCCTACAAGCGGCATTAATTACCTGGATATTCATGACAATTGGGCTTTAGCCGATCAATTTGCCCTCCATGATTGGGATGGACGCAAAGGAGTGGAAGAAAGAAGGATTAAAATAGCTGCGACACTCCTTTTCACTTCTTTAGGCCCTATTGTCATACATGGAGGGTCAGAAATGCTGCGTAGTAAAGGCCACGCCCCATTGACTGAAATGGTAAAGGTGATGAAAAATGGAGTAAAAGTGTACATCCATGGCAAAAGGGACTCTTATAATTTACGTATAGCAAATCAATTCGTTTGGGAAAATCTGGGAAAGACTGATCCGAATGATCACAATGATTATAAAGGTATGGTTTCTTTTTGGCAAGGCCTGATTGCACTGCGCAACTCTGCCATCGGCAAAGTATTCAGAATAGATATTCCAACCCCACCCGGTTATTATCACTTTTATACTCCGGAAGAAAAATGTCTTCTGGGGTATATTGTTGATGAAAAAATTGCTGTGGTTATCAATACCGGGAGGACTTTGAATACTCTGCAAGATTTTGAATTCCCAGGATTAGGAAAGTGGAAATTAATTGCTACTATAGATTCAGTACAGAGTCTGAAAGGCATTCAAAACCATATTTACTCACTAATGAATGGAAATCAATCATATTCTATCGATATCCCGGAATCAGGATTATATATTTGGACATATCAGGAGATCATTGACTAATTCAAACCTTTTCAAAACGAAGATTTCAGGGAAAATTAATCAGCTAGAACGAAGAAAGCATTACAATGCTATCCCGTTGGATAAGACTTACGATTTCTTCCTCACTTTCATGATTTCTGATTTCATAGTCTCAGGTGAAGATATATTTTCATAAAAACCCTGAAGATAATTAAGCATTTCTTTTTTTGATTCGGAACTAAGAAATGTAGATTCCTGAATGATTTCAAAGAACTCATCCTTTTTGTTAATGAAAAAGGCATAGTTTTCACTAAAATCTTCATCTGCAGGACCTCTGAATTGGAACAACCGCTCGGTCACAGATTTAATGGGTAACATGGGATGGGGTTCAGCATATTCTGCATTGACAGTGCCGGAATAATCAAAATCATAGGGTACAGGAACTGGACCGGTCGCTGAAGGACATGTGATCATGCGGATGTTGTGACGTTCTGAAAGATTCCAGTCGGTATTGCCCATCATATATTGAAAAACAACAAAATTTTTATACGCGGATTTATCGAGATTTTTAACAGGAGATGTATCGTTTTCATCATAAGAGCATCCCAGACGATAGGTCATAACATCCGTAGGTTCTATGATAAACCCCACACTGGTAAAGTCGTCATACTCATTATTGCTGTCTCTAAAGATCACATTAAGCCACTTTACACGGAATGAATGATCTGTTATTGTATTGTAAATCTTGTAATGTAGATACTCTTTATGAACATATTGCTGGTAGCCTACTTGATTTTTACATTGGGTTACTATTTTAATATTATCAGAATCTCTTACTTCAAGGGTTTCGCGCTGTTTCTTTTTCAACTTAAGCATGAGAGGAGGAAAATCACATAATGATTTCCTGGTTANNCATAATTGTAAGAAATGCTTTCTGATAACTGCTCTTTTCCTCCTCCCTTCCGTCCATTATGGATTGAATTGAAGTTTCAAGGATCAGTGTTATCGAGTCCAGGTCATAAATTTTTGAAAAAAATGAAGGCAGATCACTTTGTGTATCTTGATTATTGCCAGCACCATCTGACTTACAACTATTACCCAAAATCACTATAGTTGCAAAGCATAAATAAAAAATCAATCTGATCGTTGCCATGAGTAATTCATTTTAAATTCTTTGCAATGGTAAGCATAGCTATTCAAAATTCCTTAATTTCTTTGCTATGAATTCTTTAATAATTTCTGTATTTTACTTTAAATAGTGCAATAATAAAGATAAAGAGTATAAAGATGACATTTAGCTTATCATTTGTGCAAAAACATTAATTTCTCTTAATACTCACAAAATTTTCTGGATTTTGTTCAGAAAGCAATGGAAAAACAACAATGAAGAAATTAAATTAATTATTGTAAAGGATGCAAAGGTGATTTCCTGCTTTCTGTGTCCACAGTAAAAAATATTCCATTTTCAATCAGCAATGCCTGTTGCCCGGATTTGTACCGTCTATCCACATCTATGGCTATTACTCTCTTATCATAAAGCATAGTAACTTCAGGCACTATAGTATGACCTACGACTATATACTCAACAGCAAAATGATCAAGGATCCGGTCGACATCCTCTTGTTCTAAATCTTCATCCACTAATCCTCTATACCAGAGGGGGCCATAACTTCCCATCACCATCTTCTCCTCAGCAGTTGCCCCCCTTTTCCGAAAAATATCAACGTCTACATTGTTGCGCACGACCTCATTGATTCGATCAATAGGAAGCCCCCATTCCAATAGTTCAAGGCTTAAACCTCCATGTACAAAAAGAATATTTCCTATGATTTCAATTGCATTCTTAGTTCTCAACCATCGGCCCAATACGGTATAATTATTAAAGTAATCTTTAAATTTTCCACGATTCTTATCAAATATGATACGGTACTTCCGATGCAAATAACGATCATCGCCACTCAAAGCCATAGCTTCATGGTTACCCAGAATCACATGTACCGCACCTCCGGCAAGAGCAGCCTCCTGCTCCAATTTATATAGAAGCCAAAATGTTTCCGTAACCCGGTTTCCACGATCAAAGATATCACCTAGTACGACTAAGCGACCTGTACCAAATGTCCAGGAATACTCACTATCGATTACACCTTGTGCCCTCAAAATGTCATTCAAATATTGAAAATCTCCTTCTATATCTGAAATAGCCAAAATGGGAGAACCGTAAGGATAAATATCAGAAGGAACAGAATGATTTGGTAGAACTTTGAAAGAAAAATGAACTCCATCGATTGTCGAATGAACATGGTAAAATTCTTTGAAAGCAGCTTTTCCATCGATTCTATCCTTTACCAAATCGACTTGATTCCCAATCACATGAGCTGTAACAAGTTCTAAACCCTTTTCCTTATAAAAAATAAATGGACCTTCCATAAATTCCTTTTTTGTAGTTATTGGAGGCTCATGATTTGCCAAACTTTCAGGTTTCCGGTTGATAAGGACAAATAAAAAAACCAGAAGAATTAAGGCTGCAGCAACGAAGAGCATTTTTTTCAATGTACCCATTAAATTTGTACGCTAAACAAAAGTATTATATAGTTTTCAATCAATTATAATTGCATGGTTAGCTTGAAACTATTTCAATTATAATGGTATAGCTTCTTTGCACACAATATAAACTAAAAAAATAGAGAATAAATTGATTATGACCTAACTTTTTGCACTAAATCAAGAGGTAAAAGCTAGAATAGGATCATAATCAAGGCTGAAGGATATCATTTTTATGCCAGCAGTATCTTATCTCTTCGCTAACATTTCATTAATACTTTCAAAAAGAATAAATACTGATATTTGTAATAAAAAATGTAATGAAATCACTGGCAATTATACCTTTCGTTATATTACTAAGCATTTGCATGTATTCTCAAAGCAAAAGTGGAGTTGATATGACTTTTGAACGAGAGCATATTGCGCTTGGCAGCATGAATAAAGGGGAGAAAAAAACGTTTCAATACGTATTTAAAAATACAGGCACTGAAACCATTGAAATAGACATAGTATCTGCCTGCGAATGTTCAACCCTGGAGTGGACGCGGCATCCCATTCCTCCGGGAAGTAAAGGCACGATCGATGTCATCTTTGACTCAACGGAAAAAAAACAATCCGAAACTGTCGAAGTGGATGTAATTCTAAAAAATACAGATCCAAAAACCGGATATCAGATCTTCAAAATTTTGGAATATTCCTTTGTATTCGTGCAATAATCTCAGAAATCAATATTGACTACCATACAATCTTTTGGCAGCTTCTTCATACTTATCCCCTTCTCTCCAACGTGGTTTTTCTTTCCTGTTTGCAATTTTCTCCACTGCAATAATATATCCCATCACAAACTTTTCAACATACTCGTAATCCAGCGTATCAGCATGATCTCCCGGCTGGTGATAGTATTTCAAGATTTCCTGATCAAACGAAGTCATTCCCGGGCTCCAGCTGGGTGCAGGGATGCCCATCCTGGCAAAACTAACATTGTCTGAGCGATCAAATAAATTTTGCTCAGGTGCAGGATCGCCATATAAATCAAGGCCGGCTTTCGATGCTGCTTCTATTAATATTTCTAAAATTCCTACCCTGTCGTGTCC
>JRYF01002907.1_pt1 | contig 16126 bp, 7 predicted proteins | sample 235331 | NCBI WGS metagenome assembly JRYF01 (sample SAMN03074217, study PRJNA261475) | activated sludge metagenome | biome: Wastewater Treatment Plant; feature: Wastewater; material: Activated sludge; isolation source: activated biomass of a wastewater treatment plant treating hydrocarbon... ...
GGCGGCAAACTTCAGGAAGTTGTTTTTTTTTATCGTTACTGAAAATCAATGATCACAGGCAGCCTGGCCTGAACGCCTTTCATTCCAAGCATTTCTTTTACTTGCCTGAAATAGGGGTAGTATTCGCCCAATTCCCGCTGGAGGAGTTTGGTGCGGATACCCTCGTCGTCTTTTTGACCGGTGAGTTCTTCGATAAATTCCTGGAGTGGTTCTTTTTGGAAGGGGTATTCGACGATGCGGTACTTCTCCACTTCGGCCAGGTCGGCGGCAGTTTGCAGGGCATCCTTGAGGCTGCCGATTTCGTCCACGAGGCCGAGTTGCTGGGCTTTCGTGCCTGTCCAGATGCGGCCTTGTCCCAGGGCGTGGGCGCTGTCGCGGGAGATACCCCTGCCGTCCGCTACCCTTTTGAGGAATTTCTCATAAATCTCGTCGGTGGTAGCCTGCAGGAATTTCTTTTCGTCGGGGGCCATTTTGAAAAAAGGATTCAGGCCGGTGGAGTGCTGGGTGGTTTTCACGGTGTCCCAATGCACGCCGAGTTTGTCCTCGAAAAGCACGGAGGCGTTGGGCAGCATGGAAAATACACCAATGGAGCCGGTCAGGGTATTCGGTTCTGCGAGGATTTTGTCGGCCATGCAGGAGATGTAGTAACCGCCCGATGCCGCATAATCGCCCATCGAGACGACGACCTTTTTTCCGGCGGTTTTGGCAAGGGTCAGTTCCCGCCAAATGTTTTCAGAGGCAATGGCACTACCGCCGGGCGAATTGACACGCAGGACGATGGCTTTTACCTTGTCATCGGTGCGGAGCCTGCGAATGATTTTCACGTATTTGTCGTCCGCAATATTGCCCCGTTCACCACTGCCCGTCAGGATGGTTCCTTCGGCATACACGACGGCTATCTTTTCTTTTGCGGAAGTTTTTTTGCTGCCCGCCATGCTTTTGTTGTAGGATTCAAGGCCCATGGTTTTCAGCTTGTCCTTTTCCTTGAGGCCCATGCGGGTTTTGAGGTCTTCGATTACCTCATCGAGGTAACTCGATTCATCGGCCAGGCCATATTGGACGGCATCTTCCGCAGTCCTCACTTTCAGTTCGTCGGCGATGTTCCTCAACTGGGGCACGGTCATGTTTCTCGATTCGGCAATGTCGGACAGAAAACTATTGAAAACAGGTTCGAGGTACTCCCTGAGTTGCAGGCGGTTCTGGTCGCTCATTTTGTTCAGTCGGTAGGGTTCGGTGGCGCTTTTGAAATCCCCGGCATAAAAAACCTGCATCTCCACGCCCACTTTGTCCAACATGTCTTTGAAAAAAGGAACGATGGCCGAAAAGCCGTGGAAATCAATGCCTCCGAGGGGGTTGACATACACTTTGTCGGCAACCGAGGCGACGTAGTAGGAACCTTGTGTATAGTATTTTGAATAGGAGACCACGAACTTGCCGCTTTCTTTGAAACGTACCAAGGCTTCCCGCAGGGTAGCGGCGGTTGCCACCCCTGTCCCAAGTCCGCTCTCCATGTCAATAAGAACGCCCTTTACCTTGTCGTCGGTGGCAGCGTGTTCGAGGGTTTCGATGATATCGGCCAGACCGAGCACTTTTTGGTCTTTGAGTGCAAAGGGGTTCAATTCCAGGTTGTTGGTCTGTTCGGGTACGGGTTTGTCAAATTTCAAATGCAGCACCGTGTCTGCGGTGACTTTTACGGGTTTGTCGCCGGCACTTGCCATGCCGATGATGAGGATGAAACCAAAGAAGCCAAGCAGCACGAAGGCAAGGCCTACACCGAGGCAGGAAGCGAAAATGTTTTTCACAAAGGGATTCATGTATTTTTCTGTTTGCGTGAAGGTTAGGATGGAAACAAAGTTTATCTTATCAAGTCGCAGCGAAGGTAGCCAGGTCAGGACGTAGCGTGATTTTTTTTAGATTAAGTGACGATAAAAAAATAAGTTCACATTCTGGCTGGCCCAAAATCTGAACTTCACTCTTTCTACGGCGGCTGCGCCGCCGAAGAAAGAGAGAAGGTATTTTTGATGTTACCAAGTCCTGAAAAAGGGGGACGATGCAGGTGCTTACAACCCCTTGAAATGTAACTTGCCTGCCAATTTTCAAAATTGACCGTCAGAATACGTGCAAAATCGGGGAATGGTCATACTTTTATGTTTCAAAATCCGCTGCGGATGATATGAAGTTTTTCCCTTGGCAAAGTCTGAGGAACAGTGAAAAAATAAATCGCCACTTTTCATTTCAAAACCCAGGTAAGGTTTGAGTTTTTGAAAAATAAAATGTGCATTTTATTTTTCTTACTTCTAAATGATTTCCTACTAAACAATCACCTGAATTGATGAAACAAATACACTTTTCAAAAGCAGTTTCACGCTGGAGTACACTGGTTTTGTGCCTCCTGTCATTCACGGGCCTGAAGGCGCAGCTCATGGAAGTTACCGATGCCGTCACCCCGCCTTTCACCCCTGAAAACCTGATAACCAACATCTTTCTGGGCGAAGGTGTCGAAGTGTTGAGCGTCACCTACTCCGGCGATCCGATCGCAGTGGGTTACTTCAAAGACGGTCTGGGTGCTGTTGGCCTCGACCGGGGCATCATCCTGACGAGCGGCAGGGCTGCTTCCTCCAATACGAACTGCACCGGCCCGTTGGGGGCCAACTGCGTGGGAGGTCAGTTTGCCAGCAACGACAATGCAAGCATGGCCACCGACCCCGACCTGGCATCCATTGCTTCCGGCACTTTGAACGATGTGGCCAAATATACCATCGTTTTCAGGCCGACAGCGGATACGCTGCGCTTCCGGTATGTATTTGCATCGGAGGAGTATCCCGAATGGGCCTGCAGCAGTTTCAACGACGTGTTTGGATTTTTCATCAGCGGCCCAGGCATTACCGGGCCTTTTCAGAACAATGGAAAAAACATCGCCCTGATTCCAGGCACGAACGTCCCGGTGACCATCAACAACATCCATCCGCAAAATGGAGCGAACTGCCCACCCGCTTATGTCCAATATTACAATGACAACAACGGTACACAACTGCAACCTGTCTATGACGGCTACCTGCATGTCTTCACTGCCGAGGCCATCGTCATTCCATGCGAAACCTACACCATCAAGCTGGCCGTAGCCGATGTTGGCGACAGCGCCTATGACACGGGGGTTTTCCTGGAAGCAAAAAGCTTTGGTACGCCTTCCCTTCAAGTGAAACTGGAAACCGTGAGCCTCGACGGCACTATCACGGAGGGCTGTGCTGACGGCAGCATCACTTTCAGTTTTCCCTCCCCCGTTGAATCTGACTTCTATCTGGACTATAATATTATCGGCACAGCCATCAATGGGGTGGATTACCAGTTTGTGCCGCTCGACCTTTTCATCCCGCAGGGAGACAGTTCCATCACCATCAACATCATCGCCATTGTGGATTCGCTTGTCGAGGGTTTGGAGACCATCGGTTTTGACATACAAAGGGACATCTGCAACCGGGACACGTTCTGGCTTTTCATCAGGGACAATGAAATATTGCCGCCCCAACTCGGCCCCGACACGACGATATGCAGGGGAACATCTTTGGACCTTGACGGCACGTTGCCCATACCCCTGCCCGATCCGCCCACGTTCACGAACCAGACAAATTACCAATTCTCCCACCTCGCCCCGCTGTATTCGCCGATACAGGTGGCCGGCGTGCAACCGCTCACGCTTGGCCCCGGTGTCATCCGTTCTGTTTGCCTCAACATCCAGCATAACTGGGCCGACGATATTGACCTGTTCCTCATCACGCCCGGTGGCCAGTTCATTGAATTGAGTACCGACAACGGCTCGAATTGCGACAACTACAATAATGTCTGCTTTTCGCCCACTGCCACACAGTCCATAACGGATTTCGTTTTCACGCCCTGCCCTTCGGGCATGGAAGCCCCTTTCAGCAACGGCACTTTCCAGCCGGAAGGGGTATGGTCGGATTTGTGGGGCGGCCCCACCAACGGCATCTGGCAATTGCTCGTGCTCGACGACCAAGCCGGATTCAATGGCACGCTGCTCAACTGGACGATCACTTTTGAACCGCTTTATCAAATCTTTTACAGATGGGAACCGGAAACGGGCCTTAGCTGCGCCGATTGCCCCGACCCGACAGCCACCCCTGATACAACTATTACCTACATCCTGTACGCTTGGGACACCTATGGCTGTGATGTCAGCGATACCATTACGGTTGAAATCACCGACCTGCTTCCCGCACCCACCGTGTTCTGCTCTATGGTCACCAACAACAGCATCACTTTCGAGTGGAACGAAGTGCCGGGGGCCGGTGCTTACCTGGTAAGCGTGAACGGAGCGGGCATCACCGTGCCGAACAATGGGCCGCTCTCGCACAGCGTGACCGGCCTGAACCTGGACAGCAATGTTACGATTGATGTGTTCGCTATCGGCGAATGCAACGGAGAAGTGGGGTCGGCCACGTGTACCACCCCTGGTTGCGATGCACCTACCTTGACGGTGGACAACGTGACCAATGTTAGCTGTCCGGGCGACACCAACGGCTCCATCACCATCTCCGCCACGGGCGGGGCCGGTGATTACGTTTTCCAACTCGACATGATAACGAACACGACCGGCATTTTTACCGGACTTGGCACAGGGCTGTACGAATTGTCTGTCGTGGATGCCTGGGGGTGCCCCAACTCGGTGCAAATACCCATCTTGCCTGCCAACCCGATGTCTTTGGTTGAAATCGTCCATCCGATCAGTTGTTTTGGCAACAATGACGGCAGCTTGACGGTCGGAGTAACGGGGGGAGAATATCCTTACAGCTATATTTGGAACGGCTCACCGGGCGATTCGCTTTTGGCCAATTCCGGTCCCGGCAATTTCCATTTGGTGGTGTTGGATGCAGCGGGCTGTACGGTCGAAACCTCGTTTACCCTTTCCGAACCGGATGAACTCATCCTGACGGTGGCCAGCGAGGATGCAAAATGTTTTGGAGCCAACGACGGTTCCGTTATGCTCGGCATTGCCGGAGGCACCCAACCACATCTCATACAATGGGACGCTGCCGCTGGCCATGCCAGTGACCCCGTGATACAAAATCTTGCTGCCGGCAGCTATTCGGTCTTGGTCAGCGACATCTATGGTTGCCAGGCCACAGCCACTGCATTCATCAGTGAACCTACCGAAATCGTCACGACCATCCTTCCGCAAAATCCGCTTTGCAACGATTCCGCAGATGGCGCTGCCACGGTAACGGTTTCCGGTGGCGTTGATGGGTATTCTTATATTTGGGAACACGGGCACCTCGGCGCAACTGCTACCAGCCTCACGGCCAGCACCTATATCGTGACCGTGACAGACGGCAACGGCTGTACCGCAGTTGACCAGGTCACGCTTTCCGCAAATGACCCTGTCACGTTGAGTTTCCAGGTGCAGGATGTGCTTTGTTTCAACGGAACGGATGGCAGCATTTTGACCCAAACCACCGGCGGCGCAGCTCCTTACGTCTATTTGTGGGACAACAATACCACTTCAACGGACTTGTTGAACGCTCCCGCCGGAACGTACTGCCTCACCGTGACGGATGCCAATGGTTGCACCGCTTCCCTGTGCCATGATATTTTACAACCTGATGAAATACTATTAACTACTGTGCCCACCAACGCTGGCTGCAATGGCGGCTCGGAAGGTGCCATTCTGTTGTCCGTGACGGGTGGCAATGGCCAGTATTCCTTTCTCTGGGACAATGGCCTGCCGTCACAAAACCTGAACAACCTGACTGCCGGCAGCTATACCGTCACCGTGACGGACGGCAACAATTGCCAGGCAGCGACCACGGTGGTCATCAGCGAATCGGATGCCGTGCAGGTGCAGTTGAGCCATCAGGACGTGAAATGCAGGGGAGGCAATGACGGCAGCATTGCCACCGTCCCCACAGGGGGAGCAGGTAATTTTACCTACAACTGGAGCGGGCCAAACGGTTTTCAATCTGCACAGCAAAACCCGGCGGGGTTGGTAGCGGGGAATTACACGGTTACCGTGCAGGATGCGGACGGCTGCAACGCAGTTGCGTTTACCACCGTGCAGGAGCCGGCCACTTCGGTCGAGGCCACCATTCCCGTTCCGCAGCAAATCTGCTTCCAGGCCACCAATGGCCTGGCAACTGTGGAAGCTACGGGAGGAGCAGGGGCCTACACCTTTGTCTGGAGCAATAGCCAGACGGCACAAACCATCACCGGGCTTTCGGCTGGCCTGTATGCCGTCACGGTCACGGATGCCGCAGGTTGTACGGACGTAGCACAGACAGAAGTCGTGCAGCAAGGCGAACTGGTTGTGCTGTTGTCGCAAAATTCCCCTGCTTGCCACAATGGCGTGGACGGCACAGCCGCTATCAGTGCAGTTACCCAATCCGGGGCCAACGTTCCCATCGGGAGTTTGAACATAAGCTGGAGCCAGGGAGGGCAAAACACGCCCAACGTGGGTGGGTTGACCGGCGGGCAGACATACAGCGTGACCGTGACCAACAACATTGGTTGCTCCGCAACTAACAGCATCACCATCGCAAACCCGGCCCCCATAGAGGCTGCAGTCGTTTCAACACAGGCAGTTAAATGCTCAAGGGGCAGTGACGGGACAGCTACCGTGAAAGGCATCGGCGGCACTTTGCCTTACAGCTATCAATGGGGAACAAGTGCAGGCGGCCAAACTTCCGAGACAGGCACGAACTTGCCGCCCGGCACTTATGTCGTCACGGTTTCGGATGCAAATGGCTGCACTGCCAGCGTCCAATTGAGTATTGGCGAGCCGCCAGCTTTGGCCGTCAGTTTCACGAACGGAAGGGTACTGTGCTTCGGGGGGGCGGATGGCGGTTCATTCGCCAATCCTTCCGGTGGCACGCCACCTTATAGTGTTGCCTGGGAAAACGGCACGACTGGCCAACAGGTGAGCAACTTGCCGGCGGGCTACTACTCCCTGACCCTGACCGATGCCAATGGCTGCATTTTAGAGGACTCGACCAACATTCTCCAACCGGCAGAACCTGTCACGGCGACTTATACCGCCGAGGATGTAAGCTGCCCCGGCTTGCGCGATGGCCGTATCATCATCAATGCCATCGGGGGTTCGCCGCCCTATCGTTACAGCCTCAATGGCACGGATTTCTCCGGATCGTCCACGCTCATAGCGCTGACCAGCAATCTTTACAACATTACGGTAAAAGACATAAACGGCTGTTCCATCCTTTTGAGCGATGTATTTGTGGGTGAACCCGAACCGCTCATCGTTGATCTTGGCCCCGACACGATGGTCATATATGGATCGCATATCCATATCCACCCGTTCATTTACAACCCGGATACTGCGCAAACATTGAGTTATCAGTGGTATTCCAACAATCCTCAAACCCCCGTGACGTACCCGGATTGGCATATCGGCGATTTCGTGGTCACCAGTCCAACAACCGCAACACTGACCGTCAAAAATGAAAAGGGCTGTACGGCCAGCGACATGATCAACATATTCGTGATCAATATCCGGCGCGTACAGGTTCCGACTGCATTTGCCCCAAATCCCGGTGGCAACAGCATGAACGACCTGCTCCACGTACACGGCAGTTCCCACATGGTTGAGAAAATAAAGCTGTTCCGTGTATTCGACCGCTGGGGCGAACTGGTTTACGAATTGCGTGATTTCGATATAAACGATATGAACGTGGGATGGGACGGCACTTTCAAAGGAAAGGATATGCCCTCCGGCGTTTATGTTTGGTATGCCGAAGTCGAATATGTGGACGGGGTCATTGAGACTTACAAGGGCAACACGACACTGATTCGATAGGCATATATGCACATATCCAACCAGCGGTTTACGAGCCTTTGTCTTGTAAACCGCTGCTGTTTGGGCTTATTTACCAATGAGTCCACTCCGAAAAGTCAACTTTATGACCATGCCTCCGGCGTGGAAGAAGAATTTTTGGAGAGATAGGATTTTGAAATAAATTTTTTTTAAAAAAAAATTTATTTCAAAATCCTATCTCTCCTTGTGTTCTTTTTTCCTGTAATTGACTTTTCGGAGCGGACTCACCAATCTACTAATCCACCACCATGCGCTCATCTTTCTACACTTTTTTATTGCTGTTGTTTTTTGTGCAAGACATAGCTGCACAAGTCATCATCAACGAGTTTTCCGCCGCCAATATGGACGGAATCACCGACAATTATGGCAAACGGGAAGACTGGATAGAACTGTACAATGCAGGCAATGTGACGGTCAACCTGGCAGGTTATTATTTGACCGACAATATCAACAATCCCACAAAATGGCAATTCCCGGCGGGCATTACGATCAATCCCGGTCAACATTTGTTGGTGTTCGCTTCCGACAGGGACGAAGTGAGCGGGTTCAATTTCATCCACGCCGGTTTCAAAATCACGCAGACCCAACAGGAATACATTGCCCTGTTCAGCCCGGCAGGCACTTTGCTCGATGCCTTTCAGATCACGACCCCCAACCAGATGAACCACTCCACGGGAAGGGTGACGGATGCCAGCCCGGACTGGGGCATTTTCCAAAATCCCACGCCCGGTGCGCCCAACGGAACGGCATACCAAGGCTATGCGCCAAAGCCAACTTTCAGCATACCGGCAGGCTTTTTCAACGGCCCGCTCACTTTGTCGCTGAATGCTCCGGCTGGCGCACAAATACGTTATACACTCAATGGAGCTGAGCCGACAGCAACCTCCACGTTATATACCGGCTCCATACATATCGCAGAAACAACGGTGGTAAAAGCAAGGGTTTACAGCGACAATCCGGCCATATTGCCCGGGTTCACCGAAGCCAACACATATTTCATCAATGAAAACCACACCGTGCCCGTAATTTCCGTGGCCGGTACTACGCTCGCCACCCTTTTGAACGGCACACAAATCGAACCGAGGGGGAGCTTCGAATTATTCGTGAACGGACAACTTGCCGACGAAGCGTATGGCGAGTTCAACAAACACGGCAACGACTCCTGGGCCTATCAGCAACGGGGCATTGACTATATCACCCGCGACCAATTGGGATATACCAGTTCCATTTCCCACAAAATATTCCCCAACAAGGAGCGAAAAAAATTCCAGAGGCTCATATTGAAAGCTGCCGCCAACGACAATTACCCCTTTATCAACGGCGCACATATACGTGATGCTTATGTGCAAACCCTTTCCCAAAGGGCCAGCCTCGAACTCGACGAACGCACTTATGAACCTTGCATCCTTTACGTCAATGGCCAATATTGGGGCGTTTATGAAATACGGGAAAAAGTGGATGACCCTGACTTTACAAGGCATTATTACGATCAAGGCGAAAAGTGGATTGACTATATCAAAACATGGGGAGGAACATGGGAAGAATATGGCAGCCGGGCAGATTGGGACGCACTACGAAATTATATTATGAGCAACGACATGAGCGACCCCGCCCACTATGAATATGTAAATGAACGGCTCAACGTATTGAGCCTGATTGATTACATGATAATCAATACCCACGTCGTCTGCATGGATTGGCTCAACTGGAACACCTCCTGGTGGCGAGGCAGAAACCCCGACGGCGAGGCAAAAAAATGGCGATATACTTTGTGGGACATGGATGCTTCCTTTGGCCATTACGTCAATTATACGGGCATCCCCAACACCACGCCCACAGCTGACCCCTGTTATGCCGAAAATCTTCCTGCTGATTTTGAAGGGCATGGTCAAATGATTTCGGCACTTATGGCCAACGACGAATTTCACTCCCTGTACGTCAACCGATATGCCGACTTGAACAATACCTATTTCTCCTGCGAATACATGATAGGCCTGCTCGACGAACTTATCGAACGCATAGAACCGGAGATGCCCCGACAAATTGAAAAATGGGGCGGCACCCTCAACCAATGGCTCAACATCGTGCAAAACCTCAAAAATTTCATCAACGCACGATGTGTGGCCATCAATCCCGGCATAGAAGACTGCTACGATGTGGAAGGCCCCTACCCCGTCACGGTCATCATAAAACCCGCTACCTCCGACAATAAAGTAAAAGTCAATACCATCGTTCCGGCCACGTTTCCCTATACGGGTGAATATTTCGTGGGAACGACGCTCAACTTCCTCGCCCTACCGGCACCGGGTTGGGTATTTGACAAATGGGAAGTACAAAACAATGCCTTTTTCCCAAGCCCCACCGCTTCGGCCATGCAACTCGGCCTGACCGGAATGGATGGTGAAACCGTGACGGCCATATTCCGGCCTGCCATACCCTGTAGCAATGCTTATGATTTTGTATTCAACCCAACACTATCTTCCATTGCCATGAATTGGGACGGCCCACCCAACTTTATCAGCTATGAACTGGGCTGGCGCAAACATGGCAGCGACGACTGGACAACGCTCTCCGTCTCCAATACAAACCATACCCTGTATGGCTTGGATGTTTGCACGGAATATGACTTGCGCTTGCGTTCGATATGTGATTTTGGGCTGGGCCAGTACCAGGAGTTTGTGATAAAAACCGAATGTCTGACCGGCGATGAAGAAGTATATGCAGGCGTAACGGAGTGGAACGTCTTCCCCAATCCCTTTGGCGAGCAGTTCACCATAGATTTCATTTTGGCCAAAAATATGGATGTGCAAATCGAGGTACTGGCCATGACCGGCCAAACCTTGAAATCCCTGCGCCCCGGCGAGCTGTTCGCAGGGCAGCACCGCTTTTACGTAGAGGATGCGCAATCCTGGGCCAGTGGGGTGTATCTCGTCAGGCTCCTTACCGAAGAAGGCAGTGTTTCGACCCGTGTCATCAAGCGGTAATTTCTTCAAAGAGTCCACTCCGAAAAGTCATGATAAGTCTTCGTTTATGGCACAGGGAAAAGAATATCTAGAGAGGGAATTTTATTTGAAAGAAAATTTTTGAAAAATTTTCTTTCAAATAAAATTCCCTCTCTGTTTGTTTTTTCCTCTGTTCCGACTTTTCGGAGGGGACTCTTCGAACAATTCCACAAAAGCGAACGCTTTGCCATCGAACAGCCCCCGGTCGCTCAGTTTCAATGCAGGGATCACGAGCAGGGCCATGAAGGAAAGCGTCATAAAAGGGGCACGGAGGGTACAGCCAAGTTCGTTTTTCACGAAAAAATCCATGGCGGCGTACTTTTCGGCAACGGTATAGCCATCCTCGACCGCCATGATGCCCGCCACTGGGAGCGGGAGGGTATGCTCCTCCCCTCCCCCACTCACGGCGGCGATGCCGCCTTTTTGTCCGATAACGAGATTAACGGCCCGGCAAAGCAGCCTGTCATCTGTGCCGACTGCAAGAATATTGTGGCTGTCGTGGCCAACGCAGGAGGCAATGGCCCCATCCCGGAGATTGAAATGATGAATAAATGCTACGGCAGGCAGTGCCTCCCGGTAGCGGTTCGCCACGGAAAATTTCAGGATGTCGTTGTGCGGATCGCCGATGGCCAAGCCATTCTGCACAAGCGTTGGGGCAAAAAAGCTATCCGTCACCAACTGCCCGTCGAGCGCCCGAATGACCCTCACCCGGGGTGCAGGCCCCGCCATAGCGGGCACGGGCACGGCAAAATCCTCCGGCTGTTTTGGCCCGATGTTGAACTGGTTGATCGGCGTACAGGGAACGGGCGCTATGAGCGATTTCCCCCGCTCTGCGACGAGCTTTCCACCTATCCAAGTCTGGCTGACGGTGCAACGTTCGAGGTCGTCCACCACGATAAAATCGGCGGGATCGCCGACCCGGAGCAACCCGACCGGCAAGCGGTAGTGCTGCACGGGATGGAGGCTGGCAGCCCGCAAGGTATCGAACAGATCGCAGCCTTTCGACAGGGCCTTGGCCACGAGCTGGTTGATATGCCCTTCCAGGAGGTCGTCGGGATGTTTGTCGTCACTGCAAAACATGATCTGTTCCGGGAAAAGGTCGAGCAGTGGAACAAGCGCATCGAAATTCCGGGCAGCACTCCCCTCCCGAATGATGATTTTCACACCGAGTTGGGCCTTTTCCAGCGCTTCTTCGTAAGTGAAACACTCGTGATCGGTGGTGATGCCTTCGGCAAAATAGCGACGGGCATCCTCTCCCCGCAGGCCAGGGGCGTGGCCGTCCACTGGCTTGCCAAGCCGCCGGGCCGCTTCCATTTTTTTCATCACGTCCTCGTCGCCCCAGAGCACACCGGGGTAGTTCATCATTTCCGACAGGTACAAAATGCCGGGATGTGAGAGCAAAGCCTCCACCTCCGCCGGGCCAAGCACGGCCCCAGCCGTTTCAAAAGCCGTGGCAGGCACGCACGACGGGGCACCAAAGAAAAATTTGAACGGCACGCTCGCCCCGTTTTCCAGCATAAAATGCACCCCCTCGGCCCCCATGACGTTGGCTATTTCGTGGGGGTCGGAGACCGTTGCCACCGTTCCATGCACGACGGCCAACCTTGCAAATTCCGAAGGTACCAGCATGGAACTTTCCACGTGGACGTGGGCATCCACAAAGCCGGGCAGGATGTATTCCCGGCTGAACCCTTCTTTTTGTTCCAATTTTGTGATGATGCCCTCCTCGAAAGTTATTTCACCGAAAAAGATGCGGTGCTGATGGAGGTCAATGATGTTGCCGGCTATCGTCATGTCAATCAGGATTTGATGCCGGGTAAAGGTAGGGAATAAATGGATGGTTGGTTGGATGGTTGAGATGGTTGGATGGGCCTTTGTCATTCCCGAAAAATCGGGACAGGCGCTGCAAGGAACCGTCCACGTCACGAGGGCAATTTGACGGGTTTGAGCAAAAAAAAAAAGCCCGGGAGGGTATCCCGGGCCGTAAAAACGAATCTTACAATTCTTTAACCAAAACTTACACATTAAACAGTATTTCAATATCTGTGCCAAGAATTAAAATTAATCTTAATTTATGAAAATTTCTTCTTCGTAATGAGGGATTACGCCTTTGGCCCTTGCCACGTCGAAAAGCATACCTACTGCGGCCCGGCCCGCACCGCCCAAGCTCACCGTAAAATCATTTACATATAACTGAATGTGGCTATTCATTACCTCCTCCGACATTTCCTGCGCATGGGATTTTACGAAATCGCTGATGTGGCCGCGCTTGGCGAGGGCTTGGCGCACACTTCGCTCCAACACCCGGCCTGCCTTGCGGATGACTTCCTGTGGCAAGCTGCGTTTGATGACAATGCCGCCGAGGGGTATGGGCAAGCCTGTGCTGCTCTCCCAAAATTCGCCCAAGTCCATGATTTTAGTCAAACCCTTCTGCTGGTAGGTAAACCTGTTCTCGTGAATGATCACCCCGGCATCGGCCCTGCCCGACTGTACGGCCTCCTCCACATCGGAAAATACCATTTCTACTTTGTTCTTAATATCGGGGCAAGCCAGCGAGAGCAGAAAATTGGCCGTCGTGTATTTCCCCGGAATGGCGACGACGGCACCGCTGATTTCCTCTTCGTTCAATGCTCGCTTCGCAATGAGCAAGGGCCCGCAGTTTTTGCCCAGGGCGCTGCCTGCATCCAGCAGCACGTATTTCCCGACCAGGTATGCGTAAGCATGGTAGCTGAGCTTCGTCATGTCGAGTTCGCCCAGGAAGGCCCGGCGGTTCAGTTCTTCCACATCGGCCATCACCACCTCAAATTCGAGGCCCTCCGTGTCAATATGCCCATGCACGAGTGCATCGAAAATAAAAGTGTCGTTGGGACAAGGAGAAAATCCAAGCGTCAATTTCATGTAATGTTGTTTTGATGAAATGGTGTAATCGAAGCATTGCGCAAGCAACAAAAAAAATCCCATTGGGTTTCCCGTTGATTTACGCTTGTTTTCCCGCTGATTTGCACTTTTTTTCCCGCTGATTGCGCTGACTTTCCGCTGATTTACGCAGATTCGTGTCGGTGGTCTGGAAACAATCTGCGCCAATCTGCGAGCAATCTGCGGGAATCTGTGGGGAAACCGACGTACAATCTGCGCCAATCTGCGGGAAACCAATTCCCAATCTACAGGAAAGACAAATCCTATCTTTCCCCCACCTTTTTTACTTTTGCCGCCATGATGGAAATACTTTACGAAGACAATCATTTGATAGCGGTGAACAAGCCCGTTGGGGTACTGGTTCAGGGCGATAAAACAGGCGACCAGACACTGGGGGATTTCGTAAAATTGTACATCAAAGACAGATACGACAAACCCGGCGATGTGTTCCTCGGTATCATCCACCGCCTCGACAGGCCCGTGAGCGGGGTGACTATCTTTGCCCGCACGAGCAAGGCCCTCGAAAGGATGAACCGCCTTTTTGCCGACAGGAAAATCGAAAAAACCTATTGGGCCATCACCGCCAAACGCCCCGAACCGCTCGCAGGACACCTGACCCACTACCTGCTCAAGGACACCGAGCGAAACGTCGTGAAAGCCTTCGACAAACCTTCCAGCCGGGCCAAAGATGCCAAAATCGCCGAACTCGACTATGAACTCATCCGGGAAATCGGCATCAACTTCCTGCTCGAAGTCAACCCCATCACCGGCAGGCCGCACCAGATACGAGCCCAATTGGCCAAAGCCGGTTACCCCATCCGGGGCGACGTGAAATACGGCTTCCTCAAAGCCAACCCCGACGGTTCCATCCACCTGCACTGCCGAAGCCTGACTTTCGTGCATCCCGTGAAAAACGAACCGGTCACCATCACCGCCGACCCTCCCAGGGAGCAGATTTGGAACTTGTTCCGGTAAAATGCACAATGGTTAATGGTAAATGGTTAATGACCCACAATGACAATCACCCTATAATTTATAGCTTACAAATCCATAAAATATGCAAAACGTAACCGTCATCGGGGCCGGGACAATGGGCAACGGCATCGCCCATGTTTTTGCCATGAAAGGCCACAGCGTCAACCTGGCCGACATTTCGCAAGATGCCCTCGACAGGGCCATGATAACCATTGGCCGCAACCTCGACCGGATGGTTGGCAAGGGCCTGATCAGTGAAGCCGAAAAGGAAGCCACCCTGGCCAACATCACGCCCTGCAACGAACTCAAGCCCGCCGTGCGCAACGCTGGCCTCATCATCGAAGCTGCGACCGAAAACATTGACCTCAAGCTGCAAATTTTCCGGCAACTCGACGAATGGGCGCCCTCAAAGGCCATTCTCGCCACCAATACCTCCTCCATTTCCATTACCCGCATTGCGGCAGCGACCTCCCGCCCGGCGCTGGTCATTGGCATGCACTTCATGAACCCCGTGCCGGTGATGAAACTGGTGGAAGTCATCCGGGGCTATGCCACCTCCAACGAAACGGCCCAACTCGTCATGGACATTTCCCGGAACCTCGGCAAGGTACCCGTCGAGGTCAACGACTATCCGGGCTTTGTCGCCAACCGCATCCTCATGCCCATGATCAACGAGGCGATTTACACCCTTTACGAAGGCGTGGCAGGCGTGGAGGAAATTGACACCGTGATGAAACTCGGCATGGCCCACCCGATGGGGCCGCTCCACCTCGCCGACTTCATCGGCCTCGATGTGTGCCTGGCCATCCTTCGGGTGCTGCACGAAGGTTTCGGCAACCCCAAATACGCACCCTGCCCCCTGCTGGTCAACATGGTCATGGCCGGAAAATTGGGCGCAAAAACCGGCGAGGGATTTTACTTCTACAAACCCGGAACAAAGGAACTGGAAGTCTCCGGCAACTTCAAAAAACTTGCAGTTTGAGAACCGGTTTTTCACGCAGGTGTTTCTTTTTAGACTTTGGACACTTTGCCAATTCGTTCCGTAGGAACGGTACCTTTGTAGATGCTCCAAAAGAAATTTTGCGCCGTTCCGTAGGAATGGTATCTGAAGCATCCAAAATACCGTTCCAATGGAACGAAGGCGGAATATCATTTGGCAAGGCTACAAAGATTTCGTTCCTACGGAACGAATTGGCAAAGTGTCCAAAGTCCAAGTTCTTTCAAATCCCTGATTATCAAATTTTAGTCAACCAACATGGGTCACACCCGATGAATAGGGGCAAGCACTGGAAGGGAACGAACAACTTTTGTCACCCCCGAAAAATCGAGACAAGTTCTGGAAGGGGACGACCAACAAACAACGAACGTAACTGTTTAGGAGGGTGCGGGAGGAGCG
>JRYF01006764.1_pt1 | contig 16100 bp, 14 predicted proteins | sample 235331 | NCBI WGS metagenome assembly JRYF01 (sample SAMN03074217, study PRJNA261475) | activated sludge metagenome | biome: Wastewater Treatment Plant; feature: Wastewater; material: Activated sludge; isolation source: activated biomass of a wastewater treatment plant treating hydrocarbon... ...
GGAGCCGTCCGGCAGGTCGAAGCCGGTCGTGGAGCCATATACTTCGCCCTTGCCGGTCTGGAGTTGCCAATGCCGGAGGAAATAACCTACCAGGTTTTCTCTTTTACCCGATCCACCAAAGACAAGGGGCATAATGATAATGGTGCCGTCGCTTTCCCTTTCCAGTTGAAGTTCCTGATACCGTTGGGAGAACACTACGAAGTCCTGCTTCGACATCTTTTCTGACGTTAGCAGGGGTCCTTGTTCCCGCATCACTTCGTCAATCTGCCGGGGCTGTGCGGCTGTTGCGGTTGCTGCCATGTTTCAATGTTTTGCAAGAATATGTGCAAAGTACGGATTTTTTGAACGGAGGTAAAAACATTATTCTTGTCAAAGCTGTAAGGGAACGAAAATCTACTACGCCTGCTCAAACCTCCCCAACAACTCCGCCAAGCGCCAGCAATCTTCGTTGCTGTTGTAAAGAGGAACCGGTGCTACCCGTATCACGTTCGGTTCCCGCCAGTCGGCGATCACGCCATTTTCCGTCAGGAAATCGAAAAGTTTTTTGCCCTCGCTGCCCGTTAGGATGGAAAGCTGGCAGCCCCTTTGGGCGGGGTCTTTAGGAGTGATGATGTGAAAACGCCGTTTTTCGCTGTTCAGGTTTTCGATCATAAATTCCNNATTTTCACCGCTTTGTTCCGAAGGGCCTCCATGCCCACCTCGTCGAACAGGTCGAGGCTGACCCTGTGGGCGGCCATGCTGAAAATCTGTGCATTGCTCAATTGCCAGCCCGCAGCGCCTTGCATGGGTACAAAGCCTTTTTGCATCAAAAAACGGTGCGCTTCATCGTGGCCCCACCACCCTGCGAAGCGGGGCAGTTCGGGCCGGTTGCCGTGGCGCTCATGCACGAAGATGCCACTGGGGCCGCCGGGGCCGCTGTTCAAATATTTGTAGCTGCACCAGCAGGCGAAGTCCACTCCCCAGTCGTGCAGGCGGAGTGGCAGGTTGCCTGCGGTATGGGCCAGGTCAAAGCCTGCGCAAGCGCCTGCCTTGTGTGCGGCCTCCGTGATTTTTTTCAGGTCGAAATACTGGCCCGTGTAATAGTTCACCCCGCCGAACAGCACCAGGGCCACTTCGCTTCCGTGCTGTTCTATCGTGGCAAGGATGTCTTCCGTGCGCAGGGTCTCCTCTCCCGCCCTCGGTGCTACTTCGACGATGGCTTCTTCGGGCGAAAAACCGTGATAGCGTACCTGGCTTTCCACGGCGTACTGGTCGGATGGAAAGGCGTGCGCCTCCATGATGATTTTGAAACGCTGCTGCGAGGGTTGGTAAAAGCTGACCATGAGCAGGTGGAGGTTGGTCGTCAGGGTGTTCATCACAACGACTTCGGACTCCTTCGCCCCGACGAGACGAGCCGTTTGCGGCTGCAGGAATTTGTGGTAGTGCATCCAGGGCATATCACCCCGGAAGTGGCCCTCGACGGCGTGTTCCCGCCAATGTTTCAGTTCCTGCATCAATGCCGCATCCACGCCCCGGGGTTGCAGGCCGAGCGAATTGCCGCAGAAATAGAGCACGGATTTGCCTTTGTGTTTGGGAAAATGAAACCTTCGGCGATAGTGGCGCAAGGAATCATTGCGGTCGAGTTGGCGGGCGTAAGAGAGGGTGGGTTTAGGATGTTCTCCCAAGATGTTCATTATCAATTGTTTAAAATTTGTTCAACGTTGTGAAGCAATTCGGGGAGATGGTTTTTGATGATTTGCCACGTTTCTTCCGCGTCCACACCGAAATAATTGTGAGCAGCAATGTTCCTGAATCCCTTGATTTTTTGCCATGGAATAAGAGGGTTTTGCGTTTTCAGTTCATCAGTGAGTTTTGTGGCAGACTCGCCGATCACTTTGAGATTCATCAATACTGCGTCAAAACTTTCTTCATCGGCGAAGAAAGCACCTGCATCCTCCAAGTCAGCTGTGAATCGAAATATTTTATGGCAGCTATCTTGTATGGCAAGCAAATTTGCCCTGTCTTTTTCAAGCATAGATGGCAGTTTTTAAAATTTGCTTTTTGAAATAGGGTTTGATGTATTTTTCACGGCACAAATCAACATCTCTACGGAAATATTCACCAATCAATCGCCTGATTTCCTCTTTGATCTCAAATAGATTTTCGGTTTCTGGTTTAAACTCGATAATCACATCTATATCACTGTCCTCTTTTTGCTCCCCTGTGCTAAATGAACCGAAGAGGCCGATACTTGAGACATGATACTCCCTTTCAAGCATTGGCTTGATTGCCTTGAGATAAGTCAATATTTGCTCTTTGTTCAGCATGATTTGATAACGGTTGATGACAAGCGCTTGTTTGTTCAAAACAAATTCCCCTGCTCCCCATAGCTCATCGGGTTTTCCAGTTCCAGCAGTTTCCGTTTGGTATCGAGGCCATAGAAATAGCCCTGGAGGTCGCCGTTTTTTGCGATGACCCGGTGGCAGGGCACGATGACGGCGATGGGGTTTTCCCGATTGGCCTGCCCGATGGCCCGCACGGCATCGGGGTTGCCGAGCTGCTTCGCAATGGCCGAGTAGGTAGTCGTGTGCCCGTAGGGGATTTTGAGCAACTCCCGCCAGACGGATTGGTGGAACAAGGTGCCCGACGAGAGATCGAGGGGCAGGTCGAAGGTTTTTCTTTTCCGGCGAAAATATTCGTCGAGTTGCAGCACGGCTTCCCGCAACTCCTCCGGTACGGGCAAGTCAGGACAGGGCTGCCCCTCGTTCAGCTTCACCGAACAGATGCCTGCGGCGCTTCCATTTATCTCGAAACAGCCGATAGGAGATTGGTAATGCGCTGTTAGTTTCATCAGTCAAAGTTTAAACTTGCAGCCCGGAAGGAACGTCCCCGCTCGCCGAACACGGCCATTTCCCGCCTGCCGATCTGTTTCGACATCTTCGGGCGGACGATGACCCCGGCATCCCGATTGGAGGACATAGGATAAGTGCTCACCTCGCCGTCCTTGTTCACCTGTGCCAGCACCAGCATACCCTCGCCGCCGCCGTAGCTGTAGTAGCGGCTGGGCCGTTGGCCGCTGGGGCCTGTATGGTTTTTCATGTTGTCGTTGAAAATAAAGAACAGTTTGTCGCGCACGATGGACATGGCGTAGGAAGAATTGTAGCCGCCATCGTTGCGGGTTTCCTGCCGTTTGGGGATGCGGGCAGCCCACTCGATTTCGCCAGTCGGGCGGATGTTCACCACAATAATATCGTTGTAGTGAAACCAATAGTCTGTCTGAACACGCCCATAGCGGTTATAGAAAAACGGGTCGTAAAACCCCCAGGGATAAAACCCCATGGGATAATCACGGTAAACATCCTGTTCGATGAAAAACTGCTCGGCCACGAGCACGGCCCCACCATCGCTGCGGAGGATAAGTTCGTCGAGGGAGTAGTCGTAAAGTTCGGCAGCACGGCGCACGTCATTGTTCACCTCTGCCTCTTTTGCTTTGGTCTTGTTTTTTTCCGACATGAACTCCGTGAGAAAATCAAAGGTGAAAGGCTGGTAGTTCCAGTCGTAAAACCGCCGGGTTTTGGTATCGAGGCGAAAGTAGGTGGCTCCCTTCACACTGTACGTGCCGCGTTCGGAATAGAAACCTGCACAAACCAGCGTACCGTTTTTGGCGGGCCGGAAGGTCAGGTCGGTGATGAACCTGTTCTCCCCGTCAATGCGGTATTCCTCCACGTCGTTGCCCTGTTCCGTGTAGGCGATGATGAGGTACTTGTAGGTCGGCTTGCCACGGCGGCGCCATTTCACCTCGTCCTCGTACAGCACGCCCAGGAGATAGACGTTGCCCTCGTCGTCCACCCGGTAATCCTCCACCGTGAATTGGTTGTCGGGGTAGGGCATCACGATGTTTTTTTCCCAGAGCAGGTCGAAGTTTTGGTCGAAAACCCGGAAGCCGAAGCGTTTGGGGTTCTTCTTCTCGAAAGGCAGTTCGTTATAGACCAGCAGTTTGGTGCTGTCGCTGGAGATATGGAAAGCGAACTTGCCTTTTGCCTCGATGTTCCTGGCCTCGTTCTCGCAAATCATATCGAGGTTTTTGGAAGGGGCCAGCGTCTTCATGCTCAGTTCCTGTTTGAAGAGATAGTTGCGCTTGCGGGCCGTATTGTGGAACGAAGTGAGCAGGTACATTCTGCCGCCGAGCAGCAGCACTTCCTCAAAATCCCTTTGTTTTCCCTTGTATTTCAATTCCATTTCCTCCGAGCGCTGCAACTTCATGTCCTTTGTAAAAAACTCGACCCAGGCACGGGGCCTGGCGTTGGCGTTCGAGGAAACCCGCCGGCGAAGCAAGTAAAACCCCTCCGGCACGATGCCTACAATTTTGGTGGCTACCGTGTTGTTCGGTTCGTTGTAGTCAGGCCCCCATTGGAGGCTGGCAGGAGCCTGCGCCCCGGCCGGGGCCGGCAGGAAACAGGCGGCCAGCATTGCCCCAAAAAACAAAATGCGTGAAATGTGCATGTCCCGGTTTTTTTTAAAACTCGTTGAGAAGGTTGAGCCTCTACCATCTCAACCCTTCTCAACATTTTTGATTTGCACGCCTGTCCCGAACTTGCTTCGGGAACAAGTCCCTATTTTCGGGAAAACCTGCAGGTGTTGAGTATATTTTTGATACAGTATTAATAAGGCTCCAAACGGGCAACGGTTGTGCCCGTTCAATGCCCAACCGCAAAAGTAGGATGAAAATTGCTCTTTGCGGGTTGGGGGGGAGGATGGTAATTACAGGGTCTCCCGAAAGACATTCCCGGCGTTATCTCTGTAGATGGTTCAGATGGTTGAGATGGTTTAGATGGTTGAGGGGGTACGGCTCAACCATCTCAACTTTGGTTCTGGCTCCGCCAGATTAGGGTCATTGGAGTCATTATCCATTGACCATTGACCATTCTACTTTTGGCTATCAGTTCCCATAGCGGGCATCCAAAAAAGAAATCCACTCGAAACATTACAGTGCCTTACCTTCGTCGGAAAAACAAAGGGTATGGTTTTGAAACCAACGCTTGCGGTGATGCTGGCATTGATGGCGATCAATGCACTGAAGGCACAAACAGACACGTTGCTGCTGCGGCCGGAGCGGCTCGGCCAGGAAGACATCGCTGCGCCGCCCTCCCGGCAAGACGACAGGCAAAAAATCATTTCCGGCAGCCGGTTCCCCATCGAAGCGGGGGACCTTCCCTATTCCATTTATGTGATCACGAAAGAGGAGATTCGGCAAAACGGGTACGAAACCCTCGTGGATGCGCTCAAGATGGCGCCCGGCATCCGGGTATCGCAGCCAGGCAATGCCATCGAGGGGGAGACTTTCCTGATGCGGGGGCTGCTGGGCAACACGTATGCGAAAATACTCATCAACGACGTGCCCGTCAAACCGGTGTTTGTGGGCGGAATGCCCATCGGTGCGCAGTTGCCCATCAAGGAGGCCGAACGGATAGAGGTTATTTATGGGGCAGCGTCGGCACTCTACGGCTCCGATGCCAATGCCGGGGTCATCAACATCATCACCCGGAAATCCGAAAAACCGGTATTCATGCAAGCCGATCTCAACGTGGGCTACGGGCTGTACAGCAGCGTCAATGTGATGTTCGGGGGCAGGTTGGGCAGGGAAAGACGCGCCGTCAACCTTTTCGCTTATGCCAGCAACGTGTTGTTGGAAAGGCGGGACATCTTCTACGACAGGGACATCAACTACAACCCTACCGAATATTTCCTGCTTGGCGGCGACGACACATCCTTTGTGAATCTTCCCAATTATGCGGGCACGCCCACTCGCCCGGAATTGACCAATACCCCGCACCTGAGCCGCAAATTTGGCATGTCGCTCAATTTCCGGGGCATCACGTTTTCCGCCGAGGGCATGTTCCGCCGAGAGCACAGTGCCGTAGGACTCAACCCCCTTGCGGCATCCTATTCCAACCCGCTTACCTACACGGGCGAGGGCATCCTGCGCATGAACCTCAATTTTTTCAAAACCAAAGCCACCCGCAACCGCAAGACCGACATCACTTATGTGCGCTATCGCTTCGACGACCGCTCATCGGCACTGTTCGTGCAAAACGACCTGAACCGGGAACTGAGGAATTTCGCTTCCTACCGGGCCACACAATTGCACGCTGACAGTGCCTCTTATTACGAGCCTATGCTTTTCAGGGATGCCCTTGACCGCTACCTCACAGGACTGCGTTATTTTTATGGTGAATCGAACGAGGTGCGCATTGAGCACGTCAGGAACTACCGCATCCTGAAAAGTTTCTCGCTTACAGTTGGGGCCAATCTTCGTGGTGGATGGGGAGTGCCCCTCACGGCGCTGGCTACCCGGCCTGTACTCGAAAATGATGTTTCCTACAACATTCAAAACGATTCTCTTTCGTTCGGCAAGGATGTATTTCCCGTTGCTCCGGTATATCGGGGATTCGGAGAGTTCAATGGTTTCGGGCAGTTGTTTTACAATGGAAAGAAGTTGAACCTTATCGCAGGATTGAATTATTCCTCCAACTCCGACCTGCCGGAGGCCGGTTACTCGCCCAGTTTGGCCGGGCTGCTGAAACTTTCGGAGCGGCTTCGGGCCAGGGCCTCATGGGGCCGCTCGTTCCGTGCGCCGAGTGCCTATTACCGGGCCGTTTCCTACACCATTTCCACCGATACGCCCAATGAACTGCCCAGGGATTTTGCTCCTTTTTTACCGGAAAAAACCACCTCGCTGGAAACGGGGCTGCGCTGGTACCTGAGCGACAACATCCGGGCGGACATTACCTGGTTTTCAAACGAATCTTCCGGCCTGCTCCGGCACGGCAGGGAGGTGGTAAATGTTACCGATGCTTTGCTTGAAACATATTTGGGCTATCGCAACGACACGGGTTTTGTGGCAAAGGTAAAGGGCGGGCAACTGCACCTGCGCATTTTCAACCTGATCAGCAACAACCGGTTGGAAGCCCAATACAACCTAACTTGGTCGAAAACGAGGGAGGACGACCGAATCGGCATACCCGAACAAGACAAGCTGCCTTCTTATGCGGGCCGCATCAACCAGTTACGCCTGATTGCCAGGCCCTTGCCCCGCACCACCCTGATCCTCGATGGTCTTTGGCTTCTCCGTGCCGACGAGCAGCGGGTTGCCAGCGGCTCGGACAAGGTTTTTACACTGGATGCCACTGCCCGGCTTGCTTTCAACGAACGCTTCGATGTGTATGTGAAGGTCGTCAATCTGTTCGATACGCAATATGCAGGCATCCGCGCCACCGGGACACTCAACGACTTGGCCTACAACCCCCAAAACGGTTTTTTCCTCCGCTTCGGAATGAATTATTTCGTGGAGTAGCGGGTTCGAGGTGAAATACAATGAACTGTCCATTGAACAATCTGTCTTTGCTCGTCATTCATAGTTCAACGTTTATTCGTACACTCCCAACATGAAAAGAACTTTACCCTTTTTGTTCATCCTGTTTTTTTTCCAAATGCCAAGCGCATGGGCCGAATTGGACACGGTGAAAGTGTCGGGGGACAAGGACATGCTGATAGCGGCGCTTTTGGAGGAGCAACGGCAGGCATTGTACGAACTGCACGTTGCCGAAAAAGGAGAGGATGCCGGGGCGAAACGTTTGGCTTGCCTCAAAGTGGGCCACCTGTACCGGCGGGAAAAGCTCTTCGCCAGGGCACTCGTTTATTACAAAAAGGCCGAAGAATGGGCTGCTGCACAAGGGAATGAACAGGTTTTGCTGGAAGCCAACCTGTTGGTGGCAGAAACCCTGCTGGCCAATGACAAAGCCCGCGAGGCCCATGATGTTTTCCTTGCTGTTTTTTCAAAAACAGAAAAAAGCGGCGGGCATGGGCAAAACCTCCGCATCCTGCAAAACTTGGCCGATGCCGCTACCGCCACGAAAAATTTCAAGCAGGCCGATGCTTATTATCTGAAAATAAAGGAACTGATAGAGGCCCAGGGCGACAAGGCCTCCCTGCCCACTGCACTGAACAACCTCGGATTCGCCGCTCATCAACGGAAGGACTACGCCGCCGCTATCCGTTATTTTACGCAAGCGGAAGAAGTGGCCAAAAACCTGGGCGTTCAGGCACCGGCCTACGTGTTTGCCAACCTCGGCATCGCCTGGAACAACCTCGGCGAACCTGTCCGTTCGGTGGACAACCTCCGCCGGGCCGAGGACGGCGAATCCTCCGATGCCGACAAAAGCTATGTCCGCCACCTCATCGCTACCATTTACCTGAAAAACAATGACCTCTACAATGCCCTCCGGTACAATGAAATCGCATTGAAATCGGCCCGGAAAGCCGGAAACCCGCAGGTTTTGTGCGATGCCTACGATGTGGCTTCCGAAATTTTCCAGGGCCTTTACGAGTACGACAAGGCACTTGATTTTTACAAAAAACACCTCGCCCTCAAGGACAGCCTCCTGCTGGAAGAACGCCTTCGGCAACAGGCCCTCGAAAACCTGCACGGCCTGCTCGAACAAACGGAGAATGAGGTGAAGGAAAACCTCGCTGCCCAGGAACTTCGCCAACTGGCCGTCGCCCAACTGGAACTGACCAACCAGACGCTCCTGCTCGAAGCCGACAACCGCCGGCTGACTGCCGAACAACAGGAAAACGAATTGGCCCTGCTGCGTCGCGAGCAGGAAGTGCGGGAAGCCAACCTCCGGGCCGCCCAACTCGAGGCCGAGCGGAGCAGGCAGGCGCTCCGTTTGGCCACGCAGCAACTGTTGGCCGAAAAACAGGTGCGGGAAATTGCAGGGCTTAACCAGCAGCGCCAACTCGACAGCCTCGAAGCAGCCCGGATGCAGGCTACCCAACAACAGCAAATCTCGCTGCTCGAAAGCCAGAAAAAACTGGCCGACCTCCAACTTCAGCAAGACGAAGCCTTCCGCAAAAACGCTTTTCGCCTTGGGGGCCTGCTCGGCCTCATCCTGTTCATCATCTCGGCGAGTTGGCTCTATGCCCGCAGGCTCAACAAGCGCCTCGCTCTCCAAAACCGGCAGATAGAGGCCCAAAAACAGGAAATTGACCTGGAGCGCAGCCGCAGTGAAAGCCTGCTCCTCAACATACTGCCCGGCGAGGTGGCCAAAGAACTTAAAATCAACGGCTCGTCCAAGCCCCGGCACTACCCCTCCGTTACCGTGCTTTTTACCGATTTTGCCGATTTCACCAAAATCGCTGCCGGCCTGCCGCCGGGGGAGGTCGTGCAGGAACTCAACCAATTTTTCCTGGCTTTCGATGAAATATGCGAACGCTACCGGCTGGAAAAGATCAAAACCATCGGCGACAGCTACATGTGCGCCGGAGGCCTGCCTGCCGAAAACACGACCCATCCCGCCGATGCCGTGTCGGCAGCCATTGAAATGATGCGTTTTACCCAACAAAAAAACCGGGAAAAAAGGGCCGCCGGGCTGGTCGAATGGCCCATCCGCATCGGTATGCACACGGGAGAGGTGGTGGCCGGCGTGGCCGGCAGCAAAAAATTCGCCTACGACATCTGGGGAGATACCGTCAACGTGGCCAGCCGGATGGAAAACAATGCGGAAACAGGACAGATCAACATCTCCGCCACTACTTATGGGTGGGTGAAAAACAGCTTTCCATGTCGCTACAGGGGCGAAGTGGAAGTGAAGAACAAAGGGAAAATGGGCATGTACGAAGTTGAGATATAAGCCCTCAATCCCATATCCCTTCCCCTTGCCATATTATTTTTCCTTTTGAAAAACGGTTCAGGTAAAGGGTGTGGCAAGTGTCGTTTTCGTCGCCTTTGGATTCGCAGAGCAATTTCCCGTCGCAATCGTAAAGCCAGGCCATGGGGATGGCCTTGAACAGGAAGCCCCACTGCCCGTCGAATTTGTACTTGATGACCTGGACGGGGTTGTGCCTGTCCATGGCTTTGTCCATCCAGGGCACTTCAAATGGGTTGTTGATTTCGGCACATTGGACGGGCGGCTGGCTGCCAGGTTCGGTGGAGAGGCAGGTGATTTCGGCAAAAGCCGATTCCACCATGCAGATGCCCATCATGTCTTCCTTTTTTTTGTAGGAAAAACGAATCTGCTGCCCGGCTTTCAGGTCGGCGTTGGGCGGCAGCACCACCGGGTTGAGCAGCTTGCCGTCGGGCAGTTCGATGAGGAGGCCACAGCCGTCGAGGTCGGTGAAATCCCTTACCGTGCCCAGGAGGTCGCAGCCATTGCCGACTCCGGCCTGTTTGGTTTTGCACCCTGCTGTCAGGAGCGACATCAGGAAAAAAATCAATATCCGCATGTGAATTGTAATTGAAATTTGAGGCTTGGTTACGTGGAACGGCCTCTAAAACATACCTTTGCGCCGCTTTCCGTTCAAGGAAGGGTGCAAAAAGAAATCGAAGTTTATTTTTCACCATTCCTGATCGTTGCGCTTTGGTGCCGGTTGGTTGCAAGTATGTTTCCATTTCGCTTGCCGCCAGATTTTGGGACGAAACAACATCATTTCACAATGACATTGCCGAACTTCACAAGAAAACACCCTTGCGCAACACACAACGAACAATCGTAACCACCAACCATCAACAACATGACAGGAACAAAAGTAAAGATTGCCAAAGGTAAATTAAAAGTACCGAACGACCCCATCATTCCCTTCATCGAAGGCGACGGCATCGGCCCCGACATCTGGGCAGCCTCCGTGCGGGTTTTGGATGCGGCCGTGGAAAAAGCCTTCGGCGGGAAAAAGAAAATCATCTGGAAAGAAGTGCTGGCCGGTGAAAAGGCTTTCAACCAAACCGGCAACTGGCTCCCGAAGGAAACCCTCGATACCATCAGCGAACACCTCGTGGCCATTAAAGGCCCGCTCACCACGCCCGTTGGCGGCGGTATCCGTTCGCTCAACGTCGCCCTCCGGCAGGAACTCGACCTGTATGCCTGTGTGCGGCCCGTGCAGTATTTCCGGGGCGTGCCCTCGCCCGTCCGCAAGCCCGAACTCGTGGACATGGTGATATTCCGTGAGAACACCGAAGACATCTACGCCGGTATCGAGTACCTCTCCGGCACGGACGACTGCAACAAAATCCTGGCTTTCCTCCAAAACGAAATGGGGGTGAAGAAGATCCGTTTTCCTAAAACCTCCTCCATCGGCATCAAGCCCGTTTCCGTCGAGGGCACGGAGCGCCTCGTGAAGAGTGCCGTCCGGTACGCCATCGCCAACAAGCGCCCCAGCGTCACGCTTGTCCACAAGGGCAACATCATGAAATTCACCGAGGGCAAATTCAAGGAGTGGGGCTATGAAGTGGCCGAGCGGGAATTTGGCGACAAGGTCTTCACCTGGGCACAGTATGATCGCATCGCCGATAAGCAGGGCAAGGATGCCGCCAACAAGGCGCAAAAAGAAGCCCTCGCCAACGGGGCCGTCCTCATCAAGGACGTGATCGCCGATGCTTTCCTCCAGCAAATCCTCACGCGTCCCGACGAGTATTCCGTCATCGCCACCCTGAACCTAAATGGCGACTACATCTCCGACGCACTTGCCGCACAGGTCGGTGGTATCGGCATCGCACCGGGAGCGAACATCAACTACGAGTCTGGCCACGCCATTTTTGAAGCCACGCACGGCACGGCCCCCAAATATGCCGGCCTCGACAAGGTGAACCCCAGTTCCGTCATCCTGTCCGGCGAAATGATGTTGCGCTACCTCGGCTGGACGAAAGCTGCCAACCTGATCCTGAAAGGCGTGAAAGCTGCCATCCGCAAAAAGCGTGTGACCTACGACTTTGAGCGGCTGATGAAAGGCGCTACCCTGCTGAAATGCTCCGAATTTGGCGACGAGATCATCGCCAATATGTAATATCCCGCTCCCGCCATCACTGACTTTCCCGAAACATGGTGGGGCAGAGGTACATTGGTATTTTAAAATAACTGGAAGAGGGCGGCCCGGTGGGCCGCCTTTTTTTGTTATTAAACCAGATAAACAACAATCTTTCCTACCTTTCTGCCAAATTCCAATCAGCATGAAACTTCCCTCCATTCCCTACCTCGCAGGAGCGTTCGCAGCCGTGTTGCGTCGTTTCCCCTGGGTCATGTTAAGTGCCTTTGTTGGCACGATAGCCGCCATTCTGTTGATAGAAGGGCTTCCGAAGGAATACGAAAAAGAACATGCCCGGCTGCTGTTCACGGCAGCACTCGCCCTGCCGCTCTTCCTGAGTGCGGCGGTAGCCTCCGAAAAATGGCAACTATCCGGCACTGCCAAATGGTTGCCTTCCGTGGCTGCTTTGCTGCTGGCCGTGCTTTATTTTTTTACGATGGACATGGGTACGCATGGCCCAAGCCCGACTACCATGATGCGGTTCGCCGGGCTGAACCTTGCGGCCCACCTGCTCGTGGCTTGGTTGCCTTATGCCGGCTCCGGCACGACGGAGGATTTTTGGGAATACAACAAAAGGCTGTTGGTCAATTTTTTAACGGGCGCCTTTTACAGCCTCGTTATTTATGCCGGTTTGGGGTTTGCCATCCTGGCGGTGCAGCAATTGTTCGACCTGCGCATCAACAACAACATCTACGCCCATCTATTTGTGGTCATTGCCGGGGTATTCAACACGGCTTATTTTCTGGCCCATTACCCCCCCCGGTACGAAGGTTTGGCCGAAGAAGGCGGGCAATACACCACGGCGGTCAAAAACCTGACGAAGTTTATCCTGATACCCATTGTGGCCATCTACTTTTTGATTCTCTATGCTTATTCCGTCAAAATAATAGCGACCTGGGAATTGCCCAGAGGATGGGTCTCCTCGCTCGTGCTGGGCTTTTCGGTGGCAGGTATTTTTACCTACTTGTTGAATTTTTTTCTGGTGAAATACGACGACGGCAGCATCGTGCGCAATTTCAAGCGGTGGTTTTTTGTGGTGTTGCTGCCGATGGTGGTGCTGCTGTTCGTTGCCATTGGCCGGCGGATAGGTGATTATGGCGTGACCGAGGAGCGTTACATCGTGGCCACTGCCGGGGTATGGCTGTTGCTCGTGTCCCTCTATTTTGTTTTGTCGAAAAAAGATGACATCCGTTTTATCCCCCTCAGCCTGACGCTGTTTGCACTGGTGACTGTTTTAGGGCCGTTCAGTGCATTCAAGTCGTCGGAGCGCAGTCAAGTGGGCCGGCTGGAGGCTATTTTGACAAAAAACAACATGCTCGAAGAGGGTAGGGCAGTGCCGGCAAAAGACAGCCTGTCGCAAGAAGATGCCGCCGACCTGCAATCCATTTTGTATTATCTTCAAAACAACGGGCACTTTTCGCCCGTCGCCCTGTGGTTTGGACTGTCACCCGACATAGATAGTCCCGAATGGGAGGATATGAGCGAAATCATGACGAATTTGAAACTTGGAGATGCGATTGGGGCAGGGCCACAGGAGTACTGTTATGCTTATTTCCCGCAGGAGACCGGCATGGCCATAGCGGGATACGATACCCTGCACAGGGCAGCCATTTTTGCCCAAAGCTTCAGGAATGTAAGTGGGTTCACCATCGTACAGGGCGAAAACACCATCGAGTGGCGCAGGGACGGCGAGTTGATCGATCGTTTTGATTTGAACGATTACGTGACCCGTCTGGCAGGGCGGTATGATTGTGTGAAAGGGGATTTCAAGCAGGAAGATTCGGCGGTAGAGGTGGCCGGTGGTCTTTATGCCGTCAAGTTTATCGCCGAAAACCTAACGATAAAACGAGGCGAAAAGCCATTGATGCAGGACTGGAACGGTTCGATACTGATAAGGAGGAAGGAATAAAAAAAAAAACAATGTGCAGCGGGTAATGGGCAGCCGCTGCACGTGGAAGTTTTTTCGGTTAAAACTTGCGTACTCGCGTCATGGAAAAGTGCATGGTAACGAACCGTGATAATCACGGTATCTTCTTGAATTGCTCAACAGTAGCCTACATCACTGTAATCGTCCCAAAAAAGGTCGTTGGGTGGGGCGATGGACTGTTGACGGGATTCGGAAGGTGCCTGTACTTTGTCAGCTTTTGCATCAGCAAGTTTTACATTGTCTTTGGATTTCTCCTCGCGATCCTTTTGGCGGATCAGCGTTATCAACTTTTTCATGGGTAAAAAAATGGTTTTTTGGCATTTCAATTAAAGGGTTTCGCTATCATTGAACTGCCGGATGAAGATTTGAAAGCCCAACAAGGTGTATGGGCCGTATGTTCATTTATTTTCAGGTATTTTGGTTCTTTTTTGTAAAAAATTTCCGTACCAAACTTTTTTGGCAGGTCACCTTGTTTTTCCCGCAAATTGCAACCTTTTTAGTCCCGGTACAAGTCCCTTGAACAAGGTATTTTCGACCGGCTGTAACGTTGGTACTCCGGGATTGTTTCCCCGGCATCTCCGATGCAAGATTTCAACAAACAATTCTTTATGCGAATAGCCCTTATTGCACACGACGGCAAGAAACCGGAAATGGTCGCTTTCGTCCTGAACAACAAACCGCTTTTGTCGGGTGCCGTCATTTATGCCACCGGCACCACAGGCGGTCATATTGAAAAGGCCGGCATAGATGTCGAGTTGCTGCTCTCCGGCCCGAAAGGTGGGGATGCCCAAATCGCTGCCCTCGTTGCCGAAGGCAAACTCGACCTCGTCATCTTCTTCCGGGATCCGCTCGATAAGCACCCCCACGAACCGGACGTCCAGATGCTCATGCGCATCTGCGACGTACACAACGTGCCACTGGCAACCAACCCGGCTGCGGCGCGTTTGCTGTTGGCGGGGTGGGTAGAGGAGAACCCATGAGGCTACTGACCAGGCGTGCGGTCGAGGAGGCGGTAGGTGGCGAGGAGCACTGACAGGTCTTTTCCCGCCTGATGGCCAAGATGGGGAAGGAGCCAGTGGGCGGCTTCGACGACCTCCACGTCGGGGTAATGGGTCTCGCGGGCAGCGTGGACGTATTTCATCATCATAAAAGCGTCGAACCACTGCCAGAAGCGCTTGGCAAAAGCGGCGGGGCTGGCCGTGTTGGCCTTTATCTCTTCTATTTTTTCCACAAAATCATTCATCTGTAAGAAGTTGCCCACACTTTCGGGGAGGCGGGCCAGCAAGTCATGGATGTTCTTTTCGGAGTGCAGTGCCTGCAAGTCGCCGCAGAGGAAGGTCTTCAAGTCCACAAAACTTTTGGGATTGTAGGTCAGCAGGGATTTGCCGGATGCGAGCAGTTCCCCGACGGCCTTGCCTGTGCCAAAAGGAACCCGGTGAGAGGGGCGGGGAGAAGGGATGATTTTCGTGGTGGTGATTTCACCGAAGTGGCCCAGGGGGATGAATTTTTGCAAAAAATAAAAATCCTCGCCTGCCTGCCTGCGGTTCATGCCGCCCTGCTGTTGATAGGCATCGCACCGCACGGCCATGCTGCTGCCGACGGTGTGCCGGGCGTGCGGATGGCCGGCCCAGCGCTGGGCATGGATATAGTAGCGCAGGTGCAGTTCATATCGGGCGACTGCCAAATAAACGTCGTCCTTGAAATCGGGGCCTGCCACCGGGTGCTCAAAATAGATGCCGCAGGCCTGCACCGAGGGGTTTTCGGTAAAATAACTTTCGAGTGCGCACAGGTAGTTGGGGTCGCAGCGGCAATCGGCATCGAAGCAGGCGATAATGCCGCGAGGGTTGCCTGCCCTTTCGAGGCGGTAACACGCTTCGTCCATCCCGATCTTGCGGGCGAGGCCGACGCCGGCGTGTTTTTTCGGCAATTCCATTATCAACAAGTGAAAATGCAGGTGCGGCATTTGGTTTTCCCTGGCCCATCTGTTGGCCTGCTCGAAGGTGTTCCGGTTTTTTTCAACAAGACCGGGAGATGCGTTGGCGGCGTGGTTGATGACGACGATGACTTCTGTGTCGCAGTGGGGCCGTTCGCATTTTTTTAAAGCCATCAAACTCAGCAGCAGGAAGTCTTCGTCGTGGCAAGGTATGACCACCACGATGCCCAACAACGGTGAGGGTCGCTTTTGGATGAGCGGCGGATAGAGGCCCCGTTGATGGAGGTAGGGGGTCATGGGTGATACCGTTGTTCGTTCCTTTACAGAGCCTGCCCCGATTCTTCGGGGGTGACAAAAGTTGTTGGTTGTTCGTTGTTCATTGTCCGCTGACCTGTCCTGAAATAC
>JRYF01000284.1_pt1 | contig 16097 bp, 12 predicted proteins | sample 235331 | NCBI WGS metagenome assembly JRYF01 (sample SAMN03074217, study PRJNA261475) | activated sludge metagenome | biome: Wastewater Treatment Plant; feature: Wastewater; material: Activated sludge; isolation source: activated biomass of a wastewater treatment plant treating hydrocarbon... ...
CTAAACGGTGTCAAACTCGAGGGGAATTACATAAAATTCAAGTTCCTCTTCCGAAAACCTATCCAATTTAGCCCGTAATAAGACAATCTCTTTCTTTAATTTATCAATTACATACTGCTTTTTCTTAAATGCCACCTTTTTAGGTATAAATCTTCCGGAAGCCTGGCCTCCAGATTTTAATTTATTCTGGTATTTTTTGACTAATTCATCGTAAGTTCTGCTATCCCTGTTCGCTTTACCCCACAAAAATTTCAGTAAAAATTTTGGCAGGCTTAATACCAATCTAACCGGTCTGACACTTAACAAAATATGTTCAAGTTGTTGCCCCGGTGTCCATTTGCCATGATTACTCACTAAAAATTCATCAAGATTCAAATCATCAATGAAATCTATAAAAGCACTATGATTTTTATCTAATAGATTTGCAATTTCCTCTTTATTCATATCGTCCAGCTTTTTTTAGTGTTTGTCCACAAATACAAAAATTGTAATCATTTCCATCTGTTTCTACTTACCTCCATTTATTTCAATATACCTCCATCTATTTCAATATACCTCCATCTATTTCAATTATACTTCCATTTATTTCAATATACTTCCATCTATTTCAATATACTTCCATTTATTTCAATATACCTCCATCTATTTCTACCTATTTCTATTTAATGAGGCTAAACTTAATATTTCCAGGAATTATGATTATATTTACAAAAATACTTTTCAGGCTAACCGACAATTTTGTAAAAGCAGTTCATTTTTATTTTTAAACAGAATTCAATTCACATATGATATATCCTTAATATACTAATGATCAATATACAAAGATTTGTCATTTATTTGGGAAGATTCCATTCACCTGTCATTTCAAAAAATCCAAACTAATGAAATCATTACTTACAATCGTATTTACCTTATCAGGCATAATACTTTATGCAGGTATTCAATTCGTCCAGGGAGATTTCCAGAAGGTGCTCCAAATGGCTAGAGATGAAAATAAACTCATCTTTATCGATGTGTACACAGAATGGTGTGCCCCATGCAAAAAACTGGATGCTGAGGTTTTTGCATTACCGGAAGTTGGTGAATTTTTCAATACTTCATTTATTAATTATAAACTTGACGCAGAAGAAGAAACCCAGGGAATACCACTTTCAGAGCAATGGTCGGTTCATTCCTATCCCACTTTGTTGTTTCTGGATGCTAATGGTCAGATCATTAATAAAATGATTGGATTTACAAGTGGCGAAAATCTTATTCTTTCCGCTCAATCCATATTCTCTTTTCTCCAATATTTTGAAGTCAAAATCAACGATTTGGACAAAGAAGAATTGCTGAATATATTACAATCTTACCCCACCATCCAATCATCATTGAAGACTGATATGATACTCCAATATTGGAATCAATTGACTACATCAGAGAAAGTTGCCGATTCAACTCTATTTTTATTACAGCACTCCGCCATGAGTCTACCCCTTCCAATCCTTGACACACTAGTGAGAAATATTCGAATGAGTCGTTTTGATTTGAATCAAATTCAAAGTGGCATCACTATGAGTGACCGGTTGAAGCGCGAAGCAAGAAATGCTACTATCCAATTAGATCAACCTTTGTTATATCACATCTACGAATTACAAAAGATTCTTTACAGTAAAATAATTACAGTGAGCGAAAATGCCGAGAAAGACTACAAAACTCATTTATTGGACATCTTTTACCATACAGATGATACATCATATGCAGAATTAGCAAAGGAATTGATGGATGAATATATTCTTATCTATAGTCCTGAAGAAGTTAAGAAGACTGATGAAAGGATTTCACGGTTTAGCAACAGAAAAAGCAATTTACAATCGGATAAAATTACCACTCGCATCACACAATTAGGAATTGCATTCTTGAGAAAGTACGAAGATTCAGAAAGGTTGCAGTGGGCAATTCAATGGCTTGAATTCAGCGCTGAGCTAAAGTCTCAGGCAGAAACGTATCTTTTGTTGGCATCCCTATACCACAAAACAGGACAAATTCAGAAAGCAGGTCAATATGTGGAAAAAGCCAGTCTATCCGAAGACTTTGAAAAATACCGGGGTAGCTATACAGAAATCCTGCAGGCTTACACCCACTGATTACTTCATTGAACTACATCTGCATGAATCCTAATGGTAACATCTTCAAACAGCTCAACAGGATCACCATCGTTTTCTTCGATTAATATGTGGTCCGCCAACACTTCATCTTTAATGAAACTGCCATAGTAATCTATAGCCGGCTGAATACTTTGATGATTGGAAATTATCAATTTAATCCGGTCAGTTACTTCAAAATCTTTGTTCTTACGTAGGTTTTGGATGCGATTGACCAATTCACGGGCAGTACCTTCGGCAATCAATAGATCATCCAGAGTTGTATCTAAAGCCACGGTAAGTTTTCCATCATGAGCAACCTCCCAACCAGGGATATCTTCTGAAAGAATTTCAAGATCATCCAGGGTTATCTTGTAATGGTCACCGCCCAAGACAAGATCAACATATCCATTGTGTTCCATTTCAGCAATTGTATTCTGATCCCATGATTGTATCAGCAAAGAAGCTTCTTTCATATGTTTGCCCAGCAATTTCCCCAACGTTTTGAAATTAGGTTTGGCTTTCTTCTTGATGATTCCGGAAGTATCGGTAATATATTCGATGGCTTTAACATTCACCTCGGCCTGAATCAACTCCCTTACCCATTCGATTCGCTCCTGAAAGGATGGATCCAAAATTGGCACCATGATCCTTTTTAACGGCTGACGAACACGAATTTTTGCTTTTTTCCTCAATGAGAGTACAAGAGAGGATATGCGCTGAGCATATTCCATCCGCTGTTCCAACTCCTTATCGATTATCTCCAAATTAGCTACTGGAAAATCAGCCAGATGCACTGATATGTTATCATCCAAAGAAGTAGCGGTATTAAGGTTTCTGAAAACCCACTCCGCAAAAAATGGCGCCACGGGAGCAATCAGTTTAGCAATATTGACCAGGCACTCATACAGGGTTTGAAAAGCTGCAATCTTGTCGTCAGTGTACTCTCCTTTCCAAAAACGTCTTCTGCATAAACGCACATACCAGTTGCTCAAATGCTCATCCAAAAATGTATATATCTTCCGGACTGCAGGGGTGGGATCATAATCAGCATAACAGGCATCAACATCCTGAATCAAACTATTCATCAATGAAATGATCCATCGGTCTATTTCAGGTCTTTTATCGATAGGAATATATGCTTCTTTGAATCTGAATTGATCGATATTGGCATATAAAGCGAAAAAAGAATACGTATTGAATAAAGTTCCAAAAAACTTCTTTCTGACTTCATCTACTCCGGCTAGATCAAACTTAAGATTGTCCCAGGGAGGTGCATTGGATACCATATACCACCGGGTTGAATCAGCGCCATACATAGAAAGTGTTTCAAATGGGTTGACTACATTTCCTAATCTTTTAGACATTTTTACCCCATCTTTATCCAATACGAGACCAGTAGATACTACATTTTTGAAAGCTACAGAATCAAATACCATAGAAGCAATGGCATGCAATGTATAAAACCAACCCCGGGTCTGATCAACACCCTCGCTGATAAAATCTGCCGGAAAATGGGTTTTGCTATCAATTTTCTCCTGGTTATGGAAAGGATAATGGTGTTGTGCATAGGGCATTGAACCACTGTCAAACCAAACATCAATGAGATCAGCTTCTCTTTTCATTTTTCTCCCTTTTGTTGACACCAAAATAATCTCATCGATATAAGGTCTATGCAAATCATTGGGTATAAGTTGATTCATTCCCAAATGAAGATTTGCTTTTTCGATCTCCTTTTGCAACTCTTCCATGGAACCAATGCATATCTCTTCCTCCCGATCTTCTGTACGCCAAATGGGGAGGGGAATACCCCAGAATCTGGATCTGGAAAGGTTCCAGTCCTGCAAGTTTTCAAGCCAATTACCAAATCTTTTTTCACCGGTATGGGCAGGCTTCCAGTTAATGGTATTGTTTAAGGCAATCATTTTATCTTTTACAGCAGTAGTTTTGACAAACCAACTGTCTAAAGGATAGTACAATATCGGCTTATCGGTTCTCCAGCAGTGGGGGTAGTTGTGACTGTATTTTTGTACGTTGAACGCTTTATTTTCCTGCTTCAACTTAATAGCTATGTCAACATCTACATTGCGATAGGCTTCACCTTCATCTTTATAATCTTTTACATACCTGCCGGCAAAGTCAGTAACACTGTCTACAAATTTGCCTTGAGCATCCACCAAAGTCAGCGAACCAATGCCATATTTTCTGGCCACTCTTAAATCATCTGCTCCAAATGAAGGTGCAACGTGTACAATACCTGTACCTTCGTCTGTAGATACAAAATCCCCCAGTACCACTTTAAAAGCATCCCCCTCTTCTGGTTGCGCATATGGCAATAATTGCTCATAGCGAATGTCTTCCATTTCTGAACCTGCATAAGTACCGGTAATTCTGTAAGGTATAATTTTCCCATCCGGATCAAATGTCTCCAATGGCAAATTCTCATTTTCCTTTTTAAACCATGCTGCCATTAAATCTTTGGCAAGGATGACCTGGACCGGAATTTTTGTATATGGATTAAATGTTTGTACTTTAACATATTGTATGGTGCCCCCTAAAGCAAGAGCAGTATTGGAAGGCAGTGTCCATGGTGTGGTAGTCCAAGCCAGGAAATACACATCTCCCTTGCCCTCTTCATCGAAAAGAAATTCAGATCTTTCATTTCTGACCACTTTGAACTGCGCCACTGCACTGGTATCCTTCACTTCTCTGTAAGTTCCAGGTTGATTCAACTCATGAGTAGAAAGTCCTGTACCTGCTGCCGGAGAATAAGGTTGTATTGTATATCCTTTATATAAAAGGCCTTTGGAGTGCAGTTGTTTTAATAGCCACCAAACCGACTCAATATATTCATTTTCAAAAGTTATGTATGGATTTTCCAGGTCTACCCAATAACCCATTTTTATAGTCAAATCATCCCATAAATCTTTGTAACGCATCACCGTTTCCCTGCATTTCGCATTATATTCTTCAATGGAAATACTTACTCCAATATCCTCTTTAGTAATGTTGAGTTCTTTTTCCACGCTCAATTCTATTGGAAGACCATGCGTGTCCCATCCCCCTTTACGCTCCACTCTATATCCTTTCATGGTTCGATACCGGCAAAAAATATCTTTAATAGTCCGAGCCATTACGTGGTGAATTCCTGGAATACCATTGGCTGAAGGAGGTCCTTCATAAAAAACGAAGGTTTGTTTAGAAGATTTATTTTCAATACTTTTTTTGAAAATTTCCTCATTTTTCCAAAACTCAAGTATTTCATTGTCTATATCCGGAAGATTGAGGCTTTTTATCTCTTTGTAATTTGAAGATTTATCCATATCCATTTTGTTGAAATCCATTGCAAGGCCGCAAAAATAATAACTTTACAGGCTTTGGCAGTGTTAAGTTTAAAATATTCCTATGTGATTGCAGTTTGTTTTTGTCTTATTAAGATCGAATCAAACTTTCACAAGTATTATAGTATAAATGTTATAATTTTGCTCTGCATAAAAATTTTTGGATTAATCCTCTGTTGCAAAGATGATTAATAAAAAAAAAGTATTCAACAACTTAAAATCTTCTAAATGAAAAATTGGGTTTTTATCTTATTTGCTTGCTTTATCATGTATTCTCCCTCTTTTGCTCAGGAAACTGATCAATCACAAGTCATTCAATTAATCAGGAAACACGGACTTGAAAACAGTCAGGTCATGGATATAGCATCCTGGTTAACTGATGTACATGGACCCAGACTCACTGGATCGCCGATGCTTGGCAAAGCATCTGCGTGGAGTATGGAGAAATTGAAAGAATTTGGATTGAAAAATGTTCATCTGGACGATTGGGGACCTTTTGGTAGGGGGTGGCAATTGGAAATGTTTCACATTCATGCTACTTCTCCCAGTTATTTTCCACTAATTGCCTATCCAAAAGCATGGTCACCTCCAGTTCAAGGCAAAGGAGAGGTTGTATTTTTTGACCCGAAGAATGAAGAAGATCTCAATAAATACAAAGGCAAACTTTCAGGAAAATTTGTAATGATCGATGATATCCGGGAAGTGAGTGAGTGGTTTACAGCCCCCGCCGCTAGATATGAAAGTGAAGAATTGTTAAGGATGGCCAACGCTGCAGCACCCACACCAAGACCTAGAAGACAGGGTGGGTTCGGAAGTTTTTCCTTTAACCAGGCCATGTGGAAATTTATAGAAGAAGAAAAACCTTTGGCTGTTTTGGACAGGAGTTTTAAAGGTGACTTAGGAACAGTGTTTGTTTCCGGCGCAAGAAGCTCCGAAGGCAGACCTCAGGAAGTTGGAAAGTCAATTGTACCTCAAGTCACAGTTTCCGTTGAGCATTATAATCGCATCATCAGGCTGATGCAAAAAAACATTCCTGTTGAACTCCATATTGAATTGGATGCTTCCTTCATCGAAGAAGATCAAATGCAATATAATGTGATTGGAGAAATTCCAGGAACAGATCTCAGCGATGAAGTAGTGATGTTTGGCGCACACATTGATTCATGGCATACTGGCACTGGGGCTACAGACAATGCCGCCGGCACTTCAGTAATGATGGAAGCAGCCCGTATATTAATGGAAACCATTAAAGAGTCAGGAATACAGCCAAGGCGTACATTGCGAATAGCGTTATGGTCAGGCGAAGAACAGGGACTTTTCGGGTCCAGGAATTATGTTGGAAAACATTTTGCTGAATTTGGTGAAGGCGGCTGGACACCACAGTCTATTAAGCCTGCGCAGTCAAAAATTTCAGCTTATTACAACCTGGATAACGGTACCGGAAAAATCCGTGGAATATATATGCAAGGAAATGAAAAAGTAGCTCCTATTTTTCGAAATTGGTTCGAACCCTTTAAAGACCTTGAAGCAGGAACACTCACCTTATCCAATACAGGAGGTACCGACCATTTACCATTTGATGGTGTAGGAATCCCAGGATTCCAATTCATTCAGGATCCTATTGCTTACTTTAACAGAACCCATCATTCCAATATGGACAATTACGATCATTTGATCGAAGATGATCTCAAACAAGCGGCTACCATTATTGCAGCTTTTGTGTGGAACACCGCCATGATGGACGAAAAACTCCCAAGAAAACCTTTGGACATAGACTTGAGCTCAGGTACAAACTAAACTTGAGGGTATAGGCTTTACCCAAATAAAAGAATGCAGGTTTTCCTTACTGTGAAAACCTGCATTCTTTTTTATCGTAAAAACAAAAATCTTTGATATACCCTATACCAATTTATTTTTCCACTTACCCATAGTAAATACCCAAATTCCCAAAGCCGCTAAAATGGCGTTACTGAAGGCAATGGAAACGAACACTCCATTCGGGCCCCACTGCCAAACTACTGAAAGAAAGTATGCCATGGGTATTTGAATACACCACAATGCAATCACATTTAGAAAAGCGGGAGTCCTCGTATCTCCTGCCCCATTGAATGCCTGCCCGATCACCATCTGGTATGCATAAAATATATATCCTGTACAAAGAATTCTAAGCGCCTGGGCACCATATTTCATCACCTCATTGTCCTGAGTAAAAACACCTGTTAGGCTGTATGCAAAAATGTAAAATAAAATTCCCATAACAATCAGGAAATACATATTGTACCTTCCTGCCAACCATACTGTGTGTTCTGCTCGATCTGGTTTCCCTGCCCCTAAGTTCTGACCGGTAAGTGTAGCTACAGCATTAGATAAACCCCAGGAAGGCAGAATGGAAAAAATGATGATACGTATAGCAATCGTATACCCTGCAACTGCAGCGCTCCCAAAGTAATTGATAATACGAACTAAAAATATCCAACTTGCTGTGGAAATTAAAAATTGACCTGCTGCTCCTGATGTGAGACTTATAATCTTACGGATAGTAATGCCTGATAATTTGAAATCTTTTAAAGTAATACTGATACCTGATTTTCCACCATATAGGTGTAGCCATTGATACACAACACCTGATCCCCTGCCTATACAGGTAGCTATAGCCGCACCCTCCAGTCCCATACCGGGTATTGGCCCTAACCCAAAAATCAACAATGGATCTAATACAATATTCAATCCATTGGCAAGCCATAAAGTACGCATAGCAATAGCAGCATTCCCCGCTCCTCTGAATACCCCATTAATAACAAAAAGCATAACCAGAAAGATATTAAAACCAAGAATGATGGAAGTATATCCTTTGCCTTGTGCAATTAACTCAGGTTCACTTCCCATCCACCGTAGTATGTCTGATGCAAACACAAAGCAAAAAATACCCACTATAACCGAAAATACAATCCCAACTGCAATGACGTTGAAAACAACCTTCCTTGCCTCTTCCATTCTCTTCTCCCCAACTCTCCTCGCAATCAACGCAGTACCTGCAATAGAAATACCGATAGCCACCGATTCGATGATCATCAATATGGACTCTGTAATACCAATCGTTGCAACTGCTTCTGTGCTAATCCGTGACACAAAAAATGTATCCACAATAGCAAAAAGCGATTCCATAACCATTTCAAAGATCATGGGAATGGCTAAAAGGAGAAGAGATATACGTAAACTACCACTTGTATAATCCCTTTCTTCACTCCGTAGAGCTTCTTTAAATAAAGCAATACTTTTTTTGATCACCACAGATATTTTTTAATGAATACAATACCCCGGTCAGTAAACCAGGTCATTCAACAGACAGAATGCCAATCATTTGATAGACATCCTCTCGCCAACTATCTGTGCTTCATGATCATTTAGATATGATTTGAAGAACAAAATTACAAATCAATAATTGTTTTTTCACAGAAAATACACCTTTTTTCTATATTGCCCCATATAATTACTAAAGCCATGAATTATCATTGGGGCATTGATTTGGGCGGCACAAAAATAGAAGGTGTAATCCTCCAGGCAGGGGAAGGATTGAAAATAGTCGACAGGCTACGAATACCCACAGAATCTGACAGGGGTTATGATGTCATTTTAGGTAACATAAAAAAAGTGATTGACTTACTCTCAGAAAGAAATGGCATGTTTCCGGCTGAGGTAGGAATAGGCACTCCCGGAACGATAGATCCTGGATTGGGCACATTGAAAAATTGCAATTCAACTGCACTCAATGGAAAACCCATGCATAGAGATTTGGAAAAATTATTGGGTATTAAAGTAAAAATGAGCAACGATGCCAATTGTTTTGCTATTGCTGAGACCAATCTTGGGATAGTAAGGGATGAAGTACCTGATGCTCGGGTAGTATTTGGTGTTATTTTAGGAACCGGCGTAGGTGGGGGTATAGTAATCGATGGAAAACCTTTAACCGGTTTGCAAGGGATTGGCGGTGAATGGGGACATAATTTTTTGGATGAAAGTGGAGGATTGTGCTATTGTGGTAAAACCGGCTGTGTAGAAACAGTCATTTCAGGGCCTGCATTGGAAAGATTTTATTACAGCCGTTCAGGAGTCAAAAAATCATTGAAGGATATAGTTACTGCTAATCGCCTTGGAATTGACCCAATTGCTGAAGAGACCATCCTCCGTCTTATCCATTTTTTTGGATTTTCCTTATCTTATGTAATCAATATTCTCGATCCGGATGCCATCGTCATCGGGGGGGGTGTAGGAAATATTGATGAATTATATACTTTGGGAAAACAAGAACTCGAAAAACATGTATTTAATCATAGTATGTTTACAAAATTACTTAAACCAAAATTAGGAGACAGTGCCGGCGTATTTGGCGCAGCACTTTTATAGAAAAAATTACTATGATTGCTACAGAAGGTTTGAAATATTCTTACGATTCGGATAATTCCTTTCATTTTCCGGATATTTATTGTGATGCAAATGACATCCTGCTCGTATTAGGCCGTTCAGGAGTTGGAAAAACCACCTTGCTCCATTTAATAGGAGGCCTGATGCCGGTTAAGGAAGGACGAATTACCATTCAGGGCCACGATCTTCATTTGATGAAAGGTAGTCGTTTGGATCAATTTAGAGGAAGGAAAATTGGCATCATTTTTCAGCAACCACACTTTATAGAAGCTATATCGGTATTGGAAAATTTAAATCTGGCAAGGACTTTGGCAGGTTTGCATTTTGATTCAGACCAGGCAATGCAAATCCTTCAAAATCTTGGCATTGCTGCAAAAGCACACTCCAATCCTAACCGGCTCAGTCAAGGTGAAAAGCAACGACTTTCCATAGCCCGTGCAATAGTAAATCAACCCGCTGTTATTCTTGCTGATGAACCCACCTCTGCTTTGGACGATCACCATACAAAACAAGTAATTGCTTTGCTAAGGGAGCAGGCAGCTTTGGTAAATGCAGCACTCATAGTGGTAACCCATGATTCCAGACTCAAAAACTCCATTTCTAATCAAATCATGCTAAACCATTGATATGAATATCTTCAAACTGGCATATAAAAATATCATTTCGAAGCCTTTAAACCTACTACTTAGTGTTGTTTTATTTGCTTTGGGTATTGGGCTGATTAGTTTTTTATTGCTTGTCAATACTCAAATCAAAGAACAATTTGATGCCAACCTGGCCGGCATAGATCTGGTGATCGGTGCTAAAGGAAGTCCGCTCCAAATGATTTTGTGCAACATGTACCACATTGATGCTCCAACAGGTAATATTTCTATTCACTCTGCTACTCCTTTTCTTCGGGATGGCCACCCGCTTATCGCACAAGCTATTCCCCTTTCACTTGGGGATAATTACAGGGGATTTCGCATTGTTGGTACCGATCACAGATTTTTGGAATTATATAATGCAGAAATTTGGGAAGGTGATTTGTGGGGAAGAGAAATGGAAGTAACCCTGGGAAAAAGAGTGGCTGATCAGACAGGCTTAAAAATTGGCGATACCTTTTTCAGTTCTCATGGATTCATTGATGAAGATGATATGACCCATGATCATCACGCCTTTCGGGTTACAGGAATTCTGAAACCGTCCGGCAGTGTTGCCGACCAATTGATTCTTACTGCAAACAGCAGTGTTTGGTTATCTCACGATCATGACAGTGATGACTCAGCATCTTTGGACGAACATCAACACCACTATCATGATAGCGATACTCCTCATTATCACTATGAAGACACCAATCAACGTGAAATTTTACTGTCTTACCAGGATCTGGATATTACTTCCATTTTGGTAAAATATAGAAACAGAACTAATTTTCAGGCTTTGAATCTTCCAAGAAATATCAATGAAAATACAGATATGCAAGCTGCCAATCCGGCATATGAGATCAACCGGTTGTATGCCATGATGGGCACCGGAACCAATGCATTGAGAAGTCTCGCCATATTGATCGCATTTGTTTCGGCCATCAGCATTTTTATATTTCTTCTCAAAAGTCTACGGGAAAGAAAGTACGAACTGGCATTGATCAGAGTGTTGGGTGGAGGCAGAAATCAGTTGTTTTTATTGGTAATATTAGAAGGATTGATCCTCGCTGTCATTGGTTTTGTTACTGGCACGCTTTTAAGTCATGGTTCTATGGAAATTCTAGCCAATTATCTCAAAGCAGATTTTCGGTACGTGTTGACAGGATGGGTTTGGCTACGCGAAGAATGGGGATTATTCCTTCTTTCTTTACTTTTAGGATTTATTGCAGCACTCATTCCGGCAATGGGTGCATACCGAACGGATATTCATGAAACATTGTCGGGCCATTAGGAAAACTAACCGGTTCGCCATTGATTTTCATATAAAATTAATTTTAAAAAACTTTTACACTTTACGATCTTTGTGTGTGTCTTTGTGATCTTTACGGTAAAAAAATCCATTGATTAAGCACCATTTTTATAAGGAGCTAAAAATTATACTTGCAAAACATGCAACTCATATGCATCTAAATTTGTTTAAGAGGCAATTTTTAATTTGAAAAAGAAAAGGATGAACAACAACTTAAAAAAAGGACTGATTGCTGCATTTTCTCTGGTTGTACTTACCTCCATATCCTATGCGCAAAACGGCGGAGAACAAAATTTATGGAAAACTTTGGCGAAAATTACCTACAAAAAAGAATTTGATGAATTTTTAGGATTCAAAATAGATAAACCCGTTTTCAGCGATGCCATCAAAGAACTGGAAGGGAAAGAAGTCAGCGTCAAAGGGTATATTATTCCTGTTGAAGGTTATAAATCACATCATGAGTTTATCTTTTCAGCATATCCCTATAATATGTGCTTTTTCTGTGGAGGCGCAGGCCCCGAAACAGTCATGGAAGTGGTTGCTTCTGAACCGGTAAAATACACTGCAGATCCGGTGGTTCTCACCGGAATTCTTTACCTGAATGCAGATGATATTAATTCATTGATGTTCAAGCTGGAAAAAGCCAAAAAAGTAAGTCAGTAGGATTTATAGGTAGCGGGGTACCCACTACCTATTTTTATATCAAGCCAAAAAAGTAAGTCAGTAGGCATTAAAGCTAGTGGGGTACCCACTACCTATTTTTATATCAAGCCAAAAAAGTAAGTCAGTAGGATTTATAAGTAGCGGGGAGCCCGCTCTCTATTTTTATCAAGCTGAAAAATTAAGTCCGCGACTGGCTAGTATAGCGGGTTGTAACATCTCCTTTTCTCAAGTCAAAAAATCAGGCAACGCCTAAAATAGATAAGAGAATCAAAGGATCTAGCGGTTCTCCTCTTTTGCATAAAGTTGTAATTCACCATCCCAACTCATATAAATCAATTCCTTTAAAAAAGCATTTATTATTATATTTCCATTTTTATTCAATTATGGTTAACTTTGCCTTAACTTTAAGCAAACAATGAATTTAAATTGGGATTGGAAAAGCTCCGGTCAGGCGCTTGTCTATCAATGGGTTGATCCTGCCGTGAGATGGGGAATAAAAATTGGTGTTACCCCAAATCACATAACTTTTGCAGGATTATTTATCAATATCATCGCCACAGTAATATTGATTTATGGTGCTGAAACCGGCCATAGGAATGATCACAATACAGTCGGTTTAGCAGGCATTGTTATTTTATTGGCCGGTTTGATGGACATGATCGATGGACGTATGGCCAGGGTAGGTAATATGTCCTCTAAATACGGCGCTCTATACGATTCTGTTATTGACAGGTATAGTGAGATGCTCATGTTTCTGGGCATTTGTTACTATTTAGTCGCACATGGTTATCTTTTGAGCTCCATTTTTGCATTTATTGCCATGATAGGTTCTGTTATGGTTTCCTATACGAGGGCCAGAGCTGAAGGTCTTGGTTTGAAAATGGCTGATGTGGGATTTATGCAAAGGCCTGAAAGAATTTTGATCATAGGTATGAGTGCGATTCTTTGTGGAATTATGTCAGAAATATTGGGTCAGGAATTTAAAATTACATTTCCTGGTTTTTCATTTCCATTGATAGAGAATATAACTTTCTTTTCCTTACCCATTTTCATATTGGCTATCATGGCTAATATTACTGCAATTAATCGTTTGATACATGCCAAAAAGCAATTAAACTAATCCTTGTATTAACCACAAATATTTATATAAATAAAGCTTTGACTGCCATTGAAAACCTACTTTTTTAGACCTGGAAAGAAGCATTTTATTTTTATCCTCCTTTTCAGTCTCCTGTATGCTTTATGGACTGGAATGATAGTAGGATTCCGTGCTGATCATGCATTCTTTCTCATACTGATTATTTTTTTAGTCATTTTTCATCGTCAAACCCGTTACTTCTTTTACTGTTTTATATTCTTTGCCATTTTCTGGATACTTTATGATTCTCTACGTGTTTATCCCAACTACTCATTTGGTGATGTACATATTGAACCTCCTTACAATTTGGAAAAATTACTGTTTGGTATTCCCTCGGGTGATGAAATATTGACTTTAAATGAATATTTCCGGATAAATTCCAATAAGTTTCTGGATATTATCAGTGGGTTATTCTATCTGACCTGGGTTCCTATTCCTATGCTTTTGGCATTTTATTTTTTCCTTACGGATAAAAAACATTTATTGCGATATAGTGGTGCTTATCTTTTTACCAACATCATTGGATTTATCATATATTATTCGTATCCGGCAGCCCCCCCCTGGTATTTTGACCGCTATGGAACTGAATTGATTTTAAATCTTCCAGGAGATCCTGCTCTACTCAACCGGTTTGATCACTGGATAGGATGGCCATTATTTACAGATATGTATACCAAAAATTCAAACATATTCGCAGCCATACCTTCGTTGCATGCCGCCTACCCTGTTGTTGCACTGTATTACGCTGGCATTAAAAAAATGAAATGGACTTCAACTCTACTGGCTTTTAATGTGCTAGGAATATGGTTTGCTGCTGTTTACACTTTTCACCACTATCTGATTGATATTCTTATAGGATTGGGTTGTGCCTTGTTGGCTATATTAATTTATGAAAAATGGTTATATCCTAAATTACTCACGCATTGGTATGATAAATACCTGCAATTTGTACTTAAAGAATAACCATGAATTGAAAGTAAAAATAATGTAACATTTGATGCAATGATTTGATGGCAAATCGCATTATGTAGCATCGCTGATCAACAGCATTATTTCAGGATTATGTTGGATTAAAATAAAACCATAATTAAAAGATGAAAAAATTAAAAAAAACGCAAGGCAAGCTAGGAATTCTATTACCAGGATTGGGCGCTGTGGCAACAACTACCATAGCCGGAACCATTGCAATCAACAAAGGGTTAGCTCTACCCATAGGCTCATTGACACAAATGGGTCGAATCAGATTGGGTAAAAGGACTGAGAAAAAACAACCTTTCATTCATGAGCTAGTTCCACTTCAACCACTGAAACAGATTGTTTTTGGAGGTTGGGACCTTTATGAGGATAATGTATATGAATCTGCTGTCCATGCACAGGTGCTTGAAATGGATCTACTGCGTAAAATCAGGAAACCACTGGAAAACATCAAGCCGATGAAAGCCGTATTTGATCACAACTATGTAAAGCGATTAAACGGTCATTTTATCAAGGAAGGAAAAAATAAAATGGAACTTGCAGAGGCATTGATGGATGACATCAATAATTTTAAGACTGAAAACCAATGCGACCGGATCGTGATGGTCTGGTGTGGCTCCACTGAAATATACATTCAAGAAAGCGAAGTACACAGATCCCTGGAATCATTGGAAAACGGACTGAGAAATAATCATCCGGACATTCCCCCAAGTATGATCTATGCATACGCTGCCATAAAATCAGGAGTCCCTTATGCCAATGGCGCTCCCAACCTGTCATGTGATATTCCTGCATTGGTTGAGCTGGCTAAAAAGACGAATACACCTATTGCAGGGAAGGATTTCAAAACAGGTCAAACCCTTATGAAAACCATCATTGCACCAGGCCTTAAATCGCGGGCATTGGGAGTGGAAGGATGGTTTTCTACCAATATTTTAGGCAATAGGGATGGTGAAGTACTGGATGACCCTGAAAACTTCAAAACCAAAGAAGTATCCAAATTAGGTGTTTTGGAGCAAATATTTGAACCCGGACTTTATCCTGAGTTATATGGTAATCTCTATCATAAAGTCAGAATCAACTATTACCCTCCCCGGGGAGATAATAAAGAAGGATGGGATAATATTGATATCAGAGGATGGCTCAATTATCCTATGCAAATTAAAGTAGACTTTTTGTGCCGAGATTCTATCCTTGCAGCCCCCATAGTATTGGATCTTGCATTATTTTTAGATTTAGCCAAAAGAGCAGGAATGAGTGGTGTGCAGGAGTGGTTATCATTTTACCTTAAATCTCCACAGCCCCTAAACAATGTACCGCCGATCCACGATATTTTCAAACAACTTCACAAATTGGAAAATACCTTACGCTATATTGCCGGTGAAGAGCTCATTACTCTTCTTGGGCAAGATTATGAATAATTACCTCTATGAGCAAGGTAAAGAATTTTAAACTTGAGAAAACCCTGGCATCCTTTTTCGGATTGGGATTTTTGCCTTA
>JRYF01001824.1_pt1 | contig 16097 bp, 20 predicted proteins | sample 235331 | NCBI WGS metagenome assembly JRYF01 (sample SAMN03074217, study PRJNA261475) | activated sludge metagenome | biome: Wastewater Treatment Plant; feature: Wastewater; material: Activated sludge; isolation source: activated biomass of a wastewater treatment plant treating hydrocarbon... ...
GACGCCTACGGCCAGCTGGCGCAGAAGAACAACACGATGATCGTGCCGGGCAACATGACCGAGGTTGCCGGCCTGATCGGCACCGCGATGGCGCTGATCAAGGGCGGTTCGACGCGGACCTGAATGCGAGCGAGAAAGGCATGGCCACGACGGCGCACACGCGCGGCGCGCGCAACGTGCTCGGCGGGGCGTTGCTGCCGTGCAGCTACGACCCCCTGACCGGCTGGTACCGCGACGGTTGCTGCCACACCGACGCCCAGGATCGGGGCAGCCACGTGATCTGCGCCAAGGTCACGGTCGGCTTCCTGAACTTCCAGATGGAGCGCGGCAACGACCTCATCACGGCGCGCCCCGAACTGCGGTTTCGCGGCCTGAAGCCGGGCGACCGCTGGTGCGTCTGCGCGCTGCGCTGGAAGGAGGCCTACGAGGCCGGCTGCGCGCCGCCGGTGGTGCTGGAGGCCACCCACCAGCGGGCGCTGGAGTTCGTGCTGCTCGACTGGCTGCGCGAGCACGCGGTGCCGGCCGTCGGCTAGACTGGCGGCCGTCCCGCGGAGGGATGGATGAGTGGTTTAAGTCGCACGCCTGGAAAGCGTGTGTGGGTTAACAGCCCACCGCGGGTTCGAATCCCGCTCCCTCCGCCAGTAGATTACCGCCCTAAGCCGATGCAAGGCGCTTCATGAGGCGGGCTTTCAGCGACGCAAGTCGTTGATTTGACTGGGCTTTACGTCTCTCCGACACTTGCTAGGCGGCGCTTAGGCGCCTCATGGTGTCGTCGCATTCGCGACGATTCGTGGCGGACGAACTGGCGGACGGGGCGGCGATGTCGAAGCGAGCGAAGCCAGCACGCGGGCTGCACAAGCTGACGGCGCGCGAGGTGCTGCACGCCGAGCAAGGAGACCACTTCGACGGCGGTGGGCTGCTGCTGCGAGTACGGGCCGCAGGGTCGGCGAGCTGGGTTCTTCGCTACACGTCACACAGCGGCGCGCGTCGCGAACTGGGTCTCGGGGGCGCCCCGCGTTCGAGCTTGAAGCACGCCGGGCAGGCGCTGAGCGACGCCCGCGATGCAGCACAGGAAGCGCGCGCCCTGCTGCGCCGCGGGCTCGACCCGAAGGACGAACGCGACCGGGCCAAGGCCGAAGCGCGCGAGCGCGAGCGCAGCCGTCAGACCGGACGCGACCGCGAGACCTGGACTCTGTTGCGCTGCGCCCGCGACTATCACGAGCGCGTGATCGAGCCGAGCCGCACCACCAAGCACGCGGCGCAGTGGATCAGCAGCATTGAGAACCATCTTCCGCCGGCCTTGCTGCGCCGGCCGATCGGCGCCATCGAGCCCGGCGAGCTGCTCGCCGCGTTGCTCGGCGCGAAGCCGCATGCCCGGGCGCGCAACCTGAAGTCACGGCGCATCGGCGAGACCGTGCGGCGCATCCGGCAGCGCCTGGACGCCGTGTGGGCTGACGCGATCCTGCATGGCCGCGCCGGCGTCAACGCAGCGGCTGCGATCCGTCGCCAGATGACGGAGGCAGCGACCCCGGCCGAGCGCAAGGGCAAACGCGAAGGACACCGCGGGCTGAACCCGGCGCAGGCCGTCGACTTCGTGCAGGCGCTGCGCGCGGCCGGCGGAACCGCGGCGCGCTGCCTGGAGTTCGTCATCCTCACGGCATCGCGCACCGGTGAAGCGCTCGGCGCGCGATGGGACGAGATCGACATCGGCAGTCGCACATGGCTTGTGCCTGCCGATCGCATGAAGGCCGACGAGGCGCATCGGGTCTACCTGTCCGACGAAGCGCTCGGCCTGGTGCTCGCCCAGCGCGGGCAGGATCCGGTCTACGTGTTCCCCTCGCCGACCGCGGTCGGCCGCGAAAGCCGGCCCCTATCCGGCGAAGCGATGCGGCGCGTGCTCGACCGCCTCGGGTGGCGCGACCGAACCACGGTGCACGGCTTCCGCAGGACCTTCTCGACCTGGGCCAACGAAACCGGGGCCGCCCGGCCCGACGCGATCGAAGCGTGTCTTGCGCACGCCGAGACGGACCGCGTTCGGGCCGCCTACAACCACGCCGAGTTCGCCGCCGAGCGCCGCGCGCTGCTGGCCGCTTGGGCCAGGCACCTGACGCCCCCGGCGGCCCCGCGCGTGCGCCTGGTCGCCGGCGGCAGGGCGCCCGGCGTCGGATCCACCACCGAGGCCGCCGAGGCAGCAGAAGCGCCCGCGTAGCCCCGAAAAGACGCCGCCGGCGCGGTGTGGCGACACCGGCCGGCGACTTGCCCCCCGTCACCATGGAGGTTCCCCGTGACAGAAGACCGAGCCGCATCCTACAGCCCTCGCGCCGCCGCCGCTTCGCCGCCCGCGGGCGATCCCCTGTACCTGTCGGACCGCGACTGGCGCCGATCGATGGCGCGTTTCGAGATCGGCCGCGCGCGCAAGCTGCGCGCCGAAGGTCGACCTGACCGCGCCGCGGTCGCGCTGAAGCGCGCGCGCTGGTGGCTGCGCGAGAGCCGCACCGCCGCCGCGCCGGGGGGTGTGCGATGAGCGGGCCCCGCGCACCGCTGCTCGGCCTGCGGCCGATCCTCATGATGAGCGCCGAGGAACGCGCCGCCGTGACGGGCTGGCGCGGCCGTCCCTTCGACGTGGCGGGAACGCTGTCGATGCTCGATGCTCTCGACGGCATCGCGGAACTGCTCAAGCGGGCCGAGGGCGTGGTGGGGTTGATCCCGCGCGGGGCGGAAGGCGATTCGCACATCGCGAACGCCGCCGTCGCGGCCGCGGAATCGATCGCCGAGGCCCGCGCCCTGCTTGGGGTGCTTGAGCACGGCATCCGGGCCGCGGATGTTCCCGTGGGGCTTGCGCGGTGAGCAATCGGCACACCCCCGGGCCGTGGCGCGCTGAGCGCCGATCCATCCTCGCCAGTGGCGGGCCCTTCGGGCTGCGGTGCATCGCCGAGACCTTCTCGGGCCCCTGCAAAGACGTGCGCGAAGCCGATGCGAACGGGCTTCTGATCGCCGCCGCGCCCGAGCTGCTCGCCGCACTGGTGCGGCTCGACCGCCTGCACCGCGGGCTTGATGCGTGGCACGAAGACGCGGCGGCGGATGCGTGGATGGCGGCGCGCACCGCGATCGCGCGGGCGACGGGCGAGGGGCGCTGATGACGAAGACCCGCGCCACGCCGCACCGCCTGTCCCGCGTGACGGTGGCGCTGCTCGGCGAGCACCTGCCGCAGGAAGCCGTGCTCGGCCTGGTGACGATCCCCGAGCGGCTGGCAGAGGGCCGGATCGCGCGCCCGCTGACGCGCCGCAAGGCGCACGCCCTCGCCTTGCGAACGCGATCGGCCGCGCATGAGCTGGCGCACCTGGTCGACGAGCTGATGGGGTGGAACTACCCGCTGTTCCTGAACGACCGATCGTTGCGCGCCCTGCAACATCCCACCGGCGCGGCGGGGAAGCGCTCGCACGGCTTCAACCCCGTCGACATGGTGGATCGACTGCGCGCCCTTGCCGCATCCCTCTCGACCCTTGTCGAGGCAACCGCTCCCGGGGCGCCCACGCAGCGCAGGCCGTTTCCCGGCGAGGGGCTGCGCTGCGACGTCGACGCGCGCCCGCGCCTGGTCGCGGGAAGTGTCGTCTGCACCTTCTACGCCTACGGCAAGGCCGTGACGACGGGCGAGACCGGTCCAGTGGTTCGATGCGTCGCGGCGATGTTCGCTGACCTCGGATTCACCGCCGATGCGCGCGAAGCCGTTCGAAGCGCGTGCAACGCATACCCGTTCCTACGCCGGCGCGGGGCAACCTCGGTCATAGCCCGGTGAGGTTGGCCCTATGCAAGTGACGGGCGGGCTTCCGACACTGCGGGCCGTTGTCACTTCGAGGCCAAGGAACCCCATGCCGCGCAATGCAGCCCTCACGACCGTCGAAGCGCCGCCCGCAGCGGCGCCGCGCCCCCGTTCCATCGTCGCCACGGTCGAGCCGGAGTTTCTGAGCAGCGCGCAGGCGATGCGCCTTCTTCAGGTCGGCGAAGGCACCTTCCGCCGTTATCGGACGCTCCCCGAGTTCCCGGCGGCGCGCTTCTTCGGGCCCCGCTCGCCGCGCTGGCGACGTGGCGAGCTGATCGACTTCGTCGAACAGCACGTGGCCAGCCTGGCGAAGGCGCCCAAGCCGCCCGAGTTCGGCATGGGCAAGGGCGCCGGGCGCGCTGCGCTGGAAGCCAAGAAGGCCGCCCTGCGCGGCGGGCGGCCCGTGGCGAAGCGTGATCGATGAGCTGCGCCGACCGCCTGCTGCCGCTGCTGGCTGGCGTGCGCCGCACCGGCCCGGCCCGCTGGATTGCGAGATGCCCGGCGCACGACGACAAGCGGCCGAGCCTGAGCGTGCGCGAGACCGACGACGGGCGGCTGCTGTTGCACTGCTGGGCCGGCTGCGATGTCGGCGCCATCGTCGGCGCGCTCGGGTTTGACCTGGCGGACTTGTTCCCGCCGAAGGCGCACCCCGGCGCGCCGCGCGAGCGCCGGCCGTGGTCGGCGGCCGACCTGCTTGATCTGGCCGCGCTGGAAGCCGGCATCGTGCACGTCATCGCGTCCGACGTGCGCCAGCAGCGCACCATCAGCGATGCCGACGCCGAGCGGCTCGGTGAGGCCGTGGCGCGGCTAGGCGCGATGCAGGCGGCGGCACATGCGAGCCGCTGACCTAGTGCGCATCGATGCCATGGGCGCCGCCCTTGTGGCCGCATGCCCAGATGCCACGGCACCGCGACTGCTTCCGTTGCCGCTCGCGGCGGCTCTGGGGCGCGCCGATCGGCTGCTGATCCCGGAGGCGCAACCCGGCGCCGACGAATACCCATTGGCGGCGCTGGGGCCGCTGGCTGACGCCGCGCAGGCGCTGGCCGATGGCGCGCAGGTTGCGCCTGCGATGGCCGGGCAGTCCCTGCTGGCCGCGGCCGCACTGCTGGTGCAGTCGGTTGCCAACGTCCGCAGCGCCGACGGTGGCATGAGGCCGGTTAGCCTGTACGCGCTCACGGTCGCGCTGTCCGGAGATGGCAAGGATCAGGCCGACCGCGTGGCGCTGCATCCCGTGCGCGAGTTCCAGCGCGAGGCCGGGCACGAGCACCGGGCACTGATCGCCGAGCACGAACGCGCGATGGCATCGCGCAAGAAGGGTGACGATCAGCCGACACCACCGCCGCCGGCACCTTACCGGACGGCCGCCGACGCGACAGTAGAGGGACTGCGCCGAAGCTTCGTGGAAGGGGTCGCGGCACAGGGCGTGTTCAGCACGGAAGCGGGCTCGATCCTGGCCGGGCACGCGATGAGTGCTGAACACCGGACGAAGACCGCCGCGACGTTGTGCGGCCTGTGGGACCGCGGCCACCTTTCCGTCGTGCGCGGCGGCGCGCCCAGAGTGGAACTGTACGGATGCAGGCTGTCGGCGCACCTGCTGGCGCAGCCGTCCGCACTCGGCGACGTGCTGGCCGATGAGGGACTGTCTGGCATCGGGTTCTGGCCGCGGTTCGTCATGGCGTGGCCGGCGCCGTTGCCGCCGCGTGTCTTCCGGCCGTGGCAGGGCAGCGAGTCGGGCGCCGTGCGCGAGTACTGGCGGCGCTGTAGCGAGCTGCTGGGTCGACCGGTGCCGGACGACTGCGACGCCGCGCCTGTCATCGAACTGGACAACCAGGCGCGCGCCGGGGTTGCGCGATTCTTCGAGCGCATGGAGAACGAGGCCAAGCGCGGCGAGCTCCGGGCGGTTCGCCCGTTCGCGCTGCGCGCCACCGAACAAGCCTGCCGCATCGCCGGCGTGCTGGCAGCGTTCGCGGGCCGGACCGTGATCGATGCCGCGACGATGCTCCACGGCTGCACGCTGGCTGCGCACTCGGTCGAGAACTGGCGGGCGTGCCTGGCTGGCCGCGCCGACCCGGTGCCGGAGTGGGCGCTTACGCTTTACCGCTGGCTGGCCGAGCGGCCGGAGGGGGTGCCGCTGCGCGACATCCCGCGCATCGGGCCGGTGCCCGTCCGTCCGGCCGCCCGGCGCGACGCCGCGCTAGACCGGCTTCAGGCGGTCGGCCTGGCCGACGTCAACGGCCGCTGTGCGGTCGCCCTGGGGGTCGATCATGCGGCCGGCTGACATCGTGCGCGACGCATTCGCGGGGCTGACCCCTACCCCTGCGAATCCTGCGAATCCTGCGAACGGCCGCGCCAATGCTGGCTTTCAGCCCTTGCGAACGCTTGCGAATGTCTGCGAATCTGGCGCGAACCCCGTAGAAACCCTAGCCGAGATTCGCAAGGATTCGCAGCCGTTCGCAAGCCCGGAAGGCCGCGCCAATGCTCGCGATTCGCAGGATTCGCAGCATTCGCAGGGGGTCGGCGCGGGGAATCGTTCGCAGGCCGACCTGGCCGCGATCTGCTGGAGCGACGACGACATCCAGCGCTTCGGCGCCCGGCGCGACCGGCTGTTGCGCTGGGGCTGGTCCGAGGCCGAGGCCGAGCGGCTGGCCGAGCGGCTGACCCTACGCGACCGGGCGGGCGATGACCGGCGGGTGTGCCTGGAGTGCGGGCACCACCGGCCGGGCAACTGCGGCAACCACCGGGCTGCGCTGCTCGCGACCGCCGATGTCGGCCGCGATCTGGCGTGTGTGCTGCAACGCTGCCCAGGATTCGGCCGATCCCGGGAGTGACTCGCGCCGCGGCGCCATGGCCGCCTGGCGCGCGACGGCACCGGCGGCGAGCTGCTGGCGCTGCCGAGGGGCTCGCCTGGCCGGCGAGCTGCACCAGGTCCCGCCGTGCCTGCGCACGCGCGAGGCGCCGCCCTACTTCGCCGACGGCCGGCGCGTGAGCACCTGGCCGACGATGGTGGCCGCGCTGACCGGCACCGGCGGCGAGCTGCTGGCGCTGCATCGAACCTGGCTGACGCCGGACGGCAGCAGGGCCCATGTACCGGGGGCGGTCAGCATCGGCGCATCGGTGGCGGCCTGCTCGTGGGCCTGGTCGAACACCCAAGATCGGCGGACGCCATGGCGGACGCGCGGTCGCCCGGCCAGCAAACCCGCATGGATGCTTGACCGGTGGCGGATGGCACATCCGCCACCGGCCGAAACGACACCCGTCGGACTGTTGCGAGCCGGAAGAAGGGTGAACGCTCGCGTTTATGCGTGAAGCACGGACGAGACGAGACTTTAACCCCCGGCCGCCCGAGCCGCGGGCCGAGACCATCACAGCCAGACAGGCCGCCGCGCTGCTCGGCGTGACCCCAAAGTGGTTCCTGACCATACGGGACGAAGCATGGCTTCCCAAGCCGGTCATGCTGCACCCGGCCGGTCGGCCACGCTGGGTGCGCGCCGAGCTGCTCGCCGCGCTGGCCGACCGTGCACCGCGGGTCGACCCCCTGCTGAAGGCCCCATCTGCCCGCGCGCGCCGGGCTGGCAAGCCGTGAGCGGGCCGCCGAACGCGGCGGCGCCGGTCGACCTGGAAAGGCGGGTGGCTGAAGTCTGGGACAACGCTCGGCCCATCGTCAGACCCAGCGCGGTGACGTCCTACCTGGAGTCCAGAGGCGTCAACCGATGGCCCCTGCCGGCCGCGCTGCGCTGGCAAGAGCACGCGCTCCCCTGGGAGTGCCTGCTTGGGGCGGACGAAGAACCCGTGCGCCGAACTGCCTTGGTGGCTGCGATCACGAACCGAGCGCAGGCGATGGCCGGCGTGGTCCGCTTTCACTTCAACCAATCCTTCGTCGAAGGCCGCAAGCCGAGCCCGCGCGCTGCCTTGATCGCATGCCGCAGCCTGTACGGCTGTGCAGTCGCGCTCGGGGGGCCGGAAAGGGGCGCGCTCGGCCTCGCCGGCGATGTCTTCTCGGCGCTCTTGGCATGGCAGCAGACCGGCGTTCCCACATGGGCCGCGTACAGGCCTAGCGAGCCCGCCATCCGACATATCACATGGCCCGCGGGCGTCCGACACCTGTTCCTGTTCGTCGACGACCGACCCGAGGTGCGCCTTGGCGTCGAACGCCTTGCGGCCCATGCCGCGCGAGCCGGGGTCCGCTGCGAACTGGTCGACCTGTCGACTGCCGGCCGGTTGCCGGCGATCGCGGCCGCCGCCGCATGAGTCGCATCCTGAGCGAGCTTCTCGACGCCGGCGCGCCGCTGGACGAAGTGGAACGGCTTGTTGCGCGGTGGGGCGGGTTGCCTCTCTCCGTGCCGCGCTCGCCGAGCCCTACGCACCCGATCACGACCTGCGCCGGGCCCAACGTCGCGCGCGAGCTGTCGCGCATGTTCGGCGGTGAGCGCGTGAACATGCCGCTTGGTGCTGCGCTGCTGGCAGAGCAGCGGCGCCGCAAGGTGGCCGCGCTGAAGCAGGCCGGCCTGAATCACACCGAGATAGCGCGCCGGCTCGGGCTTCACCTGCGCTACGTGCAGCGCACGATTCAGCGACTGCGCGCCGAACCCCTGCCCCTGTCGACCCGAAAGGAAGCCTGATGAACGCTGAAGCCAAGCCGTCCCCCGCCGAGCTGGTCGCGCGCGCACGCGCCGACCTGGCTGTCGCCGAAGCCAACGCCGACCGCCTTCGTGAGCGCCTGCCCGCGCTGGCGCCGTCGTCGTTCGATGATGCCGCGCTGACCGCCGCGCGACAGAAGGTCGAGAACCTGGCGGCCGCCGTTGCGCTGGGCTACGGCAAGGTCGGTGCACTGCGGTCTGCGCGCGAAGCGCTGGCGCGCGAGGAATCCGTTCGCGACGCCCACGCCGCCGCGGCCCGCGAGATGGTCGAAGCGCGCGCCGGACTTGAGCGCATGGTGGCCGATACGGACGCGGCGAGGGCCCGTGCCGCGTCCGCGCTGAAGCAGGCGCTGCGCGAGTGGTTGGCCGCAGAGTTCGACATCGCCGAGCGTGCCTACTCCGCTGCCGTGCTGCGCGCCGCCGGCGCCCTGCGCCGCTGCTACGCGATCGACGAGGCCGCGAAACGCGAGGGCTTCAACTTGCCGTCGGCCGCGCTTGTCGCGGTCGCCTGCGAGTTCGCGGCGCCCGCGATCGGCGCAAGCAGCGCAGCCCATGCCGGGCCGAGCCGTTGGAGCCCGAGCACATCCGCCGGCGCGGCGATGGTCAACATCGCCCGGCGCGAACCCGGCGACGGAAGGCCCGCACTCGCCGCCGAGCTGGCCGAGCTGCTGCGCGGCGCGCCGGCCGATGGGCCCCGCGCTCGGGCGCTGATCGACGGAGAGTCGATCGGCACCGACTGAAGGTCGGGCATCCGGGATCGCGTCTTCTCGGGTCTTCTCGGGTCTTCTCGGTACGTGTCGGAGGCTCGGGCGGCAACGCCGGCCGTGGCAGGGCCCCGACCTCGCATGCGCCGCCACCATCGCGAAACGCGCCCGTCAGGTTGCGGCCCGTCCCCCCTCTCAACGTCCGAAACGCCTTCGGGGTATGAGCCCGACGAGTTGATGCCCGGGACCGCGCACGCAGTGTAGCGCTCGCCGGACTCACCCCGGCAGCGCCGGGGCGGGGCCCGAGTACGGGCGCGGCGATCCCTTGTGACCGGGCGCGCCGGCATCGCGTCGCCGGCCGAACCTAATGCGCTGACGTCGGGCCTGGTGGGACACCGAATCGCGCTCCGTAGCCGCTTGGATGCACCCTGAGCCGTCCCTTCGCAGCGGTCGACAGCGCGCGCGCGCTCGCCCCTGTGAACCGGAGGTAGACGAAGTGGCGGACGGCTGGCAGGGCAAGCCCGAAGGCGAGATTCGACGCCACCTGTTGACAGACGCTCCCTCCGCCAGTGACCCTGTAAACACGCGCCTTCCGGGCGCGTTTTGCTTTCCGAACCCACTACCAGACCTACTACCGAACGCTCTAGAGGTTGGGCTATGCGACCGGCCGGGGCCGCGTCGTACGTCCCCGCCGGGTCACCGAAGCGTCCAGCCTCACCAGGGCTTCCGAACGCCAAACACCGTAGTTAGGTGGGAAGCCATCTCACGGTCGGTGACCCTTACCAAGTGGGCGAACAGGCGACCTACGTCCGATAGAGAAGCGACACTCAGCCTGGTGTTGCCACTTCGGTCCCGTGCCCAAGTCAAACCGGACGGCAACGCGAAGCCATGGGCAAAGCCGTGGCGAACCCTCAGGATCTCGTTTACGCGATTCCGCGTCTGCATCGCGTTTAGACCGCCAACTGGCCAATGCCAATCATTGATGCAGTCGTAACCCGTATAGGTGAGCAGGAGAGTGCGTGAGTTATCGGCATTAGGTGTGTTGAATCGCTTCAGTTCCGCTTCTGTCAGATTGGAAAGCAGTGCGTGCACAGCCGCCAGACGCACTTGGCTTGGATCTGTCAGCTTTGCCTGAACCTCCCGAACCAAGCGCTCCAAGTAGGCTTCCCACGCTGCAACCATCTGCGCGAGTGCTGCATGCAAGCACGCTGCCTTGTGCTCAACGGCGTCGCTGGACGGAGCAGGACAAGTTGCAGCGGCAACCAATAGACCTGCCCTTGCGCGAGCAGCAAAGAACTCGCGCGCCGCGTTCGAGGCCATCAGAAGCGACTTGCAAAGGTCTCCAGTGCGCTCCGATAGCGTGCAAGCGGCTCCTTGTTTACCTGAATTCGATCACCCGCAACCGTGTGGGGCCCGGCCTTCAGCGCATGCAATGGAACCCCATTTGCACCAGCCACGATAGAGGCACCATGATAGTCGGGGATGATTACAACCTCTGTGCTTGGAACGACATTGGGCGATGCAAAAACGGAGCGATGCTTCCCGTGTATTCCATCCACCTTCGACTTGATTGCGCTACTCAACGCCTCAAACGCCTTACTAGGCTTTCCGTCATACAGAGTTTGACGATTGCTTACCAATGTATGGACCTTGGGAATGTTTACGTTCTCACCCTTTGCCTTTTCCGCAAAGCTCAAGCGGGCATACTCGCTTAGGGTTGCATCGCCTACTCCATACAGGAGTGCAAACACGTTCTCGATGCCGCGGCGCGAGCTATCGTCCGCAGTGTAAGGAACAATCAGAGAATTGGATGCAACGAGCGCCTGCTGCGTGTAAACCGCGAAACTCGGATTGCAGTCGATGATGAAGGTGGCATCCCGCGGCCAAGATTTCTTTTCAAGGGCAACGCACAGGTCTCTAATCCAGTTCAGTGTCTTGGACCATGCATCCTTCGGGAGCAGAAGCTGCGATGCCTGTCGAATCGATTCAGAAAGAATTTCGAGCAGGTTGTCGCCGCAAACCAGATTCAGATTTTTGGGAATGTAGTTGTTGTACTTTGCAGGTCGTGAGACAAATCTCTCGACTCCGTCGATCATCTTAAACGGCGAATTGAGGCGCTCCTCCAAGTATCCTGCGACTGAGCAACGTGGAGACGCTCCAAGCAACTCTGCCATCGGGACCGGGCTAGTCCGCATACCACCAAGAAGCGTCTCGGACACGTTTGCCTGCGGACAGAGATCAATAACATACACGTCAGTATCTGGATTCCTGTGCGCGTACTCACTGGCCACGACAAAGCACAGGAAACTCTTGCCAACACCGCCCTTGTTGTTCCAGAAGGAGTAAGAGTTCATAGATGGATTGGTTCCGGCTGGCCTTCAAACGATGTCGAGGATACAGGGTATCCCGTCAACCACCCTACTCGTCGGCCGGTCGAATGGTGATCTACGCCCCGCGCTGGCCGTAGCGCGCCACCAGCTTCGGTCGCCACGCGCCCAGGATCGCACCTTCCAGCCGCTCCGAGGCCTCCACGAGGCGGCGCTGGCGCTCGGCTTCGAGCACCTGCCACGAGCGGCCCCGGTGGTCCTGGGCCGGCTTGTCCTTCTTCTCCGCGGCCATCGGCTCAGTCAGTAACGCCGTCGGCGGTGGCGATGCCCTTGTTGCCGAACAGGGCCAGCCCGCAGTACCACTTCACGCGCCAGACCATCTCGTCGGCGTCCTCCTTGTGGCCCACGGGCACGACTTGGATGCCTGCGGCCTCGGTCGCGGTGAGCCCAGCGCAGGCGACGGTGCGCGTGCCGTCGTCGAACGTCCCGGCCAGGATCGTCGTACAGTTGCTGGCGCTGCCCTTCGTCTGGTTCGTGGGGATGTAGTCGTTGCGGAAGATTGGCACGCCGCAATGCGCCGGCACCTTCGCCCCGCTGGGCATCTCCACCACCTCGCTGACCTTCGCCCCGCCCAGGCCACGCAGGAGTGCGCGGAAACTGCGCAGCGTCCGGGTCGGCATCGTGATGTAGTCGGCCGACTCCTTGTCGCTGACGAGTTCGAGCACCTCGTCCAGCAGCGCGAACGACAGCGGCCCCCCGTTCGTCGGCCGGATCACCTGCTGCCCAGCGGGACGCAGCGTGAGCAGGCCGGCAATCGTGTTGTTCGTGCCGTCCCCGGTGATCATCTGCTGCTGGAACTGGCGCGCGGCGGACTTGGCCTTGCTGGCGATCTGCGCCGCCTCTTGGTCGATGCCGTTGCCCGAGCGGGTGTTGGCGAGCATCTCGTTCACCTCCGCGTCGCCCATGATCGTCGTCAGGCTCGCGGTGACCTTCGTGAAGCTGGCCGGGGCCTTCCCTCCTCCGGTGCCGGAGAACGTCGTGCCGGGTGCCGCGTTGATCACGTCGCCGGTGACGTTCTCGCGATTGAAGCTCAGGCCGGTCCCGTCGATGCTGTCGAACGGCAGCACGTCGAACATGTGGTTGATGGTGATGATCTGTTGGATCACCGCGGACACCAGCTCGTCCTGGGCGAGCTTGGCGGATTCGGCGAGGGTCACGCTTGCCATGGTTCAGGCCTCCTGCGCGTTGAGTTAGTCTTGCCGGGTGCTGTCGTCTTCGACAGCGGCCTCCAGCTCCGCGACGGCCCGGCGCGCCAGCGCCACGTCAATCGACTTCATCGGATCGGGGCCACGCTCGAACTCGTCATTGGCCGACTCGGCTTCACGCCGCGCCAGGTCCACCGCGGCTAGCTTCGCCTCCATCGCGCGCCACTGCACGCCGATCACGCGCGTGGCGAACTCTCCGACGGAGAACGGCCGGCGGTCGCGCGGCCGGCGGTCCACCACCGTCGCCACCGCGGCGGCCAGGAGCACGTCGCCCAGGAGGGTCAGCGCGGGTCGGTTGCGTGACATGAGCTCCACATGACACTTGCTGGGCTTGCCGGTCCGCCCAAACCGCTGCAAGCAGCCGCCGGGCGCCGCTGCTCTACAACGAGGCCTCGCTGACGAACTTGGTGACCAGGTACTGCTCGACGCCCTCGACGCCGCCCTCCGATCCGTAGCCACTGTCCTTGACGCCCCCGAACGGCGTCTCGGCCGCCGCGATGTTGCACCCGTTGAGGCCCAGCAGCCCGACCTCGAGCCCTTCCGTCATCGCGTGCAGGGTGCGTGGCGAGCGGCTGAAGACGTAGGCCGCCAGGCCGTAAGGCAGCGCGTTGGCTCTCGCGACGACCTCGTCGAGGGTCGCGAAGCTCTGCATTGCGGCCACCGCACCGAACGGCTCCTCGCGCATGATGCGCGCACCATCGGGCACCTCGTCGAGCAGCGTCAGGCCGTGGAACTGCCCGCGGTCGCCGATGCGCGAACCGCCGGTGAGCACCCGCGCACCGCGGTCGACCGCGTCCGCGACGAAGGCCTCGACCGCCTGCCGGCGGCGTGCGTTCACGAGCGGACCCATCTGGGTGCCTGTGGCCAGCGGATCGCCGACGCGCACGGCCGCCATGGCCTGCGCCAGCGCGTCGCGGAAGGCCGGGTACACGCCGGCCTGCACGTAGAGCCGGGTCGGCGAGTTGCAGACCTGCCCCGAGACCCGTGCCTTGCGCTCGGCCAGCAAGGCCGCCGTCGACGCGACATCCGCGTCGTCGAAGACGATCGTCGGCGCATGCCCACCCAGCTCGAGCGTGCACTTCACCAGCTGCTCGCTCGCCTGACGCGCCAGCAGACGACCGACGGGCACCGACCCGGTGAAGCTGAGCTTGCGGATCGCGCCGCTGCCCAGCGCAGTCGTGGAGATCATGGCCGGGTCGCCGAACACCATGTTGACCACACCCGGCGGCAGGCCGGCGTCGTGCAGCAACTGCATCAGCCGCGCTGCCGTCGCCGGCGTCTCCTCGGCCGGCTTGATGACGACCGTGCAGCCGGCCGCGAGCGCCTCGGCGATCTTGCGCGCCGGGAAGATCAGCGGCATGTTCCAGGGGCTGGCCGCGTAGACCGGCCCGATGGGCTCCTTCAGCACGATCTGCCGCGTGGCCGGGAAGCGCGACGGGATCACGCGCCCGTAGACGCGCCGGGCTTCGCCGGCACTCCAGTCCATGACGTCCGCCGCGACATGGGCCTCGAACGTGGCCGCGGGCAGCACATTGCCAAGCTCGGTCGCGATCATGCGGCCGAAGGTCTCGGCCTGCGCGCGGATGGCCGCCCCCACGCGGTGCAGCAACGCCGCGCGCTCGACCGCCGGCGTCGCCCGCCACCCGGGGAAAGCGGCACGCGCAGCCTGCACGGCGTCGAGCACGTCCTGTGGCGTGGCCGCCGTGAGCGTGCCCAGCGACCGGTCGTCGATGGGGCTCGCGCGCGGCAGCAACGTGCGACCGTCTCCGCTTCGCCACGCACCGGCAATGAACAGACCGACAGTGTCGTCCATGACCTCAGCCCCGGCAGACGATCTCGCGCTCGAAGGCGCCTGCAGGCTGGGCGTGCAGGGCCCAGAACGACTCGGCGATGCGGTCGGCGTCGAATGCGGTGCCGGGCGCCACGCTGCCGCCGATCGTGACGGTGGCGGCGTGGATGCCGCCGGGCGTCAGCTCGGCGTACAGGCTGAAGGCCAGGTTTCGCAGCGCGGCCTTGCCGGCGCCGAGCGACGCCAGGGCCGGCATCGGCTCGAGCGCGAAACCGCCCCCGGTGAAGAGCAGCGAACCGGAACCGCGCTCGCGCATCGCGGGCAACACGGCCTGCGCCGCAGCCAGTGCACCGCCGACGCTGACCCGAAGATCGGCCACCAGCTCGTCGGCGGTCAGCGCCGCCAGAGGCTTGAACCGCGCAGCGGCGGCGTTGAAGACCAGCACCTCGGGCGGGCCGAGTTCAGCCGCGGCCGCCGCGAGCGCGCTGGCCAGGCCGAGCGCGTCGGCAACGTCGGCGACGTAGGCGCGTGCAATGTTGCCCGCCGCCCGGAGCGCCCCGACCTGCTCTTCCAGCGACTCGCGACGGCGCGCGAACGCGGCCACCTCGTAACCCTCGCGGCCGAAGCGCCGCGCCACCGCCGCCGACACGCCCGGCCCCATGCCGACCACGGCCACCACCTTGCCCATGAACACCCCCTGCGTACGCCGCCTTCAGCGGACCAGCCACATCGAAAGCTGCGGCACGGCGACGATGATCGCCAGCCCCAACACCATCAGCCCGATGAACGGCAGCACGGCCTTGACCATGTCGCCGAACGAGACCTTGAACGCGATCGTCGCGATGATGATGTTCAGCCCCACCGGCGGCGTGAGGTAGCCGATCTCGAGGTTGACGATCATGATGATCCCGAAGTGCACCGGGTCGTAGCCCGCCGCCTGCGCCAGCGGCAGCAGCAGCGGCGAGAACAGCAGCACCGCCGAGAAGGTGTCCATCAGGCAGCCGACCACCAGCAGCAGCACGTTGATGCCCAGCATCAGGGTCCAGCCGGTGCCGAAGGTCTCGGTCAGCATGGCCACCATCACCTTGGGCACGCCCTCGAAGTCGAGGATGGTGTTCAGGCTGCTGGCGATCGCCAGCAGCGGCAGGATCGCACCGAGCATCTTCACCGTCGCCAGCGAGACCTCGGCGTAGTCCCTGGGCTTCATCTCGCGATGGATGAAGCTCTCGACGATCAGGGCATAGACCAGCGCCACGACCGCCGACTCGGTGGGCGTGAAGAAGCCCGAGTAGATGCCGCCGAGCAGGATGATCGGCATCATCATCGCCCACACGCCGCGCCGCAGCGCGCGGGCGATCTCGCGCGCGTCCCAGCGCCCGACGCCGGCGCCGCGCTGGTGCAGCAGCACCCAGCCGGCGATCAGCCCGGCCAGCAGCGCGCCAGGGCCGAAGCCGGCCAGGAACAGCGCGCCGATCGAGGTCTCGGTGGTGATGCCGTACAGCAGCAGCGGGATCGACGGCGGGATGATGATGCCCAGCGTGCCGGCCGACGCGAT
>JRYF01004715.1_pt1 | contig 16090 bp, 19 predicted proteins | sample 235331 | NCBI WGS metagenome assembly JRYF01 (sample SAMN03074217, study PRJNA261475) | activated sludge metagenome | biome: Wastewater Treatment Plant; feature: Wastewater; material: Activated sludge; isolation source: activated biomass of a wastewater treatment plant treating hydrocarbon... ...
ATAAAAATGATTAAAAAAAATATTTATTTATTTATTTCAATAAATATTATTTGTGATGGATTCATTAGAAGACATAGCTTTGAAACAATTAATTAATAATTATCCTTTAGATATTGTGGAAAAATTAATTAAACATGGATTAGAACGCGTTCGTAAGGAAAATCCGCGACATATTGTTATTAAATACAATATTCCTCATTTAACGGGAGATGACACTGAACAATTAAAACATTTTCTAAACTTTCTAATTGATATGAAAATTCTCGACGCTACCTCATTATATGATAAATATTTGATTGATATTATTGATAACTTGATTCATAAAAGACGACAAACATCTTGGGATGATTTTAATGAATATGAAACCTATTTAAAATGGAAATCGTCTTTGAGTTCAATAGTAACTATTTGTTATCAGAGCAAAAAAATTTTATCATTATTAAGTGAACATGCAGATAAAGATTATGAAAAATATTTTATTATAGAGGCGTGTTATAAGAATGATTATCTGATTATTCATCTCGATCAAAATGACTCTTTTAAGTATTCCATTTTGAAATCTATTTCAGGATTAAAGATAAATAATAATGAGAAATATATAGTCTACCAAATCGATTAAAAATGATAATAAAATTAATTATATATTAAAAATATATAATCATTAGCTAATGACGTCATTGCAAGAAATTGCCGCTGAAGAATTCGTTAATAGCTATCCATTAGATATTTTAGAATTAATCGCTGAAAAAGCTAACCATCGTATTAAATTAGAGAATAGACGACAAGTTGTTATTAAATTTAATTTAATACATATTAACTTACAACATATTATTAGTTGTATTATCGATATGGATTTGTTAACAATATTTATCAGAGATTATTCGACATATAATATACTCATCAATGATTTAAATCGTATAATTGATTATGAGCAAATTAAAACTGCTACGTATGATCAATTAATTAGGATTTATTCTATTTTAAGGGGATATTTAGCTGATAATTCTTTTATTATGAATAATGAAGAAAACGAAAAAATAATTTCATATTTACAGCAATATCCTGAATATCAAATATATTTCACGAGGGTAAATTATCATAAGAATGATTATGTTCTTATTTTTAATAATCGCAATCATCAAATAATCGACGATGTTAATAAATTAGATTTTTGGTCCCCGAAATGTTTATTGACATTATATCGTGTATTGTAAAATCGCAAATTTTTTCGACAAATTTATCTAACGAGTTAAATTAATTAAAATTGATTAATTATTTTAATTATTTTTGAATCAAAACATATCGAATGAATTCTTTGCAAGAAATTTCAGCCGAACAATTGGTAAATACTTACCCTATAGACGTTTTAGAATTAATCGTTAAGAAAGGACAAGAACGTTTGAGGAACGAAAATGCAAGAGAAGTTGTGATCACTTATAAATATCAAATTGATAAAACATTATTACTTGATTATCTTGATTTTCTCATTAGGATGCAATTGCCTTATGACGAAGATGTTCAATGGAATTGGCGCGATAAGTTACTGCCCTTATTAAGAAAATTAAATATCAAAAATAAGAAACGCCCCTTAACTGAATTATTTAAAATCATTAGAGAAAAATTAATTAATAATGAAATAACACCAGATACTTTCTATACATTAGCCAATGATAATGATTACGGATGGTCTAATCAAGATCAGGCTTTTAAGAAAGAATCAAGTTCAAAAATATTAAAATTATTAGAGAAATATGGTCAATATCGTAAATATTTTACTATAGCTAAATGTCATAAGAATGATTATGTAGTTATTTATTTTAATGAGGGCGATTATGGTAGACATTTAATTGGCTCAAATCTTGATCATATGAACATCGAGACTGGTGGTGGTCAATTTGTTTATACAGTTTATCAAGTAGATTAATAAAAATTTGATTTTAAATAAGCACATATTAAAATATATTAAAAATAATTAAAGGCTAATGTCATTACAAGAATATTCTGCGTCTCAGTTGGTTGATAATTATCCCTTAGACGTTTTACAATTAATTGTTAGAAATGGACAAACACGATTATCGAAAGAAATAAAGAAAAAAATTGTTATCTATCTTAAACGCGATAGCCATAGATACCTAACTAATTATCTTCTTTTTGACTTCGATTTAACCATGGCTGTTCAAGAAGAATTCGCAGGCTATCAAGATTTTGATATAGATGATGTGAGTAATATTCGAGAACAATTGATAAATGGCGATGACGCAATGATCGAATTAATATCGAAAAAGATATCCCCTTTTACATTTCCTCTTTGGTTCACCTATAAACAAAGTAATTTAATTTTGAAATTAATTGAACAACATCCGGAGTATGAAAATTGTTTCCTTATCGAAGAAGTGAATTTATATCAATATGTAACATTCTTTGAAGATTATACTGGTTACGGAGACACTATCATGTTTGCTGGTTACCACATTGGATCCAACGATAGCCTAATCATTAATGAGGGACGGATCGTTCATCATTATCAAGTTATCTGATTAAGATAATTACGATTTTTAGAAAAAAATGATTGAAAAAAAATATTTTGATTTAAGATATAACATCTGGCGATATCGTTCGATATGAGTTTGGATTACAATCATGAGTTTACAACGAAAGACATCGATCAATTGATCGATGAATTAAATAATAAACAAATAACTAATGAACAATTAATGACTAAATATAACGTTAGATGCATTTTCGTTAGTGGTAAAAATATTCGTAATGATTTACTTGATACCGTTTGTCGACGTCGCGATAATGAATTAATTCACTTCTTTTGGAAAAAATTAGTTGACGGTGATCAATTTGAAAATTTAATTAATTTGAGTGCTGATGAAATTATTGGAACTGACTCTTATCTCTTTGTTCTTAATTATTTCTTATTATTTGGCGATGATTATAAACAAGAATTAATCAATTATCTAAAAAGAGTTTATTCGATGCTTAATCGAGCAGGTGATTTTTCAAATATCATAGAGCTACAATTAACAGCCAATGTCCTTCTAATTTTAGAAGCTAATTAAGAAGCTATATAAATAGCAATAATTATTTAAATATGTTTAATATAATATTAAATATATTCATTAGCCAATTATATTTCCTATTATTAAATGTTAGTTTTCATATCGAATTTAAGTCATCATAGATATCATATAATATTGAATCATCAAAGATGGTATATAATGTTGAGTTATCAAGATTGTTAATATTAAATCAATCACAATTATATATTTAATTATATATAATTTTATGTTTCATAATTATATGAACTTTAAAGTAAATTAATAAAATCATGTTCTAGATGTGCTGTTAAACAAATATCTCTAATCCGTTTAAATATCTTTCGACCTTGAACGACATTACCTTCTAATAAAGAAATAAACTCAGATGTGGTTAACCAAGTAATTCCATTAACTTCAGGCTCTTCGATATATTTTACCCGTTCATTAAATAGTTTAGAAATTCGCGTTTCATCGATATCTGTTTTGATAAACATAATCATTGTTCGCATAGTATATAAAGCTAAAAAATTTTCCAATTCATCACTATTAATTAATCCAAAAATACCGATCGATTCCTCAGTTAATTCTCTCAAACCGCCTTCAATAACGGTTAAATCTTCTTTTTTAACACCGCCCCCAAAATCGGTGTATTCATTGAAAACAGTATCAATTCCTAACGCAAATTTTAATCCTTGATCTGTTAATTTGTAAATAATCGCACCACATCGTTGAATACGTTCATAATGATCTTGAAGTAAAATATTATTTAATTTGTCGGGGAAATCACGAATATCACATATCTTAACATTTTTATCAGCATCATTATCACAATATGTATTAAATTTATCACCACCAGAACGCGTTCTTTTCTTTGAAATAATTTTTCGTGGACTCGTTTTTACTGAAACCCATTTCACCTCATTCTGTGGAGTATTAGTAATATAAAGATTTTGACTTAATGATAAATTATTTTTCGCAACTGGTTGAAGAGGTGGAAACATCAATTCATATACTGGTGAAGATTGCTTATATTTCATATCATCATTAATAACGATATCATCATCGATAAAATTATTTTTATTATAACTAACTATAATATTATTCATACAATTAGCATATAATTATTCTAAGTTTATTAATCATAGGCAGATTGAATTATATTTTTCTATCTTATTTATTTTTTTTAATCATTTTTTTATAAATTTTATATTGATTATTTTATATCGATTATTTTATACCAAGTATTCATTTAAAAACTAGTCGTTAAAATTATTCCATTATCGCTTAAACAGATAATTATTGGTTTCTTATAAAAATTAATAAAAGTATTCATTAAATTATTCCATTATCGCTTAAACAGATAATTATTGGTTCTCTTTCCTTTTCTTATAAATTAATAAAATAATTCGTTTTAAGCTTTTTTTGGAAATTTGATCTCTGAAATTAAAAAAAATAAATTAAAAAAAAATTTTTGATGGCACAAATGAGTTTGATTGAAGATTATAATTCATACGTTGTCGAAGACTATGTATCGGAAAGAAAACATAATTATCAAGTTTATGAAAAAAGCATCATGCAAGATTTAAGAGATGTTCCTTTACCAGAATGTATCAAAGAAAAAGCTAATGAAATTTATTTAAAAATGAATATTCCCTCAAAGAAAAGCGGTAAAAGAAAAAAATTACTTTACTTTTGCCTTTCATCAGCTTATACCGAACTGGGCCTTGTTTATCTTCCCGCCATGATTGCAGCTTGTATCGGATTATCGATCAATAAAATCCCCAATGCTCACGCCATGTTTTCAAAGACGATCACAGGATATCAAACTCCTAGTCGTAGATTTAAACCGACTGATTATATTTTATACCTTTATCCATCAATTAGGATCCAATCAGGATATGAACAGTATTTACTTGATCTAACAAATGAATTGATTGAAAAGGAAGAAGGATTATTAGATGATCCCCCTCAAATCGTTGCCGCTGGAATTCTTCTTTATTTCATTGAATATGCTGGCTTGCCTTATAATGGGATTTTAGAACAATTAATTCAAACAACAACTATTAGATTGAAAAATATGAAGAAAAAGATTTACCAAATCCATAATCGTTAAGTTTCAGTCCAATACATAAAAATTGTATATTCTATAAGATGGCAAACAAAATTGATTGAAAGTAAAAAATTAATTGTTAAAAATAATTTTCTTTAAGCGTCAGACTACTCGATGGATTTCTACAAAACTGTTGATATCTATGATGATGTTTGTATTATCACTTATGCCAATATAGATAAATATAATTGGGGACGAATTAGAGATAATTCATTGATTCTCTCAGAAGCTGGTATAGGCCCCAAAATTTATGNNCAATTAGGTGATCAAGCGAGAGAGATGGTTGACTATATGCATAATGTTTTAGATATTGCTCATACTGATTTAGCTCCTTCTAATATTGGATATATTGGAGAAAAACTTTATTTCATTGATCATGATGAATTATTTCGCATATCGGAAGGAATCACTCCCTGGATACAAGAGTTGATGGATCGAAATAACTGTACATTTGATGAATTAGTTGCATCCGATTATAATCGATTTAAACGATGGATATAAACCCATCAGGAATTCACAAACCTAATAGAAAAAAGTAGGATTAAATTATCAGACATTGATAAATCTTATATCATAGATTGAACAATCCATAGAATATATACATTTAATATTGAATTCGATATTAAAAAACTGGAACTAATTATAAAGTGATTAAAAAATATTTTTTTAATTCAATATAAAAAGTCGTTTTCAAATATAAATAATGAAACAACTTTATCCAATTGAAAAAGTTTTAGAAGAATCTCGAGATAAGAAGATCTCCAAACGATGTAAATGTTTCATTTTAAAAGAATTATTTATAATTGATAAAAATACCATTCAAGAAAAGATAAATACTGAATATATGAAAGAACTATTAGACAATAAATTAATTTCAGATATATTTACTTATCCAGCAGCGATTACGCAAAATGAAACATCGATCGAAATCTGGACTGAATATGTTGAAGGAAAATCATTGTCACACTTATTAACTAACAGACTATTAACGTTGCCAACATTGAACAATATTATGATTAAGATTTCGAATGCAATTAAATACTTAGAAGCTCAGCAAGCTCAACACATGGATTTACATGCAGATAACATTCTTGTTAATGGTGATTTAATTAAGATAATCGATTATGGCTCAATGATTATTCCTGGAAAGACAATGACACTTGGTTCAAATGTTAATGTCATCGATCTCATTCCGAGAGAATCGGAAGGCTATGCCATGTATACGTTAATTTTTACGTCTTTATTTATCGTTCTTTTTAATGCTTTAAAGGAAATGAATGAATATTTCAATCCCGGAGAGGATAGCATGTATGATCTTATAAAAAATGAATATCCAGAATATGCCACATATTTCAAGACAATCCTTGATCAAATGGTTTAGCTTTTACGGAAGATAAATATGGATCGTCGTCAGCCTTTTATGACGCTGATTATGAACCTTCGGAAATAATACCATTACAAGAAGAGGAGTTGAGACGTATGAAGAAGTATACTGGTGCCGCAATGGAGAATTATCTAACCAGATTAAAGGAATTGAACAATTGGTAGAACTCATAAAAATGAATCAATTAATGATCGATAAAAATCAATGAATTAATGTTCGTCTAATCAAAAAGTAAATGAGTCAATTTGGAATTCGGATAAATAAAATATCTTAAAAAGAAAAATTTAATAAAAAACGAAAATTTTTATTAAAAAAAATAATATGACGACGGTGGTGATAAAAACGTTGCCGGATAATAACTTAGTAATTAGTATTGATAATAAACGTATCTTCTGCCGTGATATTATAACCGAATTATATGAAACACATGATCAATTGACTCTCGAAGATATTAATTGGGCCATTCCAATCACTTGCGAAGAATTATTAAAAGGCTATCAATTAAACACGGCATGGGATTCATTAATTTACTTTTTATTATATGCCACTAAAACTTTAATGACCGGATCATCTGCTTATATTTATAATTATGAATTAGATGATGCTATTACATCAAAAAATATTAATAAATTATTAATCTTAATCAATCTACCAATAATTGATCGCTGGCAAGAAGTAACAAAAAGTATGTCGTTAACAGAAGAAGAACGACAACAATTAATGCAAAAAAGTTATCTTGAAAGAGTGGCTCTAATTAATCTTGTAACCATTGGACAAAACACGCCAACTTATATTCATACAGATCGTCGATCAATGATGTATCAAAATAATTTCTCAGAAAGTAAACGATATTTGACTGATCATTCAAGAGTTTGTGATACGAGCCCCATTACAAGTCCCATTCATAAAGCTGGAATGACTATCTACGAATCTTGTTTGGAGGGAGTTTGTATTGAATATAATCGATTAACCAATCAAAAAATCTCATTACAAAATGATATTGTTTTGCTTCCTAATAAATCTAATTTTAACTGCTATGAACGAGATGTCCTCTTCAAAGCTTTATTAGTTGAGCCAACAGTCGATCCGATTACGAAACAGCCATTTCCTTTAGAAGTTGAAAAGGAGTTGAGAGATCGATATAAAGTTGAATTAAAATTGTATAAATTTTATCTCGATTATTTACGAAAAACGAGAGGATAATACTCACATTATTAAGATTACTTACGTGCAACAAGAAGCACATATTAACATTTCTAATTATTAAAATTAGAAATATATTAAATTAATTAGAAATAATAATTTCAATATTATCTAAATCATAATTTGGTTCGCATTCAACCTCAAAAATACGCTTCCATTCATTCAATGGATCATTCATCAAATTTATCAAATCAGATTGATAAGATTCCCAAGATACAATTCTAGGCATATATTCATTTATATAACTTTCAATTCTTTTTATCCCATGATAATTAACTATAATAAAGGAATGATCAAATAGCTTAGCTTTCGGCTTTGATCGAAGATAATCTAAAATATCAGTTTTATCATTATCGATTGACATAGTAGTTAATGACACACGAACATAGCCATTCTCACGTAAACGTATATTTATTTCTTCGATAGCTTTATTCATTGAATTAAAAGATAACTCATTAACAGCTGAGTTATAATATTCTCCTTGACGATTAAATCTCTGGAACAATTCATTATCGTCTTTTGGTTGTATCCTAAAAGCATAAGCCAAATACTCTGACGTTTCTCCACATCCAGCCAAAAATCCATGAGGACATAAATCTAATAAAGTATCAATAGTAATTTGATCAATCCAAAATGATAACATTATTTTTATATCAAAATTTATAACTTATTCATGAGTCATTTTTAGACAAAATTTCTTAATTGAAAAAATTAAATAAAATATAATTTGAAAGAAAAGTATAAAAATATGTCGGAAACAAACAGGAAACATGCAAAATATAAATCTCTTCATAAAATTATTGAACCAGATGATCGTGATTTCACCTGTCAACAAGTAATTCAAATTCAATATATTTATATTATTGCTGCTATTATTTGGATGATTATTGCATATTGCTTATATTTATATACTGGTGGGATTGTTGTTTGTTTATTTCTTTTTATTCCTTTGATTGTATATGGTTTAAATTTTTATTGGCTGCCACAACATACAAAGGATTTGCCTAATTTGATGTTTGATGCTGATTTTCTGGCAATAGCATTTTTAATTGTGACTTTAATCATCAATTGGTATAAATTAATAGATATACATAATATTTTGCCTATCATTATTGTTGCTATTATTATTCTGGCTTTTACTCTAATTGATTTTTGGACGCCTAATAAACAATTTATCATCGTGCAACATATTAGATCCGCGCTTGAAACAGCTGCGGTTGTTCTATTGATGATCGTTGCTTACAAATATTATTTATTGATGGCACCCCTTTGTCACTAAAATTCATAAAAATAAATAAAAATTATTTATTTTCTATAATAGTTTGATTTAAAGTTGTTGCCTTAACTTTTTCTTTTCATCGTGAATATCATCCATAATATGCCACAACCTCCTCCATTCATTTTCTCCTAGAAGGGTGAGGTGTATAAGGCGATATTCGAGATACAATTGATCCAAAGTAGTTGAATGTAATTCATCGTTCTGTCTCCTGATCATATTAATATAATCACTAATTTCGTCAAAGTTAATTTTCAATAATTTATTAAAACGTTTTTTTGGAGTTTTGATTATTTGTAGTAAATCTTTTCTATTATAATGTGTCCAAATCCACTCTGCAAACACAGGAACAGCAATCACAAACATCATCAAATTAGTTTCAAAACTTTCATCTTCATAATGTCTTTTATTACGAAAGGAAAAATTCAAATATTCTTCAATATAGTGATTAACAATTTCTTCTGGTAATTTATCTAATTCTGTGCTATATTTTTCTGAAAAGTCAATTATATTAGGATATTTAAATACTTCTTCAAAATTAATATCTCCTAAGTAATGAGATAAAATTAAACTATCAATATTACTGCATATTTTATTATTGACTAACCATCCGAACTATTCTTTAATAGCGTCAACTGTTATTTCAATATTAATTAATATTTTTTCTCCATCCTTATATGATTGTGTTTCTTTCATTCCCGAATTAATCATCGCTTTGAGTAATGGACAACGTTCCAAAAATAATTTATTAACTTTAATAACATGTCTTTTCTTTTTTTCTAAAATTAAAGTGTCGGAAAACAAATTTCATGATAACTCATTGTCATATACTATGCTTTAAATAATATAATTTCATCATCATTTTTTGCACGAGATTTGTTTTTTTGTAGACCATATTGTTAGTTAAATTTTCATTAAAAGAAAAAAGAAAAATTTTAATGAAAAATATATAAAAGATTACAAAAGAAAAAAAATGGCGTCGGGATTCGCTTCTTTTTTTGAAGCCTTCAATGGCTTTAATGGAAATAAATTTAATTCATCTAATACTCCATCTTCATTTCCTAATGAATTTCCTAATGAATTTCCTAACGGAATACCAACTATTAATTCCTCTTTTTCTATCCCTTTTCCGGTAATGGATAATAAGGGTCAACAAAAGATTGAAACAATCAATATGGACTTATTTTTTGATAAGAAGAAAAATAAAGATGATGAATATATATTTAATGTTTCTCTGTCTATGTTTGGTTCAACCATGGGAGTAGACGCTGAATTATCGAAAAATAAGGGAACCTTTAATTTTAATTTTATGTCAAAAGAATATGATGATGATCTTGATATTATCAGAATGCATCAATACATCACTTATTATTTAACAGAAATGAAAGAAAAAGAATTAATTGAATTGAATAAAGAGTTATCTGAACAACAACAAATTGTATTAAAACCACAAAAAGCCATTGATCGAAATCGAACCTTAAGAAATATTGAATCTTTACAAGAGCAAATTCAAAAAATTAAGGATAAAATAGATTATAAGTTATATATTGAAAATTCTGCTCCTATCTTAGAAGAATACAGTAAATTAGGTTCTAGCTCAAAATACATTACTTTAGGGAGTCAAGACATAACGGATGAGAGAGATAAACAGCGACAATTAATCATTCAAAATTATTTGACACTGGCTTCTCGATTTATTGATATTAATTTATGTAAACATATTCAACAAGAAAAGAATATTTGTCCGGTTTGTATGTTAGATATTGATCCTTATATTAAAGATGCGATGAAAGATGATAAAAATATTATCTGTCCGAAATGTAATTGCGAAATTCCCTTATTTACTACTTATATGCCCGAGGATACTAATGAAAATAATAATAATGCAGTAGTTCATACTAATGATTTAAAGAATTTTTATATAAAAATATCAGAATATGAAGGAAATCCACCTAAAAATTGCCGGCCAGATATTGAACAAATCCTTGATCAATATTTAATTGAAAATAATTTAGATCCATGTAAAGTAATTCAAACATATCCTTTAAACGGTCGTAAACGAGGAAATACGTCTAAGAAAATGTTACTTGATATTCTGAAAAAGTTAAAACACGTTTTAAAAGGGATGTATAAACATGCTGAATGGATTTGTGTTACTTATTGGGGATGGACACGACATAATCTATCCGATTATATGACACAATTAACAATTGATTTTAATGCATCACAAGAGATTATTAATAAACACAAAGAAGGGCGAACATCAAATTTAAGTCGTGATTATCGTCTGTATCGTCATTTAGAGAAATTAGGATATCCTTATCTCGATATCGATGATTTTAAGATCACACGCGATAGTAGTCTCGATTACCATGAAAATATGTGGTTTAAACATATTCTACCTGAACTAGGATGGGATAAACTATATGAACCAAAATTAATTAAACAGATATTACTTAATAAATAAATATGAAAAAAATTATTCTTTGTATGGATAGAACGAGATTATTTATATGAAAAAAATGAAACTAAAAATTAGTTATGAATTATTTTCTTGTTAGACACACATCAAAAAATGATCTTTAAATTCGAATCTTTGTCAGAATAAAAATCGATAAGCTTTTATCGTTATTACTCGAAATCGTTTTCGAATTCAAACCTCATTTTTAACCTATTACTCGAAACCGTCTTTTAAAACCCAATGTCTAAAAAATTTAGCCCGTTGATTCGATATTCTGACCTCGATCTCGAAAAAGTCATTGTTAAAACGCCAGTAACGAAAACGTACACTGCTGAAAATGGTACTTCCGGTAGTTATACCAAATGTGAGTATGCATATGCTTCCGAACAAAATTCAGAGGGGCAATTAAAAATTGAATTATGTAAGGTGAAATGTTCACCAATTCGGAAAAGTGGTGAGAAAAAGACTAGTGAAAACAATGAATCAAATAAGAAAACTTATGATAGCTACTACACCTTTATTAATTTTGACATTAATGATCCAACAACCAAGGAATGTTTGGACGTTCTCGACCGCCTTCATATGAAACTAGCTAAACTTCATGAACCATATCGAGCATCTGGCCAACTTAAGAGGTTTATGAATACTAGTCAAACAGTTGTCGAATTAAACGAAAGTTTCAAATCATTAGTCAAATGGGAAGTCGATCCCATCTCCAATATCCGTTATCAGGATAAAAATCCAACAAAAGCCTGCACTCTCAATTATTATACGGACCCCGAAACTAAAGAAGTTTTCAAAGCTAGATTCAAAACTCCCGCTGGCGAAGAAATCGATTGGGAGATTCTGCAAAATTCCAATTTTGAAGGGTATCCTGTGATTAATTTTAAAAATTCCTTCTATAGTGGTAAAGAAGTTTCGACTCAATCTAAATTAGTTTCGATGGTTGTTACGAGTATAACTAAAGTTGAATATCGAGATCTTCAAGAAGAAACTATTAAGAGGATTAATAGCGAAGATCCCCAAGCGAAAGAAATCGTTCTTGATCAAATATCTCAAATTGCCAAGATGATCAACGATCGAAGGAAACAGAAAAATAAATCAGATGACGCGCCTTTAACTGAAACGCCTTATTCACCGACAATGACAGCCACTAATAATGCGACGATTACTTTTCCTCCTGCAGTGACGACGCCAGTTATTCCGAGTCCTAGTGTTTCTAGTCCGGTCGTTCCAACACCTGTCTCCCAACCTATAGTAACCCCTGTTATTCCTAATCTTAATCCAAGCGCTAATTCCGTAACGCAAATTCCTAATGAAGTTCCTGCGTCCTACGCCATCCCTACAGACCAATCGCCAAATCATTCACCAACTCAAGTAGTGACTCCCGTCGTTCCTGCAATGGATCAACAATATCAAATGCCGGTGGCTCAATTCCCGCAAGCTGCGCCAGTTATGCCTGCTTATCCTCAAGTTCAACCTCAAGTGCAATACTCTAACATTCCAGGCTTCTCTCCTTAATTTGATAATTTATTAAATATATATAATTATATTTAATATAGTATTATAAATAATATGTATGCGATATTTAATCTTCGTATTCATCATCGTATTCGTCTTCGTTTGATGAATAGTCTTTTAATTCTTCCCTTTTTTCACTCATTGGTGTCATAGTTTTAAAGAAATCGGTAAGTTTATCGGGTATATTATCCACATCCAATGTTGGTTTACCATCTTCATCAGTTTGAATAATATCTCCCATATCAGAAAAGACTTGCATAATTTTATCTTTATTAAATGAATGAATCATTTCATCCAATTGTTCATCAGTAATATTATCAGAGACCAATGATTTTTCTTTTAATTTCGTATATGTACTTTTTATTAATTCACTTATATTATTCATCGATTCATGACTTAAGCTATTTAATATAGAATCTACAAATCCCCCTGATTTTTGATTACTTATTCCTAGTTCATCTTCGATATTGTGGATATGATTATATAAAATCTTTTTTTCTTTGTCACTAGCAAATAATACAAAAATCTTATATAAATTTAGTAATAATAAATTAGCATATTNNTAATAATAAATTAGCATATTCATTTTCTTCAGCTTGTTCGTCAGCCGCAAATTTATCTTCTAATTGATTAGCATATTGATAAATTTCTGTTAAACGAATTACACAACCACAACCATTTCGATCTGAAACTCTTTTATTTTTTGTGTCTCCATACCAAATCAATAAATTATTGTCTTGAATCCAATCATCAATTATTTCGTCACAATCTTCATATAAAATATCATCAAGGTATTGATAATACATATTTTTAAATAACGCTAAATGGTTATTTTCCATATCAACAGTATCATTTTTATTAACGAGTTTCATTGAGGTTCGATAATACTTCTTATATAATCCGATTTCTTTAATTAATTTGTTAACATGCTCTTCAACTTTCATGTTATAATACTGTTTATTTTCAATAATATCTTTAACAAGATAGTCGCCATATTCTTGTAAAGCACTTAAAGTAATTTTATTAATTACATTGAAAATTTGAATAATTAATTTATCGAATTTTAAGATAAGGGTTTTATCTTTATCCATGATTCTCTTTTTTATTGTTAAATTACTTTTTAAGCTAAATTTTAAAATAATTTTTAATATTTAAATCTGAATTTAAATGTTCGAGAGTTGGTCTAAAATGTATTGAATATTAGATTCTGTAGCTGGGTAAACGTCTGGGATATTATTATCTCGATGAATGATAATTGATGGTATTTCTTTAATTTTAATATGACTGTTTTTAATCTTTCTTTTCATTTCGTTATCGACGATACAAATAGGAGTAATTCCTTCTATTTCTTTCTTTTCTATATATTTCAAAATCTTCCTCGATGCCTCATGTTGCTTTCCTCCATGTAATAAAATAATAATAATCGTATCCATTATTTATTTTAATAAAATTTTGAGAAACATCAAAATGTTGGAACAAAATCTAAGATTTTTATAAAATAAATAATTTTTTTAGACATCAACAAGATAAATAATTTTAATAATTGAGATAATTTTTGAAACTTACGATTGATATTCTATGATTTCCTCAGGTCTTTTAGCACCATACGTCCCGTAGATAGATAAAAGAAATTTTCGAACATCTGCATGTGGGACGCTGGCGCTCGCCCTGACAGTGACTAAAATTTTTTCTTCATCATTATCTTCAATTCTATCTTTAACACCAATCAATTGCATATATAAAATAACTTTGCGATCATGATATTTATTATATTGTATTCTATCAAAACCATCAGCCTTTAAACGTTCTTTAACGGGTTGTGTCCATTCAGCCATTAATTCTTGATTTTCTTGTTCAAAAGCCCATTCACGTGTAATCCCATACCATGATTTCAATGTATCAATCGCTTGCTGATAAACATTAAGTTCTGTTATCTTTTTATCTGGTCCAAACGCTTCGGCAATTAATCCATCACGATGAAATTCATCATTTTTCCAACTATGATAAGGTTTATTAACAGATGATAGATATGCAATTGCTTTTTTGGTTAAATATAAACGCATCCTCCATTCAATTGACCCATCATCTTTTTGTTTTCTCGATTCGATTATTACTTGACGATCATTAAATTTTCTTCCTTCAAACCATTCCATTTTTTCAAAAATCTCCTTAAAGGCTGATTTAGGATGAGCGAGGACAGCCCCCATATCAATTTTATCAACATCGTAAATAGATTGTGTTAAATTAGAACAGAGGATATATCCATTACCCTTCCCCAGAACACGATCCCCAATCTTGGATAAAGCTCCAAAAAGAGCTTCTAAAACATCCTCATGACGAGCCGCATTGACAGGAATAATAATTCTTAGCCATTTATAAAGTTCCAATTCTTCTGATTTTGTTCGTTGAATAGCTTTAGACATATATGTTGAATTCATTAAAGAAATGGTATATTCGTCAATAGCTGGATATTTTTGAATGACTGCTGAATCAAAACATGTTTTCATAACTGTATCTCCCAAATGTTCAAGTGTTTCATAATTCCTCCTTCCATCTGGATCATAACTTGGATGTGTAAAATTGATGATCCAAATTGACATAGCATCTTCATTAACGAGTTTCAATCTGTTTGTTTCATAATTCGGATCATTAGGTGAAAATGCTTTGGGTAAAATATTATTATAAATAAAATTAGCTAATCCATTTAACCAAGCTCCAGGATCAGCATAAAATAAACCCAGCGTTGGATCGATAACAACATTAGATAATTGATCAGATGACATTCTTACTCAAAAGAATAATTAAAAACTATTAATATTTTTATAATTAATCATTTTTTTCTAAAAAAATGAGAAAAAAATACAGTCAAAATCAATTAAGAAAAATCCTTTACTATTGGAAAGGAAAAGATTTTTAATCAAAAATCTATCCTTCAGGGAAAAATTGATTAAAAAATAGAATATTTTGCTTAAATTATAACTTGGTAAAAGTCAATGTCTCTTGGTATGAATAACTTTGTTTCTGGTAACGGTTTAGCTCCTCATCAAAACGGGAATTCATTTGGAATGCCTGCTCCCCCTCCTGGTAT
>JRYF01005968.1_pt1 | contig 16058 bp, 13 predicted proteins | sample 235331 | NCBI WGS metagenome assembly JRYF01 (sample SAMN03074217, study PRJNA261475) | activated sludge metagenome | biome: Wastewater Treatment Plant; feature: Wastewater; material: Activated sludge; isolation source: activated biomass of a wastewater treatment plant treating hydrocarbon... ...
CGTATTTCAGGACAGGTCAGCTATTGACCATTGACCATTAACCATTGACCTACCACCCCCATCAGAAAAAGCACCACTGCTGCCGTAGTCCCCTGCACAAGGGTTCCCAGGCTCACCAGCCGGTAGCCTGTTTTTACATCCATGCCAGACATTTGGGTAGCCACCCAGAAAAAACTGTCGTTGGCGTGGGAGACCACGGACGAACCCGCACCCATGGCCAGTACCACCAGGGCCTTTGCGGTGTCCGTCTCAAAACCGGCGGCCGCCATCAGCGGGGACATGATGGAGGCGGCCGTGATGAGTGCCACCGTGGAGGAACCTTGCGCCGTCTTGATGGCCGCCGCAAGCAGGAAAGGGAGCCAAAGCCCCAGGTGGCTGTTTGCAATGGCCCCTCCGAGTACATCCGTTATGCCGGCGTTCTGCAGGATTTTGCCGAAAATGCCCCCTGCCCCTGTAATCAGCAGAATGGAGGCGGCGCTGACCATCGCCTTGCCTGCCCAACCCGTGGCCGAAAGCATTTCCTTGTCGAATTTTTTTGGCAACAAAAACGAAAGGAACATCCCAATGAGCAATGCCACCACCGGCTCCCCAACGAACCCGGCTGCCTCCTTCCACCCCCCTGACACATTGCCGCCCGAAAACAGCAGGGATTTCATCACAATCAGCGCAATCGGCACCACGATGGGCAAGCAGGCAAGTCCGGCACGCGGGGCCTCCCGGAGGCGGCGCTGGATGGCTGCATCGTCCAGGTCGGGATTGGGATCGAGCCAGGTGCGCTCCGCGTATCTTCGAACAAAAAAAAGCCCCGCCAGCAGGGAAATGGCACTCACAGGAATACCCAGCGCCAACACCAGGCCGACATCGGCTCCCAATATGCCTGCCGCCGCAACGGGGCCAGGTGTCGGCGGCACCATCGTATGCGAGGCGAGCAGCCCCAGGGCCAAGGCCGTAGCTGCTCCTGCGAGGGTGATGCCTGCCTTCTTCGCAAGGCTCTTGCACAGAGGCGAGAGGAGGATAAAGCCGCTGTCCGCAAAAACAGGTATGGACACAAGGTAGCCAATGAAGCCCATAGCCGGAGACACCCGCTTCCTGCCGACCAGTCCGAGTACCTTTTCCGCCAGGGCAAAAGCGCCGCCGCTATTTTCCAGAAAGGCTCCTATGATGGTTCCCAGTACAATGAGCAATCCTATTTTCCCCATGGTGTCGCCAAATCCACCGTTGATGGAGGCGATAATCTCCGAAAGGGGCAATCCGGCTGCAAACCCAAATGCCAGGGCCACCAACAACAAGGCGATGAAGGGGTGGGTTTTCCATCTGGCTGTCAGCAGGACGATGAGGGCTACACTGAGGAGGAGGTAAAGGATGAGCATTTTGTATTTGGTGCTTTTTTAACCTGAATCAGGTCAGCGCCCTGTCAAGGTGAACATACCCTCCGTCCACGACGAAGAACTGACCGGTGGTGTGGGCAGATTTGTCAGAGAGGAGGAACACCACGGCGGCAGCGATTTCCCCGGCGGTGGTCATGCGTTTGTCGAGGGGTATTTTTGAGACAATGGCGGCTTCCTTTGCTGCCGGGTCTGGGAAACCGGTATCCAGCCAAGTGCGGTAGAGGGGGGTCATTACCTCGGCAGGCAGCACGGCATTGACGCGAATGGACCAGGGCAGCAGTTCGGCGGCCCATTCGCGCGTGAGGGCAAGCTGAGCACCTTTGGATGCCGCATAGCCGGATGTGTTCCCCTGCCCCGTGAGGGCCACCTTGGAACTGATGTTCACGATGCTGCCTTTGCTTTTTTTCAAAAAAGGCAGGGCATAATGCACCAAATCGTAATAGTGGTACAGATTGGCCTGAAGGGATGCCCGGAAGGCCTCCGGCCCCTTTTCAAGACCTGCCCCGTCGTTCACCCCGGCGTTATTCACGATGCCGTCAATGCGGCCATAGCGGGCAGTGGTTTCCTCCACAATCCTTTTGCAGGTTTCCGGTTCCTGCAGGTCACCTACCACAGCATGGGCCTCGACACCTGCCGACTTCAGTTCTGCAAGCATGGCTGCCGTCGCCCCAGCAGAACGGGTAGCGATGACGGGGATGCCGCCTTCTGCGGCAATGGCACGGGTAATGCCCTCCCCTATCCCCTTCGAGCCGCCCGTAACGATGAATACTTTTTCTGCCAGATTGAGGTCCATAAAAGCTGTTTTTTCTTGATTGTTCAAAACGCAAAACCAGCGTTGGTCGCCCCAGTTCCAATACTGGCAGGCGCAAACGAGTCCTAAATTTCGGCGAAATTTACGGCCTCCTTCTGAAAATACAGGCATACCTTATTTGCCGGCACTTCGGTCATATTTACCTCATCGCTTGCCCGCAATACCACAATCCTGCGTATCACCGCACAAACGTAAATACTGCAACAGCTCTACCAATCATACAGAAAAGCGTATTTAAGTAAAAGCGTACATCTGTATTTACTTTTATATGGACGAAAGAAGTGTGGAGCAATGCGATGGAAATAAAAATATGCAGTATATCATTAAAAAAGTATCTACTTTTTTACTTCAAAAAGTTTTTTTTGCGGAAAAAAAACTTTTTGATTCGTTTGCAGTGCAGGCAACCGAAGCAGGGATTCGCAAAAAAAGTAGTTTTTAAGGCCACAGGATGGATTCAGGACACCCCTTGACTAATCTCACCCCAGCGCTTCCAAAAACGTTTAAAAAGGCCAGAAATCGGGCGGAAAATCCGGACAATATTTAAAGTAAGTTTTATGACTGCCGCAAAAGCGTAAATAATCAAATACTGCGAAACTTTTTTGATTTTTTACTTAAATAATCAAATACTGCAAACGGCGCGCAATCATTGCTTTGAGGAGAAATGATCGCAATGACGCGCTCCAGCCACTTGCACAAAATGTTAGTGCTGTATTTCTCTTTGAGACGAAAAGAACAATTTTTGGAAAAGTCCTGCCTTTTATGATTTTGTAATAATTTGTTTTTTGCTTTTTCTTTTTGTCCCTTGCTTTCTTTTTGATTGCGTTCATCTGGAAACACAAGTGTTTGCAGTAGTCCTGCTGGTTTTGTGTACATAAAAAGGGTGGTGCTTTTGTGTACGTTTTCAGGGTTGTATGTGTACGTTTTCAGTTCTTTATGTGTACATAAAAAGGGTTTGATGTGTACATTTTCAGGGCCGTTTTGTGTGCGTAAACAGGGCTTCCCGTGTACAAAAACAGGGCTTCCTTCGGTCATTTTTGATGTGTGCGTAAACAGGGTTGGTGAAATTCGCTTAAACTGGTGCGGTTATGAGTGCGGTAATGATGGATTTTGTGATAATGATGAGGCCAAAAAAGCATTTAAAAAGCATCTCATTACACGAATTAAGTCTATCTATTTTCAAAATGTGGCAATTGCTTGGGGTGGGGGAGGAGGAAGTCATTTTTTCTCTCTCCTACCGCATTTTTGGGGTGTTTTTTGGGAAAAAAAATTTTTCCCAAAAAACACCCCCTGCTAAGTAGTTGCAAAATGTGTACATTTTCAGGGTGCGTCTGGCTTTGCTGGGTCGGGCTTTGGCGGCCCACAGTGTCTTCATGCATTTTGCCGTTTTTTTGTGTGCAAGAACAGGGCTATCTCGCCATTTCGTCAAGCATCCGCATTTTTAATGTGTACGCAAACAGGGTAGGGTGGGGGAGGTGATTTTCTTTTTCTGTGTACACAAACAGGGCCGAGACGATGCTTTTTTTCAACATTCCCAATTTTTTGTGTACGTTTCTTGGATACTTGTACACTACATTTCTATTTTTCGCTCAGCGTGGTTCTTAAAAGCGCATGCTGTAAAAGGTTTCTTTCAAAAAGGTGAGGAAGATATGCTGACCTTAAATGCCATTTTTTAAAGATGACACTAGCGCCCGGCGCTGTTTTACAAGCTGCTTTAGTCCCATTCTCAATCAATCAAACCCGTCTGATTTCCGATGAGCGAGACCACTAAAAACAATTTGATAGCCCGCATAGAGAACAGGTTCGTGTTCCATGCCCAGTACCAGTTGAGTGCCCGGGAGCAAAAGGTTATTCTCTTCCTCATAGCCAACATGGACCCAAAAAAGCAAAGCCGGTTCCATGAGCAGGTGATTTCAGTGAAAGAACTTGAGCATATCCTCAAGCACGATGATGAGTCGAAGTGGGGCGGGCTGTACCAGGAAATGCGGGATTTTACCAAGCGCATCCGCAGCAAGGGCATCGAGTTTGATACGGACATCGAGATTGACGGCAAGAAGTTTCCAGGTTACGTGAACTGGTTCCAGTCCGTTGAGCCGATTAAAATGGATTCGGGCGAGGTGGCCATTTCTTTTCTTTTTTCCGAAAAGTTGAAGCCATTTCTGATTGATCTCAACGAATATGCCCGTATCAATTATCTTGAAGCAGCACCGCTCAAAAGCAGTTACGCCATTCGTATGTTCCAGATTTTCAAGGCGGCAAGGGGCAGGATGCAAAGGCACGAAGAAATAAGTACCCTGACTTATGAGGTGGAACAACTGAAATCGGTGCTTGGCATATCCGGTAAGTACGATGATTTCCGCAACTTCCGGCGGAGGGTGCTTGATGTGATATACGAGGAGGTGAACGAGCACACCAACATCCTGCTTCACCCCATTCGTTTCAAGCGTAGCGGCAGGGCAATTGCGAAGATCGTTTTCAGGTTTGGCGACAGACAGCCAATGCCGGGTGGCTTGCCAAAAGGGCGGCTTCCCGAACAAGAGCCTACCCTTGCAGATTTGGACAAACTGACCAAGTCTCAGTTACTGACTTTTGGGAAGTTGACGGATTTTGGCGTGAAAGCCGGCATCGCTCTTTGGCAGATACTGCCAAAAGTAAAGGGAAGCGAGTTTCTGGGTTTTGAAGACCTGTACATAGAGGAAGCCATCCACTTTTTTACCTCCAAAACGAAGCAAAAAACAAAATCAGGCATGGCGGGAGCTTTCGTGAAATGGTTCCTCGAACTGAAAGTATTCGAGCAGGGCGAACAGTTTTCCGGCATCATGGAACGACTGCAAAAGCGCAAAAAAAAGCTGCAACAAGAACAGGGTGGGGTAGCGTGGGAAAACCGCTTGGTGGCCCGCAACATGACGGCGAAGGAATTTGATGCCTGGGCAAAAGAAAAAAATTGACGGCAATATTGTTGATAGATTTACTTTTTGCAGTAAATACTTTTATGCGCAAATGCGCTTTTAATTTTCTACTTTGCTTTATCTTTCCGCCGATTATTCAGTACGGTCTTTCAAACCCTGCCGAATAGTTACCGCCGATTTTCACCAAAAAAAGAAGATTGCTTATGAAAATAGGGATTTCCAATCTCAAGGGTGGGGTAGGGAAGACGACCGTTGCTCAAAACCTGGCCGTGTGCCTTGCCCACGTGGGCTACAAAGTCTGCATCGTTGATACCGACCGCAACCAGAACACCATTTCCTGGATTGCCGAACGAGAGGAATCGCTGCCCAGAATACTGGCAGTAGGCTTGACGGACAGCAAGGCTTTGAATGCTGCTGTGGACCAACTCGACCAGGACAATGATTTCGTCATTCTTGACGGTACGCCTTCGCTTTCCGAAATGACCACCCGCATCATCCTTGCCGCCGACCTGTTGATAGTGCCGGTGTTGCCCAGTGGGCACGACATACGCTCGATGCAGTTGTTCTTCGAGCGCTATGAGCAAGCAAAAGAATTTAGGCAAAACATACCGGTCTATTTTTTCATCAATCAGTTTTCGGACAATATCAAACTGCACCAGAGCATCCGGGATTTGCTGGGGGAATTTGGCGTGGAGGTGATGCAAACGCGATTCAACCGCCGTGTGGCCTACGCAGAAACTTCCGTGAACGGCAGGGGGGTTTTGGAACACACCGACGAAAAGGCCATTTCCGAAGTGACCCGTTTTACCAAAGAAGTACTGGATATTGCACAAAAGCTGGGTTTCATCAAAAACTAAAACAATTGAATCATGGCAAAGAGCATAGACCTCTCAGGGCTGAAGAAGCAGCCCATTGCAAGGCCGGTTGACCACACTGTCGAACGGGCGGTCAGATCCATCCATGAACAGGAAGAAAAGGCAGAAGAAGCGCCCAAGGAGAAAATCGTCCGCATTACGGTGGATTTACCGGAGGACGTGCATACCATGCTCAAACTGCGCTCCGTGCAGGAACGCACTACCATCCGGCAATTCGTGATTGATTTGTTGTTGCGAGAGTTTCAATAGGGTGTCCGTTATCAGCAGTCGCTAGCTCGCAAATCTCTGTTGATAGGATAAATTTGGTTTTTTCAACCTTTCATTTGTTGTTCCATGTCGAGCAAAAAGACCATCGTTGTACAAGGTAACGAGATCAGCCTCTTTACGCAAGGCTCGGAAGATTATATCAGTCTGACGGACATGGCAAGGGGTTTTGAAGGAGAGCCGGGCGAGTACATCCGCAACTGGCTCCGCACCGGCCCGACCGTCCTTTTTCTGGGCACTTGGGAAAAAGTCAATAACCCGGATTTTAATTTGGTGTCCTACCACCAAATTAAGTCGGAAGTGATAGATAACCGCTTTATCATGTCCGTCAAAAAATGGGTGGAGTTGACCAATGCGATTGGACTGGAAGCCCGTGCCGGCAGGTTCGGGGGCACTTATGCCCACAATGAGATAGCCCTTCAGTTTGCTACTTGGCTCAGCCCCGAATTTCATGTCTATGTCATGAAAGAGTTCAAGCGCCTCAAACAGGAGGAGTCGGACAGGCTGGCAACGGGCTGGAATCTTAATCGCCAGCTTGCCAAAACGAATTGGCACATCCACACCCACGCCGTGCGGGAGCATCTGGTTCCCTTGATTGATTGGCACACCAAACGGGAATCCATTCGCCAAGCTTCGGAAGCCGACCTGCTGAACCTAGCCGTCTTCGGCATGACCGCAAGGGATTGGCAAAAGGCCAATCCCGACAAAAAAGGCAATATACGCGACCATGCGACCGCCGAGCAACTCCTCATTTTGGCCAACCTGCAAAGCCTCAACGCCAAACTTCTCGAATGGGACAGCCCTAAAGACCAGCGGCTTGAAATTCTGAACAAAACGGCCAGGGAACAGATGGAAATCATCCTCGAAACAAAAGCCTTAGGGGACATCAAGCGGATTGGGTGAACAGAACGACCTTGGGAACTGACAGAATAATAGGGCTGTAATGTGTTATGACTGCACGGTGCGGGCCTTCAAGAAGGAGGTCAATTATGGCGATTTGGTTAACATAACAAAAATTATTGACAAATCAACGATGTGCGCCTACCACCTGCCTCGCCACGCCAAGCCCCTCGATACCAAGTTCCATCACGTCGCCGGGAACGAGATACCGGGGCGGGTCGAGGCCCAGCCCCACACCCGGCGGGGTGCCGGTGGAAATGAGGTCGCCGGGCAGCAGGGTCATGAATTGGCTGATATAGCTGACAAGCGTCGGCACTTTGAACACCAGGTCGGCAGTGTTGCTGCTTTGAAATGAAATGCCGTTGACTTTCAACCAGATGTCGAGCCGGTGCGGGTCGGGGATTTCGGTCTTGTCGGCCAGGAAAGGCCCCAGCGGTGCAAACGTGTCGGCGCTTTTGCCCTTGACCCACTGCCCGCCCCGCTCCAATTGATATGCCCGCTCGCTCAGGTCATTGTGGAGCACATACCCGGCCACATACTGCATGGCCTCCGCCTCGTCCACATAGCTGGCCCGCTTGCCGATGACCACGGCAAGTTCCACTTCCCAGTCCAGTTTGGTCGCTCCTTTTGGCAGGATGACCCCATCATAAGGCCCGCATATAGCCGTGGTGGATTTGAAAAAAAGGACAGGTTCTGTGGGCAGTGCCATTTTGCTTTCGGTGGCATGGCCGGCGTAGTTGAGGCCCACGCACACGATTTTCGAGGGGCGCACGAGGGGCGGGCCAATGCGCTCCCCCGGCCGGATTTCAGGGCAGTTGGCGGCGTGTGCATCCAGCCAGCCGGCCAGCCGGGCCAGGCCGTCGTTTTCAAAAAAAGCCTCCCCGTAGTCTTCGCCGAAAGCGCTGACATTCAGGTATCTGCCTTTCGGGTCTATGATGCCGGGCTTTTCTTTTCCGGGTTGTCCGAAGCGGATGAGTTTCATGGTGTAAAGGTACGGAAAGGGAAATGGTGAATGTAAAATGAGTGGGCGTGAAGCTGAATTTTGCCTCTACCAAGTTGATCTCGCCGCCTTCCCGAAGCAGAAAATCCACTTCATTGCCGTCTCCCGGTTAGCGGCAAATTCGAGATTGACATACTCGTAATCCCTGGACATTTCCCGCAACAAGGTTGTCTTTCCGGCTTGCCGGCGGCCAGTTACCATCATAATCGGAAACCTGAACAACATTTCCCGGATGGCAGCTTCTCTTTGACGAGGGATCATGTTGCTATTTTTATGCAAAATTTAAAAACCGTTTTTGATTTTACATAAAATGGATAGTTCGCCAAAAGGAGTTATCGTGTCACGACCACCTTCACCTGCTCCGGCATCCCTTTGTTATTGGCCATTCCCCAATTTCCAGTGCAACAAACTCACTTTCGCTGCCTGTAAACCATGGCCCCTCTCCTGTTGATGCCGGCCACCAGCCAACCGGCATCGGTTCCTTGCAGCCATGCCAACGAACCAACCTGCCCCCGCAATGCAAGCCCGCTTCGCGCCGCCGGCAGCGCCTCGAACCTGCGGCTCCCCCGGTTCAGCAGCACCGTGCCCCGGCAGGCATCGTAGTATCCCGTCGAAACGTCGTGGGAGTGGTCGTTGCCGGCAATAAGCACATCGGGCCGTCGGTCGCCGTCGAAGTCCCGTATCAGGATTTTTTTCACGGGAGCCACCTGCGCTGCAGAGGGCAGCCGCTCCCAGGTGAAACGCCCCCCGTCGTTCCAGAGCACATAACTCGAAGTGGTGTTGACGGTGAGGAGTTCGTCCTTGCCCAGCGTGGCCTTGTTCACGATGCTGTCCATCGGCGTAAAGCTGAAATTGGCGTAGCTGGTGAATTTTTTTCTGAAAAACGGCGACTGGGCGGCCAGTTCGTCGAGGTAGTTGACCGGGTATTCCTGCATGGTACCGTCCTTGTCCTTCCAGAAGGCGGCGTGTATCGGGTCAATAGCGCCGTTGTTGTCAATGTCGGTGGCGTAGAGTTTCAGGGGGTACTCCTTGCTGACGGTGAAGCGGTGGTTTTCGCCGAGATTGCCGATGATGTAGTCGTCGTCGCCGTCGCCGTCGAGGTCGGCGGCGGCGATGCAGGCCCAGAGGCCGTTCATGCCCGTGAGGTCTTTGTGTGCCAGCGGCTCCAGCGTTTTTCCTTTTTTATTGGATAAAACGGCGACCGTGTTCCAGGGCCTCGTCACGAGGAGGTCGTGCCAGCCGTCGCCGTCGAGGTCGCTCCACACGGCGTCCGTCACCATGCCGAGGTCAAATTCCTGCACGTTGGCGGCGGAGAAACTGCCGCCCTCATTTACCAAAAGAAAAGAAGAAGGGGCGGATGGAAAACTCCCCCGCGCCACCCTGGCACCGATGAACAGGTCGAGGTCGCCGTCCTTGTCGAAATCGAAGGCCCGCACGACCGAGGCGGGGAAGGGCGGCACGGGCAGTTCCAGCCGCGTGAACGAGCCTGCGCCGTCGTTCAGGTAGAGGCAGTGGCGGTAGTCGTCGGCGTTTTCATTGGCGTAGCCACCTGCCACCGCCACCACGTCCAGGTCGCCGTCGCCGTCCACGTCGAGGAGGAGCAGGTCGGCCTCTGTGCATTTTTTGGTGTCAGTGAGGCCGGGGAAATCCTTTTTCACCCAAACATCGCCCTGCCGGGCGAAAGCCTGCGCGGGCTGTTCCGGCGACCCGCCGAAGAGCAGGTCTTCCGTGTCGTCGCCGTCGAGGTCGCCGGTGGCCATGCAGGGGCCGATCTGCGAAAACTTGTGCTGGATGATGCGCTGGTTTTGAAAAAAGTCCACATAGTCCTCCTGGAGGTGGCGGTAGTCAATCCCGTCCGGCCATTTCAGGAACAATGGCTGTCCCCCGCCCGCCGAGGCAAGTGCCGGGCTGCCGCCATCCGGCTCCGACAGGGCAAGCAATTGATTGGCAGGCACCGCTTTCAGTAAAATGGCCTGTTTGCCCGTCGGCCAGGTGACTTTGAGCGAGTCCACGAGGGTATTGGCCCCCAGGCCAAAATGGATGATGGGGTCCACGGACGAGATGTAGCCCCGGCTCAGGAAATGCTCATGGTATTGGAGTTGGCCAGCGCTCCAAAGTTCGATTTTGGTGCCGATGGCGGGGGTGTTTTGCCCGCTGCCGGTGAGGGCGATGCGCAGGTAATTGGCCGGCTCGTCCAGCGTGCCGAAGGTGTTGTTCCGATAGACAAAGGCCTTGTCGTTGATGTTGTTGGTCACATAGTCGAGGTCGCCGTCGTTGTCCAAATCCACGAAGGCAGCGCCGTTGGAGAAGGAAGGAATGTCCATGCCCCACGCGCCGGTTTGATTGACGAAGCGATAATCGCCCGTGTTTTCAAAGGCGTAATTCGACACTTTCACCACCGGTATTTTGGGGATGATGTCGTAGTCCCCGGCCAGATGGCCATACACCTGGGCCTTGTAGTTGGTGAAATCCTTGTCGGTCAGGTCTTTCGGGAAGCCATTGGTCACGAGCAGGTCGCGGTCGCCGTCGTTGTCGTAATCGGCGAAGAGGGGCGACCAGCTCCATTCTGTTTGGTAAATGCCCAGCATCTGGCCCACTTCGCTGAAGGTGAGCATTTTGCCTTCCAAAAAGCCATGGTGGAGGTGCAGCATATTGCGGACGTACTGGGGTTCGTAGCCGTATTTTTCATTGTAAGTGTAGATGTTGTAGCTGTTGCCGTTGATGGTCTGTTTTTTACGGAAATACTGCTCCGGCATCATGTCGGTGGTCATGATGTCGAGCAGGCCGTCGTTGTTGATGTCGGCCATGTCGTTGCCCATGGAAAACCGGGACTGGTAGGAGATGTAGTCCTTTATTTCGTTGCGAAAAGTACCGTCGCCCTGGTTGATGTAGAGGAGGTCGTTGGCGATGTAGTCGTTGGAAACATAGAGGTCGGGGTAGCCGTCCTTGTTGATGTCGCCGACGGCGATGCCCAGTCCGAAGCCTTCATACACGATGCCCGCTTCCTTGGTCACGTCCGTGAAACGCCCGTTGCCTTCGTTCCGGTAGAGTCGGTCGTTGTTGATGGCGCTGCCGTCATTGACCTTTGGGCGGTAGTTGGTGGGTATTTCCGTAGTGACGATGTTGTTGAGGATGTAGAGGTCGAGGTCGCCGTCGAGGTCGTAGTCGAAGAAAACGGCGTGCATGGAATGGCCCATGTCGGCGATGCCGTAGCTGTCGGCCATTTCCTTGAAGGAGGGGAGGCCATCGGCCCCGATGCCCTGGTGTACCCAGAGCTGGTTTTTGCGCAACAGGCTGTCATGGTTCATGGTGGAGGTGAAATAGAGGTCTGGCCAGCCGTCGGCGTTGATGTCCGTCACGGCCACGCCGCTGATCCATTGGTCGGCATTCATGCCCTCGAACTTGTGTGAAATATCCTCGAATTTGAAGCCGCCCCGGTTGAGGTAAATGCGCGAGGCGATTTTGTTTCCGGTGAAAATCAAGTCCTGCAGCCCGTCGTTGTTGAGGTCGGCCACGCCCACGCCGCCGCCGTTGTACATATACTCGTTGCGCATGATGTTGAAGGTGTCCTTTTCGATGATTTCGTTGATGAAATGAATGCCCGTGAGGGAGGGGTCGAGGCGCTCGAAGCGGGTGGTTTCATTTTTTTTGCCACAAGCAAAAAGCAGTGCGCAACCAATGAACAGGATAAGATTTCTCATGCCGAGTGTTTGATTTTGAATTGTTGATGAAAATGCAAATTTCCCGCAAAGTACCGCAATGTACCGCAAAGGCACCGGCAAAATTTCCCGCAAAAGTTTGGCAAAGTGCCGCAAAGTCAGATGATATTACGCTTTGCGTGACTTGGCGGGAAACCCAACTTCAGAACGCCTGACCTGTTCGCAAATGGCAAATGGAAAATTGCCCGATGCCCCCTTTTGTCATCCCGAAGGGAGCTCCGTCCACGCCACGCTGGCCGCCACGCCGGACTGGGCATGCCCGCACGACTTTCCCCCGTGACGTGGTAGAGCCTGCCCTGGTTCATCGGGGTCACCTGAAGGGGATGACAAAGGCGCAGCGAGCAGGGAAGGAGAACAAGGATTTGTCATGCCCCAATTGCCCTTTTTGATTTTTTTCATGTTGCAAATCGGGCCTTGCAAACCCCTGTTTTTGTTGCCCAAGTCAAGCGTTCTGAATTTGAAAGTAGCCCCCAACGAACAACAAACAACGGACAACGAACCAAATTTGCCATGATAAAAAGCCTATCAGCCGCCGCTGCTGCCCTGTGCCTCGTTTGTTGGACAGGAGCCTGCAAGACGGAACCGGACGACTACCGGCCCGACTTCGGCCATGATTATTTCCCTTTGGAGGTCGGGAAATACAGGGTCTATGAAGCCGATTCCACTGTCTTTGACCCTACAGGCGATTCGATGGTCATTTTTTCAAAAACATTCATCAAAGAAGAAATAGTCGGCACACTCACCGACAACAACGGGGATACATTATATATCATGGAGCGCTTTGAGCGCACTGCCGACTCGCTTCCCTGGCAGGTTTCCAAAGTATTCACCGCCGCCATTCTCGACAATAAGGCCATTCAGACAGAGGACAACCTGCGTTTCATCAAAATCGTGTTCCCTGCCCGAAGAAATGCCACGTGGAACGGCCATGTCCATTTCGACCCTTCGCTCATTGTGACGGTAGCTGGCGAGAGCCTCGAAATGTTCAAAGGCTGGGCTTATCGCATTACAGCGACAGGAGAAAGGGAAACCATCGGTTCGTTCGACTTCGACGACGTGCTGACCGTCCGGGAATCCGACAACGAAAACTTTATCGAACTGCGGCGCTCCCATGCGAAGTATGCACGGGGTATCGGCCTGGTTTACAGAGAATTGTGGATACTCGACACCCAGTGCATCGAGCCTTGCGCAGGCCTACCCTGGGAAGAAAAAGCAGAAAAGGGTTTCATTTTGACACAAAAAATAATTGATTACAACTGATGGCGAACGAATACATAGCAATAGGCCGCACGAAAAAGACGCACGGAGCCAGCGGGGAAATCAAGGTGTCCATCGAGGATCGTTACCTCGACGACTTTGCCCAAGCGGAGGCGGTATTCATCGCCGTGAGCGGCAAGCCCGTACCTTTCTTCATCGAGGACTTGCGCATGGCCGGCGACCTTTTATTGAAACTTGAAGGCATTGACAACCCAACCGATGCCAGGCCACTCCTTTCCTGCGATATTTTCCTGCGGCAACAGGACGTTTCCGCTCAGACGGATGTGGAGGAGACCCTGACTGATTTTCAAAAATTGACCGGATTTGAAGTGCGGGACGAAAGTCTGGGAATCATCGGGAAAATAACGCAAGTCGTGGAGTACCCGCAACAGGAGATTGCCGTTGTTGACTACGGGGGCAAGGAAGTGCTGGTGCCACTTCACCGCCATTTGATAAAGGAGATAAATGAGGAAACATGCGCCTTGACGCTCGCTTTACCGGACGGTATCCTCGATCTGTAAAAAGTTCGGCATACCCGGATTTCCGAAACCAGATAGGTTACGGAAATCTCAGGTAAAGCCTTCCCCTTGAGGTCACACCGGGTCTTTGCCCCCGATAAGGAAATCTTGATATTCCTTGAGTTCGTCCCATTTTCCATCAGCAGCGAGACGGGCCTGTTTGGGCCATGTGCCGGGTTCGGCGATCTGATAGGCCGGGCCGGCATCGTCGAGCATTTTTTGTAGGGTTTCGACGGATGTATCGGCCAGTTGTGCGAAGGTATAAATCCCGATGTTGTTGCATAGGCCCTCGATTTTCGGCCCGATACCTTCGATTTTTTTCAAATCGTCCTTCACGAGCGGGACGGCGCTTTTGCCCAACACCATGCCGCCGGCGGCAGTGGCTGCGGCCAAGTCGGCACTGGCTTTTTCCAGTTTGAATTTAAGGCCGCTCACATCGCCCTCCAGGCTGCGCACCTTGTTGTGCAAACCGGCGTTTTCTTTCTCCACTTGCTCGATTTTGTAGCGGAGGCTGGCATGATCCTTCTCCAGATCGAGGTGTTGGGCTTTCAGGCGGTCGTGTTCGGCCTGAAGTTCCATGTAGAGTTTGCGCCATTTGTACCAAAGGATGTAGCCCAGCAGGAGGCCGAGCAGGAAGGCTACCAGCAGCATAATGAGTATTTCCAGCGTGTGAGAGGTAGCGCTGAGGTGGCCGGGGCCTTGCGTTATATCTTGAAACATAGTTGTTGGATTTTATTGTGATAAAATGTTTTGATGGCTGGGATGGAAGATGTTGAAATGTCGGACTGCTATTGGCAAACAATGACAAACTCAACGATGCAGCATCCCTTGCATAGACTTTCGAGGACAGGTTGTCAATCCATGATGACCAACACGGCGCGGCGGTTGAGGCGGGTACCCTCCTCGGTGTCGTTGCTGGCAATCGGTTCGTGTTCCCCTTTTGAGTCCACGGTCATCCTGTTTTTGGCAATTCCGTTTTTAAAAAGGATGCTTTGTATGTGCTCGGCGCGCCTGAGTCCAAGTCCCATGTTGAACTCGGCAGAGCCTGCATCGTCGGTATGGCCGGTAATCTTGACCTTTTTGGTCGGTTCGGCCTTGAGGAATTTGATGATGTTTTGCAAACACTCCTCGATGGCTTCGTCCACTTCCCGCTGTGCCTTGCCATAAGGGAAATAAACAGTGAGGCTGTTGTCGGTGCCTTCGATGCACTCGACTCTGGGCGGGCCACCGGGTGTGATGATTGGTTTTGTACCGAAACGGGCCGCCTCAAAGGGCTTTGCTTCGGCATCTGTTGGCTTGGGTATCATGTCCGATTTGACAATCAACCGCTCGCCGGGCAGGAACGGGGCAAACATTTTCTTGATTGCTTCACCCCTGGCAAGGCCCATGTTGGCAAACCCGTCCGGGGCCGGTTCGCCTTCGATGTAAAGCCCCGTGATTTCAAACATACTGGTATCGGCAACGGTCTTCAGCAAAGAATCTCGCAGGGCATCGAACGATGGGCGAACGATGGGCGCTGCGGATTGCCAGTTGAAAACCAGTGGCCGATTGTCAACCTCCGGATCGTCGGGCGGCGGTGGAGGTGGCGGTTGGACTCGCTCTTCGCATACCTGCTTGATATGGCATACATACCACTGCCTGCACACGAAGCACCAAATGATGAACAACCCGATAGGGAGTAGTGCTAAACGTGGAAACATAACATTCACAGTTTTTATGAAATGAAAAGTTGATGTTGCTTGATTGTTAATTGCTTTTTATCCTGGTATCATTGAGTCCACTCCGAAAAATCATTTTAAGCCTTCGTTTATAGCACAGGTAGAAGAATATTTAGAGAGAGAATTTTATTTGAAAGAAAATTCTCTCTCTGTTAGTTCTTTTCCCCTGTTCCGACTTTTCGGAGTGGACTCATCATTTGAGGGGTTTGATATTGTACGATGTTGCAGGGCAACGAACAAGCAATCAGCAAACAAATCAACACTTGACGTTCAGCGGAAAGTCGTGGGATTACGACCAATTGGCACGGCAATAAGTCACGTTGAAAAGAATTTCAGGGCGGGTGTTCCGTATGGGGTACGGTAATGGGCTATGCCGGAATCCTTTAATTGGCAATTTTTTTTATCCGCCAAATGTAGTGGTTCCTTTTGCGAAAAAGGAAAATTTTGTTAAGATTTTTCTAACATTTCCAAAAATAAAATGTATCGCAAGAAGTGAAGGAAAAGACGATTGGGCGTTTTCCTCCCTGACCTGGCAGCGCCAGCACCAAAGTTGAGGTGGTTGAGTACCTTATCGGTCAAGCCCTTTGCATTTCGCTGTGGGTGTTCAATTTTGATTTCATGTTTTCTTTCCCTGGATTGCTATCAGCGCATCAATCTTTCGTTGCAGTTCCATGACCTTCTCCTCCAGCGCATCGTTGTTGT
>JRYF01001960.1_pt1 | contig 16024 bp, 14 predicted proteins | sample 235331 | NCBI WGS metagenome assembly JRYF01 (sample SAMN03074217, study PRJNA261475) | activated sludge metagenome | biome: Wastewater Treatment Plant; feature: Wastewater; material: Activated sludge; isolation source: activated biomass of a wastewater treatment plant treating hydrocarbon... ...
GCCGATCACCACCAGCGCCAGGGTCAAGCCTAGCCCCATCGCCAGACCATCCGCCGCCGAGGCGAGCACCGGTTGCCGGGACGCAAAGGATTCAGCCCGGCCCAGCACGGCGCAGTTGACCACGATCAGGGGAATGAACAGGCCCAGCACCTTGTATAACTCGTGCAGCCAGGCGTTGATCAGCATGTCGGCCAGGGTAACCAAGGCGGCGATCAACAGGATGAAGACCGGAATCCGCACTTCCTGGGCGATGAAGTGGCGCAGGCTGGCGATGACGATGTTGGCGGCCAGCAGGACAGCGGTGGTCGCCAGGCCCATGCCGAGACCGTTGGTGGCCGAGGAGGTCACCGCCATCAGCGGGCACAGGGCCAGCATCTGGGCGAACACCACGTTGTTGCGCCACAGGCCGTCGGCGAAAATGCCGCGATAATCGTTCATGGTTGGGCCTCTCTCATCCCTATCTCTCCCCCCGACGGGGGCAACGCGGCGAGTTCGTCCAGCAATTCCGCGCGGTGAGCGGCGAAGAACTCCAGACCGCCCTTGACCGCCTTCACCACCGAGCGGGGGGTGATCGTGGCGCCGGTGAACTGATCGAACACCCCGCCATCCTTCTTGACCCCCCAGCCGGCCGGCGGTGGNNTTCATTCGCCGTCTACGACCGATCGCAGCCAAGGATCGCAATCTACTGGTCGAAGCCCCCAGCCGGCCGGCGGTGGGGCTGATCAGCGACCGGCCGTCGAAACTCCGAATCCAGTCGGAACGCCGCGTTTCAATCTTGTCGCCCAGCCCCGGCGTTTCGGAATGACTGACCACCCGCACGCCCAGCAGGGCGCCGTCGCGGTCCACGCCCAGAATGATCCGCATCGCGGTGTTGCCGTACCCCGGCGCGCTGACTTGAAAGCTCACCGCTTGCACCGCGCCGGCGCGTCGCGCCCGATAGACTGGCACCGGCCGCTCGCCATCCCGAACGGTCACCGTGTCCCGCACCAGATCATTGTCGTAATACCGGGCCGGCACCACCTGCTGCAAGGTCGCCTGCAAATCCTCCAACTGCCGCTGCGCGATGTCGGCGCGGGTCAGGGCATCCGCGATCCCGATGACAGCGCTGACCAGCAGCGCGACCCCGCCCAGCAACGCCACGTGATAACCCACGGTTTGCCGGGTTTCCGGTTTGTTTAACCAGTCACCGACCATCATGCTGGCCCGCTCCCCGAATCCCGGTTCGCGGCCCCGCGTCGCGCGCGCTCGGAAACCGGCTTCGGTTGGCCCAGCCAGGTCCGCCCGTACACCCGCGGACGGAGATAGTGATCGATCAGCGGCGTCGCCGCGTTCATCAGCACCACCGCGAACGCCACGCCCTCGGGATAACCACCCCAGGTCCGGATGACGTAGACCAGCACGCCGCACCCCGCGCCGAACACGAGTTGCCCCATCCGATTCAGCGGCGAGGTGACCGGATCGGTGGCGATGAAAAACGCCCCCAGCAGCAGGCTCCCCGACACCAGATGCAACAGCGGATCGGCGAAGCGCCCAGGATCGACCCAGTGGAAGACGCTGGCCAGCACCAGCACCGCGCCGAGCATCGCCACCGGAATCGGCCAGGTGATGGCCCGCTTCCACAGCAGCCACAGCCCGCCGAGCAGCAGCAACAGCGCCGAGGTTTCGCCCAGGCTGCCGCCGGTCCAGCCCAGCGCGGCCAGGCCGGGCTGGTAATGTCCCGGCAGAATCTCGCCAAGGGGATGGGACAGCACCAGTTCGGTGCGAATGTGGCCCAGAATCGTGGCCCCGCTCACCCCGTCGGCCACGGGCAAACCGCCGCCGAACGTGATGCGCAGACCTTCGAGAAACGAGGGCGTCGTCCCCGAAAACCAGGGACGCGGCTCCAGCCAGGTGGTCATCTCCACCGGGAACGACACCAGCAGCATGACCCGCGCCAGCATCGCTGGGTTGAACAGGTTCTGGCCGACCCCGCCGAAGATGTGCTTGCCGACCACCACGGCGAAGCCGCCGCCGATCGCGCCGATCCACCACGGCGCCCAGGGCGGCAGCGACAGCGCCAGCAACACCCCGGTCAGCAGCACGGAACCATCCAGCAGCGCCGGACGCAACGCCCGCCCGGCCAGCCACAGGCAGAACGCCTCGCCCAGCAGGCAGGTCAGGAGGGTCACCGCCAGCAGGTTGAACGCCGGCCAGCCGAACAGGAACACGCCGTACAGGGTCGCCGGCGCCAGCGCCAGCAACACCGTCATCATCAGCCGCTGGATGCTGTCACCGCCGTGAGCGTGCGGCGCGCCGGCCAGCAGCAGGTTGGCGCTCATTCGTCATCCTCCTCCGTCACGGTCGCGGCTTGCCGTTGCTTTGCAGCCCGGCGCTGGGCCGCCGCGTCCGCCTTCGCCTGTTCCTGACGCGCCAGCCGGGCCTGGCGCTGTTCCATGAGCTGGCGGGTGTACTGGGCCTTCTGCTCGGCCCGCCGCTGTTCCGCCACGGCACCCCGCGCGTGGGCGAAGTACTGCAACAGCGGCACGCGCGACGGGCAGGCGTAGGCGCAGGAGCCGCAGGCCATGCAGTCGTTCAAACCGAAAGCCAAGGTTCCCGCCCAGTCATCGCGCCGGACCCGTTTGGACATTTCCACCGGCAGCAGACCCATCGGACAGGACTCCACGCAGCGGCCGCAGCGCACGCAGGGCGCCGGCGGCGGCTCCGGGCCGAGTTCGGCGGCGGTCAGGGCCAGAATGCCGTTGGAACCCTTGACGACCGGGGTCTGGAGGCTGGGCAGCGGCTGGCCCATCATCGGTCCACCCAGCAGCACGCGGGTCGGATCGGCGTCCATCCCGCCGCAGAACGCCAGCAGATCGGCCGCCAACGCGCCGAGCGGGACTTCCAGGTTGCGCGGTTCCGTCACCGCCCCGCCGCTGACCGTGACGATGCGCGAAATCAGCGGATGACCGTGGCGTAGAGCCCGATGCACCGCGTAGGCGGTGCCCACGTTATGCACCAGTACCCCGGTCACCTCGGTGCCGGGTTCGCCCGCCGGACATTCCAGACCCGTCAGCAACTGGATCAAATGCTTGGCCGAACCGGTGGGATAACGGGTCGGCAGGCTCAGCACCCGGAAGCGCGCATCGTCGCCGCAGGCTTCCCGCAGGGCCTGAATCGCTTCCGGCTTGTTGTCCTCGACCGCGATCAGGGCGCGCGACGCCTGCAGGGCGTGCAGCATAATCGCGGCCCCATCCGCGATTTCCGCCGCCCGCTCGCGCATCAGTCGGTCGTCGCAGGTCACGTAGGGCTCGCATTCCGCGCCGTTGATCACCAGGGTATGCACGCCGGCCTGGCGCGCCTTGTTCAGCTTGACCGCCGCCGGAAAACTGGCCCCACCCATGCCGACGATGCCGGCCGCGCCGATACGGGTGGCGACCTCCTCCGGATCGAGGCTGAAGGGATCGGGCGGCGGCTCGTGCTCCGGCCAGCGGTCCTCCCCGTCGGTATCGAGCACCAGGGTCGGGATCGGCAGTCCGGAGACATGCGGCGCCGTAAACTGACCGATGTCGACGACCGTGCCGGAACTGGGCGCGTGCAGCGGCGCGGAAATCGCGCTCTGGGCGCGCGCCAGCAGTTCGCCCTTGGCGACCTTCTGACCCACGCTCACCACCGGCAGGGCCGGACCGCCGGCGTGTTGTTGCAGGGGCAGATACAGGCGCGGCGGCAGAGGCAGGGGCTGAATCGGCTGGTCGGCGCTGAGTTGCTTGCGGTCGGGCGGATGCACGCCGCCCCGGAAATGATGAAGGCGCATCGCTTACGCTCCTTGCAGGACCGGCTTCGGCCAGTACCAGGTCGTCAGGGTAGGAGTCTGGGGCCGCAGTTGCAGGCACTCGGTCGGGCAGACCTCGACGCAAACCCCGCAACCCATGCAGGCATCTTGAAAAATGGCGTGAATCTGTTTGGGCGCGCCGATGATGGCGTCGGTGGGACAGAGCTTGCCGCAATGCGCGCAGCCGATGCAGCGGCTTTCATCGATCGTGGCCAGCAGCGGCGGACCGGCGTCGCCGCCTTCCAGGGGCCGCCCCAGCTTCGCCGCCAGCGTCCGGGCCAGCACCGCGCCGCCCGGCGGACACAAGGCCGGCGAAGCCTTGCCGTCCAGCAGCGCGTCCGCCGCGCCGCCGCAGCCCGGGTGGCCGCATTGCCCGCAATTCACCCCCGGCAACAATTCCACGAGTTCCTCGCGCAGGGCGTTACCCGGCACGCGGAGAAAGCGGGACGCCAGACTCAACAGCAGTCCCAGGGTCGAACCCAATACAGTCAGAACCAAAACGGCGAAGATCACGCGCTGTCTCCTCAATGTTGCATCGCCGGAACCGCTACCGGACCGGCAGGCCCGCGAAACCCATGAACGCCAGCGCCAGCAGGCCGGCGACGATAAAAGCGATGGGAGCCCCGGCGAAGGCCGCCGGCACGCTGGCCAGCGCCAGCCGCTCCCGCAACCCGGCGAACAGCACCATCACCAGGGTGAAACCCAGCGCCGAGCCGATGCCGTACAGCAGGCTGTTCAGAAAGCTGTATTGCTGCTGCACGTTGAGCAGGGCGATGCCGAACACCGCGCAGTTGGTGGTGATCAGCGGCAGATAGATGCCCAACACCTGATAGAGCGTCGGGCTGGCCTTGCGGATGAACATCTCGGTGAACTGCACCAGGGCGGCGATCACCAGGATGAACGCCAGGATGCGCAGGAATTCGATGCCCAGCGGGACCAGGACGTAGTATTCCAGCAGCCAACTGGCCGAGACCGCCAGGGTCAGGACGAAGGTGGTGGCCATGCCCATGCCCAGCGCCGCGTCGATCTTGTTGGAAACACCCATGAACGGGCACAGTCCCAGAAATCGAATCAGCACCACGTTGTTGACCAACGTCGCGCCCAGCAGGATGAGCAGGTATTCGTGCATGGCGGTCTCCACGTTCCGCCTCACGCCCGGCATCTATCGTGCCAAGGCTCCCCGTGGGTTCAATCCGCTCGCAATCAACCGCTTACCCAACCGATCCGGAAACGGGGCACGAACGGTTTGTAGGATTTGCGACATTTCGTCGTAGTCGGGGCGGTCGGTTGTGGTAAATCCCGCACGCTCCGCCATTGGCTGAATGCCGATTGCGGCGGTTTTTAAGGTCCGTCACAAATCTTGCATACCGCTCCGCATCCCTCCATCCACTGTCGCGCAACGCCGAGCACGCCCATGGCCCACAACGATCACAAGACAGTCGGCTTCTCCACCGCCAAAACCAGCGCTAGCGCCGAATCCCCCACGACCGACTCTTTACCCCCCTGGGTGTTCGCCAAGGTGGTGGAGCACTTGACCACCGCGGTCTGCCTGACCGATACCGCCGCCAATATTCTGTACGTTAACCAAGCCTTTACCGACGTAACCGGTTACCCCGCCGATGAAGTCATCGGCAAGAACACCGCCATGTTGTCGGATCATTGCACGCCGGACCGGGTGTACGACCAGATGTGGCGGCAGATCAAGCGCGGTCGGCCCTGGACCGGGTTGCTGGTCAACCGGCGCCGGCGGGAGACGGTCTATCTGGCGGAACTCACCGTGATCCCGGTACGCGACGAATGGGCGGAAACCGCCTATTACCTCGGCATCCACCGCGACGTGACCGCCATGCACCATCTCGAACAACAGGTGCACTATCAGAAGGCGTTGATCGAATCGATGGTGGACGCCGCCCCGGCCGTCATCGCCCTGCTGGACGAGAACGGCCGGGTGATTCTCGATAACCACGAGTACAAGAAGCTGGTCGGCGACCTGCGGGTGCGGGAACCGGCGGCGGAGTTCCTCCGCGCCCTGCGCGAGACCCTGGGCGAAAGCTTCCCCTGGGGCGGCCACGAGGAGCACGGTTTCCGCGACAAGGAGGTCAGTTTCGATCCGGGCGGCAAGGGCCAGCCGCGCTGGTTTTCCTGCTCCGGAGTCTGGTTCCGCGAACGGGACAGCAGCGCCGCCAGCTTCTTCAAGCCGGTGCGGCAGACCTATCTGCTGCTGATGGCCAACGAAATCACCGCGCTCAAGCGCCAGCAGGAAGCGGTCGGCATGAACGCCATGCGCGCCCTGCTGGCCGAGCAGGAGCGGGTACGCAGCATGCGCGAGGCCCTGCAGGCGGCGATTTTCCAGATGCAGGGACCGTTGAACCTGATCACCGCCGCCCACGACCTGCTGGAGCGGCGCGGCGCGCAAGCCGATCCCGCCTTGCGTCATGCGCTGCGCCAGGCGACGACCACCGGCCAGGCGGCGCTGGAGCGGCTGCGGGCGCTAGTCCCACAGATGCCCCCGGAAGCCGCCGCTCCGGTCAACATCAACCAATTGCTGCGCGAGGCGCTGGAACTGTGCAAGCAGCGCCTGCTGGCCGGCGGCATGATCGTGGACTGGAAACCGGCGCCGATGCTGCCCGCCGTCACGGCGCGGGTCAGCCGCCTGCGCGGCATGTTCAAACAATTGATCGACAACGCCCTGGACGCCATGGAAAGCAACCGCCAGCAACCCCGAGAACTGCGCATCGCCACCGGAGTTGAGGACCAGAACGTGTTCGTGGTGATCGAGGATACCGGGCCAGGCATCCCCGCGGAACTGCACTGGCGGATTTTCGAACCGTTCTTCACCACCAAGCGCCCCGCCACCCACGTCGGTCTGGGCCTGGCGATGGTGCAGGAGGTCGTCAACGAACAGCGCGGGGTGATCAGTCTCGATCCCGACTACGGCCCGGGCTGTCGCTGGCGGGTCTCGCTGCCCATCCGGAGCGACGACCTCTCTTGACGACCGCGCGCGGGGAAAGTGTCGCCGTGGATCGGTCGACCTTGTTGGAAATTCAACTGGCCACCCTGTTCCGGGTCAGCCAGGTGCTCAGCCATCCCTGTCCGCTCTGGGAAACCCTCGATCGGGTATTGCAGGTGCTGCACGACCACGGAGAATTGCAGCACGGCACGGTGTCGCTGGTGGATCCCGACAGCGGCGCCCTGCTGGTCAGCGCCGTCCACGGCCAGCATCCGCCGGACGGCGAACCGGTGCGCTATCTACCAGGCGAGGGCTTGATTGGCATGGTGTTGGAGCGGGGCGAAAAAGTCGTGCTGCCGCGCATCGCCGACGAACCGCGCTTTCTCAATCGCCTGCGGCTGTACGACCGGGAACTGCCGTTCATCGGCGTGCCGATCCGGGTCGGTCCCGAACAGTACGTCGGGGTGCTGGCGGCGCAACCACCCGTGTACGACGAATGGCTGCCGGAACGCGCCCGCTTCCTGGAAATGGTCGCCAATCTGATCGCCCGGGGGGTACGCACCGCTTGGGCCGTGGAGCGCGAGCGCGGCGCGCTGACCGCCGAGCGCGACAGCCTGCGGCGCGAGGTGCGCGGCCAGCACGGCTTCGACAGCATGGTCGGCCACAGCCAGGCCATGCAGCGGGTGTTCGAGCAGGTGCGCCAAGTGGCGAAATGGAACACCACGGTGCTGGTTCGCGGCGAGTCGGGCACCGGCAAGGAACTGATCGCCTGCGCCATTCACTACAACTCGCCGCGCGCCGCCGGACCGTTGCTCAAGCTGAACTGCGCGGCGCTGCCGGACAATCTGCTGGAATCCGAGCTGTTCGGCCACGAAAAGGGCGCGTTCACCGGCGCGGTCAACCAGCGCAAGGGCCGCTTCGAGCAGGCCCACGGCGGCACGCTGTTTCTGGACGAGATCGGCGACATCTCGCCGACCTTTCAGGCCAAATTGCTGCGGGTCTTGCAGGAGGGCGAGCTGGAGCGGGTCGGTAGCAGCCAGACCCTGCGGGTGGACGTGCGGATCATCGCCGCGACCAACCGCGACCTGGAAACGGCGGTGGAAAGCGGCGACTTTCGCGAGGATTTGTATTACCGGCTCAACGTGATGCCGATTTTCATGCCGCCGTTGCGCGAGCGCCAGGAAGACATCCCCGACCTGGCGCGGTTTCTGGTGGACAAGATCGCCCGACAGCAGGGGCGGATGCTGGCCATCACCGACGGCGCCATCCGGCTGCTGATGCGGCACTCCTGGCCCGGCAACGTTCGCGAACTGGAAAACTGCCTGGAGCGCGGCGCGATCATGAGCGCCAACGGGGTCATCGCCCAGGACGTGATCGAAGTGAACGGTCTGAGTCCGCGCGGCGCCAGCGCAACGCCGCCGCCCGCGGCCACTCCGGAGCACATCGATCTGGACGCCGCCGACCTGGACGAGCGGGAGCGGGTCATCGCCGCCCTGGAGCAGGCCGGCTGGGTGCAAGCCAAGGCCGCTCGACTGCTGGGCATGACCCCGCGCCAGATCGCCTACCGCATCCAGATCCTCGACATCAAAATGCGGCGGTTGTAAGCGGCCGCCAAAAAACTTTCGAGAGGGTCTACACCGTGCGGGCAAAAAGGGCGAGCGATGCTGGGAAGACTCGAATATTCTAGAGCCTACCTGGGCCGCCACGCCCAAACGCCGCTGACCGGGGGTTGGCGGGCGCTCGCTGAGGAACCCTCCTGGAGGATCGATGGCGAAGAAAACCGGATCGCCTCAACCCGCTCGCGGCCGGCGGACAAAGGCGCGTCAGCCGATGACGCAGCCGCACGACTCCGGCTATAAGCTGCTGTTTTCCCATCCCGCGATGGTGGCCGATCTGCTGCGGGGCTTCGTCGCCGAGGACTGGGTCGCGGAACTGGATTTCACCACCTTGGAAAAGCAGTCGGGTAGTTACGTCAGCGATGATTTGCGTCCCCGGGCCGACGATGTGGTGTGGCGCGCGCGCTGGCGCGACCGCTGGCTGTACGTCTATCTGCTGTTGGAGTTTCAGTCGGCGGTGGAGCCGTTCATGGCGGTGCGATTGCTGGTGTACGTGGGGTTGCTGTACCAGGATTTGCTTCGGACGAAGCAGTTGACGCCCGACGGTCGTCTGCCGCCGGTGGTCCCGGTGGTGTTGTACAACGGCCGGCCCCGGTGGACGGCGGCGACTGAACTGACGGACCTGCTCGCGCCGCCGCCGATGGGGCTGGCGGGCTATCAGCCCCGGTTGCGGTATCTGTTGCTGGAGGAGTGTCGGCTCGCGGCCGGGGACCTGACGCCGATGCGCAATCTAGCGGCGGCGTTGTTTCAGTTGGAGAACAGCCGGGGGCCGGAGGAATTGCAACAGGTCTTGGCGCGGTTGGTCGAATGGTTGCGGACCCCGGAACAGGCCAGCTTGCGCCGGGCGTTCGCAGTCTGGCTGCGGGACGTGTTGCTACCGGCGCGCTTGCCGGGGGTGCGAATCGATGCGGTGGTGGAACTGAGCGAGGTGCAAGACATGTTGGCGGAACGGGTGCTGGAGTGGACGCGGGAGTGGAAACAGCAGGGACTGGACGAAGGCCGCAAAGAGGGCCGCAAGGAGGGCCGCAAGGAGGGCCGCAAGGAGGGTGAGTCGTTGATGCCGCAACGGTTGTTGACCTTGAAATTCGGGCCGCTGGATGCAGCGACTCAGGCGCGCCTGGCGGCGGCCGACAGCGAGACCCTTCTGGTCTGGGGCGAGCGGGTGCTGGCGGCCAGGAGTCTGGCGGAGGTGTTCGACGGGACTTCCGGGCGGTGACCGGCGGGTATATCCAGCTACGCCGCAGGCGCCACGCGCCGCCGCAACCGGGCGGCGGCTTCCGGCGGGAGCGCGACCGGGACCCACCCGGCGGCCGGGTAGAGGTAATCCTCACCGCTCTCGTCGATGATTGCCGGCCAGTCGTCTTCTTGCGCTCGCATGGCGTGGCCCTGGCCGACGATGAGTTCGTACCGCTGGCCCGCTTGGCCGGACACACGGACAGCCGGGATGGATCACCATACCGTTCGCACTGGATAGTCCTGAATCTGGTCGTCCGGCGTCAGCAGGGTCAGGCCGTGCGCGATCGCCTGACAAATCAGCATCCGGTCGAAGGGATCGTGGTGGTGCTGGGGTAAGCGCCGGAGTTCCAGGACGGCGGCCTCGGTGAGATCGAGCGTGTCGATGCCGTGTTTTTCCCGCTCCAAAGGGACGTACTGGTGCGGCGGCGACGCCAGCGGCAGGCGTCCGAGATGGTGCTTGACCACGATTTCCCATGCCGACAACGCGCTGAGCTAGACCGTGTTGGCGGGATCGGCGAACACCGCATGGGCGGTGGCCGATAGGTGGGGATCGGCGCGCACGATCCACAGGAACGTGCAAGTATCCAGCAAGATCTTCACGACTCTTCCCCGCTGAAGGTAGCCAATAGCTCGGCGGGTAGCGGGTCGAAAAACTCGGGAGGTAGCGCGAAGCCGCGATCCGCCGCCAAACCAGTGGGCCGGGGTTGGGTGCGCGGTTTGGGCAAGGGGCGAATTTCGGCGATCGGCACGTTGCGCTTGCACAAAACGATGGTTTCGCCCTGTTCCAGAGCGGACAGATAGCGCGACAAATGCGTCTTGGCTTCGTGGATGTTGAGTTGCAACATGGTTCGATTTCTAATTTAGGATCAGACTAGATTAAGGTTGGATCGTACCCCGCAAGACAAACGTTGTCCATCCTACCCATCTAGTCCTCCAACCGACCTTGGTTGGACAACGAACGACCCCGCAGCAAGCTGCGGGGTATCTAAAGACGATGGTTCGATGCTCTCGCTCGAGTTGGGTCTCACCGCCCTGCCGAGCAGTCGCGTAGCGCGATCCACGTCCGACTCACACTGCCTGCCCAAAATTTCCCACCCCCACCCATCCAAATCTGACCATTTTCGTCACCCAGCGTCGGGTCTTGTCTTTCCTAGTAGTCAACTGGCTTATCGATGAGTCTATCGGCCCGCTGCTCCGACTGGGGCTGACTTATTTTTATTTTATTTTACAAAAAGATAAAAAATTTTTGATCCAATTTTTATCCGTTGGCACACCCTCTGCAACAGTCAGCCGCGAAGGGATTGAAAGCGAATCCCCTAACTTCCCTAGCCCCCAACCGGGTTTATTATCATAAGTGAAACTAAGGAGTTACCCATGAAGAAGTTCCAGCAAGGCTTTACCTTGATCGAACTCATGATCGTTGTGGCGATCATCGGTATTTTGGCCGCCATCGCGATTCCGGCCTATCAGGACTACACGGTCCGGGCGAAGGTCTCGGAGGCCGTTGTCGCTGCCAGCGCCGCAAAGACAGCCGTCTCGGAATTCGCTGTCAGTCAGGACATCTTGCCGACAACTGCTGCACAGGCCGGCTTCTCCACCGATATCGACAGCAAGTACGTGCAGTCAGTGACGTGGGACGGCACGGACTCCATTCAAGTCACGCTCAAGGCTGCTGTGGGCGGAGGCATTGCGAATGGCGATGTTGGTTTCAATCTGCGGGCATCGTACACCTCTGGTGATACGAAGGTCGAGTGGGACTGCCTACCCGGCGACATCGCGACCAAGTACCTGCCCGCCGATTGCCGGCAGTAACCGTTCGGTCTGTTTGCAGATCACACTGCGTAGAAACTTCGCGGCCTCCCTGAGTAGAGGCCGCTTTCCTTTTGGGGTTCCGCGAATGCGTCAGCTCGCCGGCATCGGACGTCTACCAAAGCAGCTGGCTTTGTTGCTAATCGTCACGTGCTTGACGGTCTGGAGCTACCAGCCGAGCTTGAGCGGCGGTTTCGTCTTCGATGACAAGACAAACCTCGAAGACATCCAGATCGATTCAAACCAGTCAGCACTTGACACCGTCGCGCAGATCACGCTCGGCAACGGCAGCGGCCCCCTGGGTCGCCCGGTGAGCATGTTGAGCTTCGGTGCGCAGATGGCCGCGACCGGCCACGATCCCTTCCCATTGAAGCTGGGCAATCTGGCGCTCCATGCGCTGAACGGACTCGTCCTGTTCTTCCTCGCTCGGCTGATTGCGCGGCGGCTTGACTTTGATGAGTCTGCGGCGACCTGGATCGCAGCGGTGACGGCCGGCCTGTGGCTCGTGCATCCGATGAACCTAACCGCCGTCGCCTACATCGTCCAGCGGATGACGAGCCTATCGGCCCTGTTCACGGCCTTGGCGATCCTAGCGTACGTTTATGAACGGTCGCGCCAGCAGCTCCGGCCCGGGAGGTGGTTTCGCTTGCTCGCGCTGGTCGGCAGCCTCGGCCTGCTGGGTGTCTTCTCGAAGGAGACCGGCCTGCTGCTCCCGGTCTATCTTCTCGTCGCCGAGGTTTTCATCCTACGCTTTCGCGCGGGCAATCCTACCGACATCCGCGCCACCAAGGCGCTCACCGTACTGATCGCCGGCAGCATGGCACTGACAGCCGCGCTCTACTTCGCCCTGACGCCAAATCCCTTCGCGGGCTATGCGGTAAGACCTTTCGATTTGGGGGAGCGCCTGCTCACCGAGGCACGGGTCGTGGCATGGTACCTGCGGTTGCTCGTGGTACCCGACATCCAGCAGATGACGCTCTATCATGACGGCCTCCCCATTTCCACCGGCCTTCTCTCGCCACCGACGACCCTGCTCGCCCTCGCGGTCCTTGGCGGTTTGGTGGTCGCCGGCGTTTGGCTAAGGCGCGATGCCCCCTGGTTCGGCTTTGGCATCCTGTTCTTTCTTGGCGGACACCTGCTAGAGTCGACGGTGTTTCCTTTGGAGCTGGTCTACGAGCACCGCAATTACCTGCCGAGCTTCGGCATCCTGTTCGCGCTGACCGTCGGCGGTGCGCTGCTTCTGCGCAGACTGGCCGTCGCGGCGCGGCTTCAGGCGATCATCCCGGTGCTCCTCATCGGTCTTCTGGCGGTGACGACGCATACTCGCGCCTATCAGTGGTCGGGTGACCCAGCAGCGCCGCTGCTTGATGCGCTGAATCACCCGGAGTCACCCCGCGCCAATATCATTGCCGGGAATACTTACAGCCTGCTTGCCAAAGGCTCGAAGGATGCCGCGGAGCGCCTCGGCCTGATTAAGCTGGCGGATGCGGCCTTCCGACAGGCGGATGAGCTGACTCCCGACTCGGCGAATGCGCTGTTCGGCTGGCTCTTTCTGTACTACGAGCATCGACTCGATCCTCCCGACGGCTTGCTCGATACGCTAACCGCCCGGCTCAAGACAACTTTGGTGGATGCTTCAACCGTCAACGGGCTGCACAGCCTGACGACCTGCGCCATCAACGGCCATTGTCCGCTGACGGACGCTGACTTTCTCGCGATCATGACCGCGGCGCTGGAGAACTCTCGCGTTACACCGAGCTTCAAGATCCCCGTCCTTCGCGACCTCGCGCGGTTCCACGCGGAAGGTCAGAGCGATTTCAGCCTCGCCGCCGCGGTCAGCCGGCGCGCCTTGGAGCTGGACAGACGCTCGCTGGCCGTCCATGGGGAGCTGATCAGCTATCTCGCCAACGGCGGGCACACGTTGGCGGCACTCGACGCGCTCCGCGACTTCGAGCAGGCCGACCGGCTTGGGCGCTACAGGTCGGAGATTCCGCGCTGGCGAAGGGTGATCGAGGCTGGGATTTCGTCAGCAGCAGCGTCGCCCTGAGTATCGAGGCGCGAATTCAGCGTCGGGATATTGCCGTGCGGGTTGAGCCAGAGAGGGGCGGGCCGAACGGCCACTCTTCCCACACGCGATCCATAACCGTCGTGGACGGCATGGAGCGGATCGACCGCCGGCCGGGACGCCGGTCGGCTCGATCCCCATCAGCCCGTGGCTGGAGGATTATCGGTAGCCAACATCGCCGGTCTCCGCGTCACTCTCCCTGCTAGAATGCTCGCCCATGGGTCAAAAAGACATTCTCTCCAAACGCATTCTCCAGCGTCTCCTGCTGGACATGGCGCGCTATCTATACCGGCTGGAGCTGGTCGATGCCGAACTGCTCGCCACCGAAGAGCAGCGGATCGAAGATCGCCGCGCCGACCTGGTGGCGAAAGTGACCCCGATTCGGGGCAAACCGTTTGTCCTGCACCTGGAAATCCAGAACGCCAACGACGGTCAAATGGCGGCGCGGATGCTACGCTACCTCAGCGACATCCATCTGGCGTATCCGGGCCACCGGGTACATCAAGGTCTGGTCTACATCGGCGCCGGACGGTTGACGATGGCCGCCGGGCTGGACAGCCCGCAACTGCGCTATCGTTATGACGTCGTGGACATGCACGACATCGACTATCGCACCCTGTACGCCAGCGACCAACCGGACGCCCTGGTGCTGGCCATTCTGGGCGATTTCGGCGGCGAAGACCCGCAAACGGTGGTATTGCGCCTGCTGGAAAAACTGCGCACCCTGACTGGAACCGACGAGAAACGCCTTCGCGAGTACCTGTCCATGCTGGAGATCCTGGCGGACAACCGCTCCCTCAACCTCCACCTTCAGGAAGCCTATGCCATGCTGCAAATCAACCTCGAACGCCTACCGAGCTACCAGAAAGGCTTGGAAAAAGGAATGGAAAAAGGAATGGAAAAAGGAATGGAAAAAGGAATGGAAAAAGGAATGGAAAAAGGCTTGGGCGAAGCGCTGGATCGGTTGGTGGCGGGAGGGATCCCGCCCGCGCAAGCCAAAAAACTGCTGGGGTTGGACTGAGCGCGAATACGGATTCCAGGCAGCACCGCCGATGAGGATGCCGACCAGCAGGCTATGACTTTTCGAAAAAATCCGCCGAACCCATGATCTCCCATCGCTATCTTCTGGGGCAACTGGTCAAGCGCGACGTGCTGCTCCGCTACCGGGGCGCCATGTTCGGCGTGCTGTGGGTGTTGCTCAACCCGCTGATCATGCTGGCCATTTTCGCCTTTGTGTTCGGCCACATCTTCCAGGCCCGCTGGCCGCGGCCGGAGGGCGGCGCGCCGTTCTGGCTGGTGCTCTACAGCGGGCTCATCGTCTTCAACGTGTTCGCGGAGGCGGTCTCCCGTTCGCCCACGGCCGTGCGCGGCCACCCCAGCTACGTGAAGAAAATCATCTTTCCGGTGGAGATCCTGCCCCTGGTGCCGCTGGGCGCCGCCCTGGTCCATGGCGCCTTCAATTTCCTGATCCTGGTGGCGGCGCTGGTCTGGGTCGGGCTATTGACCCCGCAGATCGTTCTGTGTCCGGTCTTGCTCCTGCCGCTGGCGCTGCTGGGCTATGCTTTCTTCCGGCACAGTCGCGAGGAATTCGCCGATGTGTTGACGGCTGGACGATTACCTGTATCTGCCGCTCAGGGGCAAGAACAAGGACACTGTACTGGTCCTGTCCTCGCAAGACGGCATGCCGGTGGATTTCATCCCTATCAATCCGTGGCTGGGCGATTATTAATATCCGCACTATCCTCGCTAAGGTTATCGCGATTTGGGCACACAACAACACTAGTAACATATTGACTCGTAAGGAGTAGCAAATTCGGCATGCCGACTGACGACGCCCAGCGCGGAGCAGGGGAATTCGCCGCATGAAAACGGATAGTCTGTTCTACCGATTGTTTCAAAGTCTGCCGGGTCTGGCGCTGGAACTGGCGGGGATTGAGACCGGCGCTGGCGGCGGCTACCGATTTCGTTCCGAGGAGATCAAGCAGACGGCATTCCGGGTGGATGGGGTGCTGGTTCCACCGGCGGAATGGCCGGAAAGTCCACTGGTGTTTGTTGAGGTACAATATCAGCCCGACGAGGAGTTTTACGGTCGGTTTTTCGCGGAAATTCTGCTCTATCTTTATCGTTGCCGGCCGCCGCATCCCTGGCGGGCCGTGGTGATCTATCCGAATCGCGCGGTGGAACGGGTGGAGCAGCGACACTACGGCTCCCTGCTGAATCTACCGGAAGTTCGACGGGTGTATCTGGCGGACTTTGCCGGCAAACCGGCGACGACCTTGGGCGTGCGCCTGATTCAACTGTTGATCGGCGACACCGAACAGGCTGTCGCGCAAGCCCGGCGGTTGCTGAACCAGGCTCGCGCCAAACCCCGTTTCGAGCTATCGTTCGAGCAGATTCTGGAGTTGGTTGAAACTATTCTGGTCTACCGGTTACCGCAATGGGGCCGTGAGGAGATCAAGGCAATGTTGGGTTTGGATACTGAGTTAAAGCAAACGCGGTTTTATCAAGAAGTCTTCACCGAGGGCCGCCAGGAGGGCCGC
>JRYF01003309.1_pt1 | contig 15998 bp, 11 predicted proteins | sample 235331 | NCBI WGS metagenome assembly JRYF01 (sample SAMN03074217, study PRJNA261475) | activated sludge metagenome | biome: Wastewater Treatment Plant; feature: Wastewater; material: Activated sludge; isolation source: activated biomass of a wastewater treatment plant treating hydrocarbon... ...
ATGAGCAGCCTGATCGAACAAGCCGCCGAGCGTCTGGAGCAGTTGCGACGCGCCGGCATCGACGTGCCCCAGCCCGGGCCGGCGCTGGCCGATGGCATGCGCCAGCCGGCGCCTGCGGCCGGGCCCAGGGCGGACGCTGCCGGCGCGCCCGGCGCATCGCAGTCCCGGCGGGTGGCGATCGACCTCGAGCGGCTCGACGCCCAGGGCATCGTGACGCCCAACGCCGCCCGCAGCGCGACCGCGGACCAGTTCCGCGTCATCAAGCGCCCGCTGATCTCCAACGCGATGGGGCGCAGCGCGGCACCGCTGAAGCACGGCAACCTGATCATGGTGACCAGCGCGCTGCCGGGCGAGGGCAAGAGCTTCACGTCGCTGAACCTGGCGATGAGCATCGCCGCCGAGCTCGACAACACCGTGATGCTGGTCGACGCCGACGTCGCACGGCCGTCGCTGCCACGCATGCTCGGCGTCGAGCCCGGCCCCGGCCTGCTCGACGTGCTCGAGGGCAAGGTCGGCGTGCCGGAGGCCCTGCTGCGCACGAACGTGGAGAAGCTCACCCTGCTGCAGAGCGGGACGCCCCACCCCAAGGCCACCGAGCTGCTGGCCAGCGATGCCATGCGCGACCTGCTCGACGACATGGCCAACCGCTACCCCGACCGCATCATCATCTTCGATTCGCCGCCGCTGCTGCTGACCACCGAATCCCGCGTGCTGGCCACGCACATGGGGCAGATCGTCGTCGTCGTGCAGGCCGGGCGCACGCTGCAGTCCGACGTCCAGCACGCGCTGGCGACCATCGAGGCCTGCCCGGTCAAGCTGCTCGTCCTGAACAAGGCGCGCGGCGGGCAGTCGGTCGGTGCCTACGGCTATGGCTACGGTTACGGCTATGGCTACGGCTATGGCCAGGCGCAGGGCCAGGCCGGTGGCGGGCGGTCCGAGTCGATGGCGGCGATCCCGGTCCAGGCTGCGTCGAGCGGCTGACCCGGCAGCGTGTCTGCATCGATGGCCACACGGGCGACGGCCGGCCTGCCGCGGGGCGCGGCGGCTGCCGCACGGTCCGGGTTGGCCATGCTGGCGGCGGCGGTCACCGCGCTCGCCAGTGCGTCCGTGGCGGCCCAGACCGGGCGCAGCGGCCTGATCATCGAGCCCACCTTCGGTGCCCGGGTCACGGCGGTGGACGTGCGCGGCGAACGCGGCGGCCGCGAGGGCGGCGAGCTGATCGGCGCCATCACGCCGGGCCTGCGGGTGAGCAGCCGGACGGGGCGTGTCCAGGGGCTGGTCGACTACGGGCTGACGGCCGTGGCGTATTCCCGGGACTCGCGCGACAGCGGCGTCCAGAACCGGCTCGGGGCCAATCTGCGCGCCGAACTGGTGCCCAACCACCTCGACGTCGAGCTTCTGGGCTCGATCGCCCGCCAGCCGACCTCGATCCTCGGCCGGCAGAGCGCCGACGGGTCGCTGACACGCGACAACCAGTCCGAGGTGCGCAGCTACACCATCCGGCCGGTGCTGCGCGGCGTGCTCGGCGGTGTCGTCGCCGTGCAGGCCAGTGCGGCGGCCGCCTACACCAACGCCAGCACGCGCGGGTTCGGCTCGAACTCGCAGAGCGCCGCCGTGACGGCGTCGTCCGCTGGACCTGGCACCGTGATCGGCTGGGCCGTGACCGCCAGCCGGCAGGTGACCGACTTCGACGGCGGGCGCAAGACGACCGGCGACCGTCTGACCGGCAGCATCACCGTGCGGCCCGACGTCGACTGGCTGCTGAGCTTCCGCGGCGGCGGCGAGCGCACGGACATCGCGGCCATCCAGACGCGGCACTACGAGAACTGGGGTGCCGGCGTGCGCTGGACGCCCTCACCGCGCACCAGCGTGTCGATCGACGGCGACCGCCGCTTCTTCGGTGACGCCTACGCGGTGTCGATGCAGCACCGGTCGCGCCGCACCGTGTGGTCGTACAGCGGCAGCCGCTCGGCCGCCCAGAACACGGGGCAGGGCGTGGTGCCGGTGCGTGCGTACGACCTCTTCTTCGAACTGCTGGCTTCGCAGGAGCCGGACCCGGTGCTGCGCGATCTGCTGGTGCGCAGCGTGCTGGAGCGCAACGGCATCGCGCCCGAGGCCATCATCGGGGGCCTCGGTTTCCTGACGTCCGCCACCTCGCTGCAGGAGCGCCACCAGATCGGCATGGCGGTCAGCGGTGTGCGCACGACCTTCACCGGCACCTTGTCGACCTCCCGCAGCGAGCGCCTGGACACCGTCTCCGGCGCGATCGACGACCTGTTCGCCGGCGCGGTGCGCCAGCATGGGCTCAGCCTCGGGCTCGGCCACCGGCTGACGCCGCGCGACAGCCTGACCCTGAGCTTCTCGGCCAGCCACACGCGGCCGGTCGACGACCGGCCGGACACCGACCTCTACAGCCTGGCGCTGTCCTGGCGCACGCGGCTTTCGGAGTCGTCGGCGCTCTCGGTCTCGGCGCGCCACAGCCGCTTCGACCGCGAGGGCAGCGCGGGCTACACCGAGAACGCCGTCACCGCCGCCTTCAGCACGCGGTTCTAGAGCCATGTAGAGCCATGTACGAATCCTTCTACGGGCTCTCGAGCAAGCCCTTCCAGCTGATCCCCGACCCGCGCTTCTACTTCGGCAGCAAGCAGCACAGCCGCGCCAAGGCCTACCTGGAGTACGGCGTCTCGCGCAACGAGGGTTTCGTCGTCATCACGGGCGAGATCGGGGCCGGCAAGACGACCATCCTGCGCACGCTGATCGAGAGCCTGCACGGCAGCAACGTCGTCACCGGCCATCTGGTGACGACCCAGCTCGGCGCCGAGGACACGCTGCGCATGGTCGGCGCGGCGTTCGGCTTCAAGGTCAAGGACGTGCCCAAGAGCGAGCTGCTGATCACGCTCGAGGCCTTCCTGATCAGCCAGACCAGCCAGGGCAAGCGCTGCCTACTGATCGTCGACGAGGCGCAGAACCTCTCGATGCGCGCGGTCGAGGAGCTGCGCATGCTGTCGAACTTCCAGTTCGGCAACCAGGCGCTGCTGCAGAGCTTCCTGATCGGCCAGCCCGAGTTCCGCGAGATCCTTCAGCGGCCGGAGATGGAGCAGTTCCGCCAGCGGGTGGCGGCCACCTGCCACATCGGCCCGCTTGACCAGGCCGAGACCCAGGGCTACGTGGAACACCGCCTGAAGCAGGCCGGCTCGGTCGACAAGCCGACCTGGGGCCCGGGCGCCTTCGAGGCGATCTACAAGGCCACGCGCGGCATCCCGCGGCGCATCAACTCGGTGTGCGACCGGGTGCTGCTGCTCGGCTTCCTGGCCGGGCGCACCCACCTGACGGCCGACGACGTCGGCGAGGTCGTCAAGGAGCTGGAGCAGGAGAACGCGCTGCCGCCGCCGCGCGGGGTCAAGGCCGCCGCGCCGACGACGGTCCCGGCCGACTTTGCCGGCAGTGTCGGCGACATGCCGCTGGACGTCGACCTCGGCCGCCTGAAGATCGACCCCGCCGCCGCCGACAGCATGGGCAAGCAGCTCGCGCGGCTGTCGGCCGAGCAGCGGCTGGACCAGTTGCAGCGGCTGGAGCGCAGCCTGCTGCGGCTGGAGCGCATCAACGTGCAGACGCTGTCGCTGATGCAGAAGCTGGTCGGCGCGATCGCCCAGCACGGCTCGGAAGCGGCGCCGGCCGAGGAAACGCCCCCCGCCGCAGCGCCGGCCAAGGCCGCGTCCGACAAACCGAAGAAGCAAGCGTAGCCGTCCGCCCCGCGGTCGTTCGCCGCGGCGGACCCGCGCCTGCCATCGCCATGCCCGCCACCGCCCTCACCAACGCGCTGACGATCGACGTCGAGGACTACTTCCAGGTCTCGGCGTTCGCGCCCTACATCCGGCGCGAGGATTGGGACGCGCGCGAGTGCCGGGTCGAGCGCAACGTCGAACGCATCCTGGCGCTGCTCGACGCGCACGCGGCGCAGGCGACCTTCTTCACCCTCGGCTGGGTCGCCGAGCGCTACCCGGCGCTGGTGCGGCGCATCGTCGCCGGCGGCCATGAGCTGGCCAGCCACGGCCACGGTCACGAGCGCGCGAGCGACCTCGACCGCGCCGCCTTCCGGGCCGACGTCGAGCGCGCCAAGAAGACGCTGGAGGACATCGCCGGCGTCGCGGTGCGCGGCTACCGCGCGCCGAGCTTCTCGATCGGGCCGGGCAACCTGTGGGCCTTCGACACCCTGGCCGAGACCGGCCATGTCTACAGCTCCAGCGTCTACCCGGTGCGCCACGACCACTACGGCATGCCCGATGCGCCGCGCTTCGCGCACCGGCGCGGTGCGGTGCTCGAACTGCCGCCGACCACGCTGCGGCTGGCCGGGCGCAACCTGCCGTCCAGCGGCGGCGGCTGGTTCCGGCTGCTGCCCTACGGCGTCTCGCGCTGGATGATTGAACGCGTCAACCGTGACGACGGCCAGCCGGCGATCTTCTACTTCCACCCGTGGGAGATCGACACCGGGCAGCCGCGCGTGGCCGGCATCGACGCCCGGACGCGCTTCCGCCACTACGTCAACATCGGCCGTACCGAGCAGCGGCTGGCGCGGCTGCTGCAGGACTTCCGCTGGGGCCGCATGGACCACGTGTTCCTGCCGCGCCACGGCGTGGCGCTGCACTGACCGGGGCAGGCGCGTGACCGGCACGCTCGCGATCCGGCCCTTCGACCCGCACGATGCGCGGGCGGCGGCGCACTGGGACGCCTTCGTCCAGGCCTGCCCCGCGGCCACCTTCTTCCACCGCGCCGGCTGGCAGCGTGCGCTGGCGCGCGTCTTCGGCCACCCGCTGCATTCGCTGCTGGCCGAGCGCAGCGGTGCCGACGGCCACACCGCCATCGCCGGCGTGCTGCCGCTGGCACGCGTCAAGAGCATGCTGTTCGGCGACGCGCTGGTCAGCCTGCCGTTTGCCGTCTACGGCGGTGTCGCGGCGACCGACGAGGATGCCGCCGCCGCGCTGGAGACCGAGGCCGAGCGCGTCGCCCAGCGCCTGGGCGTGCAGCACCTGGAGCTGCGCCAGCTCGCGCGCCGGCACGAGGGCTGGCCGCGGCAGGAGATCTACGTCGCCTTCCGCAAGCCCATCCTGCCCGACGAAGAGGCCAACCTGCTGGCCATCCCGCGCAAGCAGCGCGCGATGGTGCGCAAGGCGATGCAGCGTGGCCTGACGGATGCCTTCGACGACGGCGTCGACCGCTTCTTCGCGCTGTACGCCGACAACGTGCACCGCCACGGCACGCCGGCGCTCCCGGTGCGCTGGTTCCAGGCGCTGCGCGACGAGTTCGGCGACGACTGCAGCGTGCTGACCGCCTGCGCGCCGGACGGCAGGCCGGTGTCCAGCGTGCTGAGCTTCCGCTTCCGCGACGAGATCCTGCCGTACTACGCGGGCGACGACCTTGCCGCGCGCGAGCTGGCGGCCAACGACTACAAGTACTGGGCGCTGATGCGCTGGGCCTGCGCGCAGGGCCTGAAGACCTTCGACTACGGGCGCAGCAAGGTCGGCACCGGCCCCTACGCGTTCAAGAAGAACTGGGGCTTCGAGCCGCAGCCGCTGCACTACGAGTACCGGCTGTACAAGCGCGACGCGGTGCCGCAGAACAACCCGGCCAACGCCAAGTACAAGCTGATGATCGAGGCCTGGCGGCGGCTGCCGCTGCCGGTGGCGAACCGGCTCGGGCCGTTGGTGGTCAGGGGGCTGGGTTGAGCCAGGCCCTGGCCGGCGACCTGCCGCGTTCGAGCGGGCCACGCGGCGTGCCGCTGGCGGCCACGTTGATCGCCGTGCTGCTGCTGTTGTGGATGTTCCGCGACACGGCCGCGACCATGGTGCGCATCTGGGCCGGCTCGGAGACCTTCCAGCACGCCTTTCTCGTCCCACCGATCGTCGCCTGGCTGATCTGGCGCCGCCGTGCCGAACTGGCGCTGCTGCCCGCCAGGCCGATGCCCTGGGTGCTGCTGCCGATGGCCGCGGCCTGCCTGCTGTGGCTGGTCGGCGAGCTGGCGGTGGTCAACGCAGCCACGCACGTGGCGCTGGTGAGCCTGATCGTGCTCACCGTGCCGGCGTTGCTCGGCCCGGCAGTCGCGCGTGCGCTGGCGTTTCCGCTCGGCTTCCTGTACTTCGCCGTGCCCTTCGGCGAGTTCATGGTGCCGACGCTGATCGACCACACGGCCGACTTCACCGTCGCGGCGCTGCGGCTGACCGGCATCCCGGTCTACCGCGAAGGCAACGACTTCATCATTCCCAGCGGCAGTTGGTCGGTCGTCGCCGCGTGTTCCGGCGTGCGCTACCTGATCGCGTCGGTGATGGTCGGTACCTTGTTCGCGTACCTGAACTACCGCAGCCTGCGGCGCCGCCTGATGTTCGTCGGCGTCGCGATCCTGGTGCCTGTCGTGGCCAACTGGCTGCGCGCCTACATGATCGTCATGATCGGCCACCTGTCGGACAACAAGCTTGCCGTCGGGGTCGACCACCTGCTGTACGGCTGGGTGTTCTTCGGCATCGTCATCGGGCTGATGTTCCTGATCGGCGCGCGCTGGGCCGAGCCCGAAGCCGAACCGGCCGCTGCCCCGGCCGTGGCCGCAGGTGGCGGCCACGGCAGCGTGCCGGTGCCGGCGATGCTGGCGGCCGTGCTGGCGCTGGCGGCCGGCGCGCATGGCGTGCTGTGGCAACTCGACCGGGCGGTCGACGCCCGGCCGGTGACGCTGGACCTCGGCCCCGCGGCGGTCGCAGCGTCCGACCTGCCGCTGCGGCCTGGCTGGGTCCAACCCGCCGCGGCGGCTGCCCTGCGTGCCGGCAGCGCCGAGCAGCCTGTGTGGACCTGGGTCGGCTACTACCGCAAGCAGGCGGCGTACGGCAAGCTGGTCAGCTCGATCAACCTGGTGCTGGCGCCGGGCGACGACCGCTGGGTGCAGACGGGGCGTGGCCGGCGCGCCATGGCCGGCGTCGCGTCGCTGCCCGAGGTCCGAACTGCCGAGTTCCGTGCGGCGCAGTCCATGACCGGGACCGGCGCCGAGCGCCTGATTGTGTGGCGCACCTACTGGGTCGGTGGCCGCTTCGTGGCCGGCGATGCCGAGGCCAAGCTGCGGCTGGCCTGGGAGCGCGTGCGCGGGCGCGGCGACGACGCGGCCGTGCTGCTGTGGGTGACGCGCCAGGGTCCCGATGCCGAGGCCGTGCTGGAAGCCGCGGTTGCCGTAGGCTTGCCTGATCTGGCCGAGCGTCTGGCGGCCACGCGGCGCTGACCGCATGGCGCCGGTCGCCGATCGCGCCGCGCTGGCGGGCACGGCCGCCGAAGATCCGCGCCCGCTCGTCGTGCACATCGTGCATCGCTTCGACACCGGTGGGCTGGAGAACGGCGTCGTCAACCTCATCAACCACATGCCGCGCGAGGCGTGTTGCCACCGGGTGGTGGCGCTCACCGAGATCGCGCCGGCTTTCTCGGCACGCGTGCAGCGCGGCGATGTCGAGTTCGTCGCGCTGCACAAGCCGCCCGGCCATGGTGCGCGGCTGTACCCGCGTCTGTACCGGCTGCTGCGCCAGTGGCGCCCGGCCGTCGTCCACACGCGCAACCTCGCGGCGCTGGAAATGCAGGCGGCGGCCTGGGCCGCACGCGTGCCCTTGCGGCTGCACGGCGAGCACGGGCGCGACGTCGAGGACCTTGACGGCACGAGCCGCCACCACCAGCGGCTGCGGCGCCTTTACGCACCCTTCGTGCACCGCTACGTCGCGCTGTCGCAGGACCTGGCGCGCTACCTGACCGAACGGGTCGGCATCGCAGCTGGGCGTGTGGAGCAGATCTACAACGGCGTTGACGCCGGGCGTTTCCACCCCGCGGCCGGCGGCCCCGAGCCGATCCCGGGCGCGCCCTTCGCGGCCCCGGTGCACTGGCTGGTCGGCACCGTCGGGCGCATGCAGACCGTCAAGCATCAGCCGCTGCTGGCCCGTGCCTTCGTGCGCATGCTGGCGCTCGATCCGGCGCTGCGGACGCGCGCACGCCTGCTGCTGGTCGGTGACGGCCCCCTGCGCGCGCAGGCTCAGGCCGTGCTCGACGAGGCCGGCGTGGCCGACCTGGCCTGGCTGCCCGGCGAGCGCGCCGACGTGCCGGCGGTGATGCGCGGCCTGCACGCCTTCGTGCTGCCGTCGCTCGCCGAGGGCATCTCCAACACCATCCTCGAGGCCATGGCCAGCGGCCTGCCGGTGGTCGCCACGGCGGTCGGCGGCAACCCCGAGCTCGTCGCCGACGGCCGCAGCGGCCTGCTGGTGCCCCCGGACGACGTCGACGCGATGGCGCAGGCCTTGCTGCGACTCGCCCGCGACCCTCAGGCTGCGCGGGCGATGGGCGCCGCCGGCCGGGCCGACGTCGAGCGCCGGTTCAGCCTCGATGCGATGGTCGCTGCGTACCAGCGCCTCTATGTGAGGGGTCAGGTCACGCGTTCCACATCGTGAACCGCGTGACCTGACCCCTCCGCGAGCCAGGCCGCGTACGCGGTGCGCGCGATCCGCAGATCGGCCTCGCTCCCGGGGCTGCGGCCGAGCAGGCGCTCGAGGATGGTCGTGACGGCCAGCCAGCGCGGCGGTGGCGCCAGCCCCAGCACCGCCCGGCAGCTCGACCAGCGCCACCGCGGCGCTTCGTCGGCCAGCCCGGCGCGTACGGGGTTGAGTTCGACGTAGCGGCAGGCCTGCAGCAGGTAGGCGTCCGTATCCACGAGCGCAGCCTTGAAGCGCCCCTGGAAGACGTGCCCGACCGTGCCGTGGCGCCGGTTGTGCGCCTGCGTGTAGACACCGTTGACGTGCCGCATCAGCGGCGGCAGGTTGGCCTGTGGGGTGCACACGATGAAGTGGTAGTGGTTGCCCATCAGGCAGTACGCGTAGGCCAGCACGCCAAAGCGCGCCATGCCGTCGCCGACGATGCTCAGCAGCAAATGGCGGTCGGCATCGTCCACGAAGATCGGCTCCTGCCGGTCGCCACGCGCGGTCACGTGGTAGACGGCGCCAGGAAACAGGACGCGGGGGCGGCGTGGCATGGCGCCGAGTTTCGCCATGGACCGGCGGTGGGCCATCCCCCTTGACGGCTCCCCCGGGTGGGGGTCACGCCCCCAGGTGGGGGTCAGGTCATGCGTTCCACGATGCGAAGCGAGTGACCTGACCCCGCCGCGCCGCCGCGTGCGTGGCAGATGTCATGCCCCTGCGCCACCGTGCGCCGGGGCCCGGCCGCGCCGGCGGCGGGCTCGCCTACCATCGGCGCTGGCTCGCGGCCTGGCCTGCGCCGCCTGCGGCCGGTGCCCCGCGCCCGGCCGCCACGCCTGAAGGACCCCTACACCCCATGTGCGGCATCACCGGCATCTTCGACACCCGCGCCGAGCGCCCGGTCTCGCACCCGGTGCTGCACCGCATGAACGAGTCGCAGCACCACCGCGGCCCGGACGAGGGCAGCCTGCACCTCGAGCCCGGCGTCGGCCTCGGCCACCGGCGGCTGTCCATCATCGACGTCGCCACCGGCCAGCAGCCGCTGTTCAACGAGGACGACAGCGTCGTCATCGTCTTCAACGGCGAGATCTACAACTTCCAGGAGCTGGTGCCCGAGCTGCAGGCACTCGGCCACGTCTTCCGCACCCACAGCGACACCGAGGTCATCGTGCACGCCTGGGAGGCCTGGGGCGAGGCCTGCCTGCAGCGCCTGCGCGGCATGTTCGCGTTCGCGCTGTGGGACCGGCGCCAGCAGACCCTGTTCCTGGCGCGCGACCGGCTCGGCGTCAAGCCGATGCACTACGCGCTGCTGGACGATGGCTGGCTGCTGTTCGGCTCCGAGCTGAAGTCGCTGCTCGCCTACCAGCCGGCCGGCGGCGCCAGTCTGCGGCGCGACATCGACCCGCAGGCGGTCGAGGAGTACTTCGCGCTCGGCTATGTCGCCGAACCGCGCACCATCTTCAAGCAGGCGCGCAAGCTCGAGCCAGGGCACTGCCTGACCGTCCGCCGCGGCCAGCCGTTGCCCGAGCCGCGCGCCTACTGGGATCTGCGCTACACGCTCGCCAACCCGATCGGTGTCGCCGAGGCCTGCGAAGAGCTGCGCGCGCGGCTGGCCGAATCGGTCCGCCTGCGCATGATCTCCGAGGTGCCGCTCGGCGCGTTCCTGTCCGGCGGTGTCGACAGCAGCGCCGTCGTCGCCACCATGGCCGGCCTGTCGGCGCAGCCGGTGCACACCTGCTCGATCGGCTTCGACGACCCGGCGTTCGACGAGGTCGCCTTCGCCCAGCAGGTGGCCGACCGCTACCGCACCGACCACTTCGTGCGCACGGTGGCGAGCGACGACTTCGACCTCGTCGACACCCTGGCGCGGCTGTACGACGAGCCCTACGCCGACAGCTCGGCCATCCCGACCTACCGCGTCAGCCAGCTCGCGCGCGAGCGCGTGACGGTGGCGCTGTCGGGTGACGGCGGCGACGAGAGCTTCGGCGGCTACCGCCGCTACCGGATGCACCTGATGGAAGAGCGCATGCGGCGCACGCTGCCGGGCTCGATCCGCCAGCCGCTGTTCAGACTGCTCGGGCGGGTCTACCCGAAGGCCGACTGGGCGCCGCGCTTCCTGCGCGCCAAGACCACCTTCGAGGGCATGGCGCGCAGCGCCGTCGAGGCCTACTTCCACAGCGTCTCGATCCTGCGCGGGCCGATGCGCACGCGGCTGTTCAGCGACGCCTTCCGGCGCGAGCTGGCGGGCTACGACGCGCGTGCGGTGTTCGACCGCCACGCGGCGCGCCACGCGGAGCTCTCCGGCAGCGACGATGCGCTGGCGCTGATCCAGTACCTGGACCTCAAGACCTACCTGGTGGGCGACATCAACACCAAGGTCGACCGCGCCAGCATGGCGCACAGCCTGGAGGTGCGCGAGCCGCTGATGGACCACCCGCTGGTGGAATGGCTGGCCACGCTGCCGAGCGACCTCAAGGTGCGCGGCCAGGAGGGCAAGTTCCTGCTCAAGAAGGCGATGGAACCCAGGCTGCCGCGCGACGTGCTGTACCGGCCCAAGATGGGCTTCTCGGTGCCGCTGGCGCGCTGGTTCCGCGGCCCGCTCGAGCAGCGCCTGCGCGAGGCCGTGCTCGGCCCGCGCCTGGAGGCCACCGGCTGGTTCGACCGCGCCTACCTGCAGCAGCTGGTCGATTCGCACCAGGCCGGCACCTACGACCACAGCGCGCCGCTGTGGACGCTGCTGATGTTCGAGGCCTTCCTGCGCAACGTGGCCGAAGCGGCGCCGCGGGCCATCGTGCGGCCGGCGGCGCGAGCGGCTGTCGAGCAAGTGGTCTAGAGGGGGTCAGGCCCCTCGTTTCATGATGTGAAGCGCGTGACCTGACCCCTCCCCAAGTTCCATGCGCATCCTGCACGTCCTGGACCACTCGATCCCGCTGCACAGCGGCTACAGCTTCCGCACGCTGGCGATCCTGCGCGAGCAGCGGCGGCGCGGTTGGCAGACGCTGCAGCTGACCACGCCCAAGCAGGGCCCGGGCACGGCGCGCGAGGAGACGGTGGACGGCCTGCGCCTGCACCGCACGCCCAGCGCACCCGGCGTCGGCCTGCTGACGCAGATGCAGCTGACCGCCGCGCGCATCGCGCAGATCGTGCGCGACGAGCAGCCGGACCTGATCCACGCCCACTCCCCCGTGCTCAACGCGCTGCCCGCGCTGTGGGTGCGCCTGTCGGCGCGGCTGCCGGTCGTCTACGAGATGCGCGCCTCGTGGGAGGATGCCGCGGTCGACCACGGCACGACGCGCGAGGGCAGCCTGCGCTACCGCGCCTCGCGCGCGCTGGAGAGCTTCGCGCTGAAACGCGCCGACCAGATCACCACCATCTGCGAAGGCCTGCGCGGCGACATCGTCGCGCGCGGCATCGCCCCCGCGCGCATCACCGTGATCCCGAACGCGGTCGACGTCGCCGACTTCCGCTTCGGCGTCGCGCCCGACCCCGCGCTGCAATCGCGGCTCGGCCTGGCCGGCTGCAGCGTGATCGGCTTCGCCGGTTCGTTCTACGGCTACGAAGGCCTGCAGCTGCTGGTCGACGCCTTCGCGCGCCTGCTGCCGCGCCAGCCGGCGCTGCGCCTGCTGCTGGTCGGTGGCGGCCCGCAGGAGCAGGCGCTGAAGGCGCAGGTCGCTGCGGCGGGCCTGGGCGACAAGGTCGTCTTCACCGGCCGCGTGCCGCACGCCGAGGTGCAGCGCTACTACGAGCTGATCGACCTGCTGGCCTACCCGCGGCTGCCGATTAGGCTGACCGAGCTGGTGACCCCGCTCAAGCCGCTGGAGGCGATGGCGCAGGGGCGGGTCTTCGTCGCCAGCGACGTCGGCGGCCACCGCGAGCTGGTGCGCCACGGCGAGACCGGCTACCTGTGCCCGGCCGGCGACGCCGCGGCGCTGGCCGCGGCGCTCGACGCCGCGCTGGCCCAGCGTGACCAGTGGCCGCAGTTGCGCGCGCGGGCGCGTCGCTTCGTCGAGCAGGAGCGCACCTGGGCCCACAGCGTCGCGCGCTACGCCGAGGTCTACCGGCGCGCGCTGGCCGCGCGCGGCCGCGCCGTGCCCGCCGCGCTCGGCGCCTGAGGACGCGAAGGCGGGCAGCGGCATGTGCGGCATCCACGGTCTCATCCAGCTCGACGGCAGCCCGGTGCAGCCGCACTGGCTGAGCGCGATGGGCGACGTCACCGCCCACCGGGGCCCGGACGACGAAGGCCAGCACATCGACGGCCACTGCGGCATCGCGATGCGCCGGCTGTCGATCATCGACCTCGCCGGCGGCCACCAGCCGATCTCGACCGCCGACGGCACGCTGACCATCGTCTGCAACGGCGAGATCTACAACTTCCGCGAACTGCGCGCCGAGCTGCAGGCGCTCGGGCACCGGTTCGCCACCGGCTCCGACAGCGAGGTGCTGCTGCACGGCTACGCCGCCTGGGGCGACGACGTGGTGCAGCACCTGAACGGCATGTTCGATTTCGCGCTGTGGGACGCGCGCCGGCGCCGGCTGCTGATCGGGCGCGACCGGCTCGGCGTCAAGCCGCTGTACGTGCTGCACGACGGCCGCCGCCTGGCCTTCGCCACCGAGGCCAAGGCGCTGCTGCGGTTGCCCGGCGTGCGCACCGCGCTCGACCGCAGCGTGCTGCCGGACTACCTGCATCTGGGCTACGTGCCGGCGCCGCAGTCGATCTTCGAGGGCATCCGCAAGCTGCCGCCGGCCACGCTGCTGGCGGTCGAGGGTGGCCAGGTGCGGCAGTGGCGCTGGTGGCGTTTGCCGGCCAGCGTGGACCCTGGCGTGACCGAGGCCGAGTGGGTCGAGCGCATCCGCGCCGGCATCGAGCGCTCGGTGCGCCTGCAGATGGTCAGCGACGTGCCGATCGGCGCCTTCCTCTCCGGCGGTGTCGACAGCAGCGCCGTCGTCGCGGCCATGGCCGGCGCCAGCGCGCAGCCTATCCGCACCTACGCCATCGGCTTCGAAGGCGGCGCGGCCGAGCAGCTCTACAACGAGTTGCCGTACGCGCGCCGGGTGGCGCAGCTGTTCGGCACCGAGCACCACGAGATCGTCGTCCAGCCCGACGTCGTCGGCCTGCTGCCGCGCCTGCTGTGGCACATGGACGAGCCGATCGCCGACTCGGCCTTCATCACCACCTACCTGGTCAGCGAGTTCGCGCGCCGCGACGTCAAGGTCATCCTGTCCGGCGTCGGCGGCGACGAGCTGTTCGGCGGCTACCGGCGCTACCTGGGCGGCCACTACGCGCAGCGCTACCACGCGCTGCCGGGCTGGGCGCGCCGCGTGGCGCGCGCCACCGCCGCACGGCTGCCGGCCGACCGGCACCACAAGTGGCTCAACGTCGCCCGCCTGGCCAAGGGCTTCATCGCCAGCGCCGAGATGGACGCTGACGCGCGCTACCGCAGCTACCTGCAGGTGCTCGGGCGCCAGGCGGTGGCCGATCTGCTGCTGGCCGCACCGGCAGCCGGGCCGGACGCGCTGGGCGCAGCCTTCGCCGCCGCCGGCCACGCCGACGAGCTCAACCGCATGTTCGCGGTCGACGCCGAGACCCAGCTGCCGGACGACCTGCTGCTGCTGACCGACAAGATGAGCATGGCCGTCAGCCTGGAGTGCCGGGTGCCGCTGCTCGACCACGAGCTGGTCGAGCTGGCAGCGCGCATCCCCGGCCCGCTGAAGGTCAAGGGCGGGCGGCTCAAGCACCTGATGAAGGCGGCGCTGGCGCCGGCGCTGCCGGCCGACATCCTGCACCGCGCCAAGCGCGGTTTCGGCACGCCGATGGGCGCCTGGCTGAAGCGCGAGCTGCTGGCGGTGGTGCGCGAGCTGCTGTCGCCGGCGGTGGTGCGCGCGCGCGGGCTGCTGCGCCCCGAGGCGGTGACGGCGCTGGTGGCCGAGCACGCCGCCGGCCGCAGCGACGGCACCGACGCCTTGCTGGCGCTGCTGAACCTCGAGGTCTGGAGCCGGGTCTACCTCGACCGGCGCAGCGCCGCCGACGTCGCCGACGAGTTGCACGCGCTGGCCGGCGGCGCGCCCGAACGCAGGCCGCGCGCGGCGGTCCCGGCATGAACATCCTCTACCTCTGTCACCGCTTCCCGTACCCGCCCAAGCGGGGCGGCAAGATCCGGCCGTTCAACATGATCCGCCACCTGCAGGCCAGCGGCCACCGGGTGACGGTGTGCTCGCTCGCGCGCAGCGCCGCCGAGGCCGAGGAGGGCCGCGGCATCGCGCCGCACTGCGAGGCCTTCCACATCGGCCTGGTCAAGGAGCCGCTGCAGTGGGCGCGCATGATCGTGCGCCTGCCGGTGCCCACGCCGTCGTCGATGGGCTACTTCTACAGCGCCGGGCTCGCGGCCACCGTGCGCCGGCTGCTCGCCGCGCAGCGCTTCGACCTCGTCTTCGTCCACTGCTCGTCGGTGGCGCCCTACGTGCAGCATGTGCGCGGCATCCCGAAGATCCTCGACTTCGGCGACATGGACTCGCAGAAGTGGCTCGAGTACGCGCGCTACAAGCCCTTCCCGCTGTCGCTCGGCTACACCCTCGAGGGCCACAAGATGCTGTGGGCTGAGAAGCGGCTGGCGCGCCGCTTCGACCTCTGCACCGCGACCACGCGCGCCGAGTGGGCCACGCTCGAGTCCTACGCCACCGGAGCGGCGACCGACTGGTTCCCCAACGGCGTCGACGCCGACTACTTCAGCCCCACCGACGGTGCCTACGACGCCGACACCATCAGCTTCATTGGCCGCATGGACTACTACCCGAACCAGGAGTGCATGCTGCGCTTCTGCAAGGCGGTCTGGCCGCTGCTGCATGCGCGCCGCCCGGGCATGAAGCTGCTCATCGTCGGCGCCGACCCGTCGCCCGAGATCCGCGCGCTGGCTGCGCTGCCCGGCGTCACGGTCACCGGCAGCGTGCCCGACGTGCGGCCGCACATCCGGGGCTCGGCGCTGATGGTCGCGCCGCTGGCGATCGCGCGCGGCACGCAGAACAAGATCCTGGAGGCGATGGCGATGGGGGTGCCGGTGGTCACCAGCCGCGCCGCCGCCGGCGGCGTCGACGCCGAGGCCGAAACACACTTTCTCGTGGCCGATGCCGCGCAAGACGTGGCCGCGGCGGTGCTGCGCATCGTCGAGAATCCGGCCGAGCGCGCACGCCTTGCCGCAGCCGGGCGCGCGCGCATGCTCAGCCACCACGCCTGGCCGCGCTCGATGCAGCGGATGGACGGCATCATCGAACGCTGCGTCGCCGGCTTTGCTGCGCGCACGCCCACGGTCTCCGGGAACCCCGCATGAAGATCAGCATCTTCGGCCTCGGCTACGTCGGCGCCGTCTCGCTCGCCTGCCTGGCGCGCGACGGCCACCAGGTCATCGGGGTCGACATCGACCGCACCAAGCTCGACCTGATCGCCGCCGGCCACACGCCGGTGGTCGAAGAAGGCATGGTCGATCTGATGCAGCAGGTGGCCGCCAGCGGCCGCGTGAGCGTCAC
>JRYF01003770.1_pt1 | contig 15982 bp, 14 predicted proteins | sample 235331 | NCBI WGS metagenome assembly JRYF01 (sample SAMN03074217, study PRJNA261475) | activated sludge metagenome | biome: Wastewater Treatment Plant; feature: Wastewater; material: Activated sludge; isolation source: activated biomass of a wastewater treatment plant treating hydrocarbon... ...
AAATCACTTGACTGACTACTGCATCTCCACTTTCAAAACGTGGAGGGGGAAACGCTCCGGGTGAAGTTCCACGAAATTCCAGTCGTTGAACCAATGATATACCTCGCCGGTCAGCAGGTCGGTTACTTTCAGGTTGAACCAACTTCCCTTTAGGCCCAAAACGGCTTTCGGGACTTCCACGTGGCCGGATTGACGGTGGTGAACGTCCAGGTTCAGGATGCACCAGACGAGGTTGGTCTTGTCGTCGGAGACTTTCACGAAGCCGAGCAGGTTTTCGTTGTCGGCATTGGTGAAGTGTATATTGAAGGTATTGTGGAAGGCAGCGTTTTCACGACGGACCCTGTTCAGCCGGGTGATGAAATCCGTCAACCTGTTTTCCTGGTTCCAGTCGTGGTGCAGTATCTCGTATTTTTCGGAATGGAGATAACGCTCCTTGCTGCCGGGATAACGCTGGTTGTACATCAGTTCGAATGCAGGGCCGTAAATTCCATAGTTGGAGGAAATGGTGGCGGCCAGGGCAAAGCGAAGCATGAAGGCGTTGGGGCCTGCATCGGCCAGGTAGGCAGGAAGGATGTCGGGGGTATTGGTGAAAAAATTGGGGTGGAGGTATTCTTTTGTCTCGCTTTGGGTCACCTCGGTCAAATACTCCCGTAGTTCCCTGTGCGTGGTTTTCCAGAGGAAATTAGAGATGGATTGGTTGAACCCGCATTTGGCCAATTGCTCCCGGACGGACTGGCGGGTAAACGCACCGGAAAAGAAGATCGCATCGGGATATTGCGCCTGCACCTCCCGGATGATCCAGTGCCAAAACGCAAAGGGTTTATGATGAGGCGTGCTGGCGTAAAAAATCCGAACACCTTTTTCGGCCCAGAAAAGCAGGACGCTTTTCAGTTCATTCCAGAGGTTCTCCCAATCGTCGCACTCGAAGTCGAAGTCAACGATGTCCATGTAATTCAACGGGGGCAGTTCTTCCACGAGCAGGCTGCCGTCGGGCATGCGGCGAAACCAATCGGGGTGTTCCTGAATGTAGGGGTGGTCGAGGGAACAGCGCAGGCTGATGTCCAGGGCGACCTCCAGGCCGAGGCTGTCGGCGGTTGCCACCAGTTTTTCAAAATCAGCAAGCGTGCCAAGTGCCGGATGCACGGTTTTATGACCACCCTCCGCACCTCCCACCGACCAGGGAGAACCTACATCATCGGGGGAAGCTACGAGCGTGTTGTTTTTTCCTTTGCGGTTGGTCTTGCCGATAGGGAAGCAGGGAGGCAACAACAATGTGTCGAAACCCATGCCTGCAATGCGGGGCAGCCGGTTTTCACAATCCTTGAACGTGCCGTGAACACCGGGCAAGTCGCCCGCCGAGCGAGGAAACATAAGATACCATGCGCTGAACAGTTCCTTCTGTCTTCCCACCCTTACCCGGAGGTTTTGGTCAAAAACAGTTGGGAATTGCTTCAGTGGCGTGTTACTTACCACGGAGTAGAATTCTTCGCTCAGCACCAGTTTCACGGCAGCATCGTAGTTGGCGTTGTCTTCCAATATCGCTGCCCAGGACAAGAGCAATCCAGCGTCTTTTTTACCTGTCTGCCCTGCGGCTTTCCGAAGCCAGGCAGCGCCGAGCAGCAGTTCAGCAACGAGTCGCTGCCCGATGCTGTGTTTGCGTTTGAAATTATACAGCCAACTGGTCAGGTGGTCGGCCCAGGCCTCGATCCGGTAGTGGTACATCCCCTCGCTTTCCACCTTGAAAGCACCCTCCCACGTCTCCCCGCTGACATGGTGCAGCGGTGATTCGCTCCACTTTTTTTCACCTTCTTTTTTGTATAAAACACTGGCTCTTACCACATCGTCGCCGTCGCAGAGAATGTTGGCCGATACGTTCACCTCCTCGCCAGGGACCCTTTTGATAAAATATTTGCCTCCATTGAGCGAAGGTTTCACGTTGGTTATGATGGTACGGTTTCTCATTATGGAAAAAGTGTTCAACGGTTAGCAGGAAAATAACATGGTCAAAGGTAAACAGGACTTTGAACTCCGGCAACGTTATTTCACAAATCCGGCATGACGCAGGTGCGGGCTTGGCCGCAGGGCCAATGGCGAACACACCTATTCTCCGCTCGACTTGTTTCCACTGCCCACTACTTTTTTTTGATATTTTTTTTGAAATGCGAATAAAACCTCATTTCTTGCTGCCCGAACAAACCATTTTTCTTCACTGCAGGGAAAAGCAAAATTCTCCATCAGGTCACAACAACTGCCGTAATGAACGGTACCATTTCGGGATTTTGCTTGTTCCTGTCGCTCACCAAAATTTTTCAAATCATGGAAAACGAAATTCTCGATTCCCCCGACCGACATGGCAACCCGGAGTACGCCGGTTTCTGGCTCCGCTTTGTTGCTTACCTGCTCGACGGCATTATCGTTGCTATTCCAACGCTCGCCATCTACGGCACGATTGGCGGTGATTTCCTCGAGCCGAATATACTTGGCAGACTGTTGGGCTTAGTGCTCTCCGTCGGTTACTTTGTTTATTTTGAAAGTTCGGAAAAACAAGCCACTTTCGGCAAGCAAGCCCTCGGCATCTATGTCACGGATTTGGAAGGTGGCCGAATTTCCGTGGGGCAAGCCACCGGCAGGTATTTCGCCAAAATCATTTCTGCGCTCATCCTGCTCATCGGTTTTATCATGGCGGGTTTTACGGACAAAAAACAGGCCCTGCACGATATGATCGCTGGAACCCTGGTCGTGAAAAGGTGAAGGGTAGGGGTTCCCCTGCTACGATATGCATTTAAAAAAAATACGGCCTGATATGGGATACTTGTTCTTGCAAGTTTGCAACTTGCAAGTCTCGGCATTGGCAATTTAGCAATCAATTCTTCCTCGAAAATGCTGGCTTTGAAGGGAAGAAAAGCCTGCAAAATCGCTCCTGCGTAGCCTTGCAAGTTGCAAACTTGCAAGAACCAAGTGACTTGAATTTTCCCAGTTGGCACGAGTCTTCCACGCTCCCCATCAAGCAGTGCCTGTACCGTCGTCGATCGGCAGGTTGTTGGCGGGGATGCCAACAACGGCGGGCACCCCATCCCTCATCCCCTCATCCCCTCATCCCTGTTTTCACCGCGTTGTTGCCCAGCCGTATTGAATAATAGAATGACGCATTACTTTTGCCGCTTTCCCTGCGCCACGCAATGCGCTCACGGCCCATCGTTCACCATGACAGTACCTGGAAAATGGCTTATCGCAACAGATACCGGCGGCACTTTCACTGACTGCATCGCCGTTGACCCACAGGGGCAGACCGCCCGCGTGAAAGTGCTGAGCAGCAGCCGCCTCCGGGGCACGTTGACTGGCCGGGCGGGGCCTCGCCAGTTCCATTTCACGCACAATTGGTCCGTGCGCTCGGATATATTCGCAGGTTATGAATTTCTCCTGACAGCGGTCCGGGATGGCAATACACCGCCGGGCAGCATCCATGTCGAAAGCATTGATTTTCAAAACAATATCATCACCCTCGACCACGACCTTCCCGGCTTGGCCCATTCCCTTTTTACCCAATCCGTTTTTTTTGAAATAACGGCCCACGAAGAAGCTCCCGTCCTCGCAGCCCGGCTCGTCACCGCTACGCCGCTTGACAAGCCGCTCCCACCACTGGAAATGCGCCTCGGCACTACCAAAGGCACCAATGCCCTGCTCGAAAGAAAAGGTGCGCCGACGGCGCTGCTCATCACACAAGGCTTCGCCGACCTGCCGGCCATCGGCACACAGCAGCGGCCCCACCTCTTTCAGCTTGCCATTCCCGCCCCCGAACTGCTCCATACCCATGCCATTGAAGTCCGGGAGCGGCTGGACGCAGCGGGCAATGTGCTGCAACCGCTGACCCACAAAGAATTGAAGCGGATCGTTGCTGCCGTCCGGCAATCCGGTGTGCAGTCTGTGGCGGTGGCACTGCTCCACGCTTGGCGGAATCCCGCCCACGAACTGAAAATCCGGGAAACGCTCGCAGCGGCCGGCATCCGGCACGTTTCCCTTTCGCACGAGTTGATGCCCGCCATCAAACTATTGCCCCGTGCCCAAACGGCCCTCGTGGATGCCTATCTCTCGCCCGTGCTGCAATCGTACATTCACCATATTTCAAAAACGCTCGGCGCAGTGGAGGCCAGTTCGCCCGCCAACTCCCCGCTCCATATAATGACCAGTGCAGGAGGCTTGGTGCAGGCCGGGCATTTTTCGCCAAAAGACAGCCTGTTGAGCGGGCCGGCCGGCGGCGTGGCGGGCACGGCGGCCATCGCCCGTTTGCTCGGCATCCCCAAAGTCATTGGCTTCGACATGGGCGGCACGAGCACCGATGCGGCCCGCTACGACGGCAGTTTCGACTATGCCTACACCACCCGCATCGGGCAAATCGAGATGCTCTCGCCCTGCCTGTCCATCGAGACGGTGGCAGCAGGGGGCGGCTCCATCTGCTGGTTCGACGGGAACAAATTGTGCGTGGGGCCTGAGAGCGCCGGGGCCTCGCCGGGGCCGGCCTGTTACGGAGCAGGCGGGCCACTCGCCATCACCGACATCAACCTGTTGCTGGGCAAACTCGACCCGACGGCCATGGGCATCCCCGTGAGCAGGGAGCGGGCCGCCGAAGCGCTCCGGGCCTTGCGGGATGCTATTTTCACCAAAACAAATATCCGCTACACGGAAACGGAACTCCTGCGGGGGTTCGAGAAAATCGCCGACGAGAAAATGGCCGAAGCCATTCGGAAAATTTCGGTCGCCAAAGGGTTTGACCCAAAAGAATACGCCCTGTTGGCGTTCGGCGGGGCGGGCGGTCTCCATGCCTGCAAAATTGCCGACCTGCTCGGCATCCGCACCGTTGTCCTGCCCTTCGACGGGGGGCTGCTCAGTGCATTCGGCATCGGTCAGGCACTGGTCGAGCGTTTTGCCCACCGCCAGGTTTTGTCGAAATGGAAGGACTGCGGGGCCGATTTGCCCACACTCGTCGGTTCCCTGATCGAGGAGGCCTGCGCACAGCTCGCACGGGAGGGTTTCACCGAAAAAGAAACCTTCGTGAAATCCCGCCTCGTGTATCTCCGCTTCCAGGGCCAGGACAGTTGCCTCGAATTGGATTACCCGCCCCCCAGCGGCTCCACGCTGGAGACTGTTTTTGAAAAAAAATACCGCCGGCAATTTGGCCACTATCCTGCCGACAGGCAGTTGGAGGTAGAGAGTATAAAAGTGGTGGTGGCGGGCCGGCGAAGCAGCAGCCGGTCACAGAACGCCGACGAACAGGATCAGGGCTTTGCGTCTCAATTTGTTTCGGACGGCCATCCTACCGGCCTTTTTCCCGAAAGTGAAACGTCCCGCCCTGCCCCGTATGGACAACCCAATACGAGGATTGTTTTTTGGGAAAAACTGCGGCCCGGCGACAAACTGGAAGGCCCTGCCATCCTGTTGAATCCCCATTCTACCGCCTACCTCGATGCCGATTGGCAACTCGAAGCAGCCATCGGCCAAAATCTTGTCCTCACACCCAAAGCCTCCATCGGCGATTCACCCCAACTTGCTCGTGAACCTATTCGGCAAACTCCCGATTTGCCCGTTTCCCAATCCCCCATCGAACTTGAACTTTTCACCAACCGCTTCACGGGGATTGCAGAGGAAATGGGCGCCCAACTCCAGCGGACGGCCTTTTCGGTGAACATAAAGGAGCGGCTCGACTTCTCCTGTGCCGTGCTCGATGCCGATGCGGAATTGTTGGTGAATGCGCCGCATATCCCCGTTCACCTCGGCAGCCTGGGGATTTGTACCCGTTTGGTGAAAGAAAAAACGCCCCTCGGCCCCGGCGATGTCGTCATTACCAATCACCCGAAATACGGCGGTTCCCACTTGCCCGATGTGACCCTCATCCGGGCGGTCTATGCAGGGGAGGAAACAGCGGCAAGCCCCGGCAGTGCTTTGCCGCTCATCGGCTACGTCGTCAACCGGGCGCACCATGCCGAACTGGGTGGGAAACGGCCCGGCTCCATGCCCCCCGATGCGGTGGCGCTGTCGGAAGAGGGGGTCGTCATCCCCCCTGTTTATTTGGTGAAAAATGGGGCGGTGCAATGGCAGGTCGTCCGGGACTTGCTGACCAATGCCCCCTACCCTACCCGCTCGCTGGCGGAAAACCTCGCCGACATCAATGCCGCCCTGGCCAGCCTGCGCACCGGAGCGGAAAAGTTGCAGGCACTTGTGGCCGAACATGGGCTGGAAAAAGTGCGCTTCTACATGGCCGGACTGAAAGAATCGGCGGCGGGTGCGCTTGCCGATGCGCTCCGGCCTTACGCTGGGAGGCGTTTTTCCGCAAGGGAAAAAATGGACGACGGCAGGCCGCTGGCCACCCGTATCACCGTTGGCGACATCGGCGACGGGGGCCGCATGAGGATTGACTTCAGCGGTACGGGAGCCGCGCATCCTTTCAACCTGAACGCCAATGTTTCCATCGTTTACAGCGCCGTGATGTACGTCCTGCGCCTGCTTTGCGACAAGGACATACCGCTGAACGAGGGCCTGATGCGGCAAGTGGAAATCGAATTGCCGCCGGGCACTTTCCTGCACCCCGGCTTTGAGGACGACCCGGCCCGCTGCCCGGCGGTCGTCGGGGGCAATACGGAAGTGAGCCAGCGCCTGGTGGACACGCTCCTGAAAGCATTTGCCCCCGTCACAAAAGCAGCCTGCAGCCAGGGCACGATGAACAATTTCCTGTTCGGCAATGACCGCTTCGGCTATTACGAAACCATCGGCGGCGGCGCAGGTGCCTGCGAGCATGCCGATGGCCGCAGCGCCGTACACCAACACATGACCAACACGAAAATCACCGACCCCGAAGAACTGGAACTGCGTTACCCCGTGCGGCTCCGCCGTTTTTCAATAAGAAAAAATTCGGGCGGCAAGGGCCGGCGGCGCGGTGGCAATGGCATCGTGCGGGAGTTCGAATTTTTGGAAGATGTCGAAATGACCTTCATCGGGCAGCACCGCAGCACCGCACCTTATGGGCTTGAGGGCGGCAAACGGGGCATGCGGGGCCGCCAGTGCCTCCGCCGGGCCGACGGCACAAAGGAAATGCTGAAAGGAACGGACAGCCGTCCGGTAAGAAAGGGCGACCGTTTGACAATCGAAACGCCGGGCGGAGGTGGGTGGGGAAATAGCGCAGGGGCCGCTCCGACGTTGCTCAATTGCCCTTTGACTGGCATGTTTTTATGCCGAATGGCAGGTACAGCGTGCAAAAACTGACCACGCTCGTCAATACGAAGACCACTCCCAAAACGAGTAGCACAACGCCCAGCGCGCCGGTCACGGTGCCGGTGAAATAAAGTGCTGCAAAAATGCCGGCCACGATGACCCTTATGATGCGGTCGGCAGAACCCATGTTCTTTTTCAGGACAAGAAAATTTTAAAGTTATAGAATTGTGTTTGTAGCTGTACTTTTTCAATATCAAGCCCCCAACAGTCCCCGCAGCGCCTCCCGGTGCGTTTCTTTGTCGAAAATGGCCCGGATGGGAATGGTGAAACCCTTCACGGCCCGGCTGGTGATATGCCCTTCGGCGGACTTGAGCACCAGTTCGTACTTGCCCTTTTTGAGGATGTGCTGCTCGATGGTCTGCGCATCGGGGTCAATCATCCAGTATTCGGAGATGCCGTGCCGCTCGTAGTCCTCGAACTTGGTTTTCCTGTCCCGTTCAAGTGCTTTTTTGCTTTTGGACAACACCTCCACGATCAGGTCGGGGACGGGGAATTTCATCTGTTCCGGCTGAAAGTTTTTGGATTTTTTCTTGTTGAAAAAACAGACATCCGGCTCGTAGTCGTTGCGGGAAAAAACAGTGAGGATTTTTTCCACACCCACAAAGCCGAGGTCGGCTCCTTCGACGTAGGTGTCGAGAAGGGTCATCATCCGCTTGGTCGCATCATTGTGGCGCTTCATCACGGGAGAGTGATAGACGATTTCACCGTTGATAAACTCCGCTTTGGTGTCTTCGTCAATGATTTCGTAAAATGCTTCCCGCTTGCACTGCTCCTCTTTCAGCTTGTCCTGTATGCGCTGGAGGATGAGCAGAGCGTCAGATTGTTCGAGAATAAGGTCGGTAAGTTCTTGGCGGTCAACCATCTGATTTATTTTTTGCCAAAATTACGAAACCGGATTTCAAGAATCGGAGGAAAAATGAATAGCTGGATGTGTTTTTATCGCACCGCCTCTTGCCCGTGCTTTTGGGCAAGCAAAACTTACAAGTCGTTTTCTCCTCGCTCCGAAGTGAAAAATAGTGCGTGGTTCGAGTAATATCGCTCAATTTCCGGGCTAAAATGAAATCTGGTTGGACACTGTTCACAAAACTGTGCATATTAATGCAAAAACGCAGAGAAGCAAGGGCACAAAGCATTGATAAATAACACTTTGCGTCTTTGCTTCTCTGCGTTGACGGCACAAAAAAGGAACACAAGGAGAAAAAACAGCCCGCAAGCCCAATCATGTATTCCACCCCCTTTTACTGGTGAGTCCACTCCGAAAAGTCATATTAAGACTTCGTTTATGGCACAGGGAGAAGAATATTTAGAGAGAGAATTTTATTTGAAAGAAAATTTTTTCAAAAAATTTTCTTTCAAATAAAATTCTCTCTCTGTTTGTTTTTTCTCTGTTCCGACTTTTCGGAGGTGGCTCACTGGTGGTAGGCCGAATTATGGGCCAGTGTCGTGCCGCATTTTGAGCAGGCAACGGCACTGCCACCACCGCCTGCGCAGCCGTTCGGGCAGGTGTAGTGCCAGACACCGGCAGCGTTTTGGGCCGGTTCAGCGGTAGGCGTTGGTGGCGTGATCGGGTTCAGTTCAGTCGTGCCGGTTGGGCTGATCGGCGTGGCATCCACGGCGGGGGCATTGGCGTGATAGGCCGAATTGTGGGCCAGCGTAGTGCCGCATTTGGGACATGGTACTGCCGAACCTGCACCGCCTTCACAACCATTGGGGCAGGTGTAATGCCACACACCTTCCGCATTTTGCGGAGGTTCGTTCATGGGCGGAATGGGATTGGCAGCAGCGTCGCCGGTGGTGCCGGCAGCATTTTCCACAGCGGCATCGCGGGCCGCCTGGCCGTCGCTTTTACAGGAAACAAAAGCAGTCATGGCACAAAGTGCCGCAAGAAGGAACAAGGATGAAAATTTCATGTGTCAATTTTTTTAAAAATGGGCCGTAAAATTAGGGTAACTATTCAGCATGGAGAGAGGAAGAAGAAAAAATTTCATTTTTTCTTCTTCCTCTCTCTGGGATCGTTTCAATTTTTCACAAAAATCAAACCCTGCTGAATAGTAACAAATTAGGAAAGTAATTTGGAAACAGGCCGCCAAGTTTGAAGTACATCCGCTATTGAATGTACAAGAAGTTGCCGGCCAAACTATTACAGTTTAAGTTTTTTATTAAAAAATAATGCCGGATTCCGCTCGTTGTTCCCCTTTCATCCGACCGGCCTGAAAGGCCCAAACCCCCGCAAAGGCGGCCACGACCGCAAAAGCGGCGGGTAAACTGACCCATTTGGCCAAAAAGCCAATGAAAGCCGGGCCACCGAGAAAACCAATCATGGCAAAGGTGTTCATGGTGGCCAATCCGGCTCCTTTTGCCATGCCGGGCGCACGGGCAGCAGCGGCATACAGAATGGGAGCGCCGAGCGAAACTCCCATTCCGACCAAAGCAAACCCTGCCAGCACGGCACCTGCACCGGGCAGCACGACGGCAGCCAACAATCCGGCCATGACGACCCACCCGCCTGCCCGCAGCACGACCCGACTGCTGAAACGCCCTATAAGTTCATCACCGAGGAAACGCCCACCGGCCATGAAAAAAGCATATACGGCGAAGCCCCAGCCAGCCATTGCACCCGGCACTTCCACCACTTCCCGCATATAGACGGCTGACCAGTCGGCCATCGTCCCTTCGGCGAGGTTGACGCAAAGGCTGATGCCGATAAGCAGCCAAAGCGGCTTGTTGGGCCACACGAAACCCGCAGATTTACCGACGGCTTTTGCATCGTTGGATGCGGGCAAATCGTCGGGCACCCCGGCAAGCGGTCGTCGGATCCATAGCATGATGGTTATTTCACAAAAAGCCAACAGGGCCAGATAGGCAGTGGGCTGCAAACCCCAGCCGGTGACAGCGCTTGCCAGCGCCGAGCCGATCATGGCCCCCGTGCTCCAGAGGCCATGGCAGGTGGATATGATGCGGAGGCCGGCACGTTGTTCGAGCAGCGAGGCACAGGTATTCATCGAAACATTGGTGCAGGAAAACGCAGCACCCGCCAGGAACAAACCTACCACCGTGAGCCACAGGTAAGGCACGGCAAAAGGCAGGATAAAAAGCAATGCGCTCAGCACGAGCGACACCTGTGAGGTCACCGCTGCCCCGAAGCGGTTGAGTAGGGGCACGGACAGGGGGTTCATCAGGGTGACGCCTGCCGGCAGGGCAAGGAGCAGCAGCCCGAGTTGGGCTTCGTCGAGGCCATATTTCTGCTTGACATAAGGAATGAGGGCTGCCCACGAGCCGAACACGAGGCCCATCGAAGCAAACACGAGGCCGGTGGCCCTCGCCGCCGGGTGGCGCATAAAGACAGAGAGATGGTTGATCATGGCTCAAGCCGGTCGGCCCTGGCCGAGTAAAGAAACTCGGCAATGCGGAACTCAATCTCCACATCAATGTCCTGGGCCTCTGCTTTGGATATTTCAAAAAGATAGGGCCGGTCGCCGATGCGGTTGTGCTTGCGCACAAGAATGTCTTTTGAAAAAAGATAAAGACAGGAGTTTTCCTCGTAAATGGGCGGTAAATCCTGCGTGCGCAGCAGGATGTTCGGGTTGTGGTTGACGGCTCGGGCCAGTTGGTCCCACAGGCGGGTCTGCAACCTCGTCACCGTGAACAGGGAATCGTAGATGGGATGGTTTTTCAAAAAAAAGGAAACTGCCCGCTCGATGGAATCGGCAGTGAGCAGGGGGTTGGTGCTGTGGGTTTGCAGGAAGAAGTCGGCATCCAGTTGGTGGATGGTGTTGAGCAGCACGTCGTTCATGGGAATGTCGCCGGCCCGCAGGTGTTCGGGGCGTTCGAGGAGCGTGACGCTTGGAAAATGCCGGGCCGCATCCTCCAGTATCACGGGACTGTCGGTATCAATCACGACCTGCGCTATGGACGGGCAGTCCAAAAGGCTCCCGACGATGTGCCGATAAAGGGGCTTGCCCCCAAAATCCCGGTAATTTTTCCCCTTTACGCGCTCGCTGTCGTGGCGCATGGGAACGATGGCTGCGATTTTCATTTTGCTAATGGATTGAGACGGGTGTTCGTGAAGCGTTTTTCAAAAAAAATAGCTCCGGCGGAAGTCATTCCGTGCGGAGCTATTTTTTTGGAGAAAAAAATGTTCACTGCGACTGGAGCGGCACATTTTCGATGCCCGTGCCCCCACCGAGCATAAAGGTGGTTACAATACAAAGCACGAACATTGCGATGGCTAGGCCCCAGGTGACTTTTTCGATCAGGTCAGCCGATTTGGCTACGCCGAACATCTGGTTGGCTTGGGAACCACCAAAGGTAGAATCCACGCCACCTCCTTTCGGGTTCTGTATCAGCACGGCGGCAATGAGGAAAAATGCAATGGCAGCAATGACAATTGAAGTGGCAACTAACATGACTTGAATTTTTTTCGGTGAAAAGCAGGCTGTCGGTGCGGGTGATTGTTCAATGAAAACCGCATCGGCAGCCAAGTAGTTTATGGTTTTTCCAAGAGGCTTTTGATTTTGGCCGCAAAGAAACTCTTTTTTTCGGGATTTTGCAAAATCAGTCTTTCGTACATGGCGATGGCCTTTTCGTAGTGCCCCTGCTTTTCGAGCACGAGGGCCAGTGTTTCGCTTGCGATACCGGGGTCTTCCTTTACGCTTTCCCGGGCCAGGTGTTGCGCTTTCGCTTCTGGATAATCGTCGTCGTCGTCCTCCTCCTGAAGAGGCTGGGGGTTTCGGGAGGCGATGTTCTTTAGGTTGGAGGCAAGCAGGCCGGGCCGGAGGGGCCGGATTTCTTTTTTCCAGCTCTGGAAAACCGCCTTGGGCAGGGGGACGGGAGCGTCATGCGTTTCCTGGTCAGGCACATCGTCGGCATCCGCCAATTGAGGCGCTGCATCATCTGAACTGCCCTCTGGCCAATCAGGGCCTGCGGCGGGCAGTTCTCCCAAAAACTCGGCCTCGGATATGATGCGTACCGGTTGCTCGCCTTCGGGCACATCCTGCGGTGTATTGTCGTCCGGGCCTGACAGTTCCTCTGCCAATAAATCTTCGAGGGAAGTCAGTGCCTCTTCCTTTTCATCCGGCGGGGCGGTGTCGCTGTCGGGAGCGTCGGCCAATTCACCGGTCGTGCCGACCGGCTCCGGCTCCGGTGCGGGCGGGCCGCCGGGGGCATCATCGTGCGCTTCGAAAAGGTCTTCGAGGAAGTCGAGGTCTTTGTCGGTTTCGGGGAATCTGAACATTTCGTCCTCCTCGGAATCGCTGACAGATTTTTCGGACGAGGGCCATTCGTCCGGAAGGGTCAGTCCGGCAGCCGGTGCAGCAGATTCCACTTTGTCAATCGGCTGTTTCTCCATGATTTCTTCCAGGGAAGACAGGTCTTTCAGTTCGAGGAAATCTTCGGTAAGCTCGTAGTTTTCCTTGGTTTCCCGGAGTTGTTTGTGGAGCGTGACCAACTTCCAGAGTTTCTTGCGGTCGGGGGCGTACATGGCGGCAAGGGCCAGGTTGCGGTCGTAGTCCTTGTGCTGGTCGAACATGCTTTTCAACAGCAAGAGGTAGCGCAAGTTGGGGGAAAAAGGATACTGGAGCACCAGGCTCTTGAGTTCCTGATAACTGATCTGGTGCAGCTTGGAAGGGTTGGCCAGGTATTCGTGAAAATTTTCTGCATTCATGTGCTGGGTCGAGTTGTCGCTTAGAAACTGTTTTGCATAATGCCTTGCAAATGTATGGATTTTACGACCATACTTGCCATTGAAACTTTTTTCTATACAAAATCATTGAGGTCGCCTCAAAAGACCAAAAAAGCATAGATTCACAGGGCCTGGTGCCCTGTTTTTTTCAAAAAATCAATCAAACGGCGCACGGCTTGGCCCCGGTGACTGATGGCGTTTTTGGCGGGGCCGTCCATTTCGGCAAAGGTGATGTCGTGGCCGTCGGGCTGGAAGATAGGGTCGTAGCCGAAGCCGCCGGAGCCTGCCCTTTCCTTGCGGATGAGGCCCGGTGCAATGCCTTCGAAGGTGTGTTCCTGCCCGTCGAGGATGAGTGCCACGACGGTGCGGAACCTGGCCCGGCGGTTTTCGATGCTTTCCAGTTTTTGCAGCACGAGGTGCATGTTGGCTTCGGCACTCCTGGCATCGCCAGCGTACCTGGCAGAAAACACGCCCGGCTCCCCGTCGAGGGCTTCGATTTCGAGGCCGGTGTCTTCACTGAAACAGTTTTCACCGTAATTTTCAAACACGTAGCGGGCTTTTTGCAGGGCATTGCCTTCGATGGTAGGGCTGGTTTCGGGCAGGTCCTCCGGGCAGCCGATGTCGCGCAGGCCCCGCACCTCGAACAGGCCGTTCAGCAGTTCGTTGACTTCTTTTATTTTGTGGGGGTTGCCGGTGGCAAAGACGAGTTTTTTCATGGTTAAACTTATTTAAACATCACTTTCAGCCCCTCCCAAAGTGGCCGTTTCAGGGCCGGATTTTCGAGGATTTTGTCGAGCGGGTCGGCGAAAAGGAAAGTCACGTGGTTGGCAGTAAAGGGCTGGTAGGTCTTGAAAACCAGTTGCAGGCCAACCTGGGCAGGCAGGATGCCGAAAAAAACGGCATGGCGGATGGGCGTTCCGCCCGTTTGCAGGGGTTCCTTCAACCAAAGCGGAGCTTCGGACGTTACCCAATGGCTTACGGCATCGGTTTCCAGGTCGTAGCCAACGGCCTGAAAGATTTTTTCCAAAAAAACGGTCAACTCAGGGCGTTGTTCCCCTGCCAGGGCAACCAATAATCCCCTTTGGTTCCCGCCGGTACCCGAAAAAATGCTATTTTTACCAACCGGAAAAACCTCGAAATCGAGTATCCCACTTTCCACGACTTCTGCCCTTGTGACCATTTTAAAAATAAAATTTTGATTTTCGATTTTATGATCCAGCCCTGAAAAATTTTCAGTAACTAAATCATCTTTTTACGATAACTTTGTGCAAATTTAAACGAAATTGATTATGGATATAAGCATCAACAGATCAAAAACCTCCCGTGTCCACGAAGTGGATTTTGAAAACCTGCCCTTTGGCAGATTGTTCAGCGATCACATGTTCGTGGCTGACTTCTACGATGGAGCGTGGCACGACCCGCGCATCGAACCGTTCCACAACTTTGACCTGCACCCGGCCACGATGTGCCTGCACTACGGGCAAGCCATCTTCGAAGGCATGAAAGCCTCGATAAGCGTGGACGGTACGCCTTTGCTGTTCCGCCCGGAACTGCACGCCAAGCGCCTCAACTTTTCGGCCCAAAGGATATGTATGCCCGCTTTCCCCGAAGAACTGTTCATGGAAGCGCTGATGAAACTCGTGCAGATTGACCAGGCGTGGATTCCGCCCATCGAAGGAAGCGCCCTTTATATCCGCCCGACCATGATAGCCACCGATGCTTTCATCGGGGTGAAACCATCACAATCCTACAAATTTTTCATCATCACAGGCCCCGTCGGCCCCTATTACCCCAAACCCGTCCGCCTGTTGGCCGAAACGAAATACGTTCGTGCCGTGATCGGCGGCACCGGCGAGGCAAAAGCCGCCGGCAACTACGGCGGTGCGCTCCTGCCTGCCAAACTGGCACAGGACAAGGGTTACGATCAAGTGCTTTGGCTCGATGCCAAAGAATTCAAATACATCCAGGAATGTGGCACCATGAACGTCTTTTTTGTCATTGACGGAAAGGTCGTCACGCCACCGCTCTACGGCACTATCCTCAACGGCGTCACCCGCCGCTGTGCCCTGGAACTGCTCCGCGACGAGGGCTACGACGTGGAAGAATACCCGCTGACCATCCACGAATTGGTGGAAGCCTACCAAAAAGGCACCCTGCAAGAGGCCTTCGGCACCGGCACGGCAGCGGTCGTCTCCCACATCGAGACCATTGCCTACAAAGACCTTGTAATGGAATTGCCGCCCATGAACAAACGCAAAATCGGCGAACACATCAAGCACACCATTGATCAACTGCGCTCCGGCCACATCCAAGACGACAGGGGCTGGATCGTGCCCGTTCTCGCCGAGGAGTTTGCGGATGTTTAAGAAGCTGTGATAAAACCTCCGACGAGCCAGAAAATGGCAGACTCCCGTACCGAGGTCGGAAATCTGCCATTTTCTGGCCGTCAAGAGGTTTTATCACAGCCTCTTAAAGAAAATGAATACTTTTCAGACACCTTACCGGATGGCCAACCGCAATGGCGCCAGTTGCCTGCCTTTCATTTCTATACCGGCCATGTACAATCCTGCAGGCAAATCCCGCAGGCTGACCAGGATGTTTTCATTCGTGTGTGCTTTTGATTTTTGTTGAAATACAAGTATCCCAACCGGGTTGTATATTTTTATTAAAACCTCCTCCTCGTTTTCACCTGACCATTGCAGAAAAACTTCCCCCGACGCAGGGTTTGGAAATAGCCTGAACGTTTTTTCACCATCGGAAAAATAAACCTGCCGCACCTCGCTGTACTCGTATTGTCCGTCGAAATCCACCTGCCGCAGGCGGTAGTAGTTGGCGCCGGACAGGGGACGGGTGTCGGCAAAGCTGTATGACTGGGCCTCGGTCGTGGAGCCGTGGCCGGGGATAAAAGCAAGGTCTTGCCAATGCCTGCCCTCGGTGGAGCGCTGTACCTGGAAGCCTTCGTTGTTGCGTTCGCTGGCGGTGCGCCATTCCAGCAGCACCCTGTTTTCCACCTGCTTGCCAGTGAAGCTGAACAGCTCC
>JRYF01004422.1_pt1 | contig 15975 bp, 19 predicted proteins | sample 235331 | NCBI WGS metagenome assembly JRYF01 (sample SAMN03074217, study PRJNA261475) | activated sludge metagenome | biome: Wastewater Treatment Plant; feature: Wastewater; material: Activated sludge; isolation source: activated biomass of a wastewater treatment plant treating hydrocarbon... ...
CGCGAGCTCGATCTGACCCTGGCCGAGTGGGAGCGCCTGCTGGATGCGGGCTGTGTCGGGCCGGTTGTCGCCGCCGCTGATCCACCGGGGACCGGCGAAACCCATCCTGGGTGAAACACGCGAGGTGGCGAAGGCAGACTGGAACGTCTATGCGAGAGCGCTGGTCGGACCCCGGCGACCACGGCAGTTGCGCTGCTCGAGTGGGCCAGCGACGTGGCGATGAGTGTCTACACAGCGGCCCTACACAAGTACCCGGACTCGGCCAGGAGCGGGTACCGGCGATCGACTGCTTGCAGGCAGCTCGTTCTGGACGGACCTGTCCGACCGGCTCGCGGATTCAACCGCCGCCTGCGGCGTGGCCGTCCAGCAGGCGACTGGGTCGACTCCGGGGCCAGCGCCAGCGCGGCGACACGCCGTTCGCCAGGGACATGGCAGACTCGTCCCCGATGCTTCCCCGTCAGAGATCGAAACCTCGATGAAGGCACCGGCCGTGGTCATCGCGCTGACTGCCGCGCTGGCGGCGGTGATCGCGTTGGCGATCCGTTTCGATCCGTTCGGGGCCGATCAGGGCGAAGCGATGCTGCGTCCGGACGACCCCAAGGTGCTGGCGGTCGGCGAGCGGATCTACGCCTAGCAATGCGCGTCGTGCCATGGCGATCGCCTGCAAGGGCAGCCCGATTGGCGCACGCGGGGCGCCGACGGCCTGCTGCCGGCGCCGCCGCACGATGCGGGCGGTCACACCTGGCATCACCCGGACGAGATGCTGTTTTGCATCACCAAGTTCGGCGTCGCCAGCATCGTCGGCGATCCTTCCTACAAGACGTCGATGCCCGCTTATGAAGGCCGACTCAGCGACGACGAGATCATCGCCGTGCTGTCATGGATCAAGGCGCAGTGGCCGGCGCAGGTGCGGCAGATGCACACTCAGATGAACGCCCAGGCGGCCAAGGCCGCGCGCCCCTGAATGCGGCAAAGGCGGCACCCGCGCACCGCCCGGACGAGCGCAGCGGGGCCAGGCGGATTCGCCGACTGCTCGATCACCAGGACAGACCGGGACCCGCGTCCAGGGGCGGGATGATGCGCCACGGCAGACTGTTCTCCGGTGCGATCCTGCTGGTCGGACTCGTCGCGGCGTACGGACTGCTGCGCGACAGCGGTATCTAGGCGACCCTCGTGGATCCCGCTGCGCTGAACGCCCAGGTGCTGCAGTGGGGAGCCTGGGGGCCGGTGCTCGTCATTGCGCTGATCACGACGGCTGTCCTCGTCAGCCCGATTCCGAGCGCACCCATTGCACTGGCCGCCGGCGCGGCTTATGGCCATGGCTGGGGTGCGCTGTATGTCCTGCTCGGCGCCCAGGCCGGCGCCATGGGCGCCTTCGGCATCGCCAGGTTGGTGGGGTCCGACACAGTGCACCGCTGGTTCGGTCGGCGTCTGGCGACCGGCTGGATGGGCTCGCAGAACGCACTGATGGGCATCGTCTTCGTCAGCCGGCTGCTGCCCTTTCTGTCCTTCGACATCGTCAGCTATGGCGCCGGTCTCACCACGCTGTCGGCATGGCGCTTCGCGCTGGCCACGCTGGCCACGCTGGCCGGGATTGCGCCTTCGAGCTCTCTGCTGGCCCACTTCGGCAAGGAGATGAGCAGTGGCGAGGGCAATCGCATCCTGCTGTCGGTCCTTGCGCTGGGAGCCTTGACCCTGGTGCCGCTGGCGGTGAAGTGGATCCGGGATGCGCGGGCACGGCGACGCAAGGCGCGTGACGCCGGGTCCGATTAGCGAGCGCTGCCGCGCCTGTGGCGCCCGCGTCGAGATCGCTTCAGGGCAGAACGGCCATCTGATGCCCCACGCCGGCGGGCAGCTTGATGGTGCCGGTGAGCGTCAGGCTCTTCTGGTCCACCACCCAGATCACCGGGTCGCTGCGGCTGGACACATAGACCTTGCCGGTGCCGCGGATGGTGTTCAGGTGATACGGGGCTGGCGACAGCGCCAGCCGGCGCTGGGAGCCGTCGCGGACGTCGAGCGCGATCAACTGGTTCTCGCCAAGGTCGCTGACAAATAGCGTGCGGCCGTCGTTGCCGAGGTCGAGCCCGTGCAGCGTGGTGCCGACCTTGTGGGTCTTGGTGATCTTCCCGCTGGCCACGGAGACGGCGGTCACGGTGCCGGCCCGCGGGTTGAGTGCATACAAGGTATGCTCGTCGTCCGAGATCACCAGATGCTCCGGGGCCGACCCGGCCTCCATCGTGCGGGTCACGCGCCAGCTTGCCCGTTCGATCTCGCTCACGGTTCCATTGCCACTGTTCGTGACGAAGGCACGCTGGCCGTCGCGCGTGATCACCGTGTAGTTCGGCGCCGGACCGGTCGCGATCGTCTTCACCACCTGGTTCGACTGCAGGTCGACCACGCTCACACCGCCGCGCGTCGGATGGGTGGACAGCACGTAGCGCCCATCGGGGGTGATCGCCTGGTGGTGGGTCCAGCCGGCCACAGGAATCGTCGACATGACATGGCCATGCGCCGGGTGCACCAGATAGAGCTTGCTGGTGGGCGCATCCGGCGGGCTGCCGGCCGCCGCCGGCATCTCCTTCAGGCTGCCCGCCACCACGTATTCGCCGTCAGGTGTGACGACTAGGCCATGAGCATCGATCACGTTGGCATAACTGGCGATGATGCGGTCGGTGGCCGCATCGACGGCAATCACCTGGTTGCCGGTGCCGAGCGGGATGAAGACGGTCGGCGCAGCCAGGGCCGAAGAAACGGTCAGGGCCAGGGCAAGCACGGTCGCGGTGGCGAGCTTCAGTGGAGTGTCCATGTCACTTCTCTCCGGTTGGTCTTGCGGTGGGGCGGCGCGACTTCACGTCACAGGAAGTTCAGCACGGCCCGCATGTCGGCCGGCGTCAGCGCCGGATTGCCGCCCAGGGCCGGCACCGTCGCCGCGGCCTCGGGGCGCTGCACGCCGTCGATCAGGCTGCTCAGCAGGACGTAGCCAGACTTGCGCAGCACGCCCGACGAACCCGTGAAGTCCGGCACACCGGGCATCGTGCCCGCGCCATTGGCGCCGTGGCAGGCCAGGCACTGGCCCGCGTAGATCGCCGCGCCATCCGGTGTCGGGCCCCGCGCGAACACCAGGGTCGGCATGGCGACGAGTGTCGGCAGGACCAGGGCGATCACGGTTCGGTACTGGCCCGCACGTGTCATTGCCTGCCGTCGTCACATGCGGTGGGGCGCGAACAGGATGCCGTTGGCCTGCTGCAGTTCGCGCACGTAGCGAACGATCTGCGCCAGTTGCTCGTCGCCGACCTGCGGCTGCGGCGGCATGTCGCCGAATCGCCAGTGATGCTGTGGCACCCCGTTGCGCACGGCGCGCTGGAAGGCCTCGTCGGCGTGATGGCCCGGGTTGTAGATGTCGTGCATCAGCGGCGGTCCCTTGTCGGAACCCGTGCCGAAGCGGCCGTGGCACGACGCGCAGTTCGCGTCGAAGGCCTTCTGGCCGGCGGCTGCCTGCGCCGACAGCGCGGGCATCGAAATGCCCAGCGCCGAGGGCGGCAGGTCGCGGATGCGCTGGCCCCAGCTGGGCCACGCCGCGGCCAGCGTCAGGAAGACCAGGGCGAGTCTTGCGGCGGAGGAGCGGTGGCTCGCGACAGCGGTCCGGGTCATGGGCAGTCTTCGCGGTGTCTTGAAGAAGTAGGGGCCGAAGTCCGCGCCACGAAGCGCGCGCGCGATGCCTCGATGGCAAAGAAGTAGACGGTTCCGCGATGGAACCAGGGCAGCGCGTTGGCCATGTCCAGCGGCACGCCCGAGACCGGCTCGACGCCCGGGGTGCGGGCGGGAGGTGTCGATCGCGGATGCCCGCCGGACGAGCCTGCACGGCGTGGGCGGGCACGGTCACCGTCATGGCCGCCACCGGTGCATCCGCGCAGCCACGCGACAAGCCATGCGCCGTAGGCCGCGAACGACAGCGCGAAGATCGTCCAGTCGAAGGTGATCGGGTTCATGTCGAACTCCTCTTCGGACCATCAGGCGGACGCACTGCGCCGGATCCGGACCGTCGTCGCGCACTCACGAGCAGCGCAACGCCCGCCATCGCCAACGCCAGGTAGTTCAGCGCGATGAACCACGGCGTGATCCAGGCAATGCCGTCGAAGCCGCGTTCGGTGACGGGGTAGAGCACCGGCGAGGCGTAGTAGTCCGCCGAGTGCGTGAAGACGTCGATCACGATGTGCGACCACCAGCCCAGCAGCGGCAGCCACAGCGTGCGCCGCCAGGCCCAGAGCACCAGTGTCACGCCCGCCACGATCACGGCGCTGTGGGCGATGCAATGGATGGTGTGCGACCACACCGTCACCCAACCTGGCATGACCGGTTCCTGGCCCGGCATCGCGATGGCGAAGGCCTGCACGGCGTCCCAGGTGCCGCCGCCGACCGCCCACCACGCGAGCACCGGCAGCATCTGGATCACGTCTGGCAGCGCGGCGAGCGCCATCGTGGCCGCCACGGTCCTGCGCGTGACGTCCCGGCGCCGGAGTGCCAGCCAGGCGGCACCAACGCCGGCCCAGAGGGTGTGCGCGAGAATGTCCAACGGCGCGCCCCGCCTCAGACCCGCGCCGTGCGCAGGCGCAGTGCGTTCAGCACCACCGACAGCGACGAGGCGCTCATCGCGAAGGCGGCGAAGATCGGCCCGATCAGCAGGCCGATGAACGGGTAGAGCACGCCGGCGGCCACCGGCACGCCGGCGGCGTTGTAGACCAGCGCGAAGAACAGGTTCTGGCGGATGTTGCGCATCGTCGCGGTGGCCAGCCGCCGCGCGCGCACGATGCCGGTCAGGTCGCCCTTGACGAGCGTGAAACCGGCGCTCTCGATTGCGACGTCGGCGCCAGTGCCCATCGCGATGCCGACGTCGGCCTGCGCCAGCGCCGGCGCGTCGTTGACGCCGTCGCCGGCCATCGCCACCTTGCGGCCCTGCGCCTGCAGCTCCTGGATGATGCGCGCCTTGTCGGCCGGCAGCACGTCGGCGCGGATCTCGTCGATGCCCAGCCGCGCGGCGACCGCCTTGGCGGTTCGCTCGTTGTCGCCGGTGGCCATCACGACGCGGAAGCCCAATTCGTGCAGCGACTTGATCGCGGCCGGCGTGCTGGCCTTGACCGGGTCGGCCACCGCCACCAGCCCAGCGACCGCGCCGTCGAGCACGATGAACATGACCGTCTGGCCGTCGTCGCGCGCGGCGTCGGCCTTGGCCGACAGCTCGGCGCCGTCCAGGCCCAGGTCCTTCACGAGCTTGAGGTTGCCCAGCGCGACGGCCTTGCCGTCGACACGGCCCTTCACGCCCTTGCCGGTGACGGCCTCGAAGTCCTGCGCCTCGGCCAGCTTGACGCCACGCTCCTCGGCGCCTCGCACGATGGCTTCCGCCAGCGGGTGTTCGGAGCCCTTCTCCAGCGTCGCGGCCAGGCGCAGCACTTCGGCCTCGTCGTGTCCGGGCTCGGGCATCACGGCCACCAGTTTCGGCTTGCCCTCGGTGAGGGTGCCGGTCTTGTCGACGATCAGGGTGTCGACCTTCTCGAAGCGCTCCAGCGCCTCGGCGTTCTTGATGAGCACACCCATCTGCGCGCCACGGCCGGTGGCGGTCATGATCGACATCGGCGTGGCCAGCCCCAGCGCGCAGGGGCAGGCAATTATCAGCACCGCCACCGCCGACACCAGCGCGTAGGCCAGCGCCGGCGCCGGACCCCAGATCGCCCAGGCGATGAAGGAAGCCACCGCGATGGCGATCACGGCCGGCACGAAGCGGCCGGCCACCATGTCGGCCCACTTCTGGATCGGCGCGCGGCTCTTCTGCGCGCGGGCCACCATGTCGACGATCTGCGCCAGCAGCGTGTCGGCGCCTACGCGCGTGGCTTCCATCACCAGGCTGCCGGTGCCGTTGATCGTGGCGCCGGTGAGCCTGTCGCCGGCCACCTTCTCGACCGGCACCGGCTCGCCGGTGATCATGCTCTCGTCGATCGAGGAGCGGCCATCGACCACGGTGCCATCCACCGGCACCTTGTCGCCGGGTCGCACGCGCAGCCGGTCGCCGACCTGCACCTGCTCGAGCGGGATCACTTCCTCGGTGCCGTCGGGCCGGATCACGCGCGCGGTCTTGGCCGCGAGGTCGAGCAGCGCGCGGATCGCCTTGCCCGTGCCTTCGCGGGCCCGCAGCTCCATCACCTGGCCCAGCAGCACAAGGGTGACGATCACCGCCGCGGCCTCGAAGTACACGCCGACGACGCCGGTGGCCGGATTGCGGAAGCCGGCCGGGAAGATGCCCGGCGCGACCAGCGCCACCACGGAATAGGCGAAGGCCGACGCCACACCCATGCCGATGAGGCTGAACATGTTCAGGTTCCAGGTTCGGAACGACGCCCAGCCGCGTTCGAAGAAGGGCCAGCCGGACCACAGGATCACGGGCGTGGACAACACGAGCTCGATCCACATCGACTCGTGCTCGCCGAAGAAGTCGCGCACGGCGGTGATGCCGAGGAAGGGCGTCATCGTCAGCACGAGCAAAGGCACCGTCAGCACGGTGGCGACCCACAGGCGACGCGTGAAGTCGACGAGCTCCGGGTTCGGTCCTTCGTCGGCCGCGGCCGAGCCGGCCTCGAGCTGCAGACCCATGCCGCACAGCGGGCAAGCGCCGGGCACGGTCTGGCGCACCTCGGGGTGCATCGGGCAGGTGTAGACGCTGCCGCTCCAGTCGGCGGGTACCTTGTCGTAGGTGCCGGCCGTCGCAGCCTTCGCAGGCCTCGACGCCGCCGGCGCGGGGTGGCCGTGCCCTGCATGGCCAGGGTGCCCATGACCTGCGTGGTCGTGATGCGCATGGCCGGCAAGGTCGTGGGCAGACGCCTGGCCTTCCGGCTCCAGGAACATGCCGCACTTCGGGCACTTGCCGGGGGCGTCCTGCCGCACCTCGGGATGCATGGGGCAGGTGTAGATGGTCACCGCATCCTTTGCGGCCGTCCCGGTCGCGTGCGAGTGGGCGTCGGGGTGGTGTTGTCGGGGCATGTCCATGGCCTCAAACCTCGTCGTTGTCATTGCGAGGTCCGGAGCGCTGGCCACCATGACCGCCGTGCCGGCCGTGGCCCCCACGGCCGTGGAACAGGTGCATCAGCGGGCAGGCCAGCAGCAGCAGGTAGATCCAGTTGCCGGCAACGTGATTCCAGTGCTCCCGCAGCAGGTAGAAGCCGCCCACCAGCGCCACCATCAGCAGTGCCGTCTTCAGGGGCCTGCCCAGCAGCGCAGAGGGCCTTGTCGTGTCCTGCGGCCTTGAAGCCGGGCCCCGCAGGTGATCGTGCGTGTGGTCGTGGGTGCTCATGGTCTGCTCCTTTCGTGATGCCGCGCTGAGATCGAGCGCTCTGCGCCAGCTTCGACCCTGACCTCGTGTCAAGGTCAAGGGCCTGCGGTGCGGTCGCGTTCCAGCAGCGCCTTGCGCTTCTCGTATTCCTCGGGCGAGCACTCGCCGCTGGCCAGGCGTCGCTGGAGTAGCTCGAGCGGCGTCTCGCGCCGCTCGACGGTGCGATCCGCGTCGCTCGTGCGTCCGCCGGGCCGGCCCCACAGCGCCCAGACGAAGGCGGCAACGATCCCTACCCAGAAGATCCACCACAGGAAGTGCATGCCGCCCATGAACCATTCACCGTCGTAGAACATGTGCATCTCCTTCAGCCTCCGGCCGTCGCGGCGAGTGCGTCGCGCACACGCTGCAGCCGCGCGCGCACTTCATGTGCCACTGCGGCAACTTCGGCGTCGTCGGTGAGCTGCAGTACGGCCACCGGGTCCATGAAGCCGGCGACGAACCGGCCGTCGGCCTCCTCGCGCACGACCACGTTGCACGGCAGCAGCAGGCCGATGTCGGGCTCCGCGCTCAGCGCGCGGTGTGCCAGCGGCGGGTTGCAGGCGCCGAGGATGCGGTAGGGCCGGCCGTCGACACCGAGTTTGGCCTTCATCGTGGCCTGCACATCGATCTCGGTCAGCACGCCGAAGCCCTCGGCCTTGAGCGCCTCGGTGACGCGCGCCACGGCAGCAGGGAAGTCGCGGCCGGGCAGATCGCAGTGGAATCCGTAGCTCATGCGCCACCCCTCACTTCGTCGAGGGGGCCGGCATCATGCGGTCCATCATCATCTGCATCATGGACTGCATCATGTCCATGCGCTGTTCCATCATGCCCTGGCGGGCCGTCATGTCGCCGGGCTTGCCGCCCATCATGGCGCCAGGGCCCATGCCGCCCATGCCGCCCATCATGCTCATGCCGTTCTGCATGAGCTTCATCTGCTCGTCCATGAGCGCGTTGCGCTCTTCGGGCGTCTTGGCGGCCATCAGCTTGTCGTGCATGTCGCGCATGGCCTTCATCTGCTCGGAGTAACCCGGCATGGCCGCGCCGGCGCCCATGCCCATTCCGGGTCTGGCCGGCGTAGCCTGCGCGATCTGGATGCCCGCGGCCTGCGCTGGGTGATGGCTGTCGTGCTGGTCGACTGAAGCAGCCCAGGCCGATGCGGCCAACGTTGTGGCGCTCAGGGCGGCGATCGAGAGAATGGTGCGGACGGATGTCATGTCGAACTCCTGGTCAAAAGGATGGGATGGATGTCGAGTGGATGGCCCAGTGCACGGTGCACGGCACCGCCCAGAGCAGGAATTTCCGAGTCTGAACGCTGTACCCAGGCACAGCGTCAAGCCGGAACGGGGTGGCGGCGGCGACGTTTGGGCGCAGGGCCCGGCATCAGGCGCCGTGGGAGGCGCTATAGCGCGAGTCGCGAGAAGCGGATGCGCAGAGGCAGAGGCAGACCCGGACTGGGAGCGGGCAGCGCCTGCCAGGTACTGGTGGGCGCTGCAGCGGCCTGGCGAGTCGTCCAGGCGAGCACCAAGGGCGGCGCCATCGGGAGATCGAGAAGGTCGATGCTAGGCGCCAGTTTGACGATGGCCTGTGCGCCATCGCCGCAGAACTTCAGACAGGCGCCCTTGGCAGCGCCCGCGTTCTCTGGGTGGTCGGCGTCTGCGCCCAGGTGGCCGGGAGACACCATGGGCGCCCGAACCTCCAGGGCCTGTGGCGCTGCCGATTCGTGCAGATGGGTTTGCCCAGGCTGGCTCAGACAGGCATTCGCCAGGCTCGAGGCGACCGCAAACAGCCAGAACAGCAGCACCGTGAATGCGGTGCGGCGCCTGGTTCGACTGTTTGCGAAGAGGCTCACGATCATGCTTGGAAGCGAAGGCGCCGACTGTAGTTCCCGATGCCGCTCAAACGTTGACCAACGTCAAGCGGCCACTGGGGTCGACCACGGCCATCGACGCTTCTCGCTGCACATCTCGCATGCGGTGCGGCTTGTACTGAATGCCGTTGGCCTGCTGCATTTCGCGCAGATGGCGCACGAACGTCCTCGCTGCTGACCTTCGGCTGCAGCGGCGGGCTCCTGCCCCGGCATCGCGACCGCGAAGGCGCGCACGGCATCGAAGCTGCCGCCGCCGAACCACCACCATGCCAGTACCGGCAGCATCTGAAACAGGTCGGGCAGCACAGCCAACGCCATCGTCGCTTTGACGATGCGGCCCGGCAGCCGCTGGCGCCGCGCCTTGGGATCTCGCACTGCACAAGAGATGGAGTCGGCCAAAACGCTCGGTGCGATGCCCGGTCTTGAACGGTCACGCTTGCGCCCCCGGATGGAATCGAGATGCACCTCAGTCGCTTGGGCCTGCCTGTTCACTCGTCGACTCGCCTGAGCAACAGCCCAGACAGGCCGAGGAACAGCACCGATCCGAAGCCCCAGACCCAGGCATAGCCGATCATGTCGCCCCATGGCGCGAGCGCGTAGGCCAGAGCCAGCAAGGCCCAGACCGCGGCGACGGGAAGGATCAGGAAGAAGTCTTCGTTCATTTCTCACTCCTGTGTTCAATGGGCGCCACCGCCAGCGGCAGTGATGGGCAGGGCCCGCATCAGCTCGAATGCCAGCGCGCTGAAGGCAACCATCGCGACGACGACGACCAGTACCGACAGCGGCCCGACCCAGGCGCTGGCGGACGGCGGCAACACGCTGCCACCCCAGGCCAGGGGCGCCTGGCCGACCTCGCGGGCCCGATCGCGTGCGGGCCACAAGGAGACGGCCAAGCCGGCCGAGAAGACCATCAACGCCAGTGCCATCAGCGTGCCGCCCACGCCGACGGCGGCCATGAGGACCTGCCACAGCGCCGGCGCCTGGCCCTGGTAGTCGACGCTGATGACGCGCCGAGGCACCCCCAGGTAGCCGGCCGCAATGCCCGCGACCCCGAATACCACCAGGCCGGCGAGGGCCAGCCAGGGCATCCAGCGCAGCAGGCCCGGCCGCCAGACCGCGCGCCCGCCGATGGCGGGCAAGACGACGGTCAGGGCTGCAAGCAGCGTCAAGCTCACCGTACCGACGGTGAAGAAATGGAAGTAGCCAGGGACGAAGAAGGTATCCGACAGCAGCGGCGCGAGTTCGCCCTGGATCAGCACGAACGCGAACACCAGACCCAGGCCCATGCTCAGCACGGCCACGCCGATGGCCGACATCGACGGGTGCCGCCAGGGCAGCAGGCGGATCCAGCCGAACAGGCCGCGGCCTCCGTGCTGGCGCGCGTGGACTTCGAGCGAGGCGACGACGATCAGGAACGCCGTCAGCGTCGGCACGCTGACGAACAGCGACAGCAGCGAGCCCGCTATCCGGACCACATCTGGCAGGTCGGGCTCGAGGAACATGTGGTACAGCGAGGTCGGCGGCACGAACACCAGGTACATCGAGAACACGACTTTCGAGAAGCGCTCGCCGAAGACCGATTTGACGCCGGTCAGCACCTGCATCAGCACGTACCACAGGATCACCGTGGCCATCAGCGGCAGGTAGTGCATGTTGTGGAACACGATGTGCCAGCTGGTGCCCTGGCCAGCCGGGAAGGGACCCGCGCCCATCGCCCACAGCACGCTTGGGGCGAAGGCATACAGCGCGGCAAAGCCGGTCACGACCAGGAAGCCGGCCCAGACGAACAGCGCGAAGCCCACCGCACTCAGCCGCGACTGCCGGCCCTGCCAGCGCGGCGTCAGCAAGGTCGTGATCGCGCTGGCCGGCAGCACCACCAGGCCCAGGCCGAGCAATACGTAGCCGGCGCTGAAGACCAGCAAGCCCTGGGGCTCGCCTACGGCCAGTTCCGGCGCGCCGTTGTAGAGCAACGGCGTGCCCATGTGGGCTCCTGCCATGCTCAGACCGAAGCCGCCCAGCATCAACGCGAAGCCGCCCCAGGCCACACGCCGCCGGGCCAGACCGCGCCCGCCCTCGGTGGCCGAGAAGGCCAGCAACAGGGCCGCCTGGGCCACGAACAGCCAGTAGAAGAAGATGCTGACGCCGTGCACGGTCAGGAAGCGGTAGCCGGTGGCCGGGATGATGTCGATGAAGCCGGCGCGGGCCAACGCCGTCGCCAGCCCGCCGACGATGCCCAGAACGAGCGCCACCAGTGCGACCCCGACCATGGCAGACAGCAGCCGCCGATCGGCCAGCGGGAGTGCGGCGAGCCGTTGTGGATAGCTCGGTGTGGAGAGTTCGCTCACGTCAAACCACCTCGATCGTGGCCTGCATCAGGTCGTGGCCCGCACCGCAGTAGACGGTGCAGATCATCAGATAGCGGCCGGGTTGATGAAACGTCATCTCGGTCTCCGTGAGGCGGCCCGGGCGCAGGCGCATCATCCGCCCGCCCCGGCCAAACTGGATCGAAGCCCCGTGCGAGGCATCGAGCGCCATCATGCGGAACCGGTAGGGCTGGCCGGCATCCAGGCGCAAGCCGTCGGGCTGGTAGTAGTACTTGCCGGCGATCATCCGAATCTCGATCGGGGCGCCCTCGCCCGGCGGCGCGGCGCCGTCGCCATGCCCGCCTTCGCCCATGCCGGCGCCATGGCCCATGCTGGCGTGATCGACCTCGACACCGGTGTTGGTGTCGGGGGCGGACACGGGCTCAGGGGGTGCTGCCAGCCGTCGCGGGTGCACGCGGCCATCGGGCAGGCGGTAACGCTCGATGAACTCGTTCGTCATACGTGTGAAGTCCTCGGGACTTGGCCCGGTCATGGCGGCGCCATGACCGCCGCCGCTACCGGCAGCAGCGCCGTGAACGCCTCCGCCGGTAGCCCCGGCATGTTCGCCGGCGGGCACGTCGTGCTTGCCGTCCAGCCCAAGCAGAGCCAGCGGCCCCGGCGCGGCGCCGTAGGCCGCCCACAGCCCATACAGGCCGACGCCGCCGAAGCCAGCGGCGGCGACAAAGGCGCGCCGCGTCGTGATGTGTGGTTTGGTGGACATGGTGTGTGGTGGTTGAGGTCAGGGTTGCGCTTGCGAAGCGAGCGACTGGGCAGACCCGCCTGACTCGACACGCTCATCCGCCTGCGTCCGCTGCTGGCAGGCCTGGCCTGTGGTGGTTCTTCTGGGTCGTCCCGATCGCCGTGCTTGTCTGCTCGGCTGGGGGGCGTCCCGGCAAGCGCGGCAGCAAGCCGCGCGCATACCACCCATGTAGAAGCCACCGTCGGAGAACATCTCGCGCTCCATCAGACGGCAGGATGCTGGCGTTCGCTCGGGAACGACAGGGTGACGAGATCATTACGATCGCGTCATCTGTTCGTCATGTTCCGGAAAACCCGACCGGCCTACCGTTGGCGCTGTCTGTCGTGCCGACCCGCCCCGAGCCCGACTGGCGAGGAGGACCTGATCCCATGAAACTGCTGGTCGTCGAAGACGAAGCCATCACCGCGGACTACCTGCGCCAGGGGCTGAGCGAGGCGGGGTTCACCGTCGACTTGGCGCGCAATGGCCTGGACGGCCACCACCAGGCGATGACGGGCGACCACGACCTGCTGATCCTCGACGTGATGCTGCCGGACGTGGATGGCTGGCGCATCCTGAGGGCGCTGCGCGACGCGGGCCGACGCACGCCGGTGCTGTTCCTTACCGCGCGCGACAGTGTCCAGGACCGCGTCAAGGGCCTGGAGTCGGGCGCCGACGACTACCTGGTCAAACCGTTCGCGTTCTCCGAGTTGCTGGCGCGCGTGCGCACCCTGCTGCGCCGGGGGACCGCGCCGCTGCTGGACGACCGGCTGGAAGTGGCCGACCTCGTGCTCGACGTGCCGCGTCGCCGGGCCGCGCGCGCCGGGCGGCGCCTGACCCTCACCGCCAAGGAATTCGCGCTGCTCGAGCTGCTGGCGCGCCGCCGTGGCGAGGTGCTCCCGCGGTCGTTGATCGCATCCCAGGTCTGGGACATCAACTTCGACAGCGACTCCAACGCCATCGACGTCGCCATCCGACGCCTGCGCGCCAAGGTCGACGACGACTTCGAGCCCAAGCTGATCCAGACCGTGCGCGGCATGGGCTACATGCTGGACCTGCCCGATGCCGACTGAGCCCGTCCGCCGGCGGCCGTGGTCGCTGGCCCTGCGCATCACACTGGTGGTCAGCCTGACGATGTCGGCCGTCTTCGCGGCCAGCGCCTGGCTGGTGTCCCGGTCGATCGAGGGCCACTTCGAGGAGCTGGACTTCGGCGAGCTGCAGGCGGTGACGGACTCGCTCGGCCAGGCGCTGGCAGTGGCGGAGCCCGGCGGCGACGCTGCGGCGCATCGCGAACGGCTGGCCCAGGCGGTGGCGGGCCACCACGGCGTGTACTTTGCCGTCCTCGACGGCCGGGATCGACCGGTCTACGCGCGGGCGCCGGAAGCCCTGCTCGATGCCGCGCGGCATGCAGACCCTGCGCGACGGCTGGCGCCCGAGCACCTGACCGTCTGGACTCTCGACGCGGACACCTACCGCGGCGGGGTGGTCACCGTGGCGGACCACCGGGTCCTGGTGGCGGTGTCGACCGACGCGCACGAGCACTACCTGGCGCGGCTGCGTCAGGGCCTTTGGTGGGGGGCACTGGCGGCAACCGTGCTGGCGGTGCTGGCCGTGTGCATTGCGGTGCGCTGGGGCCACGCCCCGATCCGGCGCATCGGCGCGAGCATGCGGGGCGTGACGTCCGACCACCTGGACCTTCGGCTGGATCCGGCATCCGTCCCGCCCGAACTGGCCCCCTTGGTGACGTCCTTCAACACCATGCTGGATCAGCTCCAGTCGAGCTTCGAACGCCTGTCGCACTTCTCGGCCGACATCGCGCACGAGCTGCGCACGCCGGTCACCAACCTGATGACGCAGACCCAGGTTGCGCTGTCCAAGGATCGTTCACTGGCGGCCTATCGGGAGGTGCTCTACACCGGGCTGGACGAAATGGACCGCATGCGCAAGATGATCGGCGACATGCTCTTCCTGGCACAGACCGAGAGCCCGCGGCGTCGGCTGCAGATCACGGAAGTCAGGCTCGACGCCGAGGTTCGGGCGGTGTTCGACTACTTCGAGGCCTTGAGCGAGGAGGCCGGGGTTGGCCTTCGGCTGAACCCCGTGCACGGCGGCGTGCCGCCCGCAACCGGCGACCGCGGCATGCTGCAGCGCGCGATCAGCAACCTGGTCGGCAACGCGCTTCACCACACCGCGCGCGGCGACACCGTCGTCGTGCGGCTGAGGGCCGAAGGCGGGTCGGTCCGCGTGGTGGTGGAGAATCCCGGCACTGCCATCGACCCAGCCCATCTGCCGCATCTGTTCGATCGCTTCTATCGCGTCGATCCTGCACGCCACCGCGAGGGAGAAGGCGCCGGACTCGGCCTGGCCATCGTCAAGGCCATCGCGGAGGCCCATGGCGGCACGGTCGGGGTCTCGTCGTCGGACGGTGTGAATCGGTTCTGGCTGCGATTGCCGGCTGCGGCGACGGCACCATCGCCGCACATCCTGTCAGCACCGGGTGCGCGCGGCGGCGCGCGTAGGGCCATCCCGCACGACTCGGAGGCATGAGATGAAGACTGCGACGATGCTGGCCACTGCAGGCGTCGCCCTGGCGGCCCTGGGCGGCGCGGTCTGGTGGGCATCGAGCGACCACGCGGCCGAGAGCAACCAAGAACGCGCGGCGCTTCGGCCCGACGATTCACGGCTGACCGCCCGCGGGGCCTCAATCTACGCAGCGCAATGCGCGTCCTGCCACGGTGCGAACCTTCAAGGCCAGCCGAACTGGCGCGAACGCGGGCCCGACGGCCTGCTGCCCGCGCCGCCTCACGACGCCAGCGGCCACACCTGGCACCACCCGGATGCGCTGCTGATCCGGATCACCCGCGACGGCGTGGCGGCAGTCGCCGGCGATCCCAACTACCGCACCGCGATGCCCATCTACCGTGGACTGATGAGCGACGAGGACATCGTCGCCGTGCTGTCCTGGATCAAGTCGCGCTGGCCAGAGGACGTGCGTGCCAAGCATGACCAGATCAACGCGCAGTCGCGCTGACAGTCCAGGTCGATCGACCGCTTCCGGGGGACGCAACCGGCGAGGCGGATGTCGCCATGGGGTCGTCCAGGGACAGCGGCCTCGCTGACTTGAACGCCGGAAAGCGGTCGCTTTGAACTGCGACACGGGTCCTGACGGCTTCCACCCGTACAGCGATGATCCCCGGTCTTCCTCGGGTCCTTGGCACAATCCTTGGATGCCCAACATTGCATCCGTGCTCAAGGCCGAGATCGTTCGTCTGGCTCGCAAGGAATTGCGCGGCGAGGTCGATTCGATCAGAAAGGCGCTCGCGGCAGCGCGCGCGGAAAGCGCCGCGTTGAAGCGCAGAGTCAGCGAACTGGAGCGATCCGTGCGGCAGTCCGCGCGCGCCGCCCCCGCTCGGCCGTCATCGCCACCTGCGGTCGAGGNNGCAGGGCAAGGCACGCCCCAGAGGCAAGAACCTCGCGGCCATCGCTGCCTTGCGCGGGGTTGGCAAGCGCGAGGTGGTGGAGCGCTTGGCAGCCCTGAAGTCGGGCGAGCAGCCGTAGGCGAGCCGACGCGCGGTCCGGCGTCGTGACCGGGCCATCGGGGAGCGCTCCTCGCCACCCTTGAAGTGCGCGGGCTCAATGGGATCCTGAC
>JRYF01002169.1_pt1 | contig 15940 bp, 16 predicted proteins | sample 235331 | NCBI WGS metagenome assembly JRYF01 (sample SAMN03074217, study PRJNA261475) | activated sludge metagenome | biome: Wastewater Treatment Plant; feature: Wastewater; material: Activated sludge; isolation source: activated biomass of a wastewater treatment plant treating hydrocarbon... ...
CAATTGCCCTTTTTGATTTTTTTCTTTTTGCGAATCGGGCCTTGCAATCCCTTGTTTCTGTTGCCCAGGTTAGGAGTTCTGACCTTAGGCGCTTATGCGAAATATAAGACCAACAAATTGTCGATAATTGCCGCTTGCCCCGAAGGACTTTTTTCCGGCACAGCGACGGAAAAACGTAGTACTTTGTCTGTCAAGTCCTTTTAATTTTTGCAAGAAGTTGATGGGATTGATGGGGGCTGCTCTCAACCATCTCAACCATCTCAACCATCTCAACCATCCTTAACCATCCTAAACCATCTCAACCATCCTCAACCCTTTCAAAACTGTGAGGCTGTTTTCATGCCAACGAAGAGGGAGAGGAGACAAACTGAGGCGCTCAACAGCATGTAGCCTGCGGCTTTCGCATATTGGCCTTGCAGGAGCATCTGAAAGGTTTCATTGGTAAAAGTCGAAAAGGTACTGAACCCGCCGCAGAAGCCGGCCATGAGGAAAACCGCCATCTGGCTGCCCAATTTTTCCTTGGTGGCAAGGACTACCAGCACACCCAGCACGAAACAACTCACGACATTGGAAAGGAACGTGGCCCACGGGTATTGCAGCCGTAGCGGGGCCAACAAATGGCCCATGCCCAAGCGGCAGATGCTGCCAAGCCCTCCGCCCAGAAATACAAAAAGATAATGCGGCATTGTAATGGTTAATGTTTAATGGTCAATGGTTAATTTACACCGGCAAGAGAGGGGGGAGTGTTTTCAAAAAAAATGCGAAAATAGGGGATAACTCCATTTGCAGGCCTATCCGTTTGCATACTTTTGAAACATGAACCGCCATCTCCTTGCTGCCATTGTCCTGACGGCACTCGCCGGGCTGACCTACATCCAGTACCAATTGCTGGTCACGGGAGTCAGGCTGGAAAAACTGCGCTTCGACCAGCGGGCAGGCTCGGCGCTCCGGGCCGTGGCCGACACGCTGAACGAGCCGGGCATTCTCGGTGATGCTCTCATTGCCCGCCTGCAAATGCGTGACTTCCCGGACAGAAGGCCGGACATCCTGGCCGACTCGATAAATTTCCTGCTGGCAACGGAACTGCAACGGCGGGGCGTAAATGCCCGCTTCACCTTTGTGCTCACCGACCAGTATGTGTCGAGGATCGTGTTGTCGAGTACCCATTTCAACAGGGAAAAATTCAATTTCGGGCGATACACGGCCCCGCTCGGCCACCGCATCATCGGCGGATGCCACTGCGAAACGGCGCTGTATCTCGACATCACCAACCTCTTCACCTACCTGCTGGGCGAACTGCGCTACCTCGTCGCCCCCTCCCTGCTTTGTTTGCTGGCCCTGCTTGCCGGCCTGTTGCTGCTCATCAACACCCTGCGAAAGGAGCAAAAGCTCAATGCCCTCAAAAACGATTTCATCAACAACCTGACCCACGAACTGAAAACGCCTGCCTTTTCCATTTCGCTTTCTGCCAAAATGGCGATGGAGAGCCTGCGAAAGGGCGATGCGGAGAAGGCGGGGAAATTTTTGCAACTCATTGAAAACGAGAATGAAAAATTGAAGAATCACGTCGAGAAAGTGCTGGAACTGGGCAGCCTGGAAAGTGCCCGCTACCAACTCCGACGGGAAATGACGGACATGCACGAATTGATTAAAACGGTGGTGACGGGGTTCGCACCGATGGCAGAGGAGCGGGAGGCAAGGATTGACCTTGCCCTGGAGGCCAATCCCTGCACCTTGCCGGTGGATGCCGACCACATTGCCAATGCCGTCCGCAACCTGCTGGACAATGCGCTGAAATACAGCCCCGATAAGCCCGAAATCGAACTGCGGACTTTTGCGGATGAAAAACATTTCCACCTCTCGGTCACGGACAAAGGCATGGGCATTTCGCCCGAACACCTGAAGCTGATTTTCAGGAAATTTTACAGGGTGCCTACCGGCAATCTCCACGTCGTGAAGGGTTTCGGCCTCGGCCTGAGCTATGTCGCCCAGATCGTGAAGGCGCACGGTGGGCAGGTTGAGGCCATGAGCAACCAAGGGGAGGGGACAACGATTCGGATTGTTTTGCCGCACTGAATACTATGGCTGTAACGCTTTAACCAGACTGCTGGGCATTTTTACGATAGAGGGAATGTAAGGCCAACATTTACTAAGAAACTGTGATAAAACCCCAGACGAGTCAAAAAATGCCAGATTTTAGCGGAAGACGAAGGGAAATTTTCAAGGGATAGTGGCTCCTATCGCTTGAAAATTTGCCACAGTATGCCGTTATCAGATGGCGTTTTGTGGCCGTCAAGGGGTTTTATCACAGTTTCTAAACTTCCAAAAAGTTTAGTAAACGTGAAATATCGGACATTGCTATCTTCGGGCGATTTTAGGGACTATGACTGCCATGCTTTGGGAAGGGTGGTACAAGTTCCTCCGCCAATTAATGGTTAATGTATAATGGTCAATCATAATGACCCCGTTGACCAATGACTTTCAAAAACGCTATCAGTTACAAAAACGAATCTAATATCAAAATGAAACTACTCACCGGAAAAACAGCACTCATCACCGGAGGTTCCAGGGGCATCGGGGCGGCCATTGCAACGCGCTTTGCCGAGCAGGGAGCCAACGTGGCCTTCACCTATCTTTCCTCCGCCGAAAAAGCGAATGCCCTTGCTGCGGAATTGACCGAAAGGCACGGGGTCGTCGTGCGGGCCTACCGTTCCGACGCATCCAGCTACGCGGAAGCAGAGCAGTTGGTAAATGATGTCCTGCGCGACCTCGGCAACTTGGACATACTGGTCAACAATGCCGGCATCACCCGCGACAACCTCATGCTCCGCATGACCGAAGCCCAGTGGGACGAAGTGATCAACACCAACCTGAAATCCATTTTCAACCTGACGAAACACGCCCTCCGGCCCATGCTGAAAGCCAAAAAAGGCTCCATCATCAACATCAGTTCCATCGTGGGCGTGACCGGAAATGCAGGGCAGGCGAACTATGCCGCCTCCAAGGCCGGTATTTTCGGCTTCACCAAATCGGTGGCCAAAGAGGTGGGTTCCCGCAGCATCCGCTGCAATGCCCTCGCACCGGGTTTCATCGAAACGGAAATGACGGATGCCCTCGATGAAAAAACGAAGGAGGCGTATTTCGCCAACATCCCCATGAAGCGCTTCGGAAAAGGAGAAGAAGTCGCCGATGCCTGCGTTTTTCTCGGTTCCGACATGTCGGCCTACATCTCCGGACAGACGATCAGTGTCTGCGGTGCATTGAATTGTTAACAAGCACATAACAACAACTATCACCTGACCATGCAAAAATCAATCTTTTCCATTCTCTTCATTACCCTGTTCACCATCGTTCTGAATGCCCAAACCGAAGCCCTCTGGCTTCGCTATCCTGCCATCTCGCCCGACGGCAAAACCATCGTTTTCAGCTATCAGGGCGACTTGTACAAGGTAGCGGCTGAGGGTGGCACAGCCACCGTCCTAACCGTCCACGAGGCACAGGATTTTATGCCTGTCTGGTCGCACGACGGGCAGCAGATTGCCTTTGCCAGCGACCGCTACGGCAACTTCGACGTGTTCGTCATGCCCGCAGCAGGTGGCCAGGCTACCCGCCTGACGTATCACTCTGCCGGTGAGTTTCCAAGTGATTTCACGGTTGACAATCAGGAAGTTATCTACACGTCCAGCCAGTTGGATGCGGCGGAAAACCAGCAGTATCCGAGCGGGGTGCTGCCGGAGTTGTATCGAATTTCCGTCAAGGGAGGCATGCCCCGGCTCGTGCTCACTACCCCGGCGCAGGATGCCCGTTTCGACATCAAAGGCGAGCTACTCGTTTTCCATGACCGCAAGGGCTACGAAGATGAATTCCGCAAACACCACACCTCCAGCGTGACGAGGGATGTGTGGAAATACGATTTGAAAACAAAAAAATACACGCAACTCACCTCCTTCGAGGGCGAAGACCGCAACCCCGTCGTGGCACCCAACCAGCGTGACATTTATTTTTTGAGTGAAAAAGGAGGTTCTTTCAACGTCTGGAAAATGAGCCTCGGCGACGGTGCTGAAACGCAAATCACGAATTTCACCAAACACCCCGTGCGTCACCTGACCGTTGGCTATGACGGCACGATTTGCTTTAGTTTCAATGGTGAAATTTACACGATGAAAGAAGGCGGCCAGCCGAAAAAAGTCTCCGTCAACATCATCAACGATGGGCGCTACAACCCGGAGAAAATCGTCCCCGTCAATGGCAGCATCACCGAAATGGAACTTTCGCCCAACGGTAAGGAGGTCGTGTTTGTGCATCGGGGTGAGGTGTTCGTAGCCTCGGTTAAGGAAGGCACGACCCGCCGCATCACCAGCACGCCGGAGCAGGAGCGTTCCGTCAGCTTCAGCCCCGACGGTCGTTCCATCCTTTATGCCGGGGAGCGCAACGGCAGTTGGAACATTTACCAAACCTCGTTGACCCGTGACGAGGAGAAGTATTTTTTCAACGCCACCATTTTGAAGGAAACGCCGGTCATCGCCACGCCTGCCGAAGAGTTCCAACCGGCATACTCTCCCGATGGCAAGGAGGTCGCCTACCTCGAAGAACGCACGACGCTGAAAGTCGTCAACCTGGCCACTAAAGCCGTGCGTACCATCATGCCCGGCGATAAAAATTACAGTTACTCCGACGGCGACCAGTGGTATCAATGGTCGCCGGACGGCAAGTGGTTCCTGGTTGAGTTTCTGCAGGACAAACAATGGATTGGACAAGCCGGACTCGTGAGTGCCGATGGCGGCAAGGAAATCATCAACCTGACCAAAAGCGGCTACTCCAACGGCGTGCCCAAATGGACGCTGGACGGCAAAGCCATGCTCTGGTTCAGCGACCGGGACGGCATGAAGAACCACGCCAGTTGGGGAGCGCAGGCCGATGCCTACGCCATGTTTTTTACCCAGGAAGCCTTCGATAAATTCAAACTGAGCAAGGAGGAATTTGAACTCAAAAAAGAAGAGGAAGACAAGGCCAAAGACGAAAAGAAGGAGGAGAAGAAGGAAGATAAACCCGTTGAAAAGAAAAAAGAAGACAAAAAAGACACGAAAACCGCCGCTGCACCGAAGGATGAAAAAGACAAACCCGTCGAACCCCTGAAATTTGAACTCGACGGCATCGAAGACCGCAAGGTGCGGCTCACCATCCACTCTTCCCAACTGGCCGATGCCCTGCTTTCCAAAGACGGCGAAAAGCTGTTTTATCTCGCCAGATTCGAGAAAGGCTGGGACCTCTGGCAGACCGAACTCCGCACGAAAGACACCAAAATTTTGGTAAAACTCGGCGCTGACAACGTCGGCAGGCTCATCATGGACAAGGAGGGCAAAAACCTGTTCGTGTTGTCCAACGGCAGCATTTCAAAAGTGGAAATTGAGGGCGGCAAAAAGGAAAGCGTGAACGTGAAAGGCGAAATGGTACTCAACGAAGCGGTCGAGCGGCAGTACCTCTTCGAACACGCCTGGCGGCAGGTGGAGAAGAAATTTTACAAAACCGACCTGCACGAGGTGGACTGGAATTTTTACAAAAATGAGTACGCCCGCTTCCTGCCCTACATCAACAACAATTACGATTTCGCTGAAATGCTGAGCGAATTGCTCGGTGAACTGAATGCCTCACACACCGGTGCCCGCTATCGGCCCAGCGCTCCCAATGGCGACATGACCGCAGCGCTCGGTCTGTTTTACGATGAAAACTACACCGGCAAGGGCCTGAAAATCAAGGAAGTAATGGCGAAAAGTCCGGTGGTGAAAAGCGATTCCAAAATCAAGGCAGGCATTGTCATTGAAAAAATTGACGACCAGGAAATTACGCCCACCACCAATTACCACAGCCTGCTGAACCGCAAAGCAGGCAAAAACACCCTGCTTTCGTTGTATAATCCGGCCACCAAACAGCGCTGGGAGGAGGTGGTCAAGCCCATCAGCCTGGGCGAGGAAGGCGAACTGCGTTACCAGCGTTGGGTCGAGCGTTGCCGCTTCCTGGTGGACAGCCTGAGTGAAGGACAAATCGGTTACGTTCACGTGCGGGGTATGGATGACGGCAGCTACCGCAAGGTTTACGAGGATGCTTTGGGGAAAAACCATGGAAAACAAGCGCTCGTCGTGGACACCCGCTTCAACGGCGGCGGCTGGCTGCACGACGACCTGGCCACTTTCCTCGATGGCAAGGAGTACATGACTTTCATGCCTCGTGGGCAAAACATTGGCAACGAACCGCAGTTCAAATGGCGCCGCCCCAGTATCGTGGTGATGGGCGAAGGCAACTACTCCGATGCGCACATGTTTCCCTACGCCTACAAGGCATTGGGTATCGGGAAATTGCTCGGAATGCCGGTGCCCGGTACAGGTACGGCGGTCTGGTGGGAAACCCTTCAGAACGGCATGGTCTTCGGCATCCCGCAGGTAGGCATGGTCGGCAACGACGGGCAATACCTTGAAAACCAGCAACTTGAGCCGGATGTAAAAGTGCCGAACGAACCGGGTGCTGTGAGTAAGGGGCGGGATCAGCAGTTGGAGGCGGCGGTGCGGGAGTTGAAGAAGTTGCTGAAGCCGTGAGGAACAATGTTTCGATGAGCAAAACCTGATTGCAAAGGTTTTTTTCGATTTCGGGAAAACCCTTTGTTCTCAAGTGTAAATCGCTTCAATTATGGCAAGAGATAAAATTCATGAAATTGTCAAGCGGGCGTTGTTAAAAGATGGATGGACTATCACAGATGACCCATTGGTTTTGCTTCCCGGCGAGGATGACATTTCGGTCGATCTGGGTGCCGAAAAAGTCATTATTGCCGAAAAAGGATCTGAGCGAATCGCAGTTGAAGTGAAAACCTTTGACCAACCCTCCATCATTTACGAATTCCATCGAGCAATAGGGCAGTATTTCGATTATGAAACTGCTTTGATGGTTGCCGATGAAAACCGAACTTTGTTTTTGGCTGTTCCAAATTCAGTGTACCCAAAATTTCAGGAAAGCCGGGTAATAAGCGCTTCCATTCAAAGAGTCCGAATGAAACTAATACTCATTGACATTCAAAAAGAAGAAATTGAACAATGGCTAAAATAAAAAAACATCGCAAAGCGGTACTCGAAGCCCTGGAGGAATACAGAAGTCAGTTTCGACTCAGCAGTTACGACCTTCAACCGCATATCCTTGCAGATGAAGAAAAGCACCACTACCAGTTCCTTTGGATGGGGTGGAAGGACGATCGTCAAATTTTCAATGTCTCCATTCACATTGAATTGAAAAACGATAAAATATGGATTCAGAAAGACAGTACCGAGACAGGAATTGCCAACCTGCTTGTGCAGAGAGGCATATCAAAATCCGACATCGTGCTGGCATACTTTTCCCCAACGCACAGGAAGTTGACGGAATTTGCGGTAGGCTGAAATAGTTGAAGGTTATGATGAATCTGTATTGCAGAAATCCGCTATGGGGTTCAGCGTTGGTTTTTCGTGTATTTTTGTTGTAAAATATTGCGACTTCTTCCTGGTTCCAACAAAGATTAAGTTGCAGCAAAAGCAGAAAAAAATGGATGCTAATACTTCAATATCTCAACCTTTCAGCAATCTGCAATTGGAAATGCTCAAATTGTTTGCTGACAATGTAAAGGAAGAAGATTTACAGGCCATCAGAGAATTGATTTCAAAATACTTTCTGGAAAAGGCAAAGGACGAGGCCGACAAAATCTGGGAAGAAAGAAAGATGAATGCGCACGAAGAGTTGAAAATACACCGTCGTAAACCTTACCGGAAATTGCAACCATGAAAATTGTGCTTGATACGAATGTTCTGTTTGTTTCCATTTCACGTAAATCTTCGCATCACCCAAACGCACCAGACCCAATGGCTGCTCCGGTAATTTCATTCATTGTACGGGCCTTCGTTAATGGCTACTACCACAAACTCTCCCGGTTGAAAGCCATGATGACATTCTTGATGTGCGTGAGTTTCTGCACGTTGGCGTGGAAATAGGAAAGCCCATCGCCGTCATCTTCCGACTGGACGAGGCCGGTGCTGTGGAGTATGTCGAGCTGCTCGGCGATGTATGGTTCGTCGAGGGCCATGCAGGAGGCAATCTGGCAGCAGGACATGCGGCCATTCTCGAGCAATTGCCCAACGATGCCATTGCGGATGCGGTGACGGTACGCCCGAAGGGTAAGGGTTGCCGCTTCGACTTGGGCGAAGTTAAGGGAGGGGGCTTTTTTCGTGTTCATCAGAAGTGGTAACTGGTTAATGGATGCAAGCCGTAAAGATAGTTTCAGGTTGTTACCCGACAAGTAGTTTCAAATTTTTTTTCCTAAAATAAATTCAAGACCCATCTGCAAAAGGCATGAAATAAATGTCCTACACAGTTGAATTTGAGCGCATAAGTTAAATTTTTGAAGTTTAGTAACGAAAAAAAACAGGTTCACGGTTTTGGCCAGCCGGAGGCTGGCCAAAACTGTGAACTTNNAAGAGAGAAGTTATTTTTTAATCGTTACTAAACATCTACATTTTCAATTTACGAACAGGTCAGAAGTTCCGTTACAAGAGAAATGCACTCCATCATTTCCGCCTGCTCTTTTCCACTGTTCGCCCGGAAATCGTGTGGCCGAAAAAGACGGCATTGGCCAGCAGTTTGTTGGTTCCGTACCAAAAAGCACGGAAGTTGGTATTGTCGGCCATGCAGACCACCCGGCCGCTTCCTTGCCCACTGACGATGACCGAAGCACTTCCCGGCGCAAGGCTCTCAAAACTTGTATGCAGGTAACCCGCCGCAAGGGGCTTTTTGGTGTAGGCCAGTGGCATGGCATAAGGGCTTAGCGCAGGCTCCAGAAAGTCGTCGGTGCCTTTGAACACAGGCAATAAGGGATTGCGATAGCCATAGGCGATGGGGTGGGTCAGATCGAGTTCACCCTCGAAAATGGCACCGGACAACTGCAAGGCCCCCCGGTCTTCTGCCTCGCCGATATAGGGAAGGCGTTGTTTGGCGGCATTGTCCTCTTTCGCTTTTTTATACTCCACATTGGCCATTTGTTTGTTCTCCAGCCATTTCACGGCCCGTTTGTAAGCGATTATCGTACCGCCGGCATTGGCCCAGTTTCGCAGTGCATCCGGGTTGAGGGAGCCATAAGCACCGTCCGGCATGATGACGACGTTGTGGCGGTCGAGGATGCTGGGGTTCAGTTTTGCCGGGTCCACTTTTGTCACGGGAATTTGGTAGCGGGTGTCGAGCAGATGCCAAATCTCGCCTGCATCATAAGCGTTTACCCCTTCACCGGCCAGGAGAATGACTTTGGGCAACTTGAGGGCCTGCATATAGCTGCTGCCCAGGTCAATGCCGGTGGGGGTCAGGCCGGTCGTGAGGCCGTATATAGTAAGGTGGCCCACATTGGCTGCTTCCCGCAGCACGGCGAGCAATGCTTCCCCTTGCCGGGGCTGGTTTTGCGTGCCTATCACGACGGTTCCATAGTTGAAATGCCGCACCCCTTCCGCCGTATTGGCTTCGAATGGCTTGGCGGACACTTTCACCAGCAGGTTCTTTTTCAGCAAATGATACAGGGCGGCGGGGGCATGGTATTCGTCCCACTCAAAAGCAAAAGCAAAATCGTTGGCATTGGCCAGGAGGCTGCCTTGCGGCAACTGCACTTCCCCGACGGTTTTTCCCAACAGGTTATTTGAAAAAACATTGCCCGGCAGGGCAGCATAATCAAGATTGAAAGCAAGGGGGAGTGTCCAGGCGCTGATGTCGTAGAAGATGCTGTCGGTGAAGTGGGTTTCTTTTTGAAACATGCCGAGGATGAGGTTGTATTGCGGTTGCTCCAGCGGGATGAGGTAGGCACTGCCCGGTTCGAACTTTTTGCCGTCCACAGTGACTGACCTGCCGAGTTCATAGACCTGGACATCCTGCCGACGGGCCAGTTCCACGAATTTGAGCAGCCTGGCCTGGTCGTGTTTTTCACCGACGACGAATGCCTTGCGGGCATCCTTGCGAGCCTGTTCAAAGGCATTTTTATAGGCCTCCCGCTGGTATTCGAGCAGTTGCTGGCGCAGGGAAATCGCTGCTTCCTGGGTGGAGAGGGCCACCGTCACCTGGTTGCGGATGGTGAAGGGGAAGGAGAGCGGCCCGTTTTCGCTGTTTTGCAAATGCCCCCTGCTGCTGGCCTGCTCGAAGAGAATACCGATGCAGCCTTGCGCATCGGGGTAGGTGGAGCCTTTTCCGTAGTAAAAATCATCGAACCCCTCCTCCGAGTAGTAGAGCGAACCGATGCGGTCGAGGGCTTTTGCGTGAAACTCGCCGATGCGGAACGTCAGTTCCTGATTGCGGGGCGGGGTGAGCGGGTTCACCCTGCTTTGCACGCCGGGCATGAAAAAGAAAGTGGTATTCGTGCCCATTTCGTGGTGATCGGTGAGGATGTTGGGCCGCCAGGTTTGGAAGGCCTTGATGCGACCGACGCTTTCGGGTTGTTGGCCGGGCAGCCAATCGCGGTTCAGGTCGAACCAGTAGTGGTTGGTGCGGCCCCGGGGCCAGGGTTCGTCGTATTCCCTGTCGGCGCTGTCGGCGGTCAGGTGCTTGTTTTTGTGCATGTTGACCCAGGTGGAAAAGCGCTGAAAGCCATCGGGATTGAACACGGGGTCGAAGATGATGACGGCCTCGTCGAGCAGGCGCTGCACTTCGGCGCTGCGGCCTGCTGCCAGGTAGTAGGCCACGAGCGGCGCTGCATTGCCCCCGCTCGGTTCGTTGCCGTGAATGCTGAAACCCTGATAGACCACGACCGGCATATTGGCGATGTCGAGCTTGCCGGAATGTACCGGGTCGCTCAACATGAGGTGCTCCCGCTGGATAGATGCCAGGTTCTGGTGGTTCTTTTCGGAGGTGATGATGAGATGGATCAGGGGGCGCTCCTCGTGGCTCCTGCCATACTCGTGCAGGGTCACCAGGGGCGAGGCAGCAGCCAACATGCGGTAATACGACAACAACTGGTCGTGGGTGAGGTGCCACTCACCGACCTGAAAGCCGAACCACTGTTCAGGCGCTGCAATCGCCGGGTCGTAAGGAATGTCGGGAAGGAAATAGGTGAGGGGCTGCTTTTGACAAAAAACGGTTTGACAAAAGAAAAAAAAGAAAAAAGCAAGGGAGGTAAATGGCCGCATGGTACAGTGATTTGTTTTGGAATGGCGGCGAAAATAGCAATTTATCCCCTACGGAAAAGCCGTTCCCGCTCAAAACGCATGACCGTGATGCCGGAACCCGTTTTCACGATGTCGTCCAGCCCGGTCATCAGTGGGAGGGCAAGTTGTTGCAGGAAAAGGGCAAACCGGGATTTGGGCAGTTCGTGTTCCGTGACGGGGGGGCGGAACCATGCCCTGGGGAAGCCCATCAGGTACAGCAGGGGGCTGAGCAGCCAACGCAACCAGTGCCAGGGGTTGCTCCTGCCCGTGAACACGTACTGGCTGGCCGACACGTCGAGGTAGTCGGCCCGGCGCAGGTGGAATCGTTTTGTCTTGAACGCCTCCTTGTAAGCGGCCACCGTTCGGCGGGCGATGCTGTTGCTGCGGCTTTCCTGTTGGGCGGTTTCTTCCACGAGCACGACCCACTGCCGGGCCAGGCGGCACACCTCATAAACCACCCTTTCCATTTCTTTTTCTTCTGGTAAAAACTGCAACTCGAACATGACCACCACCACATCGAAGGATTTTTCGGGAAAGGGGAGCCTGCGCACGTCGGCCACCATGAGGTCGGCCCCTGTGCCTTCGAGCAGTTGCCGGGCAAAGCCTATCATCTCCTCCGAGCCGTCCACACCGTACAGTTCACGGGGTTGGTGTTTGCTCATTTCCAGCATCAAATCCCCGATGCCGCAGCCGATTTCGAGCACGGAGCGGTAAGGAACCAACTCGTGCATCCGCATCAGTTTGATGAGCTTTTGCCGGCGGTATTTATCGAACGGGGTTTGCGGGATGGGCAGTTGCAGGGCAGGCCGTGCCGCCGCCTGTGGCAGGAGCTTGGCGGCCCCGTCCTTTACCTTCGCCAGGAGGGGGGATGCCGTCAGGTTGGCCAACTTTTCGGGCAACAGCTTTTTCATCCGCCAAAGGTAGGGGATTCTTAGCTGACCCGCTCCCGAACGAATTTGCCAAAAAGTTCCTCCAGCCGTTTCGTTCTGAACTCGAAGATTTCCTCTACCTTTTTGCCGACCATTATTTTTTGCATGAAAATGCCGAGCGGCCCCAGGGGCAGGCGGTAGTCCACGATGTCCAGCATTTCCACGCCACCGGGAATGGATTTGAAATGGTGCTGGTGGTGCCAGATTTGATAGGGGCCGAGGCGTTGTTCGTCAACAAAAAACTCGTGCTCCCGCACGTGGGTGATTTCCGTGACCCATTTGACCGGGACACCGAACAAGGGCCGCACGGTGTATTCGATGAACATGCCGGGGTACATTTCCTCCGGCAATTCGGAGGTAGGTATGAGGTTCAACTCTTTTGGCGTGATGACTGCCAGATTTTTCGGCGATGAGAAGAAGTCCCAAGCCGCTTCGAGGCTGATGGGAAGGCGCTGCGTGGATTTCAACTGGTGCATACCCGATTATTTTTTTAACTGCTCAGGAGGGTGGGGGAGGAGCGAGGAAAAATAAAGTTTTTTCTCGCTCCTCCCGTATTTTGGAATGTTTTGGGCAGTTAAGGAACGTGTCCGAAATAACATACCCATTTGGGCGGCATCTTTTTGGCGCTGACTTCGTTGGAGGAACAGTTGCGTAGCGCTGCTATGCGCCTGTCCCACCGCCTTGTCAGCCCCAAAAATACACTCGCCGAAATGGGCATCTTATTTCGGACACGTTCCTAAACAGCCGAGGGGGAACATGGTTTTCGTTCCGTACCTCTTCCCTCATTTCCTCCGCTCCGCCTCGCACGCTTCCAGTGCCCGCCGCACGTCGAGGTGTTTCACGATTTCAAAATCATTGCCCCAGGCCGTGTTGATGTAGTTGATGACATTGGTGATTTCAAATTCCGTCAACTTGGGAATGCCGGCCATTTCGGTATCGTAGGTGCGTCCGTTCACGGTGATTTCACCGCTCATGCCATAGCGGATGATGCAGGGCAATTGCTCGCTGTAGAGGCCGAGGAAGTCTGCCCCGGCCAGTGGCGGGATGATGCCGACAAGCCCTTCTCCCTCGTCGCCGTGGCAGTTGGCGCAGAAGTTTTGATAGAGGATTTGGCCCTGCTCGTAGGTGTTTACCTGGCAGGTGTAGCCGAAGGGGATGAAAAGGGCCAGCCAGAGCAGATATGCAAGATTACTTTTTTTCACGCAGCAAATTTTCGATGTCCCGCATGAAGCGGTTCACGTCCTTGGGGTCGGTACCGTCGCAAAAAGAGCGGACGTGCCTGTTTTCATCCACGAGAATAAAACGCCCGCTGTGGTCGAAGCCACCGGGTGCGTCGGGATTTTCCATGGCAACGCTGAAATAATGTTCGGCAATATCGTACAATTCGTCTTGGTCGCCGGTGACGAAATGCCATTTGCTGGCCGTCACGCCGAGATTTTTGGCGTAATTGGCGAGCCTTGGCACTGTGTCGTGTTTGGGGTCCACCGTGTGGGCCAACAAGAGCACCCGGTCTTCTTTGAGAAAGTGGTCGTGGATGCGCAACATCTGCCGGGTCGTTTTCGGGCAGATGGTCGGGCAGGAAATGAAAAAGAAATCTGCCACATAGACCTTGCCCGCAAAGGTGGCATTGGTGACGATCTGGCTGTCCTGATTGATGAATGAAAAATCGGGGATGGCGTGGTAGATGGTATCGCCATTTACAATGTCCGGCTCGCCGAGGATAGGCAGTTTTGGAGCAGGGCCAGGGTTGCAGGCAAACAAAAGGGTGGTTATGGAAAGTATCGTTGCTAATATCCGCATGGTCTAAGGATTTAGTAAAAATCGGATGCTATTTCAATTCATTGAGCATGGTCTTGCCTGCCTCTATGCTGCTCAGCATGTCGTCCCTAACTTGTTCGATTTTGCTTTTTTCATCGTTCAGGTACTCCATGATCTCCTGGTGGGATTTTGAAGAGCGCAATTTGGCGGGCGATTTGAAATTGTTCATCCAGACCATCATGCCGTCGTAGGCTTTTTGCAATTGGGCCAGCACTTCGACGGCACGGCGGTCGGTATCGGGATCAAGGGCATTCTGTTTTTTCTTCTTGGCATCCCTGATTTGTTTTTGCAGGCTTTTGATGTCCTTCGTTTTGGGCATCACGTCGTCGTGTATGACGAAGACCTCATTTTTGAGGGCTTCTTCGGCTTTGTGGTCTGCGTTTCCGCAAGCAGCCATAAAGGCAGCCATCAGCAGCAAGGCAGGGAAATAGGGAAGTCTTTTCATTTCTTTGAGTACGTTGTTTTTGTTTGTATAAATACTGAAGGTGTATTTGCCCCACCTAAACAGCCCACTGGCAGGTAAAGTTTTTTGTGAAACACAGTGCCGGAGCGACAGCCCTACGGCCATGCTGTTTAACCTGTTGCCCGATCTTTCAGGCATCGTTGGTATGCCCTCACCACATCTTCCGCAATGGCCATATTGTCGAAATGGGTTTTGATGAAATGCCGGGCCATCTTCCCATGATCACGAATAGCGGGAATATTCTCAATGCAAAAAACCAGTTGCCGGGCAAACGCCTGGGGTGTTTCTGCAACGAATACCTGCTCTCCCTTCCGTGCAGGGATACCCTCCAAACCGACCGGGGTGGTGATGACGGCCCTGGCCAAGGCCATCCCTTCCAGTACTTTTATTTTAATGCCGCTGCCCGAAAACAAGGGAGCGACCATGATCGGGTGGTCGTTGATGAACCGCCGGGCATCCTCCACCTCACCGTGGACGAACACCCCGCCCCCTGCCCTGCGGAACAGCCAATCCGGCGTGTTTTTGCCTGCAATGTGGAACTCCACCTTAGGAAAGGCAGCAGAAACCGCTGGCCATACCTTGTCCAGGAACCACACCACACCATCCTGGTTGGGCATCCAGTCGAGCGCACCGATAAACGCTATGGAGATTTTTTTTTCATCAAAACACTGATAATCAGGCACGTAATCATCGAGGTCAATGCCGACGGGAGCCGTGACCGCTGCATTGCGGTAGCCCATTTTATGAAAAACGTCCAAGTCCCTGCCCGTGATGGCAATCATCAGATCGTATTCCCGCAGTTGTTTTTTTTCAAAATCCCGGAGCGACTTGTTCTGGAGGCGCAGGTACCATTTTTTCAGCCAATGAGGGGTCAGTTCGGCGTAACGCTGCCATATTTCATGCTCCACATTGTGCGCCCGCATGGCGATAATGGCACGGGAACCGGCTCGAATGTCGGGGATGTAGTGGGCCATGTAAAGGGTCTCCAACTGAACGGCATCGTAATCATTTTCTGCCAGGAGCGCTTTCAGTTTTTGTGAAAATGCCTCCGAACGGAAGCGGGAAAGGATGTAGGATTCTCCCTTGAGCAGGCTGGCCAAGGCACCCCGCCAGGTGATGTGGTTGTCCGTTTTGACGGAATGAATTTGACGGAAAAAGTTGAACTGGGACGGTAATCCGGCAGGATCGAAAAAATGCTTCGAGGTGTTCAGCACCAGCAAATCCAATACGCAACCCTTTGCCTGCAATGCACGGCAAAGGCTGGAAATGGCAATCGGCTCGCCCTCCCTGAGGGGGTAGGGAAATTTTTTGGACAGGACAAGTATCTTCATTGGAGGGGCAAAAGTAGGGATCGAAGGAAAAAAAATTGGGGATGCTTCATTTTGATTCAAAAGTAGTTTACACTTTGATTTGAGATATAAGATAGACGATTTAAGATGTAAGATTGGATTTCAGACTTTTTGATTGCAGATTTCGTGTACGGCAAAATCTAAAATCGAATATCCTGCAATCGTCAATAGAATCTTGACTTGTCCTGAAATACG
>JRYF01000019.1_pt1 | contig 15934 bp, 14 predicted proteins | sample 235331 | NCBI WGS metagenome assembly JRYF01 (sample SAMN03074217, study PRJNA261475) | activated sludge metagenome | biome: Wastewater Treatment Plant; feature: Wastewater; material: Activated sludge; isolation source: activated biomass of a wastewater treatment plant treating hydrocarbon... ...
GGACCTGTTCGCCGAGCGCGGTGGGTTCGTGCTGTCATCGGGCTGCGAGATTCCGCCGGAAGCGCGCCCGGAAAACATCGCCGCCCTGGTGGCGGCCGTCCGGGAGCGGTAGCCGGTGCCGACCCTGACCGTCGCGCTGGATGACGGGGACCGGCGATTTCCCTTCGTCCCCGGCCCGTCGCTGCGCGACCTCCTGGACGAGGTCGGGGTTCCGGTGCGTTCGGGCTGTCGGGGCACCGGGGCCTGCGGGCTCTGTCTGGTGCGGATTGAAGCCGGGGCCATCGGCGACCCCACCTTCACCGAGCGCTTTCATCTGGACGACGCGCATCTGACGCAGAACGCGCGCTTGGCCTGTCAGGTCAGACCCGAACACGACCTACGTGTCACCATTCTGGCCCCGGCCCCGCGATCCGTCTGGCGTCGCCTGAACGCTCGGGAGCAACGGCGCGTCCGTTACGTTGGCCCGCCGCTCGACCCATCCTCGCCGGTCGCCAAGCCCTACGGCGTTGCGGTGGATTTAGGCACCACGCATATCCGGCTGTCGCTCCATGACTTGGCCAGCGGCCGCTGGCTGGCCGGGCGCCAGGGCCTGAATCCACAGATGTCCGTCGGTTCCGATGTCATCGCCCGGCTGGTGGCGGCCGCCGAATCGTCGGAACAAGCGCGGGCGGCGAGCCAGCAGGTCGTCGCGGCCATCGGCGACGCGCTGTGGGACATCGCCGTGCGCGAGGGGATCAACCTCCAGCAGGTGGCGCGGCTGACGCTGGTGGGGAACACCGCCATGCTGGCGCTCCTGGCGGGACGGAACGCCAACCTGTTGCTGCAACCCAGCCACTGGACCCGCGCCATCGATTGCCGGCCGGACGGTACGGCGGCTTGGGCGGTCGCCTGGGGCATCCATCCGGCGGCGACGATCGAGGTCATCGCGCCCCTGGCCGGGTTTGTCGGGTCCGATCTGCTGGCCGGCGTCGTCGCCACCCGGCTGATGGAAAACGGCGTCGGCGCGCTGCTGATCGATTTTGGCACCAATTCCGAAATCGCCTTGTGGGACGGGCAGACGCTGTGGGTGACGTCGGCTGCGGGAGGTCCGGCCTTTGAAGGCTGCGGCGTTNNCGGCGGCGACGGCGGCACCGTGCGCTTCACGCGCCGCGTGTTCTCGCCCACCGCGCTGGCGGTGTGGACGCGCCAGCTCGCCGGGCTGGTCGGCTCGGGTGAACTGACGCGGCTGGGTCGCTTTGCGTCGTCCGTTCCCGACGCAGGCTGGACTTTGGCGCGGGGCGAGCGCGATATCGTGTTGACCAAACGGGATGTGGACTTGTTGCAACGCGCCAAAGCGGCGATCGGCGTCGGCGTCCAGGTCTTGCTGGCGCAAGCCGGACTGAAGGTCGAGGATCTCCAACGCCTCTATGTGTCCGGGGCGTTTGGCGAGTCCCTGGACGTGGCCAACGCGCAAGCGATCGGATTGTTGCCCGGCATTGCGCCGGAGCGGGTGGAACTGTGTGGAAACACCGCCTTGGCCGGCTGCGAGGATGCGCTGTTCTCGCCGGAGGTCGGCGAGCGCTTGCAACGCCTCGCCGATCGGGCCCGGATCGTCAATCTGTCGCACTGCGCTGATTTCGATACACTCTTTTTCGAGAATCTCTATCTCGAGCCGTTGTGAGGGGGCGGGCGATGGAGACGGTCGGGCACGGCCAACGAGACTTTCGGCTCATCCAACTGGCGCAGTATCTCGCCCGGCTGACCGCGCATCAGAAGGTGTGGACCGAAATCGGCAAGGCGTTGGTCAATTTCCTGGAGGCCGACTGGGTGGCTTTCGGCGAACGCGACGCCGACGGGAAAATCCGGTTGCGCGATGAGACTGGCTCCGCGCGCGTTCCGCGGCAAGCGTGGCTGGAACTGCCCCTCGCCGAAGCCGTAACCGAGGTGCTGGAGAGCGGCTTTCTCACTTGGCGGATTCTCCATCGGCCCGAACCGCTCTCGGTCGCGTTCCTGCCGATCGCCCGGGAACATCAGATCATCGCGGTGATGCTGGTCGGCTATCGCATCTCCGAATCCTCCTTGAAAGCGTTGCTCGACACCTGCCTGGCGGTGGCCGAACTGGTGGGCACCACGGTCGCGCGCCTGGCCGCGGAACAGGAATTGCGGCAACATCGCCAAAATCTCGAACAACTGATTCAACAGCGTACCGCCGCGCTCAGCGTGGCCAACGACCGGCTACAACAGGAAATCGTCCAACGCCTGCAGGCCGAGGCGGCGCTGCGCGCGGAAAAAGACAACCTGATCAGGATCCTCGAAACCATGGAAGACGTCATCTACATCGCCAGTCCGGACCATGACATCGAGTACGTCAACCCCGCCTTCGCCAAAGAGTTTCCCGACGATCGGAACCGCAAGTGCTATCAGTTGATCTTCGGCCGCGAACAGGTGTGTCCCTGGTGTCGGACGCCGGCGGTGCTCCTCGGGCAAACCAGTCGGTCGGAACAGTATTGCGCCCGCAACGGGAAGACCTACGATGTGATTGAAGCCCCGTTGAAGAACGCCGACGGCAGCCTGTCCGTCCTGGCCATCTTTCGCGATATTTCCGAGCGCAAGCGGAGCGAGGATCTCATCCGGGAGATGGCCTATCACGACGCTCTGACCGGCCTGCCCAACCGCTTGTTGTTCAACGACCGCCTGTGCATGGCGCTCAATCACGCCCGCCGTCATGGGCATAAAGTGGCCTTGATGATGCTGGATCTGGATCGCTTCAAGCCAGTGAACGACGCGCTCGGGCACGACGTGGGCGATCGATTGCTCGAGGCGGTGGCCGCGCGGTTGACGGGGCTGGTGCGCGACCATGATACGGTCGCGCGTCTGGGGGGTGATGAATTCGCGGTGATCCTGCCGGAGATCACCCGAGCGGAAGACGCGATCCGGGTGGCCGAAAAGATCGTCGCCAGCTTTCAGCAGCCCTTTGTGCTGCGCCTTCACGAGTTATCGATGACCACCAGCGTGGGCATCGCTCTCTATCCCGACGATGGCGACGAGGGCGAGGCCTTGATGAAGCAAGCGGATCTCGCCATGTACCACGCCAAGCAAAAAGGTCGAAACAGCTATCAGGCACATGTCGCGTGAGCGGCGTCCGGCGCGGTGGTCAGTGATTGCCTGGTGAGGGCTCCCAAAAAACCGCAACACTCCCGCTCGCCCCCAAGAGGAGAGCGGGAGTGGAGGTAAGGACCGGGTGACTCGCCAGAGACGGTGCGAAACCGCCGCTAAAACGACCCGAACATCGTGCCCAGAACGATCACCGCCACCAGCGCGAGCAACGCGCCGACGATGCCGACCATCACGATGTCGAAATAGCTCTTGCCGTGGGTGGAGCCGCAGACGGCCAGCAGGGTGATAACGGCGCCGTTGTGAGGCAGGCTGTCGAGGGTGCCGGCGCCGATGACCGCCACCCGATGCATCAGCGCGGGATCGAGGCCGGTCTCGGCGGCGATCTGCATGAACGACGCGCCGAGCGCCTCCAGCGCGATGGTCATGCCGCCAGACGCCGAACCCGTCAACGCGGCGAGCAGGTTGGTGGACAGGGCCAGCGAGACCAGGGGGCCGCCTTCGATGCCCAGCACCCAGTCGCGCACCAACTCGAACGCCGGCATCGCGGCCACGACGGCCCCGAAGCCCACCAGGCTCGCCACGCTCAAAACCGGCAGGACCGAGGCGTTGGCCCCGGCATCGACCGTGGCGCGTAGCGCCGGCAACCGTTGATAGTTGCACGCGACCAGCACCAGAATCGCCGCGATCAGCGCCACGATCACCGACCAGACGCCGCTGACCGCCGAGAACGAGGTTTCTCCCCAGCGCGCCTCGGCCAGAAAGCTCGTGTCGAGACGGGGCAACACCAACATGGACATGAGTAGGTTGACCAGAATCACCACCACCAGCGGCAGGATCGCCACCAGGATGCCGGGACCCTGTTCGCTGTGCTGGCCGTGCCGCACCTCGGCCGGATCGAACGAGCTGGCGGTCGTGGCCCGTTCGCGCACCAACGGGTCTTCGGCGGCGGCATCGGGGGCGACGACGGCATCGCCGTAACCCTCGCCGGTGCGGCGGGCGATCGCTTCGGCGCGTTTCAGCCACCACATCCCGAAGCCCAGCATGATCAGGGCCGCGACGACGCCCAGGCCGGGCGCGGCGAAGGGCGTGGTGCCGAAGAACGGCATGGGGATCGCGTTCTGGATCGCCGGCGTGCCCGGCAGCGCGGACATGGTGAAGGTTGAAGTGCCCAGCGCGATGGCGGCCGGCATCAACCGGCTCGGGATGTCGGCCGCGCGAAACAGGGCCTGGGCCATCGGTCCGAGCACGAAGAAGGCGACGAACAGGCTGACTCCGCCGTAAGTGACCAGCGCGCCGGCCAGCACGACCGCCAGGATGGCGCGGCGCGGACCGAGCTTCTCGGTCATGAAGCGGGCGATGGTCGAGACCGAACCACTATCGTCCATGAGTTTCCCGAACACGGCGCCGAGCAGAAACAGCGGGAAGAATTGGGCGAGAAACCCGCTCGCCGAACCCATGAAGGTCTGCGTCCAGTGCGCCAGCAGGGGTTCGCCCGCCGCGAGCGCGGCGACCAGGGCCGCCAGCGGCGCGAGCACGAGAATGCTCCAGCCCCGGAAGGCCAACCAAATAAGGAGCCCAAGGCCGAGCAGAATGCCGAGTAGACCCATCGCTCAAACCCCCTCTAGCAGCGCGTCGAGATCGAACGACGACCGCACGCCCAGATCCGCCCCGTGCGCCTCCAGAAACGCCTCGGCGGCGCGGCGGCCCTTGTCGCGGAGCTTGCAAAAAAACTCCCATTCAGCCAGGAGCTTCGAGGAGGAACTCAATTGAGCCATCTCTTCGCTGGCGATCCGGTGGATGCGCATTTTGGCCCAAACCGCCCCCTCGCCCCGGCCGGGGTCGGCCACCCGCCGCAACAGGGCGATCATGCGCAACTCCTTCAGCAGGGGCGAGTTGAAGGAGACTTCATTGAGCCGGTTGTGGATCTCGCGCGCCGTGCGGGGCATCATGGGCCGGTTGATCGGATTGATTTGGATCAGGATGGTGTCCTCGGACACGCAGTCCCGCACCAGCGGGGTGATGGTCGGGTTGCCCGAGTAGCCCCCGTCCCAATAGGCCTCGCCGTCGATTTCCACGGCCTGGAACATCGTGGGCAGACAGGCCGAGGCCAACAAGGCGTCGATGCTCAGCTCGGCGTTGCGGAATACGCGGCCGCGGCCCGTGCGCACGTTGGTGGCGGTGACGAACAGGCGAATCGGGGAACTGGCGAGCCTGGGGAAGTCGATGCTCTCCTCCAAAATCGCGCGCAATGGATTCGAACCACCCAGATTCAGGTCATAGGGCGAAACGACCCGCGCCGTGAGGTCGAGCGCCAGGAAGACCGGCGAGTAATCGAGGGTCCACAGGCCGGTGAGAATTTCCAGTGGGCCACGGCGCAGGGGGCTGAACAGCGCGGCGTCCGAGACGCGCTTCCAGAACTTGGCGAGCGCCGCCCGCGCGCCCTCGGGGCCGCCCACCGCGTAACCGTCGGCCATCACCGCCGCGTTCATCGCGCCGGCTGAGGTGCCGGAAATCCCATCGAAGCGCAACCAGGGCACTTCGAGCAGGCGATCCAACACGCCCCAGGTGTACGCACCGTGCGCCCCGCCTCCTTGCAAAGCAAGATCGACCAGTACGACATCGCGATTCGGCGACGGCGCCGCCTCGGGGTTTTTGGTAGTCATGTCAAATTCCTCTCCTATCAGGGATTAGGGCGGCGAAAGGGTCACGCGAGCGCCTTGGCCTTGAGTCTGGCGAATTCCTCCGGGCTGATCGTGCCGGCGTCGAGCAGTGCCTTGGCGTCGGCGATCTGGTCCGCCGGAGATTTTCCCGCGACTTCCCGGATGTAGGCATCGGTATCAGACTTGGCTCGCTGTATCGCGACCCGCTGCCGCTCCGCCATGCCTTTGCCGCGGACGAGGATATAAAGGAGCGCGGTCAAGACCGGCAGGAAGATGAGACCCACGATCCAGAGAACTTTGGAACCCCCGCCGAGATCGGCGTCGCGGAACAGATCGATGACAATATGAAACAGGACGATGAGATACGCCACAAAAAAGAAGGTCGAGGCGATCAGATAGAGGATGTCCCAAAAATTATTCATTGCACGTTTCCTTGAGTTAAGAGACGCCTGAAGATGCGGACGCCGGAGGATTCAATAAAATTGAGAGAGATAATTAATTTTCTAATTTTATTTCAGTTTTTTCGGGCCATGCCGCACGCGATCAACAGTCCGTGCCGACGGCGCTGTTTGATGCGTTGCAGTATAACACCCTCAAGGTCGACACAAAGGTGAGGGCGTCGCGGAAAATGCCTGAGATGATAACGGTGGTTAATTTCGGGTTGGTGACCGGACCACCATCAGCGCACAATCGCTATCATTCATCTCGTACTTTATGGTTTTTTATCCATTGTGGATCGAATTTACCATGTCTTATGCCCATGATCGCGTGCGCGCCATCCTCTGGCGCGAGGATGCCTTGGAACTATTGGATCAACGCCGGCTGCCGGGCGAAACCCGTTACCAACGACTGACGACCGCCGCGGAGGTGGCTCAGGCCATTCGCGACATGGTGNNCACCGCCGCGTATGGAGTGGTTTTGCCGGCCAGGGAACGTCATGCCGAAAATCCGGATCGATGGCGAACCGCGATCGCGGATGATCTCGGGAGATTGGCCGCCGCCCGGCCGACCGCCGTCAATCTGGTTTGGGCGCTGCGGCGGATGGAGCGGGTGATTGCCGAGATAAGCGACGATTCGGTGGAACGATTGCTGGCCGAGGCGCGAGCGATTCACGCGGAGGATCTCGCCGCCAACCGGCGGATGGGGGAACTGGGCGCGGCGCTGCTGAGCGGGCGCGGGGCGGTGCTGACCCATTGCAATACCGGCTCGCTGGCGACCGGCGGCTACGGCACGGCGCTGGGCGTGATTCGCCAAGGTTACGAGCAAGGGCTGATCGAGCGGGTCTACGCCGATGAAACCCGACCCTGGTTGCAGGGGGCGCGGTTGACGGCCTGGGAACTGGTCCAGGATAACATCCCGGTGACGCTGCTGGCCGACGGCGCGGCGGCGGCCTTGTTGCGCCAGGGCGAGGTCCGCTGGGCCATCGTCGGCGCGGACCGAATCGCCGCCAACGGCGATGTCGCCAATAAGATCGGCACCTATCATCTGGCGGTGGCCGCGCGGTATCACGGCGTGCGGTTCATGGTGGTGGCGCCCACCGCGACGGTGGACATGAACATCGCCAGCGGGGCGGAGATTCCCATCGAACAGCGTGCCGCCGAGGAACTGTTGACCTTGGGCGGGCAACCGGTCGCCGCCGCCGGAGCCGAGGTGTGGAATCCGTCGTTCGACGTGACTCCGGCGGCGCTGGTGGACGCGCTGGTGACCGAGCGCGGCGTGGTGTTGGCTCCGGATGCGGAGAAAATGGCGCGGCTGATGGCGGCGGAGGGATGAAGCCTTCGGTTTAACTCCCCTCTCTCGCAAACGAGAAAGGGGAGGATTGCGAAGATGATCAGGTAATCACCGTCGGCGCGTCGCGGCCGGTGCGTTCGCGAATGCCGGCCAAGCTGTTGGCGATATCGATCAGTGCCGCCAGCGCCTGCTGGGGGTCCAGATCATGTTGGGCCGGGTCGGGTTGGTAAGCCTCGATGTAAATTCGTAGCGTCGCACCTTCGGTGCCGGTGCCGGACAGTCGGTAGACGATCCGCGAACCGTCCTTGAATCCGATGCGAATGCCCTGTTTTTCGCTGACGCTCTGGTCGATCGGGTCGAGATAGCGAAAATCGTCGGCGTAATCCACCGTGTACGAACCCAGCGTCTGCCCCGGTAGTTCGGCGGTTCTGGCGCGCAGCGCGTCCACCAGTCCGTTGGCGGCTTCGCTGTTGACTGCTTCATAGTCGTGGCGGGTATAGTAATTGCGCCCGTAAATGCGCCAGTGCTCGCGCACGATGTCGGCCACCGACTGCCGGCGCGCGGCCAGGATGTTCAGCCAGAACAGCACCGCCCATAGCCCGTCCTTCTCGCGCACGTGGTCGGAGCCGGTGCCGAAACTTTCCTCGCCGCAGAGGGTGATCTTGTTGGAATCCAGCAGGTTGCCGAAGAACTTCCAGCCGGTCGGTGTCTCGTAGCAATTCATGTTCAGTTTCGCAGCCACCCGGTCCGCCGCCTGGCTGGTCGGCATCGACCGGGCCACGCCGACGACTCGGTGGCGGTAGCCGGGCGCCAAGTCAGCATTCGCCAGGATGACCGCCAGGCTGTCGCTGGGGGTGACGAAGAAATGCCGGCCCAGCACCATGTTGCGGTCGCCGTCGCCGTCCGAGGCCGCGCCGAAATCTGGCGCGTCCGGCCCGAACAGGTGGTCGGCCAGTTCCTTGGCGTATACCAGGTTTGGATCGGGATGGCCGTGGCCGAAGTCTTCCAGCGGCACACCGTTGATCACCGTTCCGGCCGGAGCGCCCAGCCGGTTTTCCAGGATTTCGCGGGCGTAGGGACCGGTCACCGCGTGCATGGCGTCGAAGCACATCTGGAAACCGGACTGGAACAGCGCGCGAATCTGATTGAAATCAAATAATTCCTCCATCAGATCGGCATAGTCGCTGACCGGATCCACGATGTCCACCTGCATATCGCCCACGAAGGCGGTGCCTGGCCGGTCCAGATCGATATCGGGTGTGCTCAGGGTGTGGTAGCGATGGATGTGCCGGCTGGCCGTGTAGATGGCCTCGGTCACTTTCTCCGGGGCTGGTCCGCCGTTCGGAGTATTGAATTTGATGCCGAAATCCTCGTCCGGCCCGCCGGGGTTGTGACTGGCGGACAGAATGAGCCCCCCGCGGGCTTGATGCTTGCGGATCAGATGGGAGACCGCCGGAGTGGAGAAGATGCCGCCCTGACCTAGAAGCACGCGCAAGCAGCCGTTGGCGGCGGCGATGCGCAGGATGGTCTGGATGGCCTGTCGGTTGTAGTAACGGCCATCGCCGCCGACCACCAGCGGCGCGTCTTCGCAGTCGCGCTGGGTGTCGAACACGCACTGTACGAAGTTTTCCAGATAGTGCGGCTGTTTGAAGACCTTGACCTTCTTGCGCAGCCCCGAGGTACCGGGTTTTTGATCCTGGAACGGCTGGGTGGCGATGGTTTCGACGCTCATGATTCAGGACTCTCCTTGGGGTTTTTTGAACGCGGCCATTATGCGCCTGTTGGTCTCAGGATAGAACCGGGAGAGGTCAGCGTTCGCGGCCGTTGGGGTGGAAGACAGGTTGGGGGAGTAGAGTTAAGGCGCTAAAGCCAGCGCAGGTCGAGGCAGTAGGGCGTCAGGGCGCTGGACGGTGGTTCCAGCGGCGGCGCGGTCGGCGCGGCGTCCAACCGTTCCACCACGAAGCGTTCGGCTCGACGGGCGGCGGCGTCCTCCAGATCGTCGGGCAGGCCGTCGTACCCGCCACCTTGCGGTTTCCACTCATGCAAGGTGACCCGCAGCGCCTTCGGACGTTGGGGATGGCTCAGCAACAGGGTGATCGGACCCTGCGCTTCCAGCGTGGGATGCAGGCCGGTCCAGGGTTTGAAGCGGCGATAACGCAGCCCGCACAACCAGGTTTCCCCATCCAGTTCATCCTCCCGGCGCAGCGGCAGCCGATAGCCGTTGACGGTCAATCGCCAGTCCGCCAGCCCTGCGCTGGAAAGCGCGCGCAGACTGACTTCCAGCCGCGCGGTGCTGGCGTCCACCAGCCGCGAATGGCCGTGCTCCTGCGCGAGGGCATCGCCGAGCAGCGGCCAGAACTCCAATCCGCGCCGAACGCTCAAGCGGCAATCGTCGAAGTCTGTTTCGCCCAGCGCATAATAACGTTCGTTCAGCAGCTCGGCGATGAGCGGCTGGCCCAGCCCCAACCCGGCCTGGGCCAATTCGTCCAGGACTTCCCACAGGTCAGCGCGCAGGTAATAGGGTAGGGCGAAGCGGTCGTGCAGTTCCCGTCCCCAGTGGATCGGGGGCGGATAGTCCGGGGTCTGAATCAGCAGGGCGGTGATGGCGCGTAGCAGCGCCGCCAGGGCCGCCAGCCGTTCCGGGGTGGACGGCATCCGAAACGCGCGGAATTCCACCAGCCCCCACTGGCCGCGGCCGGGCAGCCAGGGATTCCACAACTTCTCGATATTGAGTTCGGCGCGGTGGGAGTTGCCCGCGGGATCGGCCAGAAACGGCGACAGACTCTGCCAGAGTTGTTCGGGCGTTGGATTGCGCTGGCGTTTCAACAGAGCCAGCACCAGCGCCAGTTCCTCAAAGATTTCGGCGGTCCGTTCGTCGGGGCGCGGGGCTTGGCTGGAACTGCCGACGAAGTCGCCGGCGAAGTAAAACGACAGGGTAGGGTGGCGGTTGAAGTAGCCGATCAACGCGGGCAATAGATGTGGGTTGCTCAGAAACGGGCTGCTGTCCGGACGCGGGCCGCCCAGGGTGATCTGGCCGCCACCGCCGGAATCGGTGAGTTGGCCGTTATAATGCAGCCGGTAGGGGGCCAGTCCGGCGGCGGCGGCGGCGGCGAAGCTGGCCCGGGTGGTGCGCAGGAAGGCGGCGACATTCGGAGCGGGCGCCATGTTGACTTCCAGCACGGCCGGGTCCGGGGTCAGGGTCGTCCACGCGACCATGGTATCCACCGGCGGGGGGAAGCCGGTTAAAATCAGGCCCGGCAGTCCAACCTCTCGCGCCGCCGCGCCGATCATTTCCAGTAAAGCCAGGAACAGACCCACTTCGGCGCAGGCGGGGAGCTCCACGCAGGGCGCGGCGACCTCGCCCAGACCGTGTTCGGGATCGGGCCAGCCGATGCCGAGGAGAAAGGTTCCCTGCTCGGCCAGTTCGTCGTGCGGTCCCCGCGGCGGAATCGGTTGACCGTGCGGGCTGAGGCGGGCCAGCCGCGGATCGAGGTCTGGGTTGGCCAGCAGCGGCAGATCATCACGGCGAAACACGACGCGTAGCCGTGGATGGACGTCGACCGCGAACAGCAGCGCTGGCCAGCCGCGCGCGGCGAGTTGTTGGGTCAGTCGCTCCCAGAATGCCTCGAGCGCGCCTTCCGAGAAGGGGAGCGGCGTCGATTCCAACAGCGGATCGGGTGGTCCGGACCAGATCGGTTGGCCGTCGCGGCGTTGGTAAAGTCCCAAGCTCCAGCGCGGCTGGTCTTCCTTGGGGTACTGACGGCCCAGGGTCCGCAGAACCGCGCCGCCGGGGGCTTCGATCAAGGCTTCGGCCAACATGCGTCGGGCGTGCGTTTCCTTGGTCGGGCCGAGCGCGTTGTGCAGCCATTCCGGGGCTTCGGAGCGACGGTCGGTGAAGGTCGGTTCGGCACCGACCCAGATCGTCAGCCCGCGGCGGTTGAGGAGATCGTCGTGGGTTTGAATGGCCTGATCGAAGGCCGGGAGCATGGTGTCCATGGAGCCGTCACTGCCTGGGAGCAAACTGGCGCGGCATTGTACGGGATATCATGACGATGAGGTAACGGTTTTGCGGCCGATCGGCGGATCGGTACGGGGCGCGCGGTCTCAGGGAGTGGGCGTGGCGGCGGCGCGGGCGATGGCCCAGACTTCTATATCGGCGGCTCCGCTGGCGCGCAGGATGCGGGCGCACTCGGCAACGGTGCTGGCGGTGGTGACGACATCGTCCATCAGCGCCACGCGCGGTCCGGGCAGGGGGGCGCCGGGGGCGAATGCGCCCAGGGGGTTGGTCTGGCGCTGGCGAGCGTCCAGTCGGGTTTGTGGCGGGGTGTGGCGAATGCGCCGCAGCCCGGCGGGCAGTAGTGGGATTCGCGAGTGACGGGCCGCGATGCGCGCTAATTCCAGGGCCTGGTTGAAGCCGCGCTCCCGCAAGCGTCGTGGGTGCAGCGGCACCGGGATGATGCAATCCGGTGGAGGCGCGTCGCGCTCGGCCAATGCGGCGGCGAACCGCTCGCCCAGCCATCGAGCATGGATCAGGCGACCGTGAAACTTTAGCTCCTGGATTAGATAATCCACGGGAGGGTGATAGTGAAAGGGCACGAACGCACGGGCGAAGTCGAGGGGTTGCGACTGGCAGCGCTGGCAGGGTCCGGTTTGACCGGCGGGCAGCGGCAGGGCGCAGCACGGACAGGCGCTGATGTTGCGGGGCAGGTCGGCCGCGCAGCCGGGACATAAATCCTGTCCCGCCGCGCCGCTGGCTCCGCATAACAGGCAGGTGGGGGGTAGAATCAGGTGCTGGATTCCGGTCAACCAGCTCGCGAGCATGAACCTTATCGTATCCTGTTTTCATCGGCGTGGGCCGGGGTTATCGTTCGCGGGTTATCCATGATTCCATAATTTTCGAGGTCGCAGACATGCATATTACGGAACAAGGTGAAGATACAGCGATCGGTAGGATCGCGCGGGGGACTTCCGCCCGGCGGGCCGCCACGCTGATGAATTATGGCAATCTCATCGCGATTCTGGTGCCGTTTCCGTTACNNTTATCGTGATTGCGACCTTCATTCCCGGCGGGGGCTGGATCTGGCATCTGGTCGCCTGGATTCTGGCGGCGCTGATTCTGGTGCCTTGGTCCATCGTCGATCTGTGGCGGATTTACCATGATGAATGGGACGACATCCCGTTGGACGAACAGGGGCATTCGTTGGCTGGCGCCACGCTGGCGCGGGAATCGTAAATCTTCACGGGAATCGTCGAATGGTGGAGAGGCCCGTGGACGAGCGACCGATGCACGAACCGTTGGGCTCCCTGGAAGCGTTTGGGTTGCCGGGGTTCCTAAATGAACTGGGTGGGGTCGTGATCGCCCTGTTCGATCCGGAGGATGGGCGGGTGGTGGCCGCCAACCGGGGGTTTTTAAGGCTGGCGCCGCCATCGATGGAATCCGGGCAACCCTGGGGTATTGAATCGGTGTTGATAGATCCCGATCTGGAACACCTCCGGTCGCTGGCGTCCCACTGCGGGGGCGCGCTGCTTTATCGGGGGTTATTGACCCTTGGCGGCGGAAATCAGCCCGGCCGCTCCTTGCACGGGCAGATTCAGCACTGGCGGCCGGAGCGGTTGTTGTTGGTGGCGGAGATCGATGTGGCGGGCTTGGAGGTGCTGGGGGAGTCGGTGCTGCGACTGGATGCGGATCTGGCCGAGACCCAACGGTGCTTGTTGCGGGCGAACCGGGAGTTGCGACGTCACGAGGCGCTGGTCCAGCGGCTGATGAACGTCGATCCGCTGACCGAGGTGAGCAACCGACGACGGTTGGACGAGGTGTTGATGGCGGAAGTCGAACGTAGCCGGCGCCACGGTCATCCGTTCTGCGTGTTGATCGCGAATCTCGATCGTTTACGAGAGGTGAACGACCGTCACGGTCGTGCGGTGGGCGATGAGGTGTTGAAGAATTTTGCGGCCCTGTTGCGAGAACACAGCCGACAGAGCGACCGGGTGGGGCGTTTTAGCGGCGAGGAATTTGTGGTGTTGTTGCCGGATACGGTACTGGACAGCGCAGTGGCGTGCGCGGAGCGAATTCGCCAGCGCTTGGAGTGGCAGCCGCTGGCACCGCGCGCCGGACGAGTCACCGCCAGTTTTGGGGTGGCGATGCTGGCCGGCGACGAACGGGGCGAGGAGTTGCTGCGACGAGCCGGGCAGGCGCTGGGCCACTCGCGCCAGCAAGGGCGCAACCGGGTGACGCAGGCACTCATGCCCGGTTTATAGAGACGTTGCTCGCCCATACCCGTGAACCTTCTTTACCACCAGACCCTAGGCCATGGACCCGACGTCGTGCTGCTGCACGGTTGGGGCATGCATTCCGGTATCTGGAAAGACGTCATCGAAGCGCTGATCGATCGTTATCGAGTCACAGTGTTGGACCTGCCCGGCCACGGGCGCAGTCGGGGGGTGCGTTTCGGTCCGACCCTGGACGATCTCGGCGCGGTGGTGGCCGCCGTCGCGCCGCCCCGAGCCGCCTGGGTCGGCTGGTCGTTAGGCGGGTTGGTCGCGCAATGGCTCGCAATCGCCGCGCCGGAACGAGTCGAACGGTTGGCGCTGGTCGGTAGTACCCCTTGTTTCACCCAACGGCCCGATTGGCCCTACGGCATGAGTCCAATCGTGCTGCGCGGTTTTGCCGAGGCGTTGCGCCAGAACCACCGCGCCACCCTCCAACGCTTCATCGCCTTGGAAGTCCATGGAAGCGACCATGCCGCCGCCCAACTGCGCCAATTGAAGGCGTTGCTGTTCCAGCACGGCGAGCCAGACCGGACCGCCTTGGAGAACGGATTGGTGATCCTGGAATGCGCCGACCTGCGCGCCGAGCTTCCCCGCATCGGCTGCCCGACCCTGTTGCTATTCGGACAACGCGATCTGCTGGCCCCCGTGGCGGCGGGGGAGGCGATGCGCGAAGCCTTGCCCGACGCCGGCTTGCACGTTTTCCCCCACGCGGGTCATGCGCCGTTTCTCTCCCACCTGCTGGAATTTCTGACCGAGCTGAGGGCTTTTCTTGATGCATGATGTTCCTGGAGGTTTGCCGTTCGACCTCGACTTAAAGCGACTGCGCCAGCGGTTCGAGCGGGCCGCGCCTCGCCGCGACCGGACCGCGCTTCCGTACCATGAGATCGGTCAACGTCTGCTGGAGCGGCTGGATTGGATCAAACTCCAGCCGGAGGTAGTCGCCGATGTCGGATGCGGCACTGGTCTGCTCGCGGCGGCGTTGCTGAAGAAATACCGTAAGGCGAGGGTCATCGGCCTGGAGCGGGCGCCGGCGCTAGTAACCCGCGCTCGTCGGCGTTCGCCCTGGCTGCGGATTCTGTATGGCGTGGTCGGCGAGCCCGAGGCCCTGCCGCTGTCGACGGCCAGTTGCGATCTGCTCGTTTCCAACCTGGCCCTGCCATGGTCGCTGGACCTGGATCGGGTGTTCGCCGAATTCCGCCGAGCGCTCAAGCCGGGTGGGGCGCTGTTCTTCAGCACCCTCGGCCCCGATACCTTGATCGAACTGCGGCGCGCTTGGGCGGCCGTTGACGACTACAACCACATCAACGCCTTTCTGGACATGCACGACATCGGCGACGCCTTGGTGCGGATGCGCCTGGCCGAGCCGGTCATGGACGTCGAGCGGTTGACCTTCAAGTATCCGACGGTGGACGCCTTGATGCGGGATCTCAGCGTTTTTGGCGCTGGTAACGTCACCGCCGGCCGCGCTCGCGGCTTGACCGGCAAGGGCCGAATGGATGCATTGCGCGCCGCCTACGAACCGTGCCGGCGTGCCGACGGCCTGCTGCCCGCCAGTTGCGAAGTCATCTATGGTCACGCCTGGGGTCCACTGGAATCCCACTCCCGCCCGGACGGGGCGGCGGTCTTTCCGCTGGCGCGATTGCGGCGGCGCATTCCGGACAATTCCTGAGCGTTTATATCAGGCATTGACAAAAGGGTTATAAACCGTTACTTGTTATAGGGACAAAACAGCGCGGGGGGCAAGCAGACCATGGTGGCTATCGAAGGTTGTATCGCGGACTGTCAACACTGCTTCATTCTCCGTCCCAACCGCTCGTTGACCTGGCGCCAAAATTTGTGGGTCTTCGGTTTTTTTTGTTTGGTGACCCTGGTGATCGCTTTGCCGTTGGCGGCCATGGGATTCTGGTTGGTGTTGCCCTTCGCCGGCCTGGAGTTGTTGGCGGTGGGGACCGGCCTGTATGTCGTGGCCGGCCGTTGTCATGAGCGCGAAGTTATCTGCATCGCGGCGGACAGTATTCGCATCGAACGAGGCCGATTGCGTCCCCGGCAACGCTGGGTGCTGACGCGAGCTTGGGCGCGGGTGGAACTGAAGGATTGTCCCCGGCGCTGGTATCCCAGCCGCTTGCTGATCCGCGTCCATGACCGGTCGGTCGAAATCGGTCGGTTCCTGGCCGAAG
>JRYF01004629.1_pt1 | contig 15911 bp, 14 predicted proteins | sample 235331 | NCBI WGS metagenome assembly JRYF01 (sample SAMN03074217, study PRJNA261475) | activated sludge metagenome | biome: Wastewater Treatment Plant; feature: Wastewater; material: Activated sludge; isolation source: activated biomass of a wastewater treatment plant treating hydrocarbon... ...
CTCATTGTCATCTATCATCAGTATTGCTCCAGTCTTTCCTTCCATTTTCATGAGTTTAGGTACAAATAAATGTCATTGAAGATCAATCTTTCCATTGATATTTTTGGTATTTCATTGGCTTTTCTGGTAAAATGACGAAAAAAGGGCAAAATAGTTGCTCTATGGCTACACCCCACACATAAATCCTTTCATATTAGTGCCCGAAATCGGACAGGTTTGTCCAATAATGAAACACATATTGCTACTCATATGCTCCAGATGCTCATGAATACGGCAGAAATAGATTCTGGCACCGGGTTTGCCATTTCTGGAATCATATAGTAATTAAAAATTTCGATGGATAGAAAAATTGAAAAAAAGATATGGACCTGGAAGCGCATTCTCCTCATATTTGGAGGTGTGGCAATCATTGGTTTGATTGTATACAACTTTGCTTTTGCCGATACCAGGGCTACCTTAAGGACTCAACGTGACAGACTCACTATAGGTACTGTAACTCATGGAGAATTCCAGGATTTTATTCCAGTAACCGGCAATATCGAACCCGCCCAAACATTCTACCTTGATGCCATCGAAGGAGGATCAATCAAGCGTATGGTCAGACAATCAGGAACTCATCTCCGGGCAGGTGATACCATTGTAGTATTGACCAATTCAAGTTTGCAGTTAGATGTAATGCAACGTGAAACGCAGTTGTATGAACAAATCAACAACCTGAGACAAACCCGTTTACTCCTTGACCAAAACGATCTTAATCAACAGGCACAATTGGCAGAAATTGATTACCAGATCAATTTATTCAGACCACAATATCAACGATTTCAAAAATTGTTAGCCGACAGTCTGATTTCACTGCGAGAGTTCGAGGAAGTGAAAGAACAATTTGAATACAACCTTCAAAGAAAAAATTTGACTTACAGAAGTTATCGCAATGATTCTCTGGCCAGAGTAATCCAATTGCAGCAATTAAAAAGTTCTGAAGAAAGAATGCTGAAAAGTCTTGAAGCTGTAGGCAACATCCTTGACAATCTGGTGGTAAGAGCCCCGATCTCAGGACAATTGGCCGCACCCCAATTAGAGATAGGTCAGTCCATCATTCCAGGTCAAAGACTGGGTCAAATCGATGTTTTGGGTCAATATTTAGTAAGAGTAGGGATTGATGAAATATACCTCCCAAGAATTGTTGAAGGGTTGGAAGGTAAATTTACCCTCTCCGGCAATGAATACCGATTAAACATTTCCAAAATTTATCCCACAATAGAAGCCGGTCGTTTTGAAGTAGACATGATTTTTCCCGGTGAGATTCCCCCGGGAATCCGAAGAGGTCAGACTGTGCGTATCCGTCTTGAATTAGGAAATTCAGAGCAACGACTGTTGTTGCCCGTTGGTGGATTTTACAAAGATACAGGCGGCAACTGGGTATTTGTTCTGGCTGAAGGCAGTGACACCAAAGCAGAAAAAAGGAATATCAGAATTGGCAGAAGAAATCCTGATTACTATGAAATCCTTGAAGGGTTGGAAAAAGGAGATCGCGTCATCATCAGCAGTTATGAAAATTTTGGCAGAAACGAAGTCCTGATTCTTCAATGAGTCCTTTTACAACCTGTGCAACCTTAAATGGAAAACTAAAGTCTTATAAACTAATACATTAAACCAAAAAAAATTATTCTTATAATGGAGCATATCATTAAAACTGTAGATCTGAAAAAATTATACACTACAGAGGAAGTAGAAACCACAGCCCTCAATGGTGTTAATATTGAAATTACCAAAGGAGAATTTGTCGCCATCATGGGACCTTCCGGTTGTGGCAAATCCACATTACTCAATATTTTGGGACTTCTGGACAATCCTAATGATGGGGAATATCACTTCAAAGGGCACGAAGTATCCAAATATTCTGAAAGGCAAAGAGCACAATTAAGGAAGGGGTCGATCGGATTTGTTTTCCAAAGTTTTAATCTGATTGATGAACTGACTGTTTTCGAAAATGTAGAACTCCCTCTTTTATACCTGAATGTACCTTCCAGCGAACGTAGAGAAAAGGTTGAAGCTGTATTAGACAGGATGGGGATGATGCATAGAAAAAATCACTTTCCACAACAGCTATCCGGAGGTCAGCAGCAAAGGGTGGCCATCGCACGTGCTATTGTTGCCAAACCGCAACTCATTTTGGCTGACGAACCCACTGGAAACTTAGATTCTGTGAATGGGGAGGAAGTGATGAGGATCCTTGAGCAACTCAATACAGAAGGGACAACCATCGTAATGGTCACGCATTCCCCTCATGATTCTGGCTATGCACACCGGATTATCAATTTACTGGACGGTCAGGTAGTGGCAGAAAACATCAAGGATGAATTTAAAGCCAGGTTATAACCTCCTTTTCATCACTTACTTCATTATTTAAAAGCATTACACTATGTGGAAAAATACCATCATCATGGCTTATCGGATACTGATCAAGCAAAAGCTGTATTCCCTGATTAACATTCTGGGATTATCTATTGGCCTGGCTTCCGCATTAATGATTTTGCTTTATGTAAAAGATGAATTGAGCTACGATCGATATCACGAAAATCATGATCGAATTTATAGGCTTTCAAGGGAGTGGTTTAATGATGATGGAGTGACTAACCTCCATCTGGGTCATCTCGCTCCGGCATTTGCTCCTCTCCTGTACAATGATTTTGACGAGTGGATCGAAGAAGCAGTACGTATGGTTCCCATTGATGCTGTCGTGCGTTTTGATGATAAAATCTTTAGAGAAGATAAACTATTTTTCTCTGACCCTTCGGTATTTAACGTCTTTTCCTGGAAGATGCTGGAAGGTGACCCCGACAATGCCCTACGCAATCCTGATGGCCTGGTAATCACCCAATCTACCGCCCATAAATTTTTTGGCAATACTGACCCGATGGGCAAACAAATGGAAATTATTATTGGGTCATTCAGGCAACCAATGATAGTCCGCGGAATTGTAGAAGATGTACCTTCGAATTCACATTTTCAATTCGATATACTGGCTTCTTTCCAACCGGTAATCAACTTTTTTGGAGGTGAGGAAGCCATTCTTCAAAATTTTGGTAACAATTCTTTTTCCACATTCATCCTACTGAAGGACAATTCTTTAAGCGCAAGGTTAGAAAACGAGCTTACTACATTTGTAGATAAGCATGTACCACCACTCAGCAGTGGCGCCACTGCATCAAGCTATACAAAACTTCACCTTTGGCCTTTGTCAAAAATTCATCTGTATTCTAATCTTGATTCAGAAATCGAACCCAACAGCAACATTGAATACGTCTATGTGTATAGCGCCATTGCATTATTCATACTTTTGATTGCTTGTATTAATTTTATGAATCTATCTACAGCCCGCTCTTCGGTTCGCGCCATGGAAGTAGGATTGAGAAAAGTAATGGGTGCAAGCCGTCCCGTATTGATCAAACAATTCATGGGTGAATCCATTTTCCTCGTGTTCATATCAATGGTTTTAGCGCTGGTTTTTGTATATTATTCACTCCCCTGGTTTTCCTCTTTTACTGGCAAGGAATTCAGCATTCAAATGATTTCAGATCCAGGGTTGATCTTTTGGGTTTTACTTCTATTAATAGGTGTAGGATGCATTTCAGGAAGCTACCCTGCGCTCTTTTTGTCTGGTTTTCAACCCGTTAAAGTATTAAAAGGTACGTTTAAAATAGGTTCTATTCATGAAAAACTCAGGTCAGGATTAGTAGTTGTGCAATTTGCCATAACCATTGGATTGATCGCTTCATTACTGATTGTTACCGGCCAATTGGATTACATGAAAAATAAAGATTTGGGTTACCACCATGAGGATATGATTGTGCTTGATGCACCGGTTACGCTTACCAATCAATATGAGCTGATGTACAACCGGATCACCAGAAACCCTGCCATCGTGGATATGGCTATATCCAGCAGAATGCCTTCAACGCGATTGCTTGATTCTCAGGGAGCAACTGCTGAAGTAGGTGGCAACATGGTTCCCATTTCGTTTCGCTTAGCTGATATTCATGTCAGTCACACATTTGGTAGCACATTCGATCTGGAGTTAAAATCTGGACGTGATTTCGATGTCTTACTGGCCAGTGATTCTCTGCAAAGTTTTATATTGAATGAAAATGCAGTTGCTGCCATTGGTTGGTCAAGCGCTGAAGAAGCCTTGGGAAAACAATTGAATTATGGTCCAAGGCAAGGACAAGTGATTGGCGTGTATAAAGATTTTCATTTTGAATCTCTGCACCAGCCTATCACTCCTATGGTATTTATGATCGCAAGAGATAGGTTCAATGAATGGGTAGTCCGTGCTCGTCCCGGTCAAAAGAATGAAGCTATTGCATTCCTCAAAACCGAATGGGAAGCATTGAATCCTGAAATCCCTTTTGAGTACGATTTAATTAATGACCGGATCATTGCAGAATATGATGCTGATGAAAAAGTAAAAGTACTTTTTGGTGGATTTGCTTTATTAGCCATATTCATTTCCATCATCGGATTAGTAGGTATGGCATCATTTGCAACGGAGCGACGGACCAGGGAAATTGGCATCAGAAAAGTATTGGGCGCCAGTGTCTGGAATATACTGGCTATGCTTGAAAAGCAATTTGTACAATGGATACTGATTGGACTTTTATTATCTGTTCCATTTGTATGGTATGGGATGAGTACCTGGCTAGACCGGTTCACTTATAAAATTTCTATCACGCCCTGGCCAATGATAGTAGCCGGCGCTATTGCTACTTTGATCGCCGTAATTACAATAGGAGTATTTACGTGGAAAGCCGCATCCGAAAACCCTGTAAACACAATAAAATCAGATTGATATATCTTTTCAAACCCTTGAATAATCAATATGGAATTTTTAGTAAAAATATAATCTGACGATGATCAAATTGATAAATATAGACAAATATCTCGATGCCAGATTTTCAAGGCAATTCATTTTACGAGGAATTAACCTGGAGATTCAGGAGGGAGAATTTTTAACTATCATGGGTCCTAGCGGGGCTGGCAAGAGTACCCTTCTCAATATTATTGGAATGCTTGATGAGGCTTCTGCCGGCGCTTATTTTCTCAATGGGCTGGATATTGGTCACCTGAATGACAAGAATAAAAGTCGTTTGAATAAAGAATTTTTTGGATACGTTTTTCAAGCCTACCATCTTATTGATGAACTTACTGTGTATGAAAATATTGAAACGCCCTTGCTTTACCGCAATCTTGGCTCTTCCCAACGAAAAAGCCTTATTGCTGAAATATTGGACCGTTTTGGTATGGTGGCAAAAAAAGACCTCTTCCCTGACCAATTGTCCGGAGGCCAGCAACAATTGGTGGGTGTTGCACGTGCAGTCATAACCCGGCCAAAGATCCTGCTGGCTGATGAACCTACTGGAAATCTTCATAGCAAACAAGCTAAGGAAATAATGGACATGTTCGTAGAACTCCATAACGAGGGAACCACCATTATACAGGTTACGCATTCTGATGAAAATGCGATGTATGGAACAAGAATCATTGAATTGGTTGATGGCATGATCATGCAAGATAAAAAAGTTGAAAAAAATGTATAAAACATTACTATTTAGTTTATGTATATGTATTGCCCTGGTATCAAATGGGCAGACACCACTTATTGTATCCTACGATGAAGCATTGGATATAGCATTGAATCAAAATGTTGACATCCAGATGCGTACCAATGAGTTACGTGTGCAGCAAGCACAACATCAGGAAGCTAAAATGAGATTTCTGCCCAATCTTAATCTTAATCTTTCTACTATGCGTCAGATTGGGCAACAGTTTCAGGCCATCGAAGATAGAATTGTAGTGACCAATATCGCTACCGATTTTGTTTCATCCAATATATCTGCCAATCTGGACTTATACACAGGAATGAGTCGAAAAAATAATTATCAGGCAACCAAATACAGACTTATACAGCAAAATGAAACGATTAAACAAACCCGTTTGAATATTATCCTTGATGTTACAAGACAGTATCTGCAAGTGTTATTGGATAAAGAGTTGATAAAAATTGCCAGAGAAAATCTTGAAAACCAACGTAAGCAACTTCGGCAAATTGAACAATATGTACAATCAGGTATCAGGGCAAGACCCGACCTGATGAGTCAAAAAGCTGAACTGGCCCGATTAGAACTAGAAGTGGTCAACGCAGAGATTCAAACGGACAACGACCTGCAATTGCTCTCAGGCACTCTTCAATTAGATGCTGGTTACACACTGGATATTAAAGAAATACAAGGCCTGGAATTGCGATCGTCAGGTTTTGAAACCTTCACTTTATCAGAATTGATATCCATAGCGAAAAATCAAAGACCTGATATAAAGTCACAACAAGCAGCTGTCAATGCATCCGAACTTGAAACTTCCATAGCCAAATCCTTTTACCTTCCCAGACTTACCGCTTTCTATTCCTTGGGTACATTTTTTACTACTTTGGACGAAAGGACTTTTGGTACGCAATTTTTAAATGTATATCCTACACACTCTGTAGGTGTTCGATTACAAGTTCCGATTTTTGACAACTTCCAAACCAAAACCAATGTTGTAAGGGCAGAAATCCAGGCTAAAAATGAAGAATTAAACAGTATTGCTCTGGAAAGGCAAATATTTCAGGAAGTTCAATCAGCCCATCTTCAATATAAAGCCGCTCTGAAAAGAGAAGAAAGTACTGCTTCACAATTGAAAGCTGCCGAAGATAATTTTGTAACACAGGAGGAACGATTCCGTTTAGGTTTGAACAGTATTGTCGAGTATGCAGAAGCCAACCGCTTACTGGTGCAGGCAAAGTCTGATTCTACTCAGGCTCTTTATTCTAAAATATTTAGTGAAATGATACTACAATATACATTGGGCAGCCTATAGCTTTTATTAAAATTATAAACGAAGGTGTACATTTGCATTAAATTACTGTGTATCCCAAGCATGCCTTCTAAATTTCAACTCGGCTTACGTAAGATTTATAAACGACCCAACATCCATTTGATATTTTACAGCTTAGCACTTGCATCTTTAATGCTGTTAATGAAATGGCTGGAATTCAAAGTATTGATCCTCGACTTTTCCATGCCATTTTACGTAAGTATCATCGCTATAATGTTTTCAGTATTGGGAGGTTGGATGGTGTATCAATGGATACCAAAAACCAAATGGTACACATCTAATTTTGATACCTCTGATCAGGGAGCGCATAATCTCTCAAACCGGGAAATGGAAATTCTTCAAAAACTTGCAGAGGGAAAAAGCAAAAATGAAATAGCCAGGGAACTCTTTATATCTCCTCATACAGTAAAAACCCATATAACTAATCTGTATGCTAAACTTGATGTCAACAATAAAGCACAAGCCATAAGGAAGGCGTTGGATCTGCGCATACTGCTATACCATTCTGAAAATTAATTGATTTTTCTTCAAATTTCCAGTGATACCCGATAAAATACACCTTTTGGGCGATACCGTATGCATGGAAATCCGGTAGCTTTGGTGCAGGTTATTTTACATATTTATTGAAACCTTGGGTTGAATTTTTTCTTAAAATCATAAAATCATCAAAATGAAAAAAATCGCTATTAAGTATGGTGTCCTTGCTGGATTGATCAATTCAGCTCTAATGTTGATTTCTTTTCCACTATGGAAAAATGAGATGGATTTTAGCAAAGGTGAAATATTAGGTTATACCTCCATGCTCATCGCTTTAAGCCTTATTTTCTTTGGAATTAAAAAATACAGGGATGACCATCTGGGAGGAAAAATCAATTTCATGCAGGCATTGAAGGCCGGAATTTTTATTACTCTGTTGGCTTCCATGATATATACTACAGGGTGGATGATATTCTCCAATACATTATTTACTGATTTTGAAACCAAATACATGGAATATATGGAGGCAAAAATTTATGCTTCAGATGAAAGTCTGGAAATGCAAACTTTGAAATTGGAAAAATTGAAAGAGAATATGGAATTATACTCCAATCCTCTTATCCAGTTTGTGGTTACATTTTTTATTGAAGTTTTCCCTGTAGGATTGATTATTTCTCTCATCAGTGCGATGATTTTGAAGAAAAAGTAGCAGTATTATTGAAAAATTGCGCCATCAATCAATGACAAAAAGCACCTTAAATAGTAATTGGATATAGATATTCGAGTTAAAAAAAAGCTATTTCCTCATAATCAATAGATACAAATTAATGTTTAAACTCTAATAAATTACAGAATATGAAAGATCAAAAAAACCAATCAGACCCCCACCCTTCCAAAGAAATTACAATACCAAAAGTGACAGGAATTGGGGGAATTTTCTTTTTCGCTGAAAACCCGGAAAAAATAAAAGCATGGTATTCAGAAAACCTGGGACTTGAAGTTAATCAATGGGGTTCCAGTTTTGAATTCAGAAATGCAAACAGACCCAATGAAATCAATTATTTACAATGGAGTCCTTTTAAACAAGGGAGTGAGTATTTTTCTCCCTCCACAAAAGAATTTATGATCAACTACAGAGTTCAAAATATTGAAGAACTTGTAAATAAACTTAAAACTAACGGGGTGACTATATTGGATGACATTGAAACCTATGAATATGGAAAGTTTGTCCATATATTGGATGAAGAAGGAAACAAGATAGAACTTTGGGAACCTATTGATAGTGTATTTACTGAAATGGGTGGAAAGACAACAAAGTAACTTTCAGATTTAATTCTTAAATTGAATATTTGATCAATGAAATGAAATATAAATTTAGATACTGAAAATGTATTATCCTTATATAATCCACTTATATAAGTTTTGCATTATTTATTCAATTTAATCAATCAAACATGGAAAAAGTAACTGGACTCGGGGGATATTTTTTCAAAGCAAGAGACCCACAAAATTTGGCTGATTGGTATTTTAAACACCTGGGAATCAGTAAGACTCCAACCACATATGAAGAGTCGTCCTGGTGGCAAGAAAGAGGCCCGACAATATTTAAACCATTTAATCATACCCATCCCTATTTGGATAAATATGGCCGGCAATGGATCATTAATTTCAGAGTAAAAAACCTGAATCCTATGGTTCAACAGTTGACTATTGCAGAAATTGAAGTGGAAGTCGACCCTCAAGTATATCCAAATGGTAGATTTTCAATACTAAATGATCCGGAAGGAAATCCAATACAACTTTGGGAACCCGCAGGAATCGATAGTTAATAACACTTTAAAGAGAAATGGTGTGGGTTTCCTTTCCCCAATAAAACATAGGCATATACAGTCAGTTTTTAAATTATTCGATAATTATTTGATTTCCTGAACTTTACTGCACAATTCCTCTCTATTTTAAGTAACAAATTACAATTCGTGATTTCTCCATCAAAATTACTTATCCATCATGTAATAAATATTTATCATTCAGATAACATATAGATAATTTTTTTTATCATATATTGAGCTTAGTTTAAATTAACATTCAAAACAATGATGTGATTCAAGAAAAAAAATAAAAAACCAGCTTATGAAATGGCGAACTTTAAACGGCAAAAGGATTGAAAGTCACATTAAAAATCATGTTGAAGAAACCATCAAAAGGGAACAGGAATTAGGTTACAAATTAAAAGTTTGTATTGGCTCTGATTCACAAGTTCGTGGTGAAGTAGTTGAATTTGCCACTGTCATTGTATTTCTTCGTGAGCACAAAGGAGGTTTTATGTTTATCTCCAATGAGAAAATGTCAAAGAAAGTATCCATCAAAGAAAGAATGATACTTGAGGTTGCCCGATCCATCGAAGTTGCCTACAGTCTGTGTGACATCCTGGATAAGCACAAAGTAGACCTTGAAGTTCATGCTGATATTAACACCAATCCCGGTTTTAAATCCAATGAAGCCTTGAAGGAAGCTATGGGATATATTCTGGGCATGGGCTTTGTTTTCAAAGCCAAACCGCATGCTTTTGCGAGTTCATGCTGTGCGGATAAAGTGATATAAGTCCATAGAAAATCGAAGCGTATTTTTCTATTTTAACTACTCCATAGAAGAATACTTTCATTCCCATCCTGTTAATTTACGTATATTTACCTGGGTAATTCACAGTCCAATCCTTCAATACGTTGCAAATTCAGGGAAGGGCATATAATTATCATATTAATGTATGGGATGTCATTGCAATGACAATCATTTTTTGAGCTATCCTAAGTTAAAAAATTAAGCCGATGAAAAAATGTATAGGTATTCTGGTAATCTGGGGAGTATTACACACAATACTCAGCGGTCAACTCAATAAAATTACTTTTGAAGAGTATACATTGGACAATGGCTTGCATGTCATACTCCATCAGGACAAGAGTATGCCTATTGTTGTGGTATCTGTGATGGTACATGTTGGAAGTAAAAATGAAAATCCGGAAAGAACTGGTTTTGCTCATTTTTTTGAACATCTTTTATTCGAAGGATCAGAAAATATAGGAAGGGGTGAATTTGATCAATATGTAGAAAAAGCAGGAGGAACACTCAATGCCAATACTTCATGGGACAGGACATACTATTATGAGATCCTTCCTTCCAACCAACTAGAGCTCGGATTGTGGTTGGAATCCGAAAGACTCCTCCATGCCAAAGTAGATCAGAGAGGAATTGAGACACAAAGAGAGGTAGTCAAAGAGGAAAAAAGGCAGCGGATCGACAATCAACCTTATGGGAGAATTTTACAAGAGACAATGTCTCGTTTGTTTAAGGAGCATCCATACCGCTGGCCGGTGATTGGGTCAATGGAACATCTCGATGCTGCCAGTGAAGAAGATTACCAAAAATTTTACTCCGAATTTTATGTCCCCAACAATGCTGTACTTTCCATTGCCGGAGACCTGGATATTGATCAAACCAAAAAATGGGTAGAAAAGTATTTTGGTTCCATACCAGGAAGTACTCACAAAATATTCAGACCCGAAATCCAGGAGCCTCCATTGGAAGGTGAAATCAGAGATACAGTATATGATCATATACAATTGCCTGCAGTAATCATCGCGCACAGGACTGTGCCACAAGGCACACCTGATTCCTATGCTCTTTTTATGTTAGGACAGGTGTTGTCACAAGGACAAAGTTCTAGGCTTCATAAAAAATTGGTGGAAGAAGAGCAGAAATCATTGTTTGCCGGTTCCTTCCCATTAGATCTTGAAGATGCCGGAGTGAATCTGTCATTCAGTATTCTCAATCTGGGTGCAGACCTGGCTGATGTAGAAAGGATCATCATCGAAGAAATTGAAAAACTTCAGACAGCATTGATTACTGAAAGGGAATTTCAAAAATTGCAAAATCAGGTAGAGAATAATTTCATAAGTGCTAACACCAGTCTTGGCGGTATTGCAGAAAGCCTGGCCAATTATCATTTGTATTTCGGTGATGCCAATCTGATCAACACAGAGCTGAACAGATATCTTTCGGTCACGCGGGAAGATTTGCTAAGAGTAGCCCGAAAATATTTCCAACCTGACAACAGAGTGGTTCTCTATTATATGCCCCAACCTGCTTCTCAATAATAGAATGAAGACATAAAATTTTGAAATTTTTACAGAACCATTTATAAATATACAATATGAAAGCAAAATTGATCTTGGTACTGTTGACAGCAATTCTATATATACAATGCAGTAAGAAAACCACTCCATCTTCATCGCAACTAAGTACTCCCGTCAATGTATCTTCAGATAAGACCTGGCGAAAAACTGTTCCTTCCCCGGGGCCAGCACGTCCCATTGAATTAAGTGATTTCCAGCACTACATAATGGAAAATGGATTGACGGTAATCGTTGCAGAAAACCGGAAGATACCTCGAGTATCCTATGAGATTATACTTAAAAATGACCCGGTATTGGAAAAGGATAAAAAAGGTTATACTGCGATGGCTGGGCAATTGTTAACAGCCGGAACAGAAAAAAGAAAAAAAGCAGAACTGGATGAAGCAATCGATTTTATAGGGGCATCCATTACATCCAGTTCCACTGGAATTTCAGCATCGTCTCTGACCAAACATCAGGATACATTACTCAGCATCATGACTGAAATGCTGTTTATTCCATCATTTCCTGAAGATGAATTCAACAAAATGAAAAGACAAAGCCTATCTGCGCTAGCCACTGCGCATACCAACCCTGAAATCATAGCAACCCACTTATCAAAAGTTTTAAACTTTGGGAAGAATCATCCCTATGGTGAAATTGAAACAGAAGCTACCATACAAAACATAGATTTGGAGGATTGCAAGAATTATTATCACCAATTTTTCGCACCCAACAATGCCTATTTAGTGATCACAGGGGATATCAGTCTTGAAGAATCAAGACAGATAACCAATAGGTATTTCAAAGACTGGAATAAGAAAGAAGTGCCCGAAGTCACCATTGAAGCACCTAAACCTGTTGAAACCACCAAGGTATCTTTTGGCCACAGGGATGCAGCAGTACAATCCTTAATCAGAATAACTTACCCCATTGATTTAAAGCCTGGAGATGAAGAAGTTTTTGCAGCTCAAGTGGCGAATACAATATTAGGAGGAGGTACTTTTCTGGGAAGATTACTGCAAAATCTGAGAGAAGACAAAGGGTATACATATGGCGCAAGGAGCATCTTGCAAACAGACCCATTGACAGGTAGTTTTTCAGCTTTTGCCAGTGTCCGCAATTCGGTTACAGACAGTGCATTGGTTGAGTTTTTGTATGAAATGGAAAGAATGGTCAATAAACTTGTTTCTGATGAGGATTTGCAACTGGCAAAAAACACTTTAGCAGGAAGTTTTGCCAGATCTTTGGAATCACCGCAAAACCTTGCTCGCTATGCCTTAAACACTTTAAAATTTGATCTCCCAAAGGATTACTATGCCACATATTTGCAAAAATTAGATAAAGTTAGTATCAGGGATGTTCAGGAAGCAGCATCCCGCTACATCCGGCCGGCACAAGCGAATATCATTGTGGTAGGCAATCAAAGTGAAGTTGCTGAAAAACTGATTCCATTTGATGAGAGAGGCAAAATTGATTTTTACGATGCTTTTGCAAATCCGGTCGAAAGTGAACCGTATGATGAAAACCAAAATATTTCTGCCAGGGAGGTCATACAAAAATATCTGGAAGTTATTGGTGGAAATGAATTGCTCATGAACATAAAAAGTATGGTCAGAGAGTCGTCACTTAATTTCATGGGTCAGTCTGCCCAAATGAAAATGTATCAAAAAGTTCCGGGAATGTATGCGATGAATCTGCAGATGCAAGGCATGACCATACAGGATGAGCGTTTTAATAAGACTAAAGGATATTCTTCTATGATGGGGAATATACAAACTTTTACAGAAGGTCATCAATTTGATGCATTGAAACGTGCATCATTGATCATTCCACAATTATATTATCAGTCTGATGCAATGGAAATAAGGGGCATTGAAAAAATTGGTAGCCAAAAAGTATATAGAATAGCAATCATCCTGGAAAATAATAAAGTGACGGAAGAATTTTACAACTATGAATCCGGGCTTTTACTTCGAATTATAGAAGTGCAGGATGGCATGGGTGGTATTCCGACACCTATCACAACAGAACTGAGTGAATATCGAGAAGTAAACGGCATAAAAGTACCTTTTAAAATGACCATCAGCGGCGCTAGTCCCCAACCCATCATTCTGGAGACTTTGACTGTAGAAATCAATACTGAAATTCCTGATGAGATCTTTTATATCGAATGATTTCATGCCTGAAAGGTGTAAACGCAATTCAAATCAGAGTATAAATAAAAATCAAGGACTCATATGGAAATTTATTGGATAGAATGTTTATTTTCGAAATTATTTCACATATAACCCATCATCATGCGCATAATTACCACTTCCATATTTACTCTTTTTACGGTGATATGTCTTCATGCTCAACTATTTAATTTTGGTGTCGGTACCGGAATAGTTTTTAGTGACCAAACCGCTTTTGGACCTCAAATCCGGTTACAATACAATATGGATGAAAGGTTCAATATGGCTGCGAGCTATAATTATTATATCACCAAAGATTCGGGTTCAGCCTTTGATTTTGATTTACGTTACAAATTATTTCAAATTGGAAATGTACGTATAAATCCCATGGCGGGAATTGGATACCGAAACCCTGGTGGTGTGAATCTTAATGTAGGTCTCGTAACTGAAATTCCACAAAATTCTTTCCTGATTTACATTGAGCCTAAATTTATCATCGACGAAACCGTATTTTTTGCATTAACCGGCGGCATTCTTTTTTAGAAATTTAGTCTCTTGCCGATAATTTGAATTGAATAAAAGCAGCTAAAATTTCCAGGCCCGCATCAAAACTTTCATTGTTATTGATAATGATATCCACTTCTTTTTTGAAAGGGGCAATATATTGGTTATATGCCGGCACTACGTGGTTTTCATAACGATACAGTACATCCTCTAATGGGTAATTCCTTTCCAGTCGGTCTCTTTTTATTCTCCTGATAATCTTTTTATCATCTGTAGCATCAATTAATATTTTCAAATCATATAGTGATAACAATTCCTTAGTACTATATACAAAAATGCCCTCAGCTACAATTACAGGTGCAGAATGGGTCACTATCAACCTGGTTTTTGCATCCGGATTGTTAAAAGTATACTCGAGTCGTTCAACAGATTCACCCTCTTTAAGTCTTTGAATATCTAAATAATAGTCATGCAGGTCAACAGAACTGGGCAAATCAAAATTTTTGACACCCATGGCATCGGTGACTTGTTCTTCTCTTTTCTTGTAATAGTTATCCTGAGATATTATGCATAGATCGGTTGTAGCAAATTTTTCTCGTAACTTTTCGATGAAAGTCGTCTTTCCAGACCCACTGCCACCTGCAATTCCAATCAGATATCGCTGACTTTGATTATTCATGATTATGAAAGAAAAATTTTTCTATTTTACATCAAAAAACAAATATAATGGAATTTATTACCGGCTTACTAAGAGGTGCGTTGGGTATTTTTATACTGTTGGGTATTTGCTATGTTTTGAGTTCAGCCCGAAATAAGATCAACTGGCGATTGGTCGGCATGGGAATGACATTGCAAATTGTGCTGGCTCTCCTGGTATTAAAAGTTCCTTTTGTCAACGTGGCATTTGACTGGATTGCCAGTATGTTTGAAAAAACGCTTCGATTTTCTGAGGCCGGCGCAGCATTTCTTTTTGGAGACTTGATCACCAACCTGGAGGGTTTTGGATATATCTTTGCATTTCAGGTTTTGCCAACCATAGTATTTTTCTCGGCCCTGACTTCAGTGCTGTATTATTTTGGCATCCTTCAAAAGGTTGTTTTCATTCTGGCCTGGGTAATGAAACGCACTATGGGACTAACAGGACCTGAATCATTGGCAGCCGCTGCCAATGTATTTATTGGTCAGACTGAAGCGCCTCTGGTCATTAAACCCTATCTGGAAAAAATGACCCGGTCAGAAATTCTTTGTCTGATGACAGGGGGTATGGCCACCATCGCAGGAGGAGTATTTGCTGCCTATGTAGGTTTTCTGGGGGGCAATGATCCGGAATTGAGGACATTTTTTGCCAAGCACTTACTCACCGCTTCACTAATTTCTGCTCCGGCAGCCATCGTTGCAGCCAAATTACTCATTCCTGAGACCAAACCAAAGGAGCTTGAAAATCAAATGAAAATGGATGGTGACAAGGCAATGAATTTATTGGATTCTATTGCCAAAGGAACCACCGACGGATTGAGATTGGCGGTAAATGTGGGCATCATGCTGATGGTATTTATTGCACTCATTGCACTATCCAATGCGATTCTAATGAAGTTTGTTGGTTCCTGGACCGGACTGAATGATTATGTGGTTTCCCAAACAGATGGTCGCTTTG
>JRYF01002422.1_pt1 | contig 15910 bp, 8 predicted proteins | sample 235331 | NCBI WGS metagenome assembly JRYF01 (sample SAMN03074217, study PRJNA261475) | activated sludge metagenome | biome: Wastewater Treatment Plant; feature: Wastewater; material: Activated sludge; isolation source: activated biomass of a wastewater treatment plant treating hydrocarbon... ...
TCTTGGAGACTTCGGAAATCTATTATACCCGTTATTCGCATTTTTGATTTGTTTCAAAACAACCCGATCACACAAATCTAACAACATGATCCGTATTTCGATTGCCTTGCTCTTCATCCTCCCTGTTTTTTCTGCTTGCAAAAAAGACGACGACAAACCATCCGGTGGTGGAGAACTTCAATTTTCCTTTCGTTTCGACCCAACGCAGCCCCGCCTGAACAACATCGGCCTGCCCGCCGACCTGCCGGCGGGCCATGCAGCACAAACGCCCGGCTTCCGGGCCATGAGCGTCCACTACATCGAATTGGCTCCCGATGCACTGACGCTGCTGGGAAAGGGGGCCATTGTTTACATGGGAGCAGAAACCAATGCAGGTGGCAGCCCGGCAGTGGATTTCGACAAGGCGGCAACCGCCGGGGAGGGCGTGGTTTTCGCAAAAACAAACCTGAAAGACATGCCACCCGGCACCTATCAATGGGTAAGGGCAAGCGTCACCTACCAGAACTACGACGTGAAGTTCAACCTGAAAAACCTCCCCGTCGTCGGTGACCTGAACGGACAGGGCGGCACGGTAGCCTCTTTTGTCGGGTTCAACACATACATTTCGCAAGTGGCTCCCCGCTCGAAGTCACTGGCCGTCAACGCCGCCAAAAAACAGGGATTCTGGGCCTTCGAGACGCAGTTCTCGCCACCTTACGACCTTTATGACAGCCTGCTGTCCGGCGATGCGCCCGCCGGTGCCACCACCGTCGTGAACCCCTTGTTCCAGACCAGCCCGATACCGCCCGGCTCCTGCGTCGTGACCGGCAAATTCCCCGTGCCACTTACCATCACCGGCCAGGAGACCGGAACCGTGACGGTCACCCTGTCTTTTTCCATCAACAACAGCTTCGAATGGGAAGACACCAACGGCAACGGCCAATGGGACCTCTACGCCGACGACCCCTCCAAAAACGAACGCGTAGTGGATATGGGGCTGCGGGGATTGATGCCGGGATGGGAGGGGGAATGATTGTCCTCGTCGCTACAAAAACCCAATACCTGCTTTATTGGAAAAATGACCTCCCTTCTAAACTATCCCTCGTTCCTCGTTCCTAAACTTCACTTTGTGTAGATATGTGATATATGCGGGCGATGGGCTATCTTGGCCCTTTGTAAAAAGGGCCGCTCCCGGAGGGTTCGACGATGCCCGAAAACGGTTGAAAAAAATTTAAATTCCAGTACGAAGATAAACATTTCCGGAATATCCATCCTTTTTCCATCCCTGATTTTCCGTGTAATACTGTCTCTGCTGGATGTAGTTAACCAAGCCCATTCATCAGAGATCATGCTCACGCCTCATCAAGCAAAATACTACGCTTACGAGCTTACCAAACGCTGCCCTTCTGATAGTGTGGAAAAATTTAGCGCCACTTTGCTGGACGCTCAGGTTGATTTGAACCCGCACCAGGTTGAAGCTGCACTATTTGCTTTTAAGTCGCCGCTTTCCAATGGAGCTATTTTGGCAGATGAAGTAGGGTTAGGTAAAACCATCGAAGCTGGACTCGTTATATCCCAAAAATGGGCAGAGCGAAAGCGCAGGATTCTCATCATCACACCTGCAAACCTACGCAAACAATGGAGTCAGGAGCTACAAGACAAATTCTTTCTTCCTTCCATCATCCTCGAATCACAGTCTTTTAAGCTACTTGAAAAAGAAAGCCAAAGAAGTCCTTTCGACAGGCATGAAATCGTCATTTGTTCTTTCCAATTTGCTCGTTCTAAAGAATTAGATGTTAGAAGAATCAATTGGGATTTGGTCGTAATTGATGAAGCCCATCGCATCGCCTCCGTAATGTTTACAAGTCATCCAATAAAATTGCGAACTCGATTAAAGGCTCTTTGGAAGACAGGGCTAAAATTCTCCTGACAGCTACACCTTTACAAAATAGTTTGCTTGAATTGTATGGCCTCGTCAGCTTCGTTGATGAGCACGTTTTTGGAGACCTGAAAAGCTTCAAAAGCCAGTATTCAAGGGTGGACGGTAGCACAAACGAAGAGATTTTCCTGGAGCTAAAAGAAAGAATCAGACCCGTTTGTCAAAGGACGCTCAGGAGGCAGGTCATCAACATTCCCTATACAAACCGGAGAGCTCTGGTGGAGGAATTCTACCCAACTTCAGAGGAACAACGGCTCTATGATTTGGTCTCCGAGTATCTACGAAAAGACAATCTCTGCGCCCTTCCTTCCAGCCAACGGAGGTTAATGACGCTGATTCTTCGCCGTTTACTGGCATCCTCGACATTTGCTATTTCAGGAACGCTGGAGCGGCTCGCCCAGAAATTGGAAGGCTATATCGAAACACATAACGAACGTTCCAATGAAATTGAAACCCAGTTGTCAGAGGAGTTTGAGACTTTCGATGAGTTTAAAGAGGAATGGGAGGAGGATAGTGGGCAGGAAGAAAGTCCTTATTCTGAGGAAGATATCAAATTGATTCAGGCTGAAATTGATTCCCTGAAGGAATTTGAAAAACTGGCAAAATCCATTGCTAAGAACTCCAAAGGGGAAAAACTAATCCAATGTCTTTCAAAAGCTTTTGACGTTGCCACGCAGCCCAATGAGAAAGGACAAAGAGCCGCTCAAAAGGCTATCATCTTCACGGAAAGTACCCGGACGCAAGAATACCTCCGCAATCTGCTGGAAACAAATGGCTATGAAAACAAAGTCGTTCTTTTCAACGGCAGCAATAACGACTCTAATTCCCGTCAGGTTTACAAGAACTGGTTAGAAAGGCACAAGGGTACTGATAAGGTTTCCGGCTCACGAACCGCTGACATGCGGGCTGCATTGGTTGACTGTTTTAAAAATGAAGCAACCATCATGGTGGCAACTGAAGCAGCGGCGGAAGGCATCAACCTCCAGTTTTGCAGCCTGGTCATCAACTACGATATGCCCTGGAACCCGCAGCGCATCGAACAGCGCATTGGACGCTGCCACCGCTATGGACAAAGCTTTGATGTAGTGGTAGTCAACTTCCTGAATAAAGCCAACGCTGCCGACGTCAGGGTTTATGAACTGCTAAGGGATAAATTCAAACTGTTCGATGGTGTCTTTGGCGCAAGCGATGAAGTTTTAGGAGCAGTCGAAAACGGAATTGATTTTGAAAAACGTATTTTCCAGATATACCAGGAATGCCGTACCACGGAGGAAATTGATGCCGCCTTCCAGCAACTCAACAAAGAATTTGAAGCCCCTATTTCCGAGGCCATGAAGAAGACCCGGCAACAATTGCTGGAAAATTTCGACGAGGAAGTAAATGAGAAACTTAGGGTTAACCTTCGGGACAGTAAAGCTTCACTCGACAAATACAGCAATTGGTTGTGGAACATGACCAAGTTTTATCTAAGGGACAATGCCCGCTTTTCGGAAAATGAACATGAACTTGCATTTACGCTTATTGGTGACCCTTTCCCTGATTTAATAATCAACAAAGGTCCCTATAGGATGGGCAAAAATGTTGAAGACGAAAACCTTTACCGCTTCAACCATCAGCTGGCGCTCCGTATCATGGAGGAATGTAAAAAGCTGTCGCCTTCCCCAACCAGCCTCACCTTTGATTATTCAGGCACCCCAAGGAAAATCACCATCCTTGAAAAATACATTGGCAAATCGGGCTGGCTCAAAGCCCAGTTGTACACAGTCACCTCATTAGATAAAGAAGACTTCGTCCTTTTGGCAGGAATAGCCTCCGACGGTACAACGCTCGACTTTGAACACCTAAGCCGGATGCTCTCATTGGAAGCAGCCGAAAATGAGAAAGCAGAATACTCACATGAAGCTTTGGCCAAACTGGACGACCAACTGGAAAGAAAGAAAAAGAAAATCATCGGCGATGTGGGCAACCGCAATTACAGCTACTTCGAGCAGGAACTCGAAAAGCTCGACAAATGGGGCGAAGACCGCCGCAACTCCCTCCGCATCAACCTGAAAGAACTCGACGAGCAAATCAAGGAAATAAAAAAACAAGCCCGCTTCGCTACTAACCTCCCGGAAAAACTGAGCTTCGAAAAGAAACGCCGCAAACTCGAATCCGACCGGGACGAGGCCTGGCGGGCGTATGACCTGGCAGCAAAAGAAATCGAAAAAAATAAAGATGCCCTCATTGATGAAATAGAGGAAAGACTAAAACAGACCGAGGAAACCGAAGACCTCTTTTTCATCCAGTGGGAAATAAAATAGAAAACCATGGCAGCAGAAAAAAATCCAAACGAAAAATTGGCTGAGACCATTTTTGAAAAGTTGCTGGCCGAGGGCCTTATTGACGAAAGGGGCAAAGTTATTTTCCTCCAGAAACTCGCAGGTGGAAGGCTGAACGAGAGCGCCTGGAAGGTCGAACTCGAACAGGCATTGCGCAGCAAAACAACGAAAAACCAACAGCCATGAAGCTACAACAACTCGAACTCAACGCCTTCCGGGCCGCCACCAGACCGTTCACCATCCACTTCGACCCCGCCAAAAAACTGACCATGATTTTTGGCGAAAACGGCACGGGCAAGTCCACCATTGCCGATGCCCTCACCTGCCTCTGCACCGATGGCCTCGGCTCTCTCGACGATAAATCGGGCGTTGATAAAAAATTCCTCATCGCTGCCAATTGCAGCCCCGCCGACCTGTCCATACGACTTATCACTGATAAAGGCGAGTACACCACGAGGCTGTCCGGCAACAAGTTCGCCAAGGACGGCTCCAGGCAGTACCCTACGCTTCGGTACCTGCGCCGAAGCCAAATCACACAGCTAACCGATGCCACCCCTTCCAAGCGGTACGAAGTACTCGAAAGTTATATTGACGTGGAGCAAATCATGAAAAGTGAAGAGGGCCTGCGCTCCTTGGTCACGCACCTGAAAACTGACCTCGATGGTGAAATCCGCTCCCTCACTACCGCCCAAAGCACACTGGAACAGGCATGGGCGAGGGAAGGAAGACCCGGCACCGGTAGCTGGAAGGACTGGGCCGACGAAGAATCAACGAAAAACCTGAACATCGTTCAAGCCCAAGCCGCTGCTATCAGGAACGTAATGAACGCCTGGCAGTCCGTGACAGAACGCTGGCAGGAAGTACAGGCACAACAGCGGCAATGCCTCGAAGCCCAGTATGGGGTGACCGAAGCGCAGGCCCTTTTTGACCGCTTAAGCGCCAGTCACGAATCCGTTAGCCAAGACCTCCTGAAACTCCTCGAACACGCCGAAGCCTACCTCGCCCGGCAAAGCGGACTGCACCATTGCCCGTTGTGCGAAAAACCTATTGAACAACTCGAACTGGCCGCCCTCATCCAACAGCAAATGGACAGCCTGAAGGCACACCAAACGGCAATGGTTCAACTGGAGGCAGCAAAAAAGACCGAAGCCGCCGCCAACGACCTGCTCCATAACCTGCGCGTAAAACTCGCTGGCCAATTCGCCCAGTTCGAATCAGCCACTACCGGTTATGCCGGAAAACCTGTCAGCTTAGGTGCCAACGACGAGGAACGCCTCCGGTTTTTGGAGGAAAAACAAAGCAGCCTCACAGCCAAAATGGCCCAAATGGAAAAGGAACTACATGCGCACGAACAGACCCTCAGCCAGCACAACCTTATCAAATCGCAGTACGACGCTATCATCAGGGGAGAAAGCAAGACCTACGAAATCCAGGCCCTGCTCGAATCTGCCCAGGCTGCATTCTCCATCGTGGAAACAACCCGCAAGAGCTACCAGCAGGCCGAGCTTTCTTCCATCTCCGACGACGTGGACGCCATGTACCAAGCCCTCCACCCCGACGAGGACATTGGCAAGGTCAGGCTCTCCATGAACCTCAAAAACAAAAAATCGGTGGACCTCGTCGCCCGCTTCCTGCACTACGACACCGTGACCCCACAGTCCGTTTACAGCGAATCCCACCTCGACACGCTCAGCATCTGCATCCTATTGGCTTTAGCAAAAAAATACAGCAACCATGACTCCATCCTCCTCCTCGACGACGTGGTGAACAGCGTGGATGAAGCCCACCTCGACCGTTTCGTCAACCTCCTGCACGACCAGCAATCCCATTTCGCCCATATCATCGTCACCACCCACTACCGCCCCTGGCGTGACCGCTACCGCCACCACCGCTACCCCGAAAGCCATGTCCATTTCGTGGAACTGCGCAACTGGAAACTGGCTGACGGCATGCGCCAGCAAAAAGGCAAAAGCCAAATAGAGGAACTCAAATCGGCTTTGGAAGACGAGCATTTCGACCGCCAGGCAATTGCAGCCAAAGCAGGTGTGCTGCTGGAAAACCTGCTCGACTTCCTCACCGTCGCTTATTCCTGCCGCCTGCGGCGCAAACCGAAACAAGATTATTGCTTAGGCGAACTGCTCGACACTGTGATGAGCAAACTGGCCAAATCGCTCCGGGTAGAACACCTCACAAAAAATGAAGCCGGCAAATACGACCCCGCCCTCCCAAAAAAAGAAATTCCCCTCAAGCCTCATTTCGACGAACTGAAAAAACTCGCTTTCCTCCGCAACCAGGTCGGGGCGCATTTCAACCCCCTCGGCGCAGATGTGAGCGATACGGATATTTTTGCCTTCGGCAACCATACGCTCCACCTTGCCGAAAGTCTTGTTTGCCCGGAAACAGGGCATTTTCCTGACCGCTCACCCTCCGGAGAGTATTGGGAAACCCGCTCCAAATCCCTGAGATTGTTTCCTTTGCAGGAGCCAGGCTGATTTTGCCCAAAAACAATGGCGACGACAAGCTCAGGGCAAACCACGGCCACAAAAAAATAACCGCTATGCAAATATTGCTCAACGACATTCGCAACATCATCGCACAGGCACGGGAGCGGGCCGTCCGCTCGGTGAACCATGAACTGACCATCGCTTATTGGCATATCGGGCACCGATTGGTGGAAGAAGAACAGCAGGGTAAGGAACGGGCTGACTATGGTAAACGGCTCGTAGAAGAGATTTCAACCCACCTGACCATTGAGTTCGGCAGCGGTTTTTCCCCTCAAAACCTCTGGTTCATGCGGCAGTTCTACCTATCCTTTCCAATTCTCTCCGCACTGCGTAGAGAATTGACCTGGACACACTACAAAGCCCTCCTCCGCCTCGACGACCCCGCCAAGCGGGAATTTTACATTGCCGAAGCCGTGAAAAACGCCTGGTCGGTCAGGCAAATGGAACGCCAAATCAACAGCCTGCTTTATGAGCGGCTGCTCCTGAGCCAGGACAAAGATAGCGTTCTGGCGGTGGCCAAAGGGGAGGCTGCTCCCACCAGGCCACAAGACATCATCAAAGACCCCACCGTGCTGGAGTTCCTGGGATTGAAGCTGCAGGCTGCTTATTACGAAAGCGACCTCGAAGAAGCCATTATCTCGCATTTGCAGGAATTCCTGCTGGAACTGGGCAACGGCTTCTCTTTCGTTGCCCGCCAGAAACGGATTATCCTCGCCGGCGACGAGTTCAAAATTGACCTTGTGTTTTACAACCGCCTACTGCAATGCTTTGTACTTTTCGACATCAAGATTGACAAAGTCACCCACGGCGACCTGGGGCAGTTGCAGATGTACGTCAACTATTACGACCGGGAAGTGAAAGCTGGTTTTGAAAACCCGACCATTGGCGTGCTGCTCTGTGCCGACAAAAACGACGTGGTGGTGCGGTACTCACTTCCAGATAACAACCAACAAATTTTCGCCTCAAAATACCAACTCCACCTCCCGACGGCCTCGCAACTGTCCGAGGAAGTGCGCAAGGAAATTGAAAAATTTACGGATAAAAACGAGCCAACATGACCGAACCAGCTAAACTCCCCCTCACCACCCCTGACCTCAAAGCCCAACAACTCGAAAAGCTACGCCAGCTTTTCCCCGAAGTCTTCACTGAAGGCGGCAAGCTCGACTTCGACCGCCTACGGGCCACCCTCGGCGACCTCGTGGACGACGGCCCGGAGCGCTTCGGCCTCACCTGGCCCGGCAAGCGGGACTGCTTCCGGCTCATTCAGGAACCTTCCACCGGGACGCTGCTGCCCGTGGAGGAGGAGAGCGTGAACTGGGACACTACCCAGAATCTCTTCATCGAAGCGGACAACCTCGAAGCCCTCAAGCTGCTCCAGAAAAGCTACTACGGCAAGGTGAAGATGATTTACATTGACCCGCCCTACAACACCGGAAAGGACTTCATCTACCCCGACCGCTACGCTGAAAACCTCCAGACCTACCTCGCCTACACCGGGCAGGCCAGCGACGAGGGCTTCCGATTCACCACCAACCCCGATACCGACGGGCGCTTCCACTCCCGGTGGCTCAATATGATGTACCCTCGGTTGTTTCTGGCCAGGAACCTGCTGCGGGATGACGGGGTGATTTTTGTCTCGATTGACGATGCGGAGGTACACAACCTGCGGGCGGTGATGAATGAGATTTTTGGGGAGGAGAATTTCATTTCAGAAACCATAATTCAATCCAACAAACGTGGTCAGACTTATAAAGAAATCGCTAAGACTCATGAATATTTGATTATTTACTCCAAAGGTGATAATTCAAAAATCCATGAATTGGCAAAAGAAAAAGAGCTTAATCTAGAAGATAGCTACGGGAAATTTGAGCTATGGGAATTGAGAAACAGAAATCCTAAATTCGGGAAGCACAATCGCCCCAACCTATATTATCCAATATATGTAGCTCCCACTTTGGAAGACGATTTAGGGCTTTGCAAAATCTCACTTGAAAAAGATGATATATTCAATGTTGAGGTTTTACCATTTAATAGCGAAGGTGTCGAAAGCTGTTGGCGTTGGAGTAAAGACTTAGTAAGAAAAGAAAATTCAAACGAACTTTCACCTGTGGTAATAGCAAAATCGAAAAGGAACGGTGAATGGAATATTTATGAGAAGGCGAGGAAAAACACAACAAAAGTCAAATCGATTTGGGATGAGTCTCAAGTTATTAGTGAACAGGGTACAGTCGAAATGGGAGAATTGGGTATGGGAAAGCTATTTGACCACCCTAAGCCTTTGGGAGTTGTAGGGAAAATATTAAAAATTTCAACTGGAGATTCTGACCTCATCCTCGACTTCTTCTCCGGTTCCTCCACCACCGCCCACGCCGTGCTCAACCTCAATAAAGAAGACGGGGGCAACCGCCGCTTCATCCTCGTGCAATTGCCGGAACCCACCGACGAAAGCAGCGAAGCCGCCAAAGCGGGATTCCATACCATCGCAGAAATCGGCAAGGAGCGCATCCGCCGGGTCATCGCTCGCATCGAAGCAGAGGCTACGGATTTGGAACAAAAAATAAGCGCCGTGCAGGCCAAGCTCGCCGCCCTCTCCGGGGAAGAAGCAGCGCTAAAGGCAGACCAGCCCAAGGAACTATTTGGCGAAGCCAAACCCTCGAAGGAACTCAGCAAAATTTTAGCAAAACAGGAAAAAGCACAGGAAGAACTGGAGCAGGTGCAGGAGCAACTGGCCAATATACGCCAATGCGACCTCGGCTTCCGTGTTTTCCGCCTCGGCGAGAGCAACTTCAGGGTCTGGGACGGCGACCTCGAAAAGGAAGACCTCGGCAAGCAGCTCGAAATGGCGCTCGACTACATCCGCCCGGAGCGCAGCGAGCAGGATATGCTCTTCGAGCTGCTCATCAAGAGCGGCTTCCCGCTCACCACGCCTGTCGAGCGGCTCACCCTGGCCGATAAAACCGTCTGGTCGGTGGCCGAAGGCTCCATGCTCGTATGCCTGGAGCGCCCGCTCACGCAGGAGGTCATCCGGGCCATGGCCGCCAAGGAGCCGCCCCGTGTCGTTGTCCTCGATGCGGGTTTTCAGGACAACGACCCGCTCAAGACGAACGCTGTGCAGATGATGCGTTCGCACGGGGTGGAGGATTTCAGGACGGTGTAACAAACAAACGAAATGAGACCATGCATCATTCAGAATTGACCGCATTGTTGATTGACCTAATTGCCCTTCCAAAAGAAACGGAATGGGTGGAATTCAAGCTGAATAATTGGAAACCAGAGGATATCGGGCAATACCTCTCAGCGCTTTCCAACAGTGCCTGTTACCATGACCAACCTTATGGCTATTTGATTTTCGGCGTCGAAGATGGCACACACCGTGCGACGGGTACCACGTTTTCACCCAAAACGGAAAAAAGAGGGAACCAGGAACTGGAGAATTGGTTGGCTACTCAACTTGAGCCACGAGTTGACTTTTCAATTTTTGAATTTATTTATCAGGGTAACAATATGGTTATTTTCCGGGTTGATGCTACCCACAGCACTCCTCTCCGGTTTAAGAATGAAGCTTTTATCCGTATCGGTTCGTATAAAAAGCCGCTGAAAGAGCACCCCGAACGTGAGCGCAAAATCTGGGCAAAGTCTGATAAAAAGCCATTTGAAGATAAAGTAGTTGCTGATAAGCTGACAGGTAGCGAGGTATTGAAGCTGTTGAATTACCCAAAATTTTTTGAGATGATGGGCCTGCCGCAACCTGCCGGCGAAGTAGCTATTTTGGAAAGACTCGCTCAGGAAAAACTTCTTTCCCGGCACGGTGAGCTATGGGGTATTACAAACCTCGGAGCTATCCTCTTTGCCAGAAACCTGAACGATTTCGACACATTAAAACGCAAAGCTGTCAGGCTCATTTTCTACGATGGAAATGATAGAATAAAAACACAAAAAGAAATAACCGGGCAGAAAGGCTATGCAGCAGGCTTCGAAGGATTGGTCACCTATCTCTCAGGCCGACTACCTTCAAACGAGGAAATAGAAACTGTATTCAGGAAGGAAGTCCCTATGTACCCCTTATTGGCCTTGAGAGAGCTTATCGCCAATGCCATTATTCACCAGGACCTGCTTGTCAGTGGGGTTTCTGTTATGGTCGAAGTCTTTCAAAACAGGATAGAAATCAGCAATCCCGGGAAGCCTTTGATAGACACACTCAGATTTATTGACCATGCCCCAATGAGCCGCAACGAACGGCTTGCCAACTTCATGCGGCGCTTGAATATCTGTGAAGAAAGAGGCAGTGGTATTGATAAAGTAGTATTTCAATGCGAGTTGTACCAATTGCCAGCGCCTGAATTCGTGACGAGCGACAATTATACAAGGGTTACTTTGTATTCTCCCAAAGGGAACAAGCACATGGACAAGCAGGATAAGATACGGGCTTGCTACCAACACTCCTGCCTGAAATATGTTTCCGGCGAGTACATGACCAATGAATCTTTGCGCCAAAGATTTGGTATCGAAGACAAAAACTACCCAATGGCATCCCGTATCATCTCAGACACTATCGAAGAAAATCTTATCAAAATGAGCGACCCGGAAAACAAGTCAAAAAAATACACCAAGTACATTCCATTCTGGGCCTAATGCTCGGAATCTTATGTAACTGTCATGTAACTTTTAGCAACGTTTAATTACATAACGTTCTATAAATGAACGAGATAGAATCAAAATGCTTTGTAACTGGCTTGTGTATCAGATTGAAAAATGAATAAAAACTGACGTGAAATTCAAATTCGACCACACTCAAGATTTTCAGTTGGACGCCATCAACGCCATTGCCGACATCTTCACGGGGCAGCCCCGGGAGGAAGACTTGCAGTTTTCCCTCTCAGGTGCAGTGAAAGGAGGCCTGGGAAAAATGACCCAAACCGAACTGGGCTTCGGCAACCAGCTAACGCTCGATGACGACGCCATTTTCCAAAACGTGCTCGACATACAGCGCCGCAACGGACTGAAACGCACCGATAAGCCACGGCAGCACGGCAAGAACTTTACCATTGAAATGGAGACCGGCACGGGGAAAACATACGTCTATCTCCGCACCATGTTCGAGCTGAACCAGCGATACGGCTTTAAGAAGTTTATCGTCGTAGTGCCCTCGGTAGCTATCCGTGAAGGAGTGGAGGCATCCGTCAAAATGATGAAAGAGGATTTCCTGAACCTCTACAACCAACCGCCTTTTCGCCATTTCATCTACGACAGTGCCCGGCTGAGCGACCTCCGCAGCTTCGCCACTGGCAACGACCTGCAACTGATGATAATTAACATTCAGGCGTTCGACAAGGCGAAGAATGTTATCTATCAAAACAACGACCGGCTTTCCGGTCGTCAGCCGATAGAGTTCATCCAATCTACCCGCCCCATCCTCATCCTCGATGAGCCGCAATCGGTGGAGGGAGAAGGCATCAAGCGACAGGAGGCGATTTTTGCCATGAACCCACTCTGTACCCTGCGCTATTCTGCCACCCACAGGGAGCTTTACAACCTGATGTTCACCCTCGACCCAGTACAGGCATACCAGCGGCGTTTGGTAAAGCGCATCCTCGTCAGTTCCGTCACCAGCGACAACGACCGCTCGCAGGCCTGGCTCAAGGTGGAGGACATAAAAAATGACAAAGGAAAAATACAGTGCAGATTGTCCTTTTTGCACAAGGGCAAAAATGGCGTTTCCATAAAATCGAGGCTGTTTAAACAGCACGATGACCTTTGGCGGAAATCCGATGAATACGGAGTTTATTCAAATGGCTGGCGCATCACCGAAATCAACAGCCGCCCGGGCATGGAGTACGTCAGGTTTTCCAATGGACTGCGCTTTGCCATCGGGCAGGAGAACGGCGGCAACCGGGAGGAAGTGGTCAAGGCACAAATCAGAGCCACCATCAAGGCTCATTTTGAAAAGGAACTGCAGGTAGCCCAAAGAGGAATAAAAGTGCTCTCCCTGTTCTTCATTGACAAAGTGGAGAATTACCGTGTTCACAGCGACGAGCAAACCAGGCCGGGTATCTACGCCCAATGGTTTGAAGAGATTTATACAGAAGCAGCCAAAGAATACCAAACACTTTTCACAAAACCTATACTCCCTGCCTGCACGGTCCATGACGGCTATTTCTCCAAAGACAAAAAGGGAAACCTGAAAGATACCACCGGCTCAACGCAAGCTGATGAAGATACCTACTCGCTCATCATGCGGGACAAGGAAAAACTGCTCGGTCTCGATAATTCCCTGAAGTTCATCTGGTCGCATTCCGCTCTTCGGGAAGGCTGGGACAATCCCAACGTTTTTCAAATCTGTACGCTCAACGAAACAAAGTCCGCCATGAAAAAGCGGCAGGAAATAGGCCGTGGCCTTCGATTACCAAGAAATCAGGACGGAGACATCGTGCGGGACGAATTGGTGAACCAATTGGTAGTAGTGGCCAATGAAAGTTATGACAGTTTTGCCCGTTCCCTGCAAAGCGAGTACGAAACGGATTGTGGCATCATCTTCGGCCGCCTGCCATTGGATGCCTTTGAGGGCATGGCATATATCAAAGATGGGAAGGAAAGGAAAATATCAAAGGAGCAATCCGGTGCTATCTGGGACCACATGCTACTGAGTGGCTACATTGCAGATACCGGTTTCATTAAGGATGCCTTTACTGATGCCGTCAAAAACCTGACTTTCACCGTACCGAAGGAGTTCAGGGAAATCACCCGGGCCGTTGCCGGCAAGGTGGATAGTTTCCGCATCGAGAATATCATCCGTAAACACGAGCCTACCCGTGGCAAGCTTCGCCGTGAAATACTGGACAACAGCCTTTTCCAGGAGTTCTGGAACCAGATAAACATCCGCACGCTGTATTCCGTGGAGTACGACACAGAGAAGCTGATTGAAAGCGCCGCCAGTGCCGTCCGAAAAATGCCCGCTATCGAGGCGCCTGCCATCCGCAACGAATTGGCCGGCCTCGAAATCACATCAAAAGGAGTGGAAGGGAAAAAAGTGTCGGATGGGGATAAAACCTATGCACCGCCAGCCAAAAAAGTGCCTGACATCCTTGGCTACATTCAGGCAGAAACGGAGTTGACCCGGCATACTATTTTCAAAATCCTGAAAGAATCCGGCAGGCTCAAAGACTACCCGGTGAACCCTCAAAAGTTTTTGGAAAGTGTGGTGAACTGCGTCCGGTTCGAACTGAATAAGGTAGTTCTGGATGGCCTGATGTATGAAAAGCAAGATGCCGCCCCCAACTATGAAGTCAGGCTTTTTGAAAAGGACGAGCATCCGCTATTTTACAACAAGGAGCGGTTGGTTCCAACTGAGAAATCAGTGTACGACTACATACAATGCGACTCCGATGTTGAAGTGAACTTTGCGCAACGGCTGGAACGTGACCCAAAAATCTCCTACTACCTTAAACTCCCAAACTGGTTCCTGATAGATACGCCCGTCGGCAAGTACAATCCCGACTGGGCCATCCTGAAAAAGAACGGTGAAATCGTCTATCTCATCCGGGAAACCAAGTCCACCAAAGACCAGCTAAAGCTTCGCCTCGGCGAACACTACAAAATCGAGTGCGGCCGGAAGCACTTTGCTGCGATTGGGGTGGATTATGATGTTTCGGTGGAGGTGGGGGGCTGAATTTTTCTTGAAGTCATTGGGGGTATTCATTAGAACCCTATCGGTCAAGTCCTTTGCATTTCTGCAAAGAGTTGAGAGGATTGAGACGGTTGAGGGTGGGCGGCTCAACCCTCTCAACTTTGGTTCTGGCTCCGTCAAGTTAGGAGGGTGCGTGAGGAGAGAGAAAAAATTTCATTTTCTCTCCCCTCCGCATTTTGGGGTGTTTTTGGAGGAACTACACCCTGCCCTCCCCCACCATCAAAGCACTTTCATTTTCATTTTAACATCCTGCAAGGGACGGTCGCGGGCATCGCGCTGAGCGTTGGCGATCCTGTCCACCACGTCCATGCCTTCCACCACCTCGCCGAAGACGGTGTATTGGTTGTCGAGTTGGGGCGTGCCACCATATTGCAGGTAGTAGTCCCGCTCTTCGGGGGTGTATTGCGTACCGGTGTATTGTGCATACTGATCAAGCTGCGCTGCCGGGACGGGGCCGTTCTGAACGATGTAGAACTGCGAGCCGGAGGAGCGGCGTTCGGGGTTCACCTGATCGCCCTGGCGGGCAGCGGACAAGGCTCCCCGGAAGTGCTTGGCTCCGATTTCCGCTTCGATGGTGTAGCCGGGGCCGCCCATACCGAGGGGTTGACCGGGTTGGGCCGCTTTGGAATCGGGGTCGCCACCCTGGACCATGAAGCCCGGAATGACCCGGTGGAACAACGTGCCGTCGTAGAATCCCTCTTTGGCCAATTTGATGAAATTTTCCTTGTGCTTAGGTGTCGTGTCGTAGAGTTTGATTTTGATCTTGCCCATGTCCGTTTCGATGAGCACCATCGTTTCACCGGAAGCGGAGATTGCGCTGCCGCCGGAACCGGAGGATGTGTCAGTGCCTCCCGAGCCGCCGTTGCAGCCCAGAAAGAGGAAAAGTTGCGCCATTGCGAAGCAATAAAAAAGTCGTTTCATGTTGCGATTTTTTATGTGAAATGAATTGAGTAGATGGTTGAGATGGTTTGATGGTTGAGATGGTTTGATGGTTGAGGGGGTACGGCTCAACCATCTAAACCCTCTCAACCATCTCAACCCCAAGTTACTTGTGGCTATCTTCCCTGTCCCATTCTTTGAAATACTGGATGATTTTCGTTTTCAGGTATTCCTCTTGTTCTTTCACGCCTTTCACCGCATAAGGTTTTGTCATTTCGTAATGCGGCCACCCGTCGGCATCGCGGCCCTTGAAGCGGTAGTAGCCGTCGAAGCTCATCAGGTGGCAGGCTGCGATGTGCATGAGGTCTTGTTTTTCCTCTTTGGTAAACTGCTCTTTCCAACGCCCCATTTCCTGTATGCCGATGAGGAAAAGGATGGCGTTCATGTCCGGCAGGGCATCGCGCCGCAGGGCATCTTTCACGAAATGCCGCACCTTGAGCCATTCAAAATCGAGTTGCCAGTCGTCCATGATTGTTTGATTTTGTAACTTTTTAGGAGGGTGCGGGAGGAGAGAGGAAAAAATTTCATTTTTTCTCTCTCCTCC
>JRYF01003191.1_pt1 | contig 15893 bp, 10 predicted proteins | sample 235331 | NCBI WGS metagenome assembly JRYF01 (sample SAMN03074217, study PRJNA261475) | activated sludge metagenome | biome: Wastewater Treatment Plant; feature: Wastewater; material: Activated sludge; isolation source: activated biomass of a wastewater treatment plant treating hydrocarbon... ...
GTAACTATTCAGCAGGGTTTGTTTTTGTGAAAAATTGAAATTTTTCACAAAAACAAACTGCTCTCTCCGAGAGGTAGAAGAAAAAATCTCCCATTTTTTCTTATCACCCTCACCTTGATGAATAGTTACGATTTTGGTTGCTTTGACGGTCTTTGTGAATGGGCGGTTACAGACCGGCTACAAACAATTTATCCGTAGAACAACACCTGATTTTTTCCGTAAAACGAGCAACAATTGTTCGGTTTACGTACTTTTGTCGCTACATTCATTCGCAAAAAAACAAAACGGGATGCCGCTTTTTGCTATATAGCGACGTTTACATCCTAAACAACCTGCCACGGAGCCATCCGTCGGCCTGACCAAATCGAAACCTGAGCTAAATGGCCATCCACTGGAATACAGAAAAACTGAATAAATACCTCTCTCGCATTGACGGTGCCATCGTTGCGGGCCGCTACAACCTTGCTTTGAAACTGGCCCACCGCCTGCTCAAGCAGTACTACCTTTCCTGCATCACAAGCAACAACATCCCTACGGAACAAGTGCAGGCCGACAATGTGCGGATCATGGCCATTTACATCTGCAAGCACCTTTTGAGCCATTTCAGGAAATACGAAATCCCCTATTCGGAGCGCCGCCTCTTGTTCATTTCCCTTGTCTCCAATGTCATTTTCATCTCCGCCATGAACCTTTCCTCCGAATCGGACGAGTTCTTGGCCGACAAAGCGCTCGCCACCTATGCCAGGGAAAATGTCTATCACATCATCTCCTATCTGATGCGCTATTTCTCCTGAAAGGTTGGCTTTCGGGAAATAGGAGTGAAATTAAGTAACGATAAAAAACAGCTTCTAAAGTTTGCCGCCTCCGGCGGCAAACTTTAAGAAGTTTCTTGTGGCTGTGGTGGCTTCGCCGCCACAGCCACAAGAAGTTGTTTTTAATCGTTACTAAATAAAATAGGGGGTTGTGCGTCTGTTGCGCACAACCCCCTTTCTCTTTTTTATGCAAACCAAATTACAGCTTCAACGGCGGCCAGTTGGTGCCGTCGGTGCGGGTAATCGTCGCTACGCCTTGTTCTGGCGGATAGGAAGACTCAACGTCGAGAATCAACACGGGACCGTTCACGGTGACGGCGTTTACTTTAAAGTTATCGCCCCACGGCGAACTTCCTGCGGAATTGTATGCAATCCTTCCGCAGGCATCGGTTAAGCGGAGACCATTACCACCACCGGGAGGAGCCGTGGTCGGACTGTAGCAAGCCCTGTAAAATCCAAAGGAGAAATCATCTTTGAACTCACCGTCCAGGTCAACTTGAATGATATACGAAGTAGCGCCATCGCTTACAAACCTCACTTTGCCTTCGTATGTATTGCCGCACCATCCAGTGGTGGACAGGTCATACGTACCGGCCAGCGTGCTGGGGCAAACAACGGATACACGGTAGAAAAACGGTGAATCATAGAATGGCCCACCCGCAATATCACCGGAAAGATTGGAATTGGTGAAGGTGCGGCCTTTGGTGTCGCGCAGTAACAGCCTGTACTCAAAGAAATCACCACCTTCAACAGCACTCTGTGCCATACCCAGTTTTTGCAACGTTTCAGGTGCTGTAAACTGAATCTGCGTAAAAGGATAATTGCGGTCGGGAGCCAAAGGGAAATCCCTGTTTGGATTTGGCCCGAAGGCACTGGCAGGGATAATGCCCAGCGATACTTCATTGGAAACCGTAGGCCCTCTGCGATGGGCGACAAAAACTTCGACTTCCCGCACCAATTTGCCTCCCTCTTCGTCAACGACTTCGACATCAATGGAGAAAGCAGAGTTGCCCAGATCGAAGAAGTTGAATGTAATACTGTTGCGTTTAAGGGTCCGCAAATAGACACCTGTTTCAAAATCGCTGTAGGGAATGGCTGGGTCCACGAAATCCGTGCAAGAGGAGACGGCAAAGACCCCCACCATCAGGATTATGAATGATTTTGCTATTTTGCTCATGTTGAATGAATTTTTGATTAATTAATGAAACCCGGAGGGTTGTTATCCCAGAAAACCCTCACGTCGTGGTCGGGTTTCTGATCCGCTTGGTTGTTCCGCTCGACGTGTGCCGCCGGATAGAAGAACGTCCTCGGGAATTTGCCGAAATCGGGGATTTGCCCAGGCTGCATATTGTCGGGTTGTCCCGTCCTGCGATACAGGTTGTAGGCTTCCGCACCATTGCCGAAAAGGGAAATCCAATACTCACGAGCAATGATGCGCATTTTATTACTGGAGTTATCGTAATCATCGGCAACCTGGTCGAGGTATTGGGTCCGCTTGTCTGCATGGCTGTCGTTGGACACATGGGTAGAAACCCTTGATGCCTGGGTAGTGGTCAATGACCAAGACCGCACATAGTTAATGTGTTTTTCGACACCCGAAAGCATCAATGCCTTGGGGTCACCGGGTGTACTCAGCGTCAGGGCCGCTTCGGCCAGCATGAAATCTACGAAAGCTGCCAACATGATGGGCTGAATGCCCGCCCCGCCGTTGCCGACATTGGCTGAACTGGTCGGTGCCGGGGTGTTATTGTCGAACGTACCACCTGCTGGATACAACCCCCAAAGCGTACGGCCCAGGCCATCAGGCGGGATACCCTGTGGATCGAGGTGATCCCTGCCCCAATAACCCCTGGTACCGGGCATACACCATACCATGTCAATAGGATAATGTGCTGGTGGAAATTCCGTGATACAACGAACATCCGAAGGATTGGTAGGATTCGTACCAACTTGACGGTAGAAGTAGTAGCTTGCACGGGGGTCATCAAAACCCTTTGCTTCCGTCAGGTGCCACATATAAAACACAGACTGATAATCTCCACCCCCACCAGGAAACTGTCCTACATAAGCTGGGTGGCGAGTTCCGGGATCGGCCACACTCGTTCCGTATTGGAAGACAAAGTCATCGCCTGTTCCAATCAGGTTACCTTCATTGATCAATTTGTTGATACCCGCAGTGGCACCGGCAGCATCAATGAGCCTACGGTTCAGGTGATATTTCAATTCCAAGGTGTTGCATAGTTTTACCCACCTTCCATAGTTGTTGGCGTAGAAGAGGTCACGAGGAGTGCCAATGGATTCGACCACCGTAAAATCTTCCCTTGCCGAATTGAGCAGGTTGAGTGCAGCGGCATACACGGCAGCGCCGTCATCTTGCCTGGGATTGAAATTGCTGGCATCAAATGCCTCCGTGAGAGGAACATTCCCGAAAATGTCCACCAGTTGCATCCAGACGTATGCTTCGATGGTCTTGGCAATACCGAGGTGCCTTCTCAGGTTGCGTTCAGTCGCAATTTTTTTGAGATTCTGTATATCGTTCAGGATATTGGCGTAAGCGTTGCTCCAAACACCATCCTGCTGAACGGGAGCGTGTGAAATCTCGTAGGTATCCGACGCTTGGTGAAACATTCTCGTCACCCTTCCACCACGGGAACTGTTGCTCCAAAAAAAAGCAACAAAGTCTGTTTGTATTCTTGTGATCAAGAAGTCTGGACTTGCACTTTCCAGCGTAACGTCGTTTGGGCTGTCCAAAAGGTCCATGTCGCATGAACTCATCATAAAGACCCCCAAAATGACCAATGCTTTGAAAACAAATCTATTCATGATGAATGTGTTTTAATTGATTAAAAAGTAAGATTGAGGGTTCCTCCGATCCTTCTGGCGCTGGGGCCGGTCAGGTAATCGAAGCCCAGGGTGTTGCCAACACCCGTGCTGAGCACATCGGTATCGAAATTGACAAACTTGGGCATGTTGAGGGCACGGAACCAGATGTTCGAGCCGCTGAGCGTCAAAGAAGCTGCTTTGAACGGCGTTTTTTCAACCACATTCTTTGGCAGCATGTAAGAAAGACTTATTTCCCTCAAACGGAACGTACTGGCATCGAATGTAATCGCTTCATCCGTAAAGAAGTAGTTGTCGAAGAAGTAGTTGGAAGCCGTAACCTGCACATTGTTCGGCGTACCATCTGCTTGGACACCTGGCAGGATGAGAGAAAGTTCCCTGTCCAACTGGTCGGTGTCTTTCGACAAGCCCCTTGCCAATACACCTTTCACCGTGTTGCTCACAATCACGCCTTTGTGGCGGTACTCAAACATGAAAGAAAGATTGAAGCCTTTGTAACTGATGCTGTTGATGAGGGAGGATGTAAAAGCAGGGTTCGGATCGCCTAGTACGGCGTTTCCAGAAGATTCAAGATACCTGCCATTGCTGGTCACGATTTTGTTTCCATTGTCATCCCTTTCGATACCTATCCCTTTGATGAGACCAAAAGGTTCGCCCGGTATTGCAAAGTTGCCCAAGTTGGTGAAGCCACCAATTAGCACTTCATCAAGGCCCGCACTCAATTCTTTCACGATGGAGCGGTACCGACCGAAGTTGACAATGGCGTCCCACGTAAGGCCGGAGGCAGTACGCACAGGCGTAATGGTTGCTTGTATGTCAACGCCCTGTGTACGCATCCTGCCCAGGTTGATGGTCGTATTCAAGAAGCCAGTTGCTGGATCAATGGGTGCATTGGTGATCAGGTCTTCCGTATTCCTATTGTAAACAGAGAGGTCGAGTTTGAAACGGTTGTTGAACATAACGGACTCGATACCAAACTCAGCTTCTTTTTGAAGTTCGGGCTTCAGGTTCGGATTACCCAAGTTCGTGGATATAGACTGGGTAGGCAGTACTGTGGTACCAGCAATCCATCCTCTTGCGTTCTGGTTAAGTATATTGCGGGTACTGTATGGATTTGGGAAACCGGCAGAGGTGCCGTAACCCAAGCGCAGTTTCAGGTATTGGAGGGTACTGCCCCGCACGTCAAATGCCGTCGTAGGTATGAACGAAATACTGGCTCCGGGATAAAGGATGCGGCGATTGTCTTTTTCCACCGTCGAAGTCCAGTCATTTCTGCCCAATAAGTTGACGAAAAGGTAATCGCCATAATCAAAGGTAACTTGGCCATATATACCGGCACGCCTTTGTTCTTCAACATAGTTGATGCGGCCACCAGTGAGCGGATCCCTGGAAGCCGTAGTACCGAAGTTGGAGTGGTTGAACAATCCAAAGGCCAATTGCTCCGAACTGGCCAAACCGAACTGATCGTAGCGGTCGTTGCGGAAGTTGCCGCCCAACATGGCGCTGATGTTAATCTTGTCCGTTAGGTACTTCCGATAGTTCAGGTTCACGTCGTGGTTCCATATCGTATTGCGGATGGTCGTGCTTTTGTAGTAACCACTATTCACGATTTGGGATACGGCTGCGGCTCCACCACCCTTATTCAGTTTCACTTCCTGCTCTTCGGTGTAGGTATCGAGGCCTGCACGATAGGATATACCGAAGTTTTCGTTGATGGAATAGTTAAGCTGTGTAGCATTGAATATCCGATTCACCAAGCTCGTGTTCGAGTAGTGGTTTACAAGCCATAGCGGGTTGGTTATATCATTGCCACCACGATAATACACGGAACTTCTGTCCACTGGGTTTTCATACGGCAGATTTGCCAAGTCAACGTTGCGGGGTGTGTAGAGCACGTTGGCAAACGCAGAGGGAATACCCGCATTGGCATTGCTACCAAAGCCCGCATTGAGGGGCGGGGAGGTCATATCCGTATTGGCATAGAGGAAAGAAGAACTGATGCTCAATTTGTCGGTTACTGCCGTGTTGAAATTCAGGCTCATGTTCAATTTTTTCAGATCGTTGCCAGGCGTGAAACCCTCTTCGTTTTGATAGCCCAAGCTGGCACTGTAACCCGTTCTGTCGGTAGAGCCGCTGATCTGGAGGGATGTATTCAGCACTTGGCCTTTCCTGAAAAAGGAGGTTCCAATGTCATCATAAGCGCGATTGGGATACCGTACAATGTTGTCACGGGTAGCCTGTGTGGCTGGCCCCCAGGGTTGTGTAGGATCCACGGCATACTCAGGGAAAGCATTTCTGATACCTGCCACAGCAGACATGCCAATCGGGTGAGGCACCTGGGTCACATCTTTAAAATTAGCACCCCAGTTGCTGAAAAACCAGGCATCGCCTGTTAGCTGCTGAAAGCCACCACCGTAGTTATTTTGATAGTCAGGCAACGAAGCGACAGTATTCTGGAAGTAGGATTGGCTGACGCTGATGTCAGCAGTCCGTTTTCCGGTTTTGCCGCCTTTGGTCGTGACGAGAATCACCCCGTTGCGGCCCTGGTCGCCATAAAGCACCGTAGCGGAGAGGCCCTTCAGCACACTGACGGACTCGATGCTGTTCGGGTCCAGGTCGAGCATCCGGCTGGAGGTCGTCACACCACCGGCGGCAAAGCTGTTCTGCTGGTTGGTGTTCGAGTTGAATGGCACGCCGTCCACTACAAAGAGCGGCTGGTTGCTGCCCGTAATGGAGGAGTAGCCACGGATGATGATGTTCGTACCCGTACCCGAAACACCCCCGGTCGAAGTGATGTTCACCCCGGGGATTTTGCCCTGGAGGATACGGCTCACGTCTGCTTCGGGGCGTTTTTCAATCAGCCCGGCATCAATCGTGGTCACGGCGTAGCCCAAGGCCCGCTTCTCCTTTTTGATGCCAAGACTGGTCACCACCACCTCAGATAGTTGCTCAGCGGCTTCCCGCATGGCAAGATCCACGACATTGGAAGCGCCAATGGTGACTTCCTCCGTCGCAAAGCCCGTGTAACTGAAAACGAGGGTGTTGGCACCATCCGGGACCCGCAGGGAGTAGGTCCCGTCCACGTCGGTTACGGTACCGACACTGGTGCCTCTTGCGAAGATACTGACCCCGATCAAAGGCTCGCCCTTTTCATCGGTCACAGTACCTGTAATGTTGCGCTGCGCCAGCATACTGGATATGCCGAACAGCGCTAGTACGAGGACTAGTGAGAGTTTTTTCATACTAATTCAATTTTGATTGAAAAAAATGGTTGTTAGAAAAAAGAATTTGGCAAAAATAGAATTTTCCCGTGTTTGTCCATTTCCTGCCCTTAACTTTTGATTAACACGCACTCAAAAAACGATTACAGGCGAAAAATGCGGCGTTGGCAGAAAATTTCTGCTATTTTATCGTGAATAATTTTCCTTTCGATGAAAAAAAATTTCCCCAACAGCGCTCTGGCCCTTTATTTTTCGGGACAAATGAATGGTGAAAGGCCTTGCGAATGTTAATTGTATGGTAAGAAACAGACCTGCCGGCACGATGGGCAGCCAGTACTCAAACCAGTTGCCGCAGGTACATTTGAATCGTGTTGGCCAGCCCAAAGTAGAGTGCATCGCAGACGAGGGCATGGCCGATGGACACTTCCAAGAGGCCCGGCACTTGTATTTTGTAAAAACGCAGGTTGTCGAGGTTCAGATCGTGCCCGGCATTGATGCCGATACCGATTTCATTGGCCAATACGGCACAACGGCGGTGCGGCGCTACGGCCTTTTCCCTGTCTTGGTGAAATAGGTGCGCATAGTGCCCCGTGTAGAACTCGATCCGGTCGGCCCCCGCTTTTTTGGCACCTTCCACATATTTTTCCCCCGCATCCACAAATATGGATACCCGTATGCCCGCCTCGTGGAAGGCTCCGATCACTTCCGACAAAAAAGCGGCATGTGCAATGGTGTCCCACCCCTGGTCCGAGGTCAAAACGCCCGGAGCATCGGGCACGAGCGTGACCTGGTGGGGCTTGTTGTCCAGCACCAACTTCACGAAGTCGGGCGTGGGGTTCCCTTCGATGTTGAACTCCGTCGTCACAACGGACTTCAAGCGCGGGACATCGGCGTAGCGGATGTGCCGCTCGTCGGGGCGGGGATGGACGGTGATGCCTTGCGCACCAAATGCTTCGCAATCTTTTGCCACCTGCACCAGGTCGGGCAGGTTGCCGCCCCTTGCGTTGCGGATGAGGGCAATTTTGTTGATGTTTACGCTGAGTCTTGTCATGGCAGTTTGCAGTGAGCGGGCAATTCCGGGATGCCCGTTATATTTGGCGCTAATTTAAAAATACCTGCAACATGAACGAACCAACACCCGACCAGGAAATGCCAAACGTTCAAAATTCGGAACCACCCCCCAAGATGGTGCTTTTCACGCTCGGCGGCCTGGTGTTCCTGTGCATGATGATGGGAAGTGGCCTGCTGGCCCTGGCCTGCCAGCTACAAGGGATTGACATGAAAGCCGTATTTGCGGGTTTTGGTGCAGACAGCCCCGTGGAAATCAGGAATTTCATGCGGGGGGCGCTGTTGCTCAACCACACGGCGACGTTCCTGCTGCCCGCCCTGCTGGTTGGATGGATATTTTACAAAAAAAACTGGTCGGTGGCAGTGCTGCTCGACAGGAAGCCTTCCTTCAGCACATTGGTTCAGGGGCTGCTTTTCGTCATGGCTGCCTTTACTTTTGCCCAATTTGCCCTGCCAGCAAACCGTTGGCTGGTAGAGCAACTCCCGTTTATGGAATCACTCGCAAGTAACGAGACGGCGACCGAATCGCTCATGCTGGGGCTGCTCGTCATGCAATCGCCCTGGGAAATGTTGTTCAGTATATTGGTCATGGCAGTCGTGCCGGCGGTGGGCGAGGAAATGGTGTTCCGGGGTTTTGTGCAGCACCACCTCGTGCGGCTCACCCGGCGGCCCGCACTGTCCATCGGACTGGCGGCGCTGATCTTCAGCCTGGCACATTTCCAGGCGCAGCGATTGTTGCCCATCCTGTTGCTCGGCGTTGCGCTCGGCCTGCTTTTTTATTGGACAAAAAGCCTCTGGGTGCCCATTGCTGCCCATTTTTTCAACAATGGTGCTCAAGTCGTGGTGGCCTATTTCAACCAAGACAAATTAAGTGACCTGAACGAGGGTGTCGGCGGAGAACTACCCCTGCCTGTCATAGCGCTTGCCGCCATTCTGTTGGGCTGGACGGGCTACCTCCTTTGGAAGAAAAGCCGAAGCAATGACCAACCGCCCGCAGGCTTTACTACTATTTGACCATATACGACCATCTGCCCTCCGATACCGTCGGGGCCGTCGCCATGGATGCTGCCGGGAACCTGGCGGCAGCGACTTCTACCGGCGGCACTGCCCGCAAACTGCGGGGACGCGTGGGCGACAGTCCTATCCCCGGCGCAGGTGCCTACGCCGATAATGTACGGGGGCCGCCTCGGCCACAGGCTGGGGAGAAAGCATCATGAAAGTGCTTTTGAGCAAAACCGTTTGCGATTTTTTTGAAACAATGGAAGCCATGCAAGCCGCCCATGCAGCCATCGCCGTACTATATAATAAGGTAGGCGGTCTGGGCGGCATCATCGGCATCAGCCGGGAGGGAGAATATGCCTTTGCCCACAATACACCCAAAATGGCTTTTGCATACCTTAGCGCCGACGGAACCGTGCTGGCGGATATTGGTTGCTGCAGCAGTTAAGGATAGGGGTCATTGGCATCATTATCCATTAATGCGAATAACGGGCATGAATTTCGAATAAATTGGCAATCAGGCGATTAGATTTCCGAAGTTTTCAAAAACTTCGGAAATCTGGCCCCTCGGCACTTGAAAATCAACCCAGTATGATAACCCGTTATCCGCATCATTAACCATTAACCATTATGCATTATGCATTAAAGCAAGAACGATTGATAGGGCGGTACATAGGCGACGAAGAAGGCCCTTTGTTCATCTGTACCGCCGGCATGCACGGGAACGAACCCGCAGGAGTACAGGCGCTCGAAACGGTATTCCACTTGCTGGAACGGGAGCCGCTGGTCAATCCCGGCTTTGTCTTCAAAGGCCGGATGGTCGGTTTCATCGGCAACCTGCGGGCCTACCGCAAGGGCAAGCGTTTCATCAAAAAAGACCTGAATCGCCAATGGACGCCCGAAAACGTGCAGCGGATACGCACGTCAGCACCGGAGTCGCTCGACTCCGAAGACCTGGAATTGATGGAACTGCTCGCTGCTATAGAAGCCGAGATCGTGGCCTGCCAGCCTGAACGCGTCGTTGTCCTCGACCTCCATACCACCTCTGCCGAAGGAGGCATTTTCGCCATTGCCACCGACGACCCCGAAAGCATCCGCATTGCCACAGGGCTTCATGCGCCGGTAATTACCGGCATGTTGCGGGGCATTCACGGCACGACGCTTCATTATTTCAAAAAAGAAAATTTCGACCGCTCCATTGCATGTGCCGCTTTTGAGGCCGGTCAGCACGAGGAACCCCTTTCGATCAACCGCTCGATTTCCGCCGTCATCAATTGCATGCGCTCCATCGGTTGCGTGCGACCGGAGGACGTGGAGAACCGCCACGACGAAATCCTGATCGAATACTCGAAGAACCTGCCCAAAATCGCCGATCTTGTCAAAGTCCACCCCATCAATGGGGACGACGGCTTCTTGATGCGGCCCGGCTACCGCAATTTCCAGCCTGTGGCCGAAGGTGAAATCCTTGCCGAAGACCGCAACGGCCCCATCCGCTCGCCCCTGGACGGGCTGATCCTCATGCCGCTCTACCAACCGCAGGGCAGCGACGGTTTTTTTATCGTGAAACAAGTGGGGTAAGCGCGGCATCAAATCCCGCCAGCGGTCATAAAGTGCCTCAATTTGCGTTAGTAACCCAAATCCAACCGGCGGTGGAATGAGCAAAAGCCTCTACATGCTAATCTTGGCCCTGTTGCCCGTTTTTGCTGCTGCGCAAATCTCGAACCTGCGCAGCAAGACGCTGCCGGTACTTGCCACGCCCCAATTGCTCGACACCCTGACGGTAGTCCCACAGTCGGTCGTGGTGAGGAATGTCGCTACCGGGGAGTGGGTGTCCCCCTTGCATTTCACGCTGTCCAACAACCGCATCCGCTTTGATTCCTCGTTCCTTGCAACGGCACCGCCCCTCGTGACCGTCACCTACCGCGTGCTGCCTTTCGACCTTTCGGCCCCGCTGGCCCGCATTGATACGAACATCCTGAAAAAAGATGCCGGCGACCGCCTGATAGGAGTGCCTTATGACCCTTATGCCGAGTTGGATCGCCCGCTCCTGCCCCAACGTGGCCTGAACTATCACGGCAACTACACGCGGGGCATTTCGCTCGGCAACAACCAGAACCTGGTGATGAACAGCCAATTCAACCTGCAAATGGCGGGCACCCTGGGCGACCTGGAAGTGCTCGCCGCCATCACCGACAACAACATCCCCATACAGCCCGAAGGAAACACCCAGCAACTGCGGGAATTTGACCGCATCTTCATCCAAATTTCAAAAGACAACTACAAACTCATCGCAGGGGACTACGAGTTGGGCAAGCCCAATGGCTACTTTATGAATTATTTCAAAAAACTTCAGGGAGCCACGTTTAGCCAGCAGTCGGCGCTTGGCAAAGCAGAGCGCAGTGCCAATGGCCCGGTGCTGCGCACCCAGGCCAGCGTTGCCATAGCGCGGGGCAAATTCGCCCGGAACACCCTTGCTGCCCAGGAAGGGAACCAGGGGCCTTACCGCCTCGAAGGGGCCGAGGGGGAGCGCTTCATCATCGTGCTGGCCGGCACGGAAAAGGTTTTTGTGGACGGGAAACTCGCCCATCGGGGCCTCGATGCCGATTATGTGATTGATTACAATGCCGGGCACCTCACTTTCACCAACCGCCTGCTCATCACCAAAGACCGCCGCATCGTTGTAGAGTTTGATTACAGCGTGCAGAACTATACCCGCTCCCTCTATGCCCTCAACACCGAACTGCGGGGGGAGAAGTACCGCCTCTACCTCAACACTTACTCCGAACAGGACAGCAGACAGCCGATTGACGGGGATTTCAACGAAACGGAACTGGATGCCCTGCGCAACGCCGGCGACAGTTCCCTCTCTGCCGTGGTGAGCAGCATCAGCCTCGTGGAGGAGTTCAGCGCCTTCCGGGTGCTGTACGAACTGCGGGACACGGTGGTGAACGGCATCCCCTATACCGGGGTGCTGGTGTTCAGTACCGACCCGGAGCGGGCGCGCTACGCTGCCGGATTCTCGCTCACAGGGCCGGGCAACGGCAACTACATCCTCGACACGGAAACGCCCGCCAACGGAAGGGTCTATCGCTGGGTGGCCCCCGACCCGCTGACGGGACAGCAGCGAGGGCAATTCGAACCGGTGCGCAGGCTTGTGGCCCCCAATCAACAGCAGCTTTACACAGCGGGCGGTGAATACTCTTTTTCAAAAAACACGGCCGTGCGGGCGGAAGTGGCCATGAGCAATTTTGACCAAAACCGCCTCTCCCCGTTCGATGACGGCGACAATACCGGACTGGCAGCAACGGCCGGGGTGCGCCACGCTTTCGAGTTCAAACAGGGCGATGCGCCAAAAGCGCCCGTGTGGCGACTGGAAACCGATGCCGGATATGAGTTTGCCCAAAAGCGCTTCAAGGAACTGAATCCCTACCGGCCCGCCGAGTTCACCCGCGACTGGAACCTGAACCGGGGCGTGAACGACGTGGCCATCGGTCGCCGGCTGACCGACGAACACCTGCTGGACGCAGGCTTCACGCTCCGCTCGCCCGGTGCCGGTACGCTGCAATACCGCCTCGGCAGCTTCCTGCGCGATACGCTCTACACCGCCGTGAAGCACTCCGGGAGATATGTTTTTCAAAAAAACGGCTACGACCTGTGGGTGCAAGGGGATTTGCTGACCACGAGCAGCACGGCGGAGCGCAGCCGTTTTTCGCGCCCGAAGGCCAATTTCTCTGTGCCGCTGCTGCGCGACAGCACGGGCACGCGGTTCTGGCGGGCAGGCATTTATGGCGAACGGGAAAAAAACAGCCGCTTTGCCGGAAGCGAACAGAACGGCTTTCAGGACACGCTCAACGCTGCGAGTTTTTACTATGACCTGGTGAAATTTTTCATCGAAAGCCCTCAAAGCGACAAAATCAACACCGGCGCATCCTTCCTCCGCCGCCTCGATTACGCGCCCAACGGCCCGGATTTCTCCACTTCCACCGCTGCCGATGAACTGAACCTCAACGGCAACTGGCAACAAAGCAGGAACTCAAGGCTCGGTTGGAATTTCACCTGGAGAAGGCTCGACATCCGGGACACTTCCCTGACCAACCTCGACCCCTCCGATACCTACCTCGGTCGCCTCGACTATGCACTGAACTTGCTGCGGGGTGCAGCCCAAAGCTCGACAAGCTACGAAATCGGCTCCGGGCAGGAGCGCAAAGTGGAGTTTACCTATCTGCAAGTGCCCGCCGGGCAGGGAACCCACCAGTGGACCGACCGCAATGGCGACGGCAAGGTGCAGTTCGACGAGGTGGAAATAGCCCCCTTTCAGGATGTGGCCAACGCCGTGCGGGTGACGGTGTTTACCGATGACTTCATTCGCACGAACAACGTGACTTTTAACCAGAGCCTGCGATTGGAGCCGAAGGCGGTATGGTTCGGCAAAAAAGGGACGAGGAAGTTGCTCAGCAGATTTTCTACCCAAAGTTCCCTGCAGATCACGCGCAAGGTGCGCCAGTCCGAGGGGGTGAGCGCCTGGAATCCCTTCCAACTCGACATTGTGGACACGGCCCTCGTAAGTACCCGCTCCTCTATTTTCAATACCTTGTTTTTCAATCGCTCCGATCCCAAGTACGACCTGCAACTCGGCATGTCGGAGAACCAGAACAAACTCGTCCAGACGAATGGTTTTGAGAGCCGCAGCCGGCAGGAGCGCTTCCTCAAAACCCGCTGGAACGTGACGCGCTCCATCAGCTTCCAGTCCTCGTTCACCCTGGGTACCGATGCGCAGGGGTCGGAGCAGTTCGAAAACCGCCGTTACCGCATCCGCTCCTTCGAGACCCGCCCGCAACTGACTTTTCAGCCTTCCAACAACTTTCGTACAGGCATCTCCTGGCGGCGGCAACAGGCCGAGAACCTGATAGGAACGGCAGGCGAAAACGCCCGCACCCACGACCTGAAATGGGAAATGACGTTCAACCAAAGCGCTACGACCAGCATCCGTTCCGAATTTTCGCTGGTAAACATCCGCTTTGAAGGGCAGGCCAATTCTCCCGTCGGTTTTGCTTTTTTGCAGGGCCTGCAAAACGGCAAAAACTATATCTGGAACCTCCTGCTCGACCGCCAACTAGCGAAAAACATGCGGGCCGGCATCAGCTATGAGGGGCGCAAAACGGGCACTGCCAAAATGGTTCACGTGGGCAGGGTGCAGGTGGCGGCGGTGTTTTAGCTGGATGGCTGGATGGCTGGATGGCTGGATGGTTGGATGGTTGGATGGTTGGATGGTTGAATCCACTCCGAAAAATCGGAACANNTTCTCTCTCTAAATATTCTTCAGCCTGTATGTTATTGGGCACTGCCGTCGTCCACTTTCCTTTTGTACAATATGCAATATCGAAACTCCTGCATGGGCATATAGTCCGGCCAAACATTATCTTTCATGTATTTGGGGACAAAAAGATAATCGTAAATATCGTGGTTTTCCAATGTCGTGAATTTCAGTTCGATGCGATCTTTGTATTTTGTTTCAGCGTAAAAAGCCAGGGAGAAATATTGCCACTGCTCTGCTCCGAGCGTGGGGATATTTCCGGTATAGCCTTCCGGCAATGCTTTGTCCAAATAGGTGAACAGGAGCTTGGCATCGCCGTTTCGATACCATTCCATCGTGTTCACGAAATTCCAGCTATGCGAGCAATGCCAAATACAAAACGCAAACAGGGCATATACGGCAAAGCGGAAATATTTGAAACGAATGACAAGCAATTCGAGCGAAATGATAAAACACAAAATAAAGGGGAAGGTGAACAATAAAACACTGCGGTGATAGGGATAGGGAACGTCCATCATCGCATGAAGCACCAACACAATGGACAGGATACCGGCACACTGAAACAGTGCCATATATTGCAATTGCCTGATTTTTTTGCCCGAAGGAATGGCAATGCTCACTGCTTGCAGCAAAATCCATATCGCTGACAATATGGCTCCATACACTTCCATTTTGCTCCATGGCCCTACCCTGTCGAACCTGCCCATCTTTTCGTTGTAGTGCATATAATAGTCCACGTAAGAGACGATGCAATCCTGATAGAACGACCCGCTCCCGACAAAAATCGCCTTGCTGTCGAGGACTTTGGAAAAGGGCAAGGCAATGACTGCCAACAGGACGCTGGCCCCACCGATAAGCAGCAGGAAGTGTTTCCTTATATTGCCATCATGTTTGTTTTGAAAAAAAGAAAATAGAAATATGGCCCCGAATAAGGGAAGAAAATAGATGGCGGAAAAGTTGGCCCATGTTGCCATAAAAAGACTGAACATGGCCCAACCCAAATATCGCAGGGTTGGTCGGTCGAAATATTTTACCGTAAAATACATCGTGGCAGCCCATGCTGCAATGCTCGGCCCATAACCCCTCGCAATGGAGAAAAAGTCAAGCAGATAGGGGTTCAGGAACAGGATTCCGAGATAGGCCATTGTCCGTGCAGGGGAAGGTACAAAGCCCGCTATTATTTTATACATGAAATAGAAACAGACGAGAAAAGCCGCAAGAATATGGAGCCGAAAAGCCCAATCGTGCAGGCCGAACATGCCGAGCGATGCTTTGACGAAGAGTGTGTTCAGGATATGGTTGTTGGGCGACCAAAACGTATCGGGGTTCCCGTTGGTCAAGATGGTGATCAAGTCCTTGTTCACGTGCTCCCGGTAGGTGAGGTATTCGTCGTCGGAAAGAGGGACGATCACCGTTCGTAGGGCAAGGTATGCGAAAATCGCCAAGCCCAGCAGGAAGGGTGTGGTTGCCTTATGGAGAGTAAGTTTTGTCAATCGTGTTGTTTTGCTAACGTAACAAAACGCAAATCTAACGATATGCCCGGACGCTCTTGCAAGTTTGCAACATCAGAACTCCCGACCTGTTCAAGAGCGGTGGCCTTGTTTCCGAAGCGGGTCTTTTTTCCCGATGGTTTTCCGG
>JRYF01003477.1_pt1 | contig 15893 bp, 10 predicted proteins | sample 235331 | NCBI WGS metagenome assembly JRYF01 (sample SAMN03074217, study PRJNA261475) | activated sludge metagenome | biome: Wastewater Treatment Plant; feature: Wastewater; material: Activated sludge; isolation source: activated biomass of a wastewater treatment plant treating hydrocarbon... ...
TTTGAAAGAAAATTTTTTTAAAAAATTTTCTTTCAAATAAAATTCTCTCTCTAAATATTCTTCTGCCCGTGCTATGTGATACAACTTTAAATGACTTTTCGGTGAGGACTCATTCCTCGATTCACCCATACCACATCCTTTTTTTTCCTTTTATTTGAGCCTTGTCCGGCGGTGGAGGCCGGCGACAAATCTCTTTGTCAGCATGAAAAAACTTGCGCTACATTGGCAAATACTGATCGGCATGTTGGCCGGCGTTCTTTTTGGGCTTGCAGCGGTCGGGTTGGGGTTCGGACAGTTTGTAAAGGACTGGATCAGCCCGTTCGGCACCATTTTCATCAACTTCTTGAAACTCATTGCCATACCGCTCATAGTCGCTTCCCTCATCAAGGGCATCTCCGACCTGAAAGACATTTCCAAACTTTCTATCCTGGGAACCCGCACCATTGGCATCTACATCCTCACCACGGTTTTTGCCATAACGCTGGGCCTGCTGATCGTCAACATCATCAAACCCGGCTATCTCGTGAAGGAGGAAACCCGCCTGGAAATGACGGCGAAATACGACAAGGCCGCAGGTGAAAAAATAAAAAAAGCGGAAGAGCAAAAAGACAAAGGCCCCCTGCAACCACTTATTGACCTGGTGCCCGACAACATAATCGGTGCTGCTTCCAACAACGGGAACATGCTCCAGGTCATCGTTTTCGTCATTTTTTTCGGCATCGGCCTTATCCTTGTCCCGGAAGAGAAAGCCCGCCCTGTGAAAGCTTTTTTCGACGGGGTGAACGAAGTCGTACTGAAGCTCATTGACCTCATTATGCTCGGCGCACCTTACGGCGTTTTTGCCCTGCTTGCTGCTTTGGTCGTGGATTTGCCCAGCTTGGATTTGTTTCTGGCCCTGCTTGGATATGCTGCCTGCGTGGCGGGTGGACTGCTCCTGCTTATCCTGCTTTTTTATCCTTTTTTGGTGAAAACATTCACCCAGCGCAGCTACTCCTTTTTCTTCAAAGGAATCTCCCCGGCGCAATTGCTTGCATTCAGCACCAGTTCGAGCGCTGCCACGCTTCCCGTGACAATGGAACGTACGGAGGATTATCTGGGCGTGGACGAAGAAGTGGCGAGTTTCGTCCTGCCCATCGGCGCTACCATCAATATGGACGGGACGGGACTCTATCAAGGCGTGGCGGCGGTTTTCATCGCACAAACATTCGGTATGCAACTCGGCCTGGAGGCCCAACTCGGCATTATCCTCACTGCCACGCTGGCCTCCATTGGCTCTGCTGCCGTGCCCGGTGCGGGCATGGTCATGCTGGTCATCGTGCTTGGCCAGGCAGGTATTCCCGAAATCGGGCTTGCGCTCATCTTCGCCATTGACCGCCCGCTCGACATGCTACGAACAGTGGCCAACGTGACCAGCGATGCTACCGTTTCGATGATCGTGGCGAAAAGCGTGGGGAAATTGGGTGAACCCACCGGGGATGGTGTTGCTCCATGATTCCTTGCCCGGGAAAAAAGCAAAACCCAACGGAAAGAAGCCCGCCAACTGACACTTCTCACTCCGACATGTCCATATTGTGGAAAACGTATTGCACATCGTCGTCGTCTTCCATCTTTTCGATGAGCTTGATCACTTCCTCGGCTTCCTCGTCCAATAGCTTTTTGGTGACGGAAGGAATACGGTCGAGTTTGCTTTCCAATACTTCGATGCCCTTGTCCTCGAGGGCTTTGGAGAGGGAGCCATAATCGGCAAATGCGCAATAGAGCATCAGGTGATCGTCTTCTTCCCTGATGTCTTCCAAGCCGGCATCTATCATTTCCAATTCAAAGGTTTCCCGGTCGCCCACCGCGCTTTTGGCAATCTGGAAAACGCCCTTTCTGGAAAACATGTAATCCACGGAACCGGAAGTACCGAGCGAGCCACCGTATTTCGAGAATACATGGCGGACATTGGCCACCGTGCGGGTAGAGTTGTCGGTTGCCGTTTCGACAAGCAAAGCAATGCCATGCGGTGCATAGCCTTCATAGACGATTTCGTCGTAGTGGGCGGCATCTTTTGCCGTAGCTTTTTTGATGGCGTTCTCCACGTTGGCCTTCGGCATATTGGCGGTCTTTGCATTCTGGACTGCCATGCGCAGGCGGGGGTTGTAGTTCGGATCGGGGCCACCGGATTTCACGGCAATGGCGATTTCCCGACCGATGCGGGTAAAGACCCTGGCCATGTTCGACCAGCGCTTCATCTTGCGTGCTTTCCTGTATTCAAATGCTCTTCCCATATAACGAAGGATTGATTTTGGTAACTGTTCAGCAGGGAGAGAGGGAGAAGAAAAAATTTCATTTTTTCTTCTCCCTTTCTCATACAGTAGTTTGTTTTTTGTGAAAAATTGAAAATTTTTCACAAAAAACAAACCTTGCTGAATAGTTGCTGATTTTGTTGGAAATGGGGGCTTGTTTACAACAAATAAAGCATCATGCTGCGAAAATAGGGCGCAAAAGTAGGGATCAGGCTGATAATAAGCGCTTACTCTGACGGGAATTTTACGCTGCCGGCGCAGTGCGCACACCATGTTACCATCCGGGCGCATCTTTCCCATATTCTGTCACACCAAATATAAAGCTATGATTTTTAAAAAACACCGGACGGCCGCTGATCTGAATGCCAGTTCCATGGCCGACATTGCCTTCCTGCTGCTCATTTTTTTCCTCGTCACTACCGTCATTGACATCGAAAAGGGCATTTTCGTGAAACTGCCCGAAATCAGTGAACTCCCGCCCCCGTCCATTCACGAGCGCAATGTTTTCAACGTAAAAATCAATGCCGAGGACAAGCTGCTGGCCGAAGGCCAACTCGTGGAAGTGGAAGCCCTGCGCCCACTCATCAAGGATTTCATCATGAATCCCGACCAGGACCCCAGCCTGTCCGTCGCGCCCAATCAAGCCCTCATTTCCCTGCAAAACGACCGGGGCACCACCTACAAAACTTACCTCGCCGTCTATAACGAACTGAAAGCTGCCTACCGGGAACTTTGGGAAGCATCCGCCCTCGAACTGTACGGCAAACCCTACGATTCGCTCGGCGAGCTTGTCCGAAAATCCATCCGGGACAGGATACCGATGGTTATCTCCGAGGCCGAACCATCCGATTTTGCCCAAAATTAAAAAAGCCCCCACCCGACGGCAGAAGCTCTTTATGATAAAAACATTGCAGGCTGAAAGGATGGTTAGGATCGGAGAAAAAATAAAATGTACATTTTATTTTAAAAAAAACTTTCCCTCTCGTTTTTTGAAAATGACCTGTACAGTTTATTGATGACCCTTTGCTTAGATGGTTGAGCGCTCCCGGTCAGGCCACCAGTCTTTCTTCCAGTGTCGTGTTGCCCTCCAACCTACGGAAGCTGTAACCTTTCGATGCAAAATGTTCCAGCACCTTCGGCAGTAGAAGCTGCAATTTGTCCCAGGCCTTGAGGCTGTCGTGCATCACCACGACCGAGCCGGGCTTGGCGTTTTTCAACACATTGGACACGCACTGTTCGGGCGTAACATGGGGATCGAAATCGCCGCTCAGCACGTCCCACATCACGATGCGGTAGTGCCGTTGCAAAAACTCCGCTTGCCGGGGCGTTAGCCTGCCATAAGGCGGGCGGAAAAGGTTGGAGTCCATTTGCCGGGCACAGCGGCGCACGTTGAGGAAGTATTTCAGGTTGTCGGATGCCCAGCCGTTGAGGTGATGGTAGGTGTGGTTGCCCACCGAGTGTCCGGCCTTTAAAATTTGGGAAAACACCTCCGGGTGCTTTTGGATGTTTTCACCCACACAGAAAAAAGTGGCGCTGGCCCCGTGCTGGGCCAGTTGCTCCAGCACCCAGGGAGTCACTTCGGGAATCGGGCCGTCGTCGAAGGTCAGGTGCAGCACCCGCTCGCCGGTGGGTATCCGCCATGTAAAATTGGGAAACAGTTTTTGGATAAATTGCGGCGTTTTGATGAGATACATAATGAGTCGTGTTTTGGATATGTAGTTAAAAATCGGTTACAACGCATGGGCCTTCCACGTGATTTCAGGAACATTCACTGCCGCTTGGATTTATTAATGGCCATTCGATGAAATGATCCATTGCCTTTTACAAACCCCTCTCAAGCAAGGGTATCGCAAAAAACGAACAATTGTTTTTTCAACATTCCTCTAGTGAAATCAGGAAGGATAAACAAGCCGAAGGTTTACTTTTGCACTCCCGGCGGGAAAAGTTGGCGGGCACTTCGTTTGAAATCCAACGGTCGGCACGAGCCACTTGCTGCCAACACACCGCTGTTTTTTTTAAAAAAAAGGACGTTTCATTTGAGAGTGGCCAGTACCCGGCTTATTTTTTTTGAAACAATCCGAAACAAACCTGCATGGAAAATATCAGAGTCCGTTTTGCGCCAAGCCCCACCGGCCCGCTTCACATCGGCGGAATCCGCACGGCGCTGTACAATTACCTGTTTGCAAAAAAACACGGCGGCACGTTCATCCTCCGCATCGAAGATACCGATCAGGGGCGCTATGTGCCCGGTGCCGAGGAGTATATCATAGATTCGCTGAAATGGTGCGGCCTGTTGCCCCACGAAGGGCCTGGCTTTGGTGGTGAGTACGGCCCCTACCGGCAATCTGACCGCAAGGAAATGTATCGCCGGTTTGCACTCGACCTCGTGGAGCGAGGCGGGGCCTACTATGCCTTCGATACGCCGGAAGAACTGGAGGAGCGCCGAAAAGCAGAAGCCGCACAAGGCAACCACAATTTCAAATACGACAATGCCGCCCGCCCTTCAATGAAAAACAGCCTCTCGATGCCGCCCGCAGAGGTGGAATGCCTGCTGAGTGCCGGGGCCGACCATGTGATCCGCCTGAAAGTCCCTGATAACGAAGCTGTTGTGTTCAACGACATCATCCGTGGAGAGGTCAGTTTTCAAACCAATGAACTGGACGACAAGGTGCTGCTGAAAGCGGACGGGATGCCTACTTACCACCTGGCCAACATCGTGGACGATCATTTAATGAAAATAACCCACGTCATACGGGGAGAGGAATGGCTGCCGAGCACCGGCCACCACGTCCTGCTTTACCGTGCCTTCGGGTGGGAGAAGACGATGCCGCAGTTTGCCCACCTGCCCCTGATCCTGCGGCCCGATGGCAAAGGGAAACTCAGCAAGCGGGACGGGGCCAAGTTCGGCATTCCCGTTTTTCCGCTCGGTTGGCAGGGCAGTACACCCGAAGACAGCTTCGATGGATTTCGGGAGTTTGGTTTCCTGCCGGAGGCGGTGGTCAACTTCCTGGCTTTCCTCGGCTGGAACCCCGGCACGGAGCAGGAAATTTTTACCATCGAGGCGCTTTGCGAAGTTTTTTCTTTGGACAAAATCAGCAAGGGGGGTGCCCGTTTCGATTTCGACAAGGCAAAGTGGTTCAACCAGCAATACCTTCACGCAACCGACGGGGCAACTTTGGCACGGCTTGTAAAACCCTCGCTCGTGGCAGCGGGCCATGATGCCGACGACGACTACCTCACCGCCGTCTGCAACCTGATGAAAGACCGCCTTTCCCTTTTGACGGACTTCACCGAACAAGCCGCCTATTTCTTCGGTGACGTGAAGGTGTATGACGACCAAAACATAGCCAAGCGATGGACACCTGAGAGCCGCCCCCTGTTCGAGTCGCTGGCCACCGCTATCGAAAACGCAACTTCCTTCGATGCCGCTGGGCTGGAGGCTTTGGTGAAAAACTTCATGGAAACCCGCAACCTGAAACCGGGCCAGGTAATGCCCATCCTGCGTCTCGCCCTGGCCGGCACCATGCAAGGCCCTGCTGTTTACGAGATGATGGCCGTATTGGGAAGGGAACGGACGGGCCGGCGGCTGGAGAAGGCTTTTGGTTATTTTGACGGATTGGAGGCTAAATGATTCCATGGAACACCTTACAACAATCCTATAAACTAGCACTACATGGCTAAGAAAAAAAGCAAAAAAGAAAAGCCCGCCGTTCATGGTGAACTCAAGGGCTTCGACATCAAAATCAACGCATTCGGGGAAATCACCTCGAACCTCAACATCGAGCGGCTCAACGAGTTCCTCAACGAAAAGGTGGACGACAAAAAATTGCGGGAGCAGAAAAGGGGGAAGGACGAGGAGGAGTGATTGCTGAATTATTTCATGGTTTGTTGTGCAAAATAGGAGCGTTTTGCACTGCCCCTGTTACTCCCCAATGACTCTAGTGCCCCCTAATGACAAACGACCCCGTCAACCAATGACGCAAAGCGCTAAAGTCTCAAACCTCCCCTTCCTGCACTTCCATTTCCGTTTCCACCCGTCGCACGGCATTGGCCCTCAGTTCGTAGTATTCCTTGCGGTGGCGGTAGATGTCAATGGCCATGAACATGGCGTGGAGGAAAGACGAGGCATCGGCTTCGTTTTTCCCGGCGAGGTCGAAGGCCGTACCGTGGTCGGGCGAGGTGCGGATAACGGGCAGGCCGGCAGTGAAGTTGACACCGCTGCCAAAGGTCAGGGCCTTGAAGGGGATAAGCCCTTGATCGTGGTACATGGCGAGGATGCCGTCGAATTTGCGGAACTGGCCGGAGCCGAAGAACCCGTCGGCGGGGAAAGGCCCGAAGGCCATGATGCCCCCTTTCTTGCACTCGACGACGGCGGGACGGATGATCTTTTCCTCCTCATCGCCGAGCATTCCTTCCTCGCCGGCATGGGGGTTCAGGCCGAGCACGGCGATATGGGGCCGCTCCAGGCCAAAGTCAATGCGCAGCGATTCGTTGAAGATTTGTAATTTTTGGATGATGCGCTCCTTTGTAATGGCCGATGCCACTTCTTTCAGCGGGATATGGGCCGTGACGAGGCCCACCCGGAGGCCATCGCTTGCCAACATCATCATGCTGCCGGGGCACTTGAACTCCTGGGCGAGGTATTCCGTGTGCCCCACGTGGCCAAAGCCCGCCAATTGCATGGACTTCTTGTGGATAGGGGCCGTGATGAGCGCATCAATCAGTCCGGCTTTCAAATCGCTGACGGCGGCGGAGAGGCTCATTTGGGCATATTTCCCGCCCTGGTCGGTTGCCCGGCCCAGGGTGATGTTCACGCTGTCGTTCCAGATGTTCACTACGTTGATTTTCTCGAAGTGCAGCCGCACGGCGTTGCGTTGCCCGTAAAAAGTGATTTCGTCGAGCGCCGTGATGTTTTTGTGATAGGACACGACTTTGGACGATCCGTAAATCACCGGAACGCATATATCCAGGATTTTTCTGTGGGAAAGCGCTTTCAGGATGACTTCCAGGCCGATGCCGTTGATGTCGCCAACGGTGATGCCGAGTATGGGTTTGTTTTTCCTGTCGGTCGGAAGGTTGTCTGGGGTGATTTGATCTACAAAATCTGTTGTTGGTTCCACAGGCAATGTTAATTTTGTTTTTGGCAAGCTGTTACGTTTTGCAAAAACCAAAGGTTGCAAACGCGGAACATCCCGCCAACGAGCGCCAAAATTAGTCATTTCACCTATGCGAGCCAAAAAATCATTCGGCCAGCATTTTCTGACCAACGAATCCATCGCTGCCCACATCGCAGGATCGCTTTCTGCCATCGGGGAACCCGAAGCCGCTGAAGGCACGGCCCGTGTGCTGGAAGTCGGCCCCGGCAAGGGCATGTTGACGAAATACCTGCTCGAACAGCGCCTTGATCTCAAGGTCGTGGAAGCCGACCACGACATGGTGGCCTACCTTGAAGACAACTACCCCGAACTCGATGGCCGCATCATCGCCGAGGATTTCCTCCAACTCGACCTGGCGCAGGTTTTTCCCTCCAGCGGATCGGCATCCGGCCCTCCGCACCCATTTCTCCTCATCGGCAACTTCCCCTACAACATCTCCTCGCAGATCGTTTTTAAAATGGTGGAGAACCGGCAACTCGTGCCGCAAATGGTGGGCATGTTTCAAAAAGAAATGGCCGAGCGCATCATCGCACCGCCCGGCGGCAAGGACTACGGTGTGATAAGCGTGCTCGTGCAGGCATTTTACGAAGGAGAATATCTCTTCTCGGTGGGCAACCAAAATTTCAACCCGCCCCCGAAAGTGCAGTCCGGTGTCATAAGGCTGACCCGGCGGGAGACACCGCCTGCCTGCGATGAAGCCCTTTTCCGCCAGATCGTGAAAACCGCCTTTGGGCAGCGCCGCAAGATGCTCCGCAATACGCTGAAGCCCTTCTTCCCCGACCCCGCCGTGCTGGAGGGGGATTTTTTCAAAAAAAGACCGGAAACGCTGAGCGTGGAAACCTTCTTGGAGTTGACGGAACGGGTGGCGGCATCGTCAGGGCATGTCGCTCAGAATCCCCAATAACTTTTGGTTTGCGTTTCAGCGATACGATGCAAAAACGGTATTTTTTGCATCACGTTTTTTCAATAGGTAGCGCGCACGCTACATATCCTTCCCGAAATAGACCCAAATCTTCCCTGCGACCGATTTCCCTGCCACCTGCTCCAGTTCCTCCCTGGGTGCATCCCGGAGTTTTTTCACCGACCCGAAATGCTTGAGAAGTTTTTCGGCTGTTTTTTCCCCAACGCCGGGTATGTCGTGCAGTTCGGTTTTGGCGAAATCCTTCGAGCGCTGGTTGCGGTGAAAAGTGATGGCAAACCGGTGGGCCTCGTTGCGGGCCTGCTGGATGAGCTTGAGGCTTTCCGACTTTTTGTTGATGTAGAGCGGCACGGAATCGCCAGGAAAAAAAATCTCCTCCAGGCGCTTGGCGATACCCACCACCGTTACCTTGTCCAAAATGGCGAGGGCCTCCAGGCTTTTCACGGCGGCGCTGAGTTGGCCCTTTCCCCCGTCAATGATGATCAATTGAGGCAGGCCGGCCCCCTCGGCGAGCAGGCGCTTGTAGCGGCGGTAAACCACCTCCTCCATCGAGGCAAAATCGTTGGGGCCTTGCACGGACTTCACGTTGTAGTGGCGGTAATCGGCCTTGCTGGGCTTGGCGTTTTTGAAAACCACACAGGAGGAAACGGGGTAGCTGCCCTGCATGTTGGAGTTGTCGAAACACTCGATGTGCAGGGGCAGGTCGGGAATATGGAGGTCGCTTTGCAGGGTGCGGAGGATGCGTTCGGTGGCGGTCTGTTTTCCTGTTTTCGAGGCTTCTTCTTTCTTTTTTTGAAATAAAAAATACTGCACGTTTTTCTCTGACAGGTCGAGCAATTTGCGCTTGTCCCCGATTTTGGGAACCGTGACGACCAGACCGGCTTCCCCCGGCGTGACCTCGAACGGAACGATGATCTCCGGGGCAATGCTCTGGAATTTTTCCCGCAACTGGGGGATGGTATATGCCAGCAGTTCCTGCTCGTCGTCGTCGAGGTTTTTCACCAGTTCCTGCGTATAGGTGTTGATGATGGCCCCGTTGACGACCTTTATATAATTAATGTATGCGCATTTTTCGTCGCCGGCAATGGAGAACACGTCCACATCCCGGATGGTCGTGCTGACGACGGTACTCTTGCTTTGGTAATCTTCGAAAGCGGCGAGTTTTTCCTTTAATTCCTGTGCCTTTTCAAATTCGAGGTTTTCGGCCCGGCGGGCCATTTCTTCCTGAAGATGCCGTTTCACAAGGCCGAAATTCCCCCGCAGCAGGTTTTTTATCTGTTCGATCCGTTGGGTGTATTCGGCCTCCGATTCAAGTTTCACGCAAGGGGCATTGCAGTTTTTGATCTGGTATTCCAGGCAGGGTACTTTGATGCCGAACTTGCCTTTTTCAATGGCTTTTTCAGAAAGGTTGAGGTTGCAGGTGCGCAGGGGGAAGAGGTGCTTGATCAGTTCCAGGATGGTTTTCAGGCGCACCTTCGAGGTGTAGGGGCCGAAGAAGGAGGAGCCGTCCCGATCCACCCGCCGGGTGATGAATATCCGGGGGAAGCGCTCGTTTTTGATGCAGACATAGTTGTAGTTCTTACCGTCTTTCATCATCACGTTGAACGGCGGCTGGAAACGCTTGATGAGGGTGCTTTCGAGCAGCAGGGCATCGGTCTCGGTGTCTACGATGGTAAACTCGATGCGGTGGGCGTGTTTCACCATGACCCTGGTCTTGTAGGCAATTCCTTTCGAGGAGCCGAAGTAGGAGGACAGGCGGTTTTTCAGGTTTTTTGCCTTGCCCACGTACAATACGCCCCCCTCTGCATCCATGAAGCGATACACGCCGGGGTCGGTCGGCCAAGTGGGCAGTAGTTCCTGATAATCTTTGTTTGTCATATTGCTAAGCGGATGAAAAACAGCCAGCCAAGATGTACAATTTATTGGTGACTCGTCCCTAATCGTCATTGAAAATCATTGGTCATTGTGGGTCATTGGAGGGTCACTGAGCATTATGCATTGACATTAAAATTCTTCATTTTCTTCGCTACTCATTTCGAATGCGAGCACCTGTAACACTTTTTCGCAAGGGGGTGTTTTTTTTTCGCTTCGCAAAATTAGTGAACAAAGCCTTTGCCCCTGCTGCCATGTATGGCCGACCGCACAAGAACTGTATCTTTCGTTCTTCGCTCATATTTCCTGGTTCCTCCTTTCCTATGAAAGCGATTGCCTAATTTCGTCCCTCCAAAACAACTATGGCTGCATGACGATCACTTTCTGGACAAAACAGCTTTTTGCGCTCCTCACCCTGTGTTTGGCCTTGTCCTGCCAGCCGGGCGGCAGTGGTACATTGTTCACCCTGCTCCCCGCTTCCAAGACCGGGGTCACCTTTGCCAACGACCTCGACGAGAACGAACGTTTCAACATCATAAAATACCTCTACTACTACAATGGTGGCGGCGTGGCCGTAGGCGACGTGAACAACGACGGGCTGCCCGATCTTTTTTTCACCGCCAACCAACTTTCCAACAGGCTCTACCTGAACAAGGGCAATTTCCGTTTTGAAGACGTGACCGAAAAGGCAGGCCTGCTCGACGTGACCGAACCGGGCCGCACCTGGAAAACCGGGGCCGTGATGGCCGATGTCAACGGCGATGGCTGGCTCGACATTTACGTGTGCGAGGTGGGGTTTTACAAAAGCATCAATGGTCGCAACCGCCTGTATATCAACAACCAAGATGGCTCATTTTCGGAAAAGGCAGAGGAATGGGGCATAGCCTTCAAGGGCTTCTCCCAGCAGGCCAGCTTCTTCGATTACGACCTCGACGGCGACCTCGATCTCTTCCTCGTCACCCACTCCGTCCACTCGGCGGAGAGTTATGCCAAAGCCGACAAACGGGCCGAACGGGACAGCATGGCCAAAGACGTCCTCTACCGCAACGACGGGGGCCGTTTCACCGATGTGAGCGAAGAAGCAGGCATCTTTGGTGGCCCGATGGGCTATGGCCTCGGCATCGTCACGGCCGATCTCGACGGGGACGGCTGGCCGGATATTTACGTGACCAACGATTTTCACGAAAACGACTACTTCTACCTCAACAACCGCAATGGCACGTTCCGGGAAATCGTGGCCGAAACGACCGGCCACACCAGCACCTTCAGCATGGGCGTGGATGCTGCCGACCTCAACAACGACGGGCTGACCGACATCATGACCCTCGACATGAAACCGGAGGATGAAACCGTGCTGAAAGCCAGTGCCGGGGCCGACCATTTCAACCTCTACCAAATGAAACTCAGCTACGGTTATCACTACCAGTTCCCCCGCAACTGCCTTCAATTGTCCGTGCAATTGCCCGCTGCGCAAGCGCAGCAGCCAGGTATTCATTTTTCTGAAATAGCCGAGCTGGCAGGCACCAGCGCTACCGATTGGAGTTGGGGCGTGCTGCTCGCCGACCTCGACAACGACGGCTGGAAAGACATTTTCATCACCAACGGCATCTGGCGAAGGCCCAACGACTTCGACTATCTCCGCTTTTCCTCCAACGACGAAGTGCAGCGCTACGCCTCCGATCTGGAGTTGGCTTCCAAAATGCCGTCGGGGCAAGTGCCCAACTATGCCTTTAAAAATCGCCCTCCCACCGGCAACGAACCCCAACTCGTGCCCACCTTTGAAGACGTATCGAAAAAATGGGGCCTCGACCTCACCGGCTGCTCCCACGGCGCTGCCTGGGCCGATCTCGACGGCGACGGCGATCTCGACCTCATCGTGAACAACCTCAATGCACCCGCTGCCGTTTACCGCAATAACACGGAGGTTTTATCAAAAAACAACTACCTGAAAATCAGACTGGAAAGCGACGGCGGCAATCCCTTTGGACTGGGAGCCAAAGCGAGCGTGACCACAGGCAGCACGGTGCAGGTACAGGAACTTGCGCCCGTGCGGGGCTGGCTCTCCTCCTCCGAACCCACGCTTTGTTTTGGTTTGGGGAAAAACGACACCGCCGACGAGGTGCGCATCACATGGCCCGGCGGCAAGGTGGCGGTGTTTTCGCAAGTGCCTGCCAACCAGTTGCTTGTGGTAAAAAAATCAGATGCCGGCGCTCCTGCTGCGGAGCGGAAGGGCTACCCCGTTCCGCTGTTTCGCCCCGTGCATGGCCCCGGCACTGAATTGCCGGCCCATCGGGAAAACCGTTTCACGGATTTCAACATCGAACCCCTCATGCCTTTCATGCTGAGCACGCAAGGGCCAAAGATTGCCGTCGGCGACGTGGACGGCGACGAGCTGGACGACTTCTACCGCTGCGGGGCAAAGGCACAGCCGGGGCAACTATTGCTTTCTTCCGGCAACTTGATTGACTTTCAGGAGGACTTCATGCACGAGGATGTGGATGCCCTCTTTTTCGATGCGGATGGCGACGGCGACCTCGATCTGTTCGTCGTGAGCGGCGGCGGAGAATACAGGGAGGGGGCCGGGCTGCTGCGCGACCGCCTTTACCTCAACGACGGAAAGGGGCATTTCACCAAAACAAACATGGAATGGCCGGCCACCAACGGAGCCTGTGCCCTGGCAGCCGATTTCGACGGCGACGGTGCGCTCGACCTGTTCATCGGCAGCCGCTCCGTGCCGGGCAGCTATGGCCTGTCGCCCAATAGCCATATTTACCTCAACGATGGCAAAGGCCACTTCCGGGATGCCACTGCCGAAATTTGCCCCGGCCTCGCCCAACTGGGCATGGTGACGGCAGCCGCTTGGTTGCCTGCCGAACGCCGGCTGGCTATTGTGGGAGATTGGATGCCGCTCACAGTGTTTGATTTCTCGGCGAAGCCTGCTGTTGCCCATCCTGTTCCCGGCACGACCGGCCTTTGGAACGCCGTCGCTGCTGCCGATTTCGACGGCGACGGCGACCTCGACCTGCTGGCCGGCAATCTGGGCCTTAACTGTGCCCTGTCCGTGCAGTCCGGCGGGCCGTTGGTGCTTTTTGTGAAAGATTTTGACGAAAACGGCACGACCGATCCCATCATCGTCCACCAGCGGCAGGGCAAGCGATACACCTTCGCCAGCAAGGACGAACTCACCAACCAGTGGCTGGATTTGAAGAAAAGGTTCGTGCAGTATGCGGGCTTCGCCAACAGCACGTTCGAACAGGTTTTTGATGAAAAAACGCTGGCGGGGGCGACCCGAAAACAAGCCGAAAACTTACATTCCATGTACTTCGAGAATCTCGGCAACGGGAATTTCATGGCCGTGCCCCTGCCGCTGCCTGCCCAGGTGGCCCCTGTTTTTGCCTTCCTGCCCGGCGATTTCGACGGCGACGGAAAGACCGATGTCCTGCTCACGGGAAATTTTTACGCAGCCCAGCCCAGCGTCGGTCGGCAGGACGCATCGCATGGGCTTTTCCTGAAAGGCGATGGAAAGGGCGGATTCATGCCTTTGCTACCTGCCCAAAGCGGCTTTTTTGTGCCGGGGGAAGGCCGTGACCTGAAATTGGCCAAAGGCCCCAACGGGCAGCGGTGGGTTGTGGCAGCGAGGAACGACGACTCGGCCCTGTTTTTCAAATGGTGATGCACGTACCGCAATACTCCCGTTTGACGAAAAAGCCGACCAGGGGGTGGTGGTACGGATTTCAAAAAAACGATCATGGCAAAACGCAAAACAATTCAAAGACAAAAGCCCGAAGTGAAGCCTGCCGGCAACCAACTCCTCCGTTGGGGCGGCGCAGGCCTTTTTTTGCTCGGCTTCCTGATTTATTCCAATACGCTTTTCTTCGATTACACCCTCGACGATGCCATCGTCATTTACGACAATGAATTTACGACCAAGGGCATGGCGGGCATACCGGGGCTGCTGAAGTACGACACGTTCCGGGGTTTTTTCAAAACAGAAGGAAAGGAAAAACTGGTGTCCGGCGGGCGTTACCGTCCGCTCACGCCGGTCATGTATGCGCTGGAAGTGCAGTTGTTTTCACCCAAAAAAAAGGACTCGGCGGGCGTGCCCGTGAAGGACAAGGACGGCGACACGGTGTATGACCCCTATCAGGACGGGCGCTTCAATGCGGTGAAATTCGTCGGGCACCTGGTCAATGTGCTGCTGTACGCCCTCACGTGCGCCTTGCTGTTTTGGCTTTTGGTAAAAATCCTTTCGCCCGGCGGGCAAGGGTCGCAGGCGGGCAGTTACGTGCTTTTTGTTTCGCTGGCGGCTGCCTTGTTTTTCACCGTCCACCCCATCCACACGGAGGTCGTGGCGAACATCAAGGGCCGCGATGAGATCGTGAGTTTGTTGGGCAGCCTGGCGGCGCTTTTTCTTTCCCTTCGGGCATTTTATGAAAAAAAGCCGCAGCTTCAACTCGCCTCGGCGGTGCTTTTTTTCCTGGCGCTTTTGTCAAAAGAAAATGCCATTACTTTTCTGGCCGTCGTGCCGCTCACGTTTTTCTTTTTCACAAAAGCCAAACCCGGTCAGATTGCCATGCAGGCCCTGCCTTACGCAGTGGCGGCAGGGCTGTTCCTCCTCATTCGGGGGAGCGTGTTGGGCTGGGGCCTGGGCGGCGACCTGCCGAGGGAACTGATGAACAACCCTTTTTTAAAACTCGTTGGCAATCAGTACGTTGATTTCACGCCCGGCGAAAAAATGGCCACCATTTTTTTCACGCTGGGAAAGTACGTGCAGTTGTTGCTGTTCCCGCACCCGCTCAGCCACGACTACTACCCGCGAGCGGTAGGGGTGATGTCCTTTGGCGACTGGCGCGTGCTGCTGAGCGTTTTGCTGTATGTGGGCGCTGGCCTGTATGCCCTGCTGCGCCTTCCGAAAAAAGACCCGGTGAGCTATGGCATCCTGTTTTTTCTCGCCACGCTGTCCATTGCTTCCAACTTCGTGTTCCCCATCGGCACGAACATGAGCGAGCGGTTTGTGTATATGCCCTCGGTCGGTTTTGCGCTGATTGTCGCCGTTCTGTTTTACCGTGTTGCGGTCAGGAGCGGCAACCCGCCCCGGCCTGTGGTTGCTGTGGGTGCAGGTGTTCTGCTGCTGTTGGCGGCGGCTACCTTTGCCCGAAATTTTGCCTGGAAAGACAATTTTACCCTCTTCCTCACCGACATCAAGACCGTGCCGGACAGTGCCAAACTGCGCAATGCCGTTGGCGGGGAACTGATCGCCCAATCGCTGAAACCCGAAAATGCCGATCGGAAAAACGCAATGCTGACAGAGGCTGTCGGACACCTCGAAGAGGCCGTGAAAATTCATCCGGGCTATAAAAATCCCTACCTCCTGCTCGGCAATGCCCACAACTACCTCCAACAGTACGAAGCCTCCATCCAGGCCTACCAGCAGGCCCTGCAGCTCGACCCTGCTTATGCCGAAGCCCGCAACAACCTCGGCATTACCTACCGCGATGCCGGGCGCTATTTCGGTGAACAGAAAAACGACCTGAACAAATCGCTGACCTACCTGCTCCAGTCCTACGAACTGCGCTCCGACGACTACGAAACCCTGCGCTTGCTGGGCGTGGCCTACGGTATTGGGGGCAACATCCAGAAGGCGATTGAATTTTTTGC